>Ga0105245_10000955_pt1 | contig 26277 bp, 27 predicted proteins | sample KBSM54metaG_FD_81523 | JGI IMG/M metagenome (GOLD analysis project Ga0105245, IMG submission 81523) | Miscanthus rhizosphere microbial communities from Kellogg Biological Station, Michigan, USA - KBS M5-4 metaG | ecosystem: Host-associated > Plants > Roots > Rhizosphere > Soil | place...
GACTCCGAGGAGTCCAAGCGCGAGTTCTGGTCCGCGTTCCGCATGCTCGGCGAGTGGTACGCCGATCTACCGCCCTACTGAGCCGCGGCGCGATCTACACTGCTGCCGGATGGCGCTCGAGGAACGGACCATCGAGGATCTGCCGGAGCGCTGCGAGAACTGCGGCGCCACGCTGACGGACTCCGAGAAGCAGCGCATCCTCGACGAGGATGCCGGCGCCGCGTTCTGCACGATCTGCGCGACCGAGATGGATACGGTCTCCGAAGGTGACGAGGAGGAGTTGTGAGGTGCGGCGACGCGACTTTGTCGCCGCAGCGGCATGTGCCGTCAGGCGGCGAAGCCGCCGCAGTTATTCGCCCGACGGGCTGACGGTCAGCTTCACGCTCGAGACGCCGTCCCGCCGCTTCAGCACGAGGTACTGGGAGCCGGGCTTCGAGACCATAGCGGCGCCCTTTGCCTGCGCGTCGTATCCGTTGGGGTAGTGGCGTCGCGGGACGTAGACCGTCGTCTTCGAGCGCCGCGGTAGCACCTTGCCGTCTGGGGTCTTCGTCGAGTATCTGAAGCTGAAGGCGCCGCTGTCGGAGTCGTAGTCGATCGACGTCGGCGTGCCGGCGGTGACCTGCGGGTAGGGCCGCTCCAGCAGGGCGAGCTTCTTGCGAATGACGTTCGAGCCCTTCGGCGGCTTCCTCGGGTTCTTCACGATCGCCTGGACGTCTCCGGGGCCGCTGGTCGTCGGGTCGTCGCAGCCGCAGTAGGCCCACCACATCCAGGAGACGAGGTGCTGGTCGGCGAGGTCGACGATGTGCTGGATCCGCGGGTGCTGGTTGGTGGCCCCGAACTCGGTGAGCATCAGGGCGCGGTCGGTCTTGACCGCCTCCTGGTCGGCGTTGTCGAAGGTGAGCCCCTCCGTCGTCGGGCAACTCGGGGCGCTGTTGTCGAGGCAGTAGTCGTGGAAGCTGAAGCCCGAGTTCGACCCGATCTTCGGTAGGTGGGTCTGAGGCCCGAAGTTGAAGAGGACGTTCGGCTCCTGCCAGACGAGGTGGCGGCGATCGACCTTGCGGATCGCATCGGTGGTCTTGCGCATCATCGAAGCGAGCGGGCCGGTGTCGAAGGCCGGGCAGCCTGCCGGGTTGATGCATGGCTGCCAGGTCGAGCCGGGCCACGGCTCGTTCAGGAGGTCGTAGCCGAGGACCCCGGCGGTGTCGCGGAACCGGCCGGCGACGTGACGCCATGCGGCGGCGTAGCGGTCGACGAGGCCCACCCCGCCCGGCCCCGGGTCGTTTGCCCAGAAGTGATCGAAGGCGTGCTGGAGCGCCGGGTTGGTCAGGTAGTTGGTGGGAAAGCCGTTGCGAGGGTTGGAGAGGCCGTCGTCCTGGACCGCCCAGTCGGGCCAGCCCTCGCCCTGGAACTTCTCGTTGTAGAGGTCCTGGTGGAAGTCGAGCAGCGAGAAGACGCCGTTCTTGTCGAGGGTGCGCTCGGTGGCCGCGATGTGGTCGAGGTAGGCGTTGTCGTACTTCCCCGGCTTCGGCTCCACGCCGGCATAGATCACGCCGAGCCGCACGCCGTTGAAGCCGTGGCGGTGGAGGAACTGGGCGTCGTCCTTTCCAAAGCCGATCGCCTTCGGGTAGTACGGCGGGCGCTTGTAGACCATGTTCACGGCGTGGATGAGCACGACGCGGCCGTGGTCGTCGGTGATCCAACGTCCCTCGTGGCCGAGCGGCTGCGCCGGGACCCCGGCGAACGCCTGGGCCGTCACTCCCAGGAACGCGGCGGCGACGGCCGCCAGCGCCGCGCGCCTCACGCGGGCGCCGCTCCCGCAGCCACCGCGCCCATGTCCTCGAGCGTCGCGCTCGCCAGGCCGCGGACCACGATCACGTCGAGCGCCTCGTAGCGCTCCAGCTCCGCCTGCGCCCCGTCCCGGTCCGCCGCAGCGACCCCGACCGTCCCCTCGGGCGCTCCGAGCCGGTCGAACTGGCGCCGGTAGCCGTCGTGGAGGTCGCGGTAGAACGATTCCTCCTTCGCGAGCCGTTCGGCCGCGTCCTCGCCGATGGCGGCGCGCACGTAGCCGAGCACCTGTGGCGGCTCGCGGCCGGCGTTCGCGGCGCCGCCGTGGACGTTCTCCCGCGACGTGGCGGCCGACTCGGGGGTCATCCAGTTGAGGAAGGCGCCGTCGAAGCCCGACCCGGCCAGCGCTGACATCTTCGGCCCCATCGCCGCGAGCACGAGCCGCACGCCCGGGATCGCTTCGCGCAGCGCGGGGAGAGCCTCGCGCATCGTGGTGAGCGGGCGCTCAGAGAATCCCGCGCCGACGCCGATCCGCAGGCGACCGCGGTCGAGCCCGAGGCTCTCGATGCGCTCGTTGATCTCTGCGGGGTCGTGGCGGTCGAGGGCCATCACGGCGACTCCGAGGTCGAGGGAGGTCGTGCCCTGCGCGAAGGCGGCCAGCGTCTCGAGCCCATTGGCGCCCGGGTGGTCGTTGGACCACATCGAGGAGTAGCCGAGCTCCTCGCAGCGGGCCGCCAGCGGGGTCGCGACCTCCGGGTCGAGCCCCGCCGCGACCCCGAATCCGCGGTCGCTCATCGCTCCAAGACCGCGACGCACTCGACGTGCGGCGTGTGCGGGAACATGTCCACCGGCGTCACCTGGCGGAGCCTATAGCCGGCTTCGGTGAGCTGGGCCGCGTTCGGCGCCAGCGTCGTCGGGTTGCAGGAGACGTAGACGATTCGCGGCGCGCCGCACTCGATCACGCGGCGCACGATCTTCTTCGAGAGCCCCGCGCGCGGGGGGTCGACGATCACGACGTCGGGCTTGCCGGCCTGCTCGAGCAGCGGCCGCACGCCGAGTCGCACGTTCTCGGCGATGAAGCGCGCGTTGCCGATCCCGTTCGCCTTCGCGTTGTGCTCGGCGTCGGAGATCGCCTCTGGGACGGTCTCCACGCCCCACACCTCGCCGGCCCGCTTGGCGAGGGAGATGCCGATGGTCCCGATGCCGCAGTAGAGGTCGAAGACTCGCTCCGTGCCGCGGAGGCCGGCCGCATCGCCCGCGAGCTCGCAGAGCCGCTCCGCCATCTCGGTGTTGGTCTGGAAGAAGGCAGCGGGGGAGATGCGGAAGCTGTGCCCGCCGAGCTCCTCGGTGAGGAACTCTCGGCCCAGGACCCCGGTGGGGCCGGCGGTGCCGCCGCTCGGTCCCTCGACGACCGTGTGCAGGTCGACCGGCGGCTTGGTGAAGCTGGCCGGGGAGGTGACCAGACGGGTCTGGACCTGGCCGGTCCGCCGCCCCTCCCTGACCACCAGGTTGCGAAGGACGCCGCTCTGGTCGCGGCCGTCATGGGCGGGGATTCCCTCGCCGCGCGCCCAGTCGCGGATCTCGTTGCGGGCCTCGTTGTTGGCGACCGACGCGAGCTGGCAGTCCTCGGCGTCGATCACGTCCCGCCAGCTGCCGCGGCGATGGAAGCCGAGGACGAGCTTTCCGTCGTGCTCGCCGAACGAGTACTCGAGCTTGTTCCGGTATCGCCACTGCTCGACGGCCGGGACGATCGGCTCGAGCTCGAACCCGTCCAGCCCGCCAAGCCGGCGCAGCGCCTCGTCGACCTGGCTCGCCTTCTCCTGCAGCTGTCGCTCATAGGGCAGGCCCTGCCACGGCGCGCCCGGGCACGGCTCGCCCTCGTGTGTACAGCGATCGGGGACCCGGTCCGGGCTCGGGTTGATGAGCTCGACGGCGGTCGCCTCCGCGAACCCGCGCTTGGCCTTGGTGAGCCGGGCGCGAACGCGGTCTCCGGGCAACCCGCCCGACACGAACACCACGTAGCCGTCGGCGCGCGCGACGCCGCGGCCGCCCTGCGCGAGCGAGTCGATCTCCAGCACCAGCTCGTCTCCCGCGCGGGGGCGCGGGCCGCGCTCTGTCTGGGCCGTGGCCATCGTCCTATCGTTGCAGCACGGTGTCCTTCGACCTCGAGTCCTACCGCGAGCGAGCCGAGCGCTTCGGCGAGGAGCTCTCGCGCGAGTACTACCGGCACCTCGCGGGCCACAAGCGCGAGCTGGAGATCGAGGGGATCTACGACTCCTACGGCGATCTGTTCGCGCGCGACTCGGTCACGGCGCTTCGCGACCTCGCCGGCTCGGCCGACGGAGGCGACGAGGAGCGACGGCTCTCCTACCTGCTTCATTTCGCCTTCGACGGGCTCGTGGGGATGGAGACCCGCGGCGAGGCGGCGGAGCTGGCCGGCCTGGAGGCGTCGCTGGATGTGGATGCGGGCGACGGCCCGATGCCGTACCGGGCGGTGGTCATCGCGCAGGCGAACGAGGTGGACGGCGAGCGGCGCGAGGCCCTGGAGGTGGCGCGGAACGCGGTACTGGAGGAGCGCCTCAATCCCATCTACGGCAGGGCGCTTCAGCGGGCGCACGAGATCTGCCGGGACTTCGGCTGGCCGAGCTACACGGACGCCTACGCCGAGCTGCGGGGGATCGACCTGGAGCGGCTGCGCGAGCAGACCGGGCGCTTCCTCGAGGCGACCGAGGAGCGCTACGGGCCGGTGCTCGACGACCAGCTCGAGCGTGCCGCGCTCCCCGGCCTGGGGGAGCTCCGCCGGTCGGACCTGCCGCGGTTCTTCCGCGCGGCCGAGCTCGACGAGCTGTTCCCGGCGGAGCGCCTCATCCCGTCGTTCGAGGAGACGCTCGCCGGGCTCGGGATCGACCTGCGGGCCCAGCCAAACGTCCATCTGGATACCGACTCCCGTCCGACCAAGTCGCCGCGCGCCTTCTGCAGCACGCCGCGGGTTCCCGGCGAGATCTACCTCGTGATCGCGCCGACCGGCGGGCGAGACGACTACGGGTCGCTCTTCCACGAGGGTGGCCACACGGAGCACTACGCGAACACCCTGGAGGAGCTCGCGTTTGAATTCCGCCAACTCGGGGACAACTCGGTCACCGAGTCGTTCGCGTTCCTCCTGGAAAACGTGGTCTCCGACCCTCTGTGGCTCTCCGAGCGGCTCGGGATCGAGGACTCGGAGGCGGCGGTCGAGCACGCGCGGGCGTTTCGGCTCGTGATCATCCGCCGGTACGCGGCGAAGCTCGCCTACGAGCTCGAGCTGCACGGCCCGGCGGCGGATCTCGGCAGGATGCCCGCGCGGTATTCGGAGCTGCTCGGCGGGGCGGTTCGGGTGCCATGGCCGCAGGTGAGTTGGATGGCCGACGTCGACGACGGCTTCTACGCCGCCTGCTACCTGCGGGCGTGGGCGCTCGAGACTCACTGGCGGTCCGCGCTCCGGGACCGGTTCGGAGAGCGGTGGTTCTCGAGCCCGGAGGCCGGGGAGTGGCTGCGAGGCCTGTGGAGTAACGGGCAGCGGCTTAACGCGGACGAGCTGCTGGCCGAGACGCTCGGCGAGGAGCTTGATTTCGGGCGCCTGGCACGGTCCATCTGAGGCCTCCGGCGCGTATTCGAGCCTGGGTAAGCTCACACAAATGAACGGCACCAGCCAGTTTCGGAGCTGAAGCTCCTCACTAGAACAAATTGCCCGTCATCGGACATGTGCACCTCAAGGTCTCCAACCTCGATCGCTCCGAGGAGTTCTACCGGGACGCCCTCGGGCTCGAGGTGACCGAACGAGTCGGCGGGAGCTTCGTCTTCATGTCGTTCGGCTCCTCGCACCACCATCTGGCGCTCCAGGGACACCCGGACGCGCCGCCGGCGGATCCGGAGGCGCTGGGGCTCTACCACTTCGCGGTCGAGGTCGACGACGAGGAGGAGCTGGGCAGCGCAATCGATCGGATCAGGGAGGCCGAGATCGAGTTCGCCGCCGTGGACCACGGGATCTCGAAGTCGGTGTACTTCAGCGACCCCGACGGGCACGGCGTCGAGGTCTACTGCGACACGCGCGAGCTGCGCCATCGCCCCGAGTGGGAGGGCATCGCCGCGCCGCTCGACGTCGACGAGCTCCCGCGCGGCTAGGCGCCGGCCCTACTTCTCCAGGCGGCGGTCGATGTCGCTGAGGAGGCCCTTGCGCGCCTTGCCGCGGCGCTCGCGCGCGCGGACTTGCCGGAGCTCAGCCGGGCTCAGGTCGCTCAGCCTGGACTTGACCTGGGTGGCGGTGAGCTGGTCGTAGGCGGTGATCGGCCCCCCGGCGGTCACCCCGGAGCGGCGCCGTAGCCGGTCAGCCTGGGCGAGGGGGGCGTCGGCCGCGTCGCGGGCCGCCCGGGCGGCACGGCGAGCCTCAGCGGTTGCGCGGCGTCGCGCCGGGGCGGTGCGGGACTCGACCTCGCGCTGGGCCTGGTCGAGCAGGCGCTCCAGCTGCTTGACGAGCTCGTCGGAATAGCGCCGGCTGCGGTTGAGGAGGCTGGAGACGAGCTCATTGGCGTCGTCGCGGGTCATGCGACCACGCTTGACGGCGTCGTCGACGACGTCCTGAAGGCGCTCGCGCGAGAGGGTCACGCTGTGCTCGAGTGCGTCGCGGAAGGCCTCGACACTCTTGTCGGCCCGCCCGGCGCTGCCGGCGCCGCTCGAACTGCTCGTGCTACTCGTGCTCCGCTTGGTGGTGGAGCGCTTCGCGCTCGAACCCGAGCCGCTCGAGCTCTTCGACTTCGAGCCGGAACGTGAGCCACCTGATCTAGTCGCCATCAAGACTCCTCTCACAGTTTCTCGTCGGCACCTGCGCGCCGGATGGCGCTCGGGAATGACTATCCCACGATTGAAGAGCACCCGCTGCGGTCAGCCCCGTACCATCTCCGGCTTCCCATGGCTCGTCATTTCCTCACCGGCGAAGAGCTGTCGCGCGACGAGCTGAACGCGCTGCTGGACCGGGCCGCGGAGCTCAAGGCGGGACGTTCCGCAGGCATTGGGCGCGAGGCCCTTCCGGGTCGCAGCATCGCGCTCGTCTTCGAACGGCCCTCCACCCGCACGCGCGTCTCCTTCGAGGTCGGCGTGGCGGAGCTCGGCGCGACGCCGATCGTTCTACGCGGCGACGAGCTGCAGCTGACACGCGGCGAGTCGATGGGGGACACGGGACGCGTCCTCTCGCGCTACGTCCACGGGATCGTCATCCGGTGGGGATCGCACGAGATCGTCGAGGGCCTCGCCGCCGGCGCGTCCGTGTCGGTGATCAACGGGCTCACGCCGGACCATCACCCGTGTCAGGTCCTGGCCGACCTGCTCACGCTCCGCGAGCGGTTCGGCGACCTCGACGGCCTGAAGCTCGCCTACGTCGGCGACGGCAACAACATGGCGCGCTCCCTGGCGCTGATGGGCCGGATCGCGGGGGTCGAGGTGCGCGTCGCGTCACCCGACGGCTACCGGCTGGAGCCGGGTATCGCCGCCCTCGACACGACCGATCCCCGCGAGGCGGTCGACGGCGCGGACGCCGTCTACACCGACGTCTGGGTGAGCATCGGGGACGAGACGGAAGCGGAGCAGCGCCGCGCCGAGCTGGCCGCGTACCGGGTCGATGCCGACCTGCTGAGCCACGCCGCCGACCGGGCGATCGTGCTGCACTGCCTGCCCGCGCATCCAGGCGAAGAGATCACGGAGGACGTGCTGTACGGCGATCGCTCTGTCGTCTTCGACGAGGCGGAGAATCGCCTCCACGCACAGAAGGCGCTGCTGGAGCTGCTCGTCGAGTAGGCACGTGGAAGCCGCCAGCGAATCGAGAATGCAGTTAGTGGCCCTATGCGCGACTAACTACAGTTTCGGCAGCGTGGGTCACCCACCTAGACTTGCGCTGAGGCCCCGTGGTGTAAGGGTTGAGCACGCGGCCCTTTCAAGGCCGAAGAGCTGGGTTCGAATCCCGCCGGGGCTATAACGAGGCATGCAGCCCGAGATCCATCTAGGCCCTCTCACCCTCCAGACGTTCGGGATCGCGTTCGCGCTCGCGTTCATCGCTGCGGGCGCCGTGCTCGGCCGGCGGCTGAAGGAGATCGGCAAGCCCACCGACTGGGCCTACGAGCTGGTCATCTGCGCACTCGTCGGGGGCATCATCGGGGCGCGGCTCAACTACGTCATCCAGAACTACGACGCCGTCAAGGGCGATCTGCTCGGGAACCTGTTCTCCGGCTCGGGTCTCGTGTGGTTCGGCGGCGCGATCGGCGGCGCGATCGCCGTGGCGCTGTGGGCGTGGCGCCGCAAGATGCTGAACCTGACGCTGCTGGATATCTGCGCCGTGCCCCTGTCGGTCGGCTACGCGCTCGGGCGGATCGGCTGCCAGGTCTCCGGCGACGGCGACTACGGCAAGGCGTGGGACGGCCCCTGGGCGATGGCCTATCCGCACGGGACGAAGCCGATCGACACGCCGGTGCAGCCGACGCCCATCTACGAGACGCTCGTGATGGGGCTCGTCGCCTACTTCCTCTGGCGCCTGCGCGACCGGGTGCAGCCCGGGGTCCTCTTCGCGATCTACCTGGTGCTGGCCGGCACCGAGCGGCTGCTGGTGGAGTTCATCCGGCGCAACACGCCCGAGTTCCTCGGCCTGACGCAGCCGCAGCTGATCAGCGTCGTGATGATGATCGCCGGCGGCGTTTGGCTGGCGGTGAAGGCCCGCCGCGGCGAACTCCTGCGCGGCGACGGCGGCGCCACCGTGCCGAGCAGGGCGCCCGCCTAGCGCTCCTCCGGTCCACTCAGTTACGGCAGGCCCGGCAGGCCCCGTGGAGCACGACATCGTGCTCGGCGACCTGAAAACGCACCTTACGGGCGAGCCGGTCGATGGTCTCCTCGAGCTCCTCGTCGTCGAACGGGATCACCCGCCCGCAGATGTCGCAGACGAGGTGATGGTGATGATCGCCTCCGGGCACGAGCGCCTCGTACCGGGCGATTCCCTGCCCGACCTCCAGCCGTCCGACGAGCTTCATGTCGGCCAACAGCTCGAGCGTCCGGTAGATGCTCGCGAGCCCCACGCGGTGACCCTTCCCGCGCAGGCTCGACTCGATCTCCGGGGCTGTGAGGGCGCACGCCTGGGTCGCCAGCAGGTCGATCACCGCGAGCCTCGCCTGTCCCTTTCGCAAGCCCGCCGACCGCAGCTCCCCGATCGCGCGTTCACGCCAGATAGTCCCCGAGTCCGTCATCGCGTCCGAGCGTATCCCGGCTCGCGGCCGCCAACGGCGGGGCCGGTGTTCCGGATCCGGCGGGACGCGCGGACCGCCCACGCACCCGTGGCCACCAGCGCGTAGAGCACCACCGTCACCCCCGCGATCGAGGCGCCCGCGGCCGTGTCCGCGTAGTAGGAGACGTAGAGACCACCGATCCCGGAAGCGACAGCCAGGCCGGCGGCCAACCACAGCATCGGGGCAAATCGATTCACGACGAGCGCGGCCGTGGCCGCCGGCGCCACCAGCACGGCGAGCGCGAGCAGATTCCCGAGGCCCTGAACGGCAACCAGGATCGCCAGCGACAGGAGTACGAGGAGGGCGATGTCGACGAGCATGGGGGAGATCCCGAGAGAAGGCGCCGACCCTCGTTCGAAGCCGACCGCGAGGAGCGGGCCGTGCATGAGCCAGAGGGCGCCGCCGGTCACGAGGACGGCCGCGCCGGCGAACGCCAGATCCCCGTCGGTCACACCGAGCACGTCCCCGAACAGAAGGTTCTGGATTCCCGGCGGAGACGTCGGCGACAGGGCCAGGAGCGCACCGAGCCCGAACAGTGTCGTGATCACGATTGCCACTGCGGTGTCGCGCCCGATGGTCGGAATGCGGCCGGCGATCGCGATCCCCAGCGCCGCGACCACGAGGCCCGCGGCGCCGCCGACCAGGAGGGGGATGCCCGTGAGGGCCGCGACTACCAGTCCCGGGAACAAGCCATGCGCGAGAGACTCGGCGCTGTACGACAGTCCGTAGAAGACGATCCAGCAACCCAGTGGACCGCTGATCAGGCCCACCAACGCGATCTCGAGAAACGCGCGCTGGAGGATCGCCTGCGACCACGGATCGGCGATCGCGTGCCACACCCCGCCGCCGGCCGGAGCAAGGATCTCAGCCATGCTCATCACCGTGCCCGTGGTGATGGTGCGCGGGAAGCACCGCGACGTGCTCGCCGTCCTCGCGGAGCTCGACGATCATCCCGCCGTGAGTTGCCTCCAGCACCGGCATGGTGAGCACCTCATCGGGCGGCCCGAAGGCGACCTGGCGGTGGTTCAGGCATAGAACGCGGTCCCACCGGCGGGCCTGCTCGATGTCGTGGGTGGCGATCAGGACCGCCCGTCCCTCCCCTGCGAGGCGATCGATCAGCTCGCTCAGGCCGGTCGCGCTCCGAGAATCGAGCCCGGTGAACGGCTCGTCAAGGAGCAGGACGCTCGCGTCCTGCACCAGGGCTCTCGCGACGAGCACGCGCTGACGCTGCCCGCCGGACAGCTCGCCGAAGTTCCGCGAGGCGAGGTCCGCGAGCCCGATGGAGGCGAGAGCCTCCCGCGCCGCCGTCCGCTCGCCGCGACCCGGATGACGCCACCAGCCCCGGAGGGGAATGGTCCCCATCAGCGCCACGTCGAGCGCGCTCACCGGGTAGTCCAATCGCGACCGCTCAGTCTGCGGAACGGTGGCACAGCGCGCCGAGACCGTCACGTCACCCGACAGGGGCTCGAGTTCCCCTAGCAGCGCGCGGAAGAGCGTCGTCTTTCCGCCGCCGTTCGGACCGAGCACGCCTATGCGCTCGCCCGCCAGGGCGCTGAACGTCACGTCGCGGAGCGCCGGTGAGCCGTTGTACCCGACTGCCAGCCCATCCGCCTGAACCAGCGCTCCGGGGCCATGGGTCGGGTCGATCGCAGGATTCATCCGAGCCCTCCGATCCGGCAGCCCCGCTTGCCGCCGGTGAACCCGCGGACCATCGCGTTCGCGTTGGCCTCCTCCATGCCGAGATAGGTCGCGCCCGGCGATCCGGTCGGGCCGAGGGTGTCTCCGTAGAGAGTCAAATCGCTGATCGCGCCCGTCTGCCTGGCGAGGGCCTGCGCGACGTCCGGATTGATCGAACTCTCCGGGAAGATCGCCCGCACGTGCTCGCGCTGGATCTCGTTCGCCAGTTGGGAAATCTCACCGGCCGACGGCTGCGCCTCGGTCGTCTGAGAAGGGATGACGGCCCCCACGACCTCGATCCCGTAGCGCTTGGCGAAATAGTTGAACGCGTCGTGATCGGTCACCAGCTTGCGCCGATTCGCCGGAACCGATGCGAAACAGTCCCCGATCTCGGCATCGAGCGTGTGGAGCTTCTTCAGGTAGGCGGCGGCGTTCGTCTCGAAGGTCTTCCGGTGCGACGGGTCGGCCGAGATCAGCGCCTCGCGGATCTCCCGGACCGCGGCCTCCGCGTTGACCGGGTCGTGCCACCAGTGCGGGTCGTACCGCGATGCCTCCGGTCCGCTCGTCTCGCCCGCGACGTGCACGGGCAGATGAGCCCCGAGGTCCACTACCTGCGCATCGGCCCCCGACTCGCTGACGACCTTGCCCATCCACGCATCGAGGTTGTCCCCGTTTTCCAGCACGAGCTTCGCTCCCGCCGTAGCGGTGACGTCCCCGGGCCTGGGCTCGTACTCGTGCGGGTCCGTGTTCGGTTGGAGGATCTGGTGGACGTCGACGGCGTTCCCACCGACGTTCCGGGCGAAGTCGGCGATCTGCGTTGTGGTCGCGACGACCGACGGCTTGTCCCCGGACGAGCCCACCTGCGCACAGCCGGTCAGGGCGATGGTGAGCGCCAGCAAGCCCGCGGCCGCAGGGGCCACCGCGAGCCGGCGCGACCGTGGCAGCACCCTGGCCGCCGCGGCCAGTGCGAAGACGCCCCCGGCGAGCACCGCGATCGCGGGCCCCGGCGGCGCATTCACTTCCACAGACAGCCACAGCCCGGCGATTCCCTCCAGCGCGACCAGGACCACGGTGGCGATCTGCCACGCGGGCATCCGCTGCGTCCAGAGCCTGGTGGTCGCCGCGGGCACCACCAGCAAGGCGGCGGCGAGCAGGGCGCCCGCCGCGGAGAGGACCGACACCGCCCCAAGCGCGACCAATCCGAGCAGGACCAAATCGGGAAGGAGAGCGGGTACGCCGAGCGTCCGGGCGCTCTCTGGGTCGAATCCGGTCGCGAGCCAGCTGCGGCCGAGCAACAGGTTCGCCCCGAGAACAACCGCGCTGAGGGCCCCGGCGAAGATCAGGTCGCGAGGCTCCAGCACGAGCAGACTTCCGAACAGGAGCGTCTCGATGTTCGACCCCGAGTGAAAGACGTCGGAGGCCAGGATCACGCCCAGCGCCAGCGCGCCCACCAGCGCGAGAGCCGTGCGGCTGTCGTAGAGCTCCCGTCGCCCCGCCCCCAGCCGTCCGACGACCACCGCGAATGCCAGCCCCACGCCGAGCGCACCGATCTGAGGCGCGAATCCGAGGCCGTCGGCGAGGACGAGGCCGGGGAAGGCCGCCGTTGCAAGGGCGTGCGAGTAGAAGGCAAGGCCCCGCACCACGATCCAGGTGCCGAGCAGGCCGAGCCCGATCGACAGCAGGAAGACCTCAATCACGCCGCGCTGGACGAAGGGAAGTTGGAATGGGTCGAACAGGGAGGGGCTCCTCAGGCGTCGCTCGAGTACGAGATGATAATGGGAATCATTCTCATCTGGTGCCTGGACAGAACCCGGACGGGTTCATTGGACGGGAAAGGGAGGTGGGGCTGAACGCGGGCGATCCGGCGGGTCCGCGGTGTCATAATCGGCCCGCGATGTGCGTTCAGTGCATGATGACCGCGATGGGCTCGGTCGCCGCCGCGAGCGGCACCCGCACGTGGCTCGGGCGAAAGAAGGCGGAGTGGCTCACCCCCAGGCGCCTGCGCTTCATCACCGTCGCCCTGTTCGTCGGCGCCGTACTAGCCGCCGGCACCATGAGCGGCAGCGGCGGCGCCTAGACCGAGCGCAGCATCCCGCCGTCGAGCGGGACGACCGCGCCCGTCAGATACGCCGCGCGCTCCGAGCAGATGAAGGCGACGAGGTCGCCGAACTCCTCCGGCTGGCCGAGGCGGCCGGCGGGGATGCCCTCCGGGGCCTTGGCCTCCATCTCCTCCCACGATCCCCAGTTCTCGGCCAGCCTGTCCGTCGCGAAGCGGCCGGTGGCGACCGTATTGACCGTGATCCCGTCCGACGCGACCTCGGTCGCCAGCGTCTTGAACAGCCCGATCGCCGCCATGCGGTTGGCGTTGGAGAGGGTCAGGTGGGGGATCGGCTCCCGCACCGAGCTCGACCCCACGTTCACGATCCGGCCCCACTTCCGCTCGCGCATCCCCGGCAGCACCGCGTCGGCCAGCACGAGCGGGGCGAGCACGAGCGAGCGGTAGGCCTCCTCCCACACCTCCCGTTCGTGGTCGAGGGCGCCGCCGAGTGGCGGGCCTCCGGTGTTGGTGATGAGGATCTCCACCGGCCCGACCCTCGAGGCAACCTCATCCGGCAGCGCCGCGAGCCGGTCGAGGTCGTCCGTGTCCGCCTCGAACGCGGTGGTGTCTCCCTCGATCTCCTTGGCCGCCGCCTCGACCCGCTCTCGCGACCGGCTGGCCATCGCCACCCTGACGCCCTCTCCCGCCAGGGCGGCCGCGATCGCCAACCCGATCCCCTTGCTCGCGCCCATCACCAGCGCCGTCTTCCCCTCGATCCTCAAGTCCATGCGCGCAAACTATCGGTGGGGTACGGTGCGCGTGATGCCCGGCGGTGACCTCTACGAGCAGATCGTCGACGCGGCCAACGACCTCTACGGCTCGCACGACGGCAGTCGCGCCCTCCACGCAAAGGGGACCTGGTGCGCGGGCACCTTCACGGCCACGCCGGAGGCGGCGGAGCTCTGCCGGGCCGCCCACTTCCAGGGCGAGCCCGTTCCAGCGCTCATCCGGTTCTCCAACGCCAGCGGCGATCCCGAGTCCGACGATTGGCAGCGCGACTCCCGTGGAATGGCCGTCAGGCTTCGCCCGTCGAACGGGGAGGAGACCGACATCCTCGCCGTCACGACTCCCGCCTTCGTCAGCCGCAATCTCGACGATTTCCTCGAGCTGATCCGGCTTCGGAAGCCCGATCCCGAAACCGGGCAGCCCGATTGGGAGAAGCTCGGCGCGTTCCTCGGCGAGCACCCCGAGTCGCAGACGGCGGTTCAGGCGACACTCAACGCCGAGCCTCCCGCCAGCTTCGCCACGCTCGTCTACCAGTCGCCCCACAGCTTCCGGCTCCGTGCCGCCGACGATTCGGCGACGTGGGTGCGCTACCGATGGCGCCCGGAGGCGGGCGAGGCCACTCTCGGTGACGACGACGCCAAGGCGCTCGGGAGCGATTACCTCGGCACCGAGCTCGCGGAGCGCCTGGCCGGCGGGCCGGCCTCGTTCGAGCTGAAGCTCCAGATCCCGACCGAGGACGACCCAATCGACGACCCGACGGCCGTCTGGCCCGAGGACCGCGAGCGCATCGCCGCCGGCAGGCTCGAGATCACCGAGATCGTCGATGACCCCGAGGGCGGCGAGCACATCGAGGTGTTCGACCCGACCCGGGTGCCCGACGGCATCGAGCTGTCCGACGATCCGATCCTGCATGCCCGTGCCCGGGCCTATTCCGTGTCCGCTTACCGACGTCTAGGGATGGACGTGGAGAACCCCTCGACGCCACCCGCCCACTGACGCGTGCATGAGCGGCGGGTTCCGTCGTTCGAGCGCGTTCGGCATCGTCGGCGTGATGAGCCGCTCGAAGCGCTGGAAGGGCATGGACCTCGAGGCCGGCGGCGATGGCATCACGGTGGAGCGCCGCCGCGACTCGTCGGGCTTCGATTGGCTCTGCGACCTGTGGCTGGCCGAGCGCCCGGCCGACGCGGTGCGGGCATAATCGTCGCGGGCGGTTAGCTCAGTTGGGAGAGCGCCTCGTTTACACCGAGGAGGTCGTCGGTTCGAACCCGGCACCGCCCATCGCTCCGTTGACAGCCCCCTTGACGCCGGGCTTATGCTGCCGCCTCTAGCCCATCAACGGCAGAGGGTCACGGGAAGGAGCACATGATGTCGGTCGAGCAGTCGCTGGCGGAATTTCAGGAGACGGAGAGCCAGAACGCCTTCTCCAAGCAGAACTCGAAGCTCCTCAAGGTGGAGCTCTCCGGCGTGACGATCCAGGCGAAGCTGGGGTCGATGGTCGCGTACCAGGGCGACGTCAAGTTCGAGCACGCCGGGAGCGGCGGGATGAAGCGGATGCTGAAAAAGACCGTGACCAGCGAGGGCGTCAGCCTGATGAAGGTCTCCGGGAGCGGCGAGGTCTTCCTGGCCCACCTGGCTGAGGACATCCACCTGATCAGGCTCGAGGACGACAAGATCACGGCGAACGGCTCCAACATCCTCGCGTTCGAGGACGGCATCGACTGGGACATCAAGAAGGTCGAGGGTGCCTCCAGCGCGCTCGCGGGCGGTCTCTTCAACATCGAGCTCGCCGGCACCGGCTGGGTTGCGCTCGTCTCCGACGGGCCGCCGCTCCTGATCCAGCTCGACGGCCAGCAGACTTTCGCCGACCCGCAGGCCGCGATCACGTGGTCGAGCGGCGTCAGCACCTCGGTCAAGACCGACGTGAACATCAAGACGCTCACCGGCCGTGGCTCGGGCGAGACGATCCAGATCGGCTTCTCCGGGAACGGCTGGCTCCTGATTCAGCCCTCTGAGGGACAGGTCGCGGGGGCCGGTGTGGGCGGCGGCAGCAGCAGCTCGGGCGGCGTCGGTGGTGCGCTCGGAAACCTGCTCGGCGGCTAGCCGCGGGCTGTCAGCGATCGACATAGGGGGGCGCGCCGACCGGCGCGCCTTTCCGTTTCCCCGCTCCGCGCCGTGGGTACGCGGTCGCTCAATCCGACGAAGGAGCGGACCAGATGCTGTGGCTCGTGCTCGGAATCATCCTCTTGATCCTCGCCCTCGCGGGCGGCGCGATCGTCAACCCGATCCTCTTCGTGCTTGCGCTGGTCGCGCTATTCATGTTTTTCAGTGGCTGGCGCGGCTCCCGCCGGACTATCTAGGAAGCCGAACGGGGTTCTTGGCGCCTTGAGCTTCGGCGCCTCGCCCCAGATCGTCCGCTGGCCGAGCAGCTTGCTGACGGTCACCATGCGGTAGCCCCGGCTGCGCAGCGTCTTGATGATCCGCGGGAGCGCCGCGACCGTCTCCGAGCGGTTGCCGCCGCCGTCGTGCATCACGACGATGGCGCCGGGCCGCACCGCGCTCACCACCCGGCTGTAGATCGCGCTGGTGCCGGGAGTCGACCAGTCGCGCGGGTCGACGTTCCAGATCACCGTCGTCATGCCCAGCGCGCGGGCGTCGCCGACCACTCGTGAGTTGAACGCGCCGCCGGGAGGCCGGAACAGGCACGGCTCGAAGCCGGTCACCCGGCGGATCGCCGAGTTGGTCGCGGCCATCGACGAGCGGCTCGGGTCGGTCTCGTGGTGGTAGCTGTGGTCGGCGATCTCCTCGCCGGCGTTGACCACCACCCGCGAGGTGCTCGACACCTGCTGGCCGATCTCGAAGAACGTTCCCTTCACATGGTGTTGCTTGAGAATCGAGACCACCTGTGGCGTGTAGGTACTCGGTCCGTCGTCGAAGGTGAGGGCGATCCGCTTGGCCGCTCCGGAGCCCGAGAAGACCGGCGAGGGGCCACTGTCCTTGCAGCCGATCGGCTGCACGTGGTGCAGCGCGAAGAGGGCGTCGTGCCCGTTGGGAACACGATCGAAGCACGGATCGCGCTTCCCGCGGGAGCCGTTGGTCGCCGGGCACTTGTTGCCCGTCCACTGGCTCACGGCGCGCCATCGATAGTGGCCCGGATGCAGATGCGCCGCCCCTGGCCTGAACGTGGCGACCACCGAGCGGCTGTTCGACCGCTTGACCCTCGCGTCGATGCCGGTCCACGACCGCACCGACTTGTCCGGCTTCAGCGTCGCGTAGCCCAGCGTGTCGTCGTCGCCGTTAGGCCCCTTGCCGAAACAGAGCTGGCGCATGAATTCCTGCTTTGGCTTGTGGATCTGCAGGCAGATGAACCGGTCCTGCGACTTGTTGGTGTCCGGATGCCGGTTGAGCGCGCCGAGATAGAAGGAGCCGCTGGTGTGGACCGAGACTCGCATCGAGCGCCGGACCTGGTCGACACTCACATGCAGGAGGTCGAGCGGCCCCGAGGCGTCGGCGTGATCGCGATGGCCCCGCGCCATCGCCCACGGGCAGGCCGCCACGGCCACCGTCACGACGAAAATCCCTGCCGCCCAAAGGGCGAGGTTCCTGCGCATGCTGTCTTGCTGCCTTTCCTGCGCGACATCCGATGTCGCGGGTTTCGCGATACTACCCGGCGACGCGGTCGGGTCATAGGAGCACCGCGACCCGCGCCGTAGTCGGAGTACACATGCACGCTCCGAGCACCAAGCGGAGGCCGACAGGCAGGCGGCCCTGGGTGCCGACGCGTTCGCGCCGGCTCCATCGGCGTGCCCGCGTGGCCTCGGCGACCCTCATCCTCGCCGCCCTGATCGCGGGCGCGCTCCTCCTCCCGGCGGGCGGTGCCGCCGCGGGCGGCGGCACCGGCAGCACCTCCCAGGGCGGGCAGGGCGGCAAGTCCGGCAACCCCTTCCGCGGGGATGGGATGTGGATCTGGTACGTCAAGAAGTCGAGCGGCGGCAAGCTCTCGAAGATCGCCCGCAAGGCGAAGAACCACGGCATCCGGACGCTCTACATCAAGAGCTCCGACGGCACGAGCGCCTGGAGCCAGTTCACGCCCGGCCTCGTGAAGTACTTTCACCGCCACGGCCTTCGTGTGTGCGCCTGGCAGTACGTCTACGGCGCCCATCCAAAGGGGGAGGCAAAGCAGGGAGCGGCGGCCGTCCGAGACGGCGCCGACTGCCTCGTCATCGACGCCGAGGCCGAGTACGAGGGCCGCTACGGAGCCGCGGATACCTACGTCGACAAGCTCCGCCACGCGATCGGCGGCCACTTCCCCACCGCGCTCTCCAGCTTCCCCTACGTCGACTACCACCCGTCGTTCCCCTACTCCGTCTTCCTGGGGAAGGGCGGCGCGCGCTTCAACCTGCCGCAGGTCTACTGGCACGCGATCGGCGTCGGCGTGGGTCAGGCCGATCGCCACACGATCCGCTACAACCGCGTCTACGAGCGCGGGATCGATCCGGTGGGGCAGACCTACAAGGACGCCGGAGGCCGGCCGTCGAAGAAGCAGATCCAGAAGTTCCGTCGCCTCGCGATCTCGTTCGGCTTCACCGGCGTCAGCTGGTGGTCGTGGCAGCACACGAGCAAGAAGCAGTGGCGCGCGCTGGGCCGAAACGTCGACCGCATCAAGGGAGTCCGGCGCGGCTCCGACAACTACCCCGGCCTCTCCAAGGGCGACAAGGGCGACCTGGTCGTCTGGGCGCAGGAGCACCTGCGCGGCGCCGGGGCGCATTTGGCCGTCGATGGCGGCTTCGGCAAGAAGACGCGTCGCGCCGTGAAGCGTTTCCAGCGCAAGCACCACCTGCACGTCGACGGCAAGATCGGTCCGCAAACCTGGCGTCACCTACTGAAGGTCAAGCCCGACATGGTCGACTGGTCGAGCAAGCAGCACCACCACTCCGGCAAGCTGGCGCCCGCCCACGCTGAGCCCCGCTCCGCCAATCTGCCCGCGGTCAGGTACGAGATACCGCCAACCGAGGGCGCGCACTAGGCCATGTCCGCGCGGGAGGATCCGAAGCAGCTCGCCGCGTTCCTGGCGCTGATCTCCTCGGTCCTCCAGAACGAGCGTGCCCTTCGGGCGGACTCCGACGAGCAGGCCGAGCAGAATGCGGAACTCCTCGACTCGCTTCGCGAGCGCCAGGTGCTGCTCGAGCGGCTTGCGCAGCTACAGCGCAGGATCGTCGATCGGCTCCCCGTCCACGAGGTCCTGGAGGCCGTGGTGGAGGGGGCGTGCGAGTTGCTGGACAGCAGCGTGGGAATCCTTTGGATCGCCGACCCGGACGATCCGGACCATGCGGCGGCAGTGGCCGCTCTCGGGGGGGACGAGCTCATGGCCGAGCGCCGGCGGAAGCCCGCCGGCGCGGGACTCGGCGGACGCGCCATGCGCGAACGGATGCTCGTCGTCGCGGACGCCGTGACGGGAGCCGGTTCGCTGGGCGACTTGGTGGATTTTCCGGTCGCCGTGCCGACGGCCGCCATGGCTGCTCCTGTGTACGAGCGCAGCCACGTCGTCGGCAGCCTGGGAGTGGCGTCGACCGAACCAGGCCGGCTCTTCGGTGCCCGGGACCAGCAGGTCCTGATCTCGCTGGCTGAGCACGCGAGCCTGGCGCTCAACCACGCGCGCGCCGTCGAGGAGGATGTCCACGAGGCGCTGCACGACTCACTGACCGGCCTGCCCAACCGCTCGCTCTTCCTGGACCGGATGCGCCACGCGCTCGACCGCGCAGAGCGCGAGGCGGAGCCGGTCGCGGTTCTCTTCTGCGACCTCGACGGCTTCAAGACCGTGAACGACAGCCTCGGTCACCGGACCGGGGACCGGCTGCTGGTGATGGTCGCCGAGCGGCTTTCCGAGTGCCTGCGGCCGGGCGACACCATCGCCCGCCTCGGCGGCGACGAGTTCGCCGTCCTGCTGGAGGAGCTGCGGGAGCCCGGCGACGCAGCCCGCGCGGCGCAGCGGCTCCTCGACGCGCTCGAGGCCCCGTTCGAGCTGCGCGACCGCGAGTTCTACGTCAGCGTGAGCATCGGCATCGCGGCCGGGAAGGACGATGCCGAGACGCTGCTGCGGGACGCCGACCTGGCGATGTACAGGGCCAAGAGCCGCGGCAAGGGCCGCTACGCGGTGTTCGAGCCCGGGATGCACACGGCGATCGTCGAGCGCCTGGAGCTCGAGGTCGACCTGAAGCGGGCGCTCGAGCGCGAGGAGCTGGTGGTCGTCTACCAGCCGATCTTCAGCCTCGTGAGCGGCTCGGTCACCGGGGTCGAGGCGCTCGTCCGGTGGCACCACCCCACGCGGGGGATCGTGATGCCGGAGAGCTTCGTCCCGCTGGCGGAGGAGAGCGGCCTGATCGGCGAGTTGGGCCGGTGGGTCCTCCGGAAGGCGTGCCACCAGGGCGCCCTGTGGCGGGCGAAATACCCCGGCCACCGCGGGCTCGGAATCGGGGTGAACGTCTCCGGCGCCCAGCTTCGCGAGCCCGGCCTGGTCCAGGAGGTCTCGGACGCGCTCGCCGAGTCACAGCTGGAGGCCACCGGGTTGACGCTCGAGATCACCGAGACGGCGCTGATGGAGAGCTTTGACGAGGCCATCGAGGAGGTCGATGCCCTGAAGGCGCTGGGCGTCGACCTCGCGATTGACGACTTCGGCACCGGCTACTCCTCCCTCCGCTACCTCCGGCGGCTGCCCCTCGATCTGATGAAGATCGAGAAATCGTTCGTCGACGGGATCGGCCTGCCCGGCGAGGAGCCCGACCTGCTCCGCGCCATCATCGACCTCGCGAACATCTTCGGCCTACGGGTCGTGGCCGAGGGGATCGAGCGCCCGGAGCAGCGCAAGCGGTTGCTCGAGCTCGGATGCGAGCTCGCGCAGGGCCATCTGCTCGCCGAGCCCCTCGACGCCGCCGGCACGGATGCCCTCCTGTTCCGCGTCGGCCTGCTCGGCGGGCCGTCCGGAGAGGCAGGCCACCCGCCGGCGGGCGAGACGACTACGATCGAGCGACAGGTCGATCGTGGCGCGGATTGAGAGCTACAGCCCGGGACGAATCGTCATCGACGGCGTCGAGCATCACACCGACGTCATCGTCCTCCCGGACCGGGTGCTCGGAGACTGGTGGAGGCGCGACGGCCACTCGCTTGTGATCGAGGACCTCGACGACGTGCTCGAGGAGCTCCCGCAGCGGCTGATCCTCGGATGCGGGTACGCCGAGCGGCTGCAGCCAGAGCGCTCCGTCATCGAGGCGCTCCGCGAGCGTGGCGTCAAGGTCGAGCCGCTGCCCACCGATCAGGCCGTCGAGCGCTTTGAGGAGCTCGAGGCGCGCGATCCCGCGGCCGTCGCCGCTGCGCTCCATTTGACTTGCTGATCGCGATCCTGTGCGCGCTGGCGCTCGCCCTCGCGGCCCCGGCGCAGGCATCCGCAACCGAGAACTTCGCGAACGAGCCACCCTTCGGCGGCCAGCTCCCACCGCCGCTCGAGCGCCCGCCCTCGCTGTCGCGCCCGCCGGCCGGGTTCACCCTCACCGGCAGGCAGGCGATCGCGGCTGCGAACAGGGCAGACGCGGTGCAGGCCGAGCGAGCCGAGAGCCCCGGCATGTACCCGATCGTGTTCGAGCGGGGGGACAGCTGGCAGGTGAGCTACTTCACTGGCCCGGACGCCAACCGCACGGAGGTCGCCCAGGCGATCGTGGGCGGGCGGACCGGGCAGGTGCTGGGAGCTTGGCACGACACCCAGCTCACGGACCCGCTCGCGCGCGGCTACAGCGGCGCGATCGCCCAGAAGGTCAACGCGCCCTATGTCTGGCTGCCGCTCTGTCTCCTGTTCCTCGTTCCCTTCGTCGACCCGCGCCGGCTCTTCCGGCTGCTCCATCTGGACCTCCTGGTGCTGCTGGGCCTCGGGGTCTCGCTGTTCTTCTACAACCGCGCGGAGATCACCGCCTCCGTCGCGCTCACCTACCCGGTGCTGATCTACGTGTTCGCGCGCATGCTGTGGTCCGGGATCTGGCCGCGGGAACGCGATGGGCCGCTGATCCCGGTGATTCCGCTGCGGTGGGTCGCGATCGCCGCCATCGCGCTCGCGTGCGCTCGAATCGCGCTGAATATCGTCGACTCCCATGTCATCGACATCGGCGTCGCCGGGGTGGTGGGGGCCGACCACATCACGCACGGGCAGAACCTCTACGCCGGGACCTTCGCCCAGGGCCTGGCGATCCGCGGCGACGTCTACGCGCCGTTCAACTACCTCGCCTACCTCCCGTTCGAGCTGATCTTCCCGTGGAGCGGCCACTGGGGGAGCGTCCCCGCGGCGCATGCGGCGGCGATCACCTTCGATCTCTTGACGGCGGTCGGTCTCTGGGTCCTCGGCCGGCGGCTGCGGCCAGGGCCGCAGGGGAAGGCCCTCGGTATCGGGCTCGCGTTCGCGTGGCTGGCCTACCCGTTCACGCTCTACACGATGAACGCCAACGCCAACGACTCGCTCATCGCGATGCTGCTCGTCGGCGCCATGCTCGCGGTGACCTCGACACCGGTCCGGGCCGTCGCCGTCGCCCTCGCCTCGGCGGCCAAGTTCGGGCCCGCGGCCGTCGCCCCATTGTTCGCGACCGGGACTGGCGAGCGGCGGTGGCGGCAGGCGACCGTCTTCAGCGTCGTCTTCCTCGCCGTCGCGGCGGCCCTTGTCATCCCGTTCCTGCCGCCCGGCGGCCTGCGCCAGTTCTACGACCACACGCTCGGCTACCAGGCGTCCCGAAGCTCCCCGTTCAGCGTCTGGGGCCAGGCCCCGTCACTGCACCTCCTGCAATCCGCCGAGCGGGTGATCGCAGCTGTCTTGGCGCTCGCCGTCGCCTTCTGGCCCCGGCGCAAAACCCCGGCCCAGATCGCGGCGCTCGCGGCGACGGTGACGATCGCCGTCCAGCTCGGGGCGACGCACTGGTTCTACTTCTACGTCGTGTGGTTCCTGCCGCTCGCTCTGGCGGCGATGTTCTGGCCGCAGCGCGGCGGCGCGCGGACGCTTGCTACGCGATCCGCGTCTCCAGCAGCCCCAGCGTCGGCGAGCTGATCGCGATCTCGTCGCCGGGCTTGAGCCACACCCGGGGGTCCCGCGTCGAGCCGACGCCCGACGGTGTCCCGGTGGACACGATGTCGCCGGGCTCGAGCGTCATCAGCCGCGAAAGGTGGGCGACCAGCTGCGGGATGCCGAAGATCAAGTCGTCGGTCGACGCGTCCTGCATGACCTCACCGTTCAGGGTCAGCGAGAACGAGGCGGTGCCCTCGGTGAGCGCCTCGTCGGCGGTCACCAGCGCCGGGCCGCAGGGAGCCGAGCCGTCGAACACCTTGCCCGGCATCCACTGCGGGGTCGCGAACTGCAGGTCGCGAGCCGACAGGTCGTTGAGCAGCGTGTAGCCCGCGATGTAGTCCGCGGCGGTGGACTCGTCCACTTCCGAGGACCGTCGCCCGATGACGAACGCCACCTCCGCCTCGTAGTCGACCTTGTCGCTGGCTGCCGGGAGCCGCACCGCGGCGCCGGTCGGCACCAGGGCGTTCCGGTATTTGCCGAAGATCGCCGGGGCGTCCGGCGGATCGATGCCGGCCTCCGCGGCGTGGGCCCGGTAGTTGAGGCCGATGCAGACGATCTTCTCCGGGTCCGGCACGGGAGGCAGGAGCTCGACGTCCTCGAGCGTGACGCCTCCGCCTGCGTCGATCCCGCTCAGCTCACCGAGGCGGTCGGCCTCGAGCAGCTCTCGCACACTCGAGCCGTCGCCGCCCAGGGCATCCCACGCGTCGACGACGGCGCCGTCCACCAGGAGGCCGGCCCGCGGTCCTCGGTCGGAGCGGTAGGTCAGGATCCGCATGGCGGCGGAGACTATCTCGCCCCTAGAATCACTTCGGCGGGCACGGCGCCCGCGATCCCCTGGGGGCGTAGCTCAGTTGGTTAGAGCGCCGGCCTGTCACGCCGGAGGCCGCGGGTTCGAGTCCCGTCGCTCCCGTCAGAAATCAAGCAGTAGTGCCGCTTCGAACGGAAAGCGGCGTTCGACGGAGGTGGGCATGGACGAACTGCACGACCATCGCCCCCTCGCCGACTGCGGCAGCGCATCGCTTCGCTGAGCCCGCTCGGACGTCGCCCGCCGCGTAGACCCCCGGCACGCTGGTCTCGAGCAGGTCCTCGCGCCCGATGGCACTGCCGGTGAGAATGAAGCCGTCCTCGTCGCGCGCGATCGTCTCATCGAGCCACTCGGTGCAGGGCCGAGCACCGAGAAAGAGGAAGAGAAAGGAGAACGGTAAACGTTCTCCGCTCGTCAACGTGACCGCCTCGAGCTGTCCGTCTCGCCCGTGAAGTTCGGCGATCTCGCTTTGATCGCGCACCGCCACCCCATAGCGCTCGAGCTCACGGACGAGGTAGTCCGACATCGTCTCCTGCAGATCGGCGCGGCGGTGGAGCAGGGTCACCAGCGCCCCTCCCCGTGAGAGCCAGACCGCGGCCTGCCCGGCTGAGTTGCCGCCGCCGACGACCGCGACGCGCGAGGCGCCGCAGAGCTCGCGCTCCGGGGGGCCCGCGGCGTAGAAGACGCTCAGCCCCTCATAGTCCGACAGGCCATCGACCGGGAGCCGCCGGTACTGCGCGCCCGTCGCGAGGAGGACAGCTCGTGCGGCGATCTCCTGCCCCTCCTCGAGCCGCACGACGTGCCGTCCCTCTCCCGGCTCGAGTGCGACGGCCCGGTATGGCGTCGCGGGACGGGCGCCGAACTTGCGCGCCTGCACGACCGCGCGGCCGGTGAGCTCCGTCCCGGTGATGCCAGCCGGAAAACCGAGGTAATTCTCAATCCGTCGTGATTCACCCGCTTGCCCGCCGAGGGCGGTGCTCTCGACGAGGAGTGTGTCTAGGCCCTCCGACGCTCCATACACAGCCGCACCGAGGCCGGCGGGCCCGGCACCCACGACGAGGAGATCGACCTCTTCCCGTGGCTCAAGCTCGCGCCCGATCCCGAGTGCGCGAGAAAGCTCCCCGGAGGACGGCGCCCGCATCTCCACTCCGCCCGGTAGTCGCACGAACGGCAGGCTCGAGGCGTCGAGTCCAGCGACCAGCGCCGCCGCCTCCGGATCATCGCCGCGCTCCGGATCACGCCAGGTGAACGGCAGTCGGTTGCTGCGCGCGAAAGCGAGCAGTCGCATCGTCGCCGGAGACGAACGCGGCCCGACGATCTCGAGGCCGAGCCCGGCGACTTGCTGGAGTGCTTCCCGGCGCGCAACGAACGTCGCCAGCAGTAGATCGCCGAGCGCCCCGTCGTCGAAGAGCAGCGCCCGGAGGGCTTCCCTGTCGACCGCGATGTAACGCAACGGCTTCGTGACCACGGCGGTCACGAACACGCTCTGCCCCGAAAGAAGGTTCAGCTCGCCGAGGAAATTCGACGGCCCCTGGCGGGTGATCTCGTTGCCGGCGGCATCGAGGATCGCGACCTCGCCCTCCAGGACCACTACGAACGGATACCGATCGTCGCCCACCTGAAAGAGAACATCGTCCGTGTTCGCCGTGCGCTCTTCGCCAACGTCGGCAAGCGTTGCCAGCTGCGAGGTGGTGAGCGATGGGCTGTCCGGGACAGACACCGTGCTGCGTCTGCTTGTGCCGTTTGTGGTCATGGGTGCTCTTGGGGTAGCGAGATCCGCGTCTCGGTCCGACGATGAAGAGCTTACGAGCGCCGGAATCCGCCGATGACCCAATCGACGATGAGACGGCCGTACTCGTCGGACGCCTGCTCCCACGCGAAGTGGCCGGCATCCAGCGGGTGGATCTCGCTGTTGGGTAGGAGGTCGGCGAGGTACTCGTTGTTGGACCACGGCACCAAGTCGTCCTCGCGTCCGGCGATGATCTGAGCCGGCGTGGTGATCGAAGGCAACAGACCGCGCAGCACCGGGTTCTGCTCGGGGTAGTGGCGGACGAAGCGCGCGGACTCGGCAAAGCGCCCGAGGTCGTACGCGCTGACGTAGTCCTCATGGACGTCGGGCTCGCTATCGGCACCGGCAACGGGCTCGACGGCGACCCCGATGTTGGTTCGGGCATCCAGCTGTCGGACGACGTCGAGGCTCGGGGCCTCGATGACATCCTTGAGCGCGCCGCCGGCATCGATCGGAGCACGCACCGCGCCTCCACCGATCGTCAAGCTCGTGACGCGGTCTGGAGCGTTGGCCGCCAAGAACAACGCGGCGGCGGTGCCCACGTCTGGACCGACCACGTGCGGCGCGCCCAGGCCCCATTCCTCGATAAGGCGCGCAAGGAACGTGCCCATCGCATCCGGTGCGATCAGCTCCGGGCGACCGTCTGAGTGGCCAAAGCCCGGCAGGTCAATCGCGACCACCCGCGCCGCCCCCGACACTCGGTCCCAGATCCTTCGGAACGCCCAGAGGCTCTCCGGCCAGGGGCTCAACATCAACACGGTCGCTGCCGACGAGTCCGCTTTGTTGTCAGCAAACCGAATCCGCACCCCATCGCAGACTCGAAAGAGCGGAGAGATGGGCGAATACCCTGCTGCGTTCATCGTTGCTGTCTCCGGGTCGAGTACGAGCCGATGACAGCTGTCATCGGCTGTGCGGCGGACGATAACAGACTCCAATGACGACCGTCATCGCGCCGGATATTCTGTCCCCATGGACGGCCCGCAAGAGAGCTCGCGGACGAGGGGAGAC
>Ga0105245_10000957_pt1 | contig 26254 bp, 20 predicted proteins | sample KBSM54metaG_FD_81523 | JGI IMG/M metagenome (GOLD analysis project Ga0105245, IMG submission 81523) | Miscanthus rhizosphere microbial communities from Kellogg Biological Station, Michigan, USA - KBS M5-4 metaG | ecosystem: Host-associated > Plants > Roots > Rhizosphere > Soil | place...
CCGATCTCGTCCCAGTCGCCGTTGCGCACGAGGTCGGGGACGGCGAGCGACGGACCGAGGTTGACGGCCACGCAGCCGGAGTCGAGGTACGGCTCGATCATGTCGAGCGGCACGGGACCGCCGGCGAGCATCGGGACGTCGCGGATCGGCCCGCGGATGGTGCGGATGAAATCGGGACCGCCGAGGAATTGCGCCGGGTAGACCTTGACGATGTCGCACCCCGCTTCCCACGCCGTGATGATCTCGGTCGGGCTCGCGGCACCGGCGACGCAGAGCATGTCGTTCTCGTTCGCGTACTCGATGACCTGCGCGTTCGTGTGCGGCGAGACGATCACCTGCGCGCCCGCGCGCCGGGCAATGGCGGCGTCGTTCGAGGTGCGCACGGTGCCGGCCGCGATCACGATCTGATCGCCGAACCGTTTGGCCAGGCGCGCGATCAGGTCGAACGCGTCGGGCGTCGTCAGCGTGACCTCGACGATGTTGATGCCGTGGTGCGCGTACGCGACCGCGACATGCTCGGCCAGCACGGCGTCGTCCTCGCGGACCACACCGATGATTTGTTCTTCACAGACGCGGGCGAAAAGAAGCTTTCGGGACATGGAAAACTATTGTATTCGCAGGGGGCCCCTCATCCGGCCTTCGGCCACCTTCTCCCGCGGGGAGAAGGCCTGCCTGCCTCGCGCTGCGCGAGATGCGTTGTCCTTCTCCCGCCGGGAGAAGGTGGCCGAAGGCCGGATGAGGGGCCCCCTGCCTACGCCCCCACGCGCCCCGCGAGCTCGCGAAACTCCGCCAGCTCCCGCAACGGATCCAACCGCGGATCGACGCGAACGAACACCATCCACGCCGACCGGTCATCGAACGCGACCCGCAGCGTGCGCATCGCTTCGCTCTGATTGCCGAGGCCGGCATGAATGACGGCGAGGTCGTAGGGCGACACGTAGCGCGACTTCGCCTCCTCGCGCAGCGCGTCGAGCGCCTCGATCGCCTTCGTCCGCTCGCCGGCGATGGCGTAGGCGTGGCCGATCATCGCCAGGAGGATCGGCGTCCGCTCGACTTCGAGCGCGCGATGGAACGTGTCGATCGCTTCGCCGTAGCGCCCCTGCTGCCCGAGCGACATGCCGAGCCAGCCGTGCGCGGGGATGAAGTTCTCGTCGAGCTCGAGCGCCTTGCGGAAGCGGCGCGTCGCCGACTCGTAATCGCGGGCGAAGTAATGCGGCCATCCGGCGTGCACGGCGATGATCAGCGACAGCGGATCGAGATCGTTCGCCTTCGTGATCTGCACGACCGCTTCATCGAAGCGGCTGCGCGCGGAGAGGAGCATCGAGTAGCCCTCGTGCGCGTTGGCGTAGTTCGGATTGAGCTCGATGGCGCGCTGGTACGCCTCCTCCGCTCCGGTCCAGTCCCACTCGTACCACCAGCGGATCGCGGCGAGCGACGCCCACGCCTGCGCCAGTCCGTCGTCGATCTCGACCGCCCGCATCGCTGCCGCCTTCGCCTTCGGCATCGCCTCCTTCGGCGGCAGCGGGACGTTCGTGGCCAGCGTGATGAAGCTGTCCGCCAGTCCGGCGTAGGCGCTGGCGAACGACGGATCGCATTCGATCGCGTCGCGGAAGAACGAGATCCCTTTCCGCAGGCTCTCCTCGGTGCGCTTGTTCCAGTGATAGCGGCCCTTGAGATAGAGCTGATACGCCTCGCTGTTCTCCGTCGTTTTCTTGCGGAGCTTCTTCTTCTCCGCGCCGGTGAGGCGGATGCGCAGCTTCTCCGCGATCTCGCCCGACATGCGCGCCTGCAGCTCGATCAGGTCGGCGAGCTCCTGGTTGTACGCCTCGCCCCAGAGGTGCGAGCCGTCGACGGCGTCGACCAGCTCGACGTTGATCAGCAGACGATCGCGCACGTGCTGCACGCGTCCGGTGAGCACGGCGCGCACGCGCAGCTCGCGGCCGATGGCCTGCGCGTCGGCCTCGCGATTGCGATAGCGGAAGACCGTGCTGCGCGCCATCACGCGCAGCTTCGGAATCTGGGAGAGCTTGTTGATGATCCCTTCGGTGATGCCGTCGCTGAGGTAATCGGCGTCGGCGTCGCCGGTGGCGTTCTGCAGCGGCAGGACGGCGATCGAATCGATGACCTTCGAGCGCGTCCGCTTGCGCGGCACGATGTCGGCGAGGCCGGTGAGCGAGCCGCTGCCGATGGCGCGCAGCGTGAGCGCGAGATCGCGCGCCGACTGGAACCGCGCCGACGACCGCTTCTCCACGCACCCTTCGATGACGCGCTGCACTTCCGACGGCACGGCGGCGGAGAGCTCCGAGTGCGAGATGTCGTCGTGCAGCACCGCGGCGATGGTGGCGGCGCCGGAGTTGCGCTGAAAGGGGCGCTTGGCCGTGACCATCTCGTACATCACGCAGCCGAGGGAGAAGATGTCGGCCGTGACGTCGACCATCTCGCCGCGCAGCTGCTCGGGCGACATGTAGCCGAGCGTGCCGATGATCGCGCCGGGATCGGTCTGGAACCATTTCGTCGTCGGGATCGACGTCTCTTCCTGCTGCGAGAGGATCGGATCGGTCTGGGCCAGGCCGAAGTCGAGGATCTTCACGTGGCCGTCGCCGGTGAGGAAGATGTTCTCCGGCTTGAGATCGCGATGCACCACCGACTTCGAATGCGCGGCCGACAATCCCTCGGCGATCTCCGCGCCGATCTCGATCGCCTTGCGCCACGACATCGGCGTCTGCATCTCCTCCCGAAGCGTCCGTCCCTGCAGCAGCTCCGTAACTACGAAGAAGATGCCGTCGTCGCTGCCGAAGTCGTGGATGGAAAGGATGTTCGGATGCGACAGCGACGCGACGGCGCGCGCCTCGCGCTCGAAGCGCGCGATGGCCTCGTCGTTGTGGCGCGATTCGGCGGTCAGAATTTTGACGGCGATATCCCGTCCCAGGCGCGGGTCACGGGCGCGGTACACCTGCCCCATTCCGCCTTCGCCCAGCAGCTCTACGATCTCGTACGGACCGATCCGGGTGCCTGTCGCGAGCGACACGTGAGCATTCTAAGCGTTGCCAGTTGCCGGTTGCCTGTTGCCTCGCCGGTAACTGGCAACCGGTAACCGGCCCGGTGCTAAGCTTTTCCGGCGGTCCGACGGAGGAAATCCATGGTTCTGATCAACAAGGCCATCAACGAGATCACGGTCAAGCTCGTTTATTACGGCCCGGGGCTGTGCGGAAAGACGACCAATCTCGAGAAGATCTACGGCAATCCGAAGCTCGAGAACAAGGGGAAGATGATCTCCATGTCGACGGAGACGGATCGCACGCTCTTCTTCGACTTCATGCCGATGGAGCTCGGCACGATCGGCGGCCAGAAGGTCCGCGTGCAGCTCTACACCGTCCCCGGCCAGGTTTTCTACGACGCCACGCGCAAGCTGGTGCTGCGCGGCGCCGACGGCGTGGTCTTCGTCGCCGATTCGCAGGCCACGATGCACGAGTCGAATCTTTCCAGCCTGGAGAACCTGCGGACGAACCTGCGCATCAATCGCATCGATCCCGACAAAGTGGCGATCGTGTTCCAGTACAACAAGCGCGATCTCCCCAATGTAGACAGCGTCGAGGACATGAACGCCTACCTCCAGCCCGGCAACCATCCGGTGGTGGAGGCGGCGGCGATTCAGGGCGTCGGCGTCACGGCCACGCTCCGCGCGGCGATCGGCGTGATCCTGGAGAACCTGAAGAAGAACGTCGACGTGACGCTCTACGACCAGCCCGAGCTCGCCGCCCCCGACATGACGCAGCGCTCCGGCGTGACGCCGGGATCGGCCGGAACGCCGAAGCTCTCCATGCGGCAGGAGCCGATGGCCCCTCCGGCACCCGAACCCGAGCCGGAGCCGATCCCGGTCGCGCTGGAAGAAGATCCGTTCGGCAGCTACGCGGCCGTGGAAGACGTGGAAGCGGAGGCGCTGAGCGTCGATCCGTTCGCGTCGGCCGTCGCCGTCGCCGAGCCGGAGCCCGAGCCTGAGATCGTCGACAACCCCTTCGCCTCCACCGCCGGCATCCACGACGAGGGACACGATCGCGAGGAGCTGGAGAAGCTGCTGACCTCGACGCGCCGTGTGATCGCGTCGCTGGAGGCGGCGTTGCAGGAAGCGCGGCGCAGCGAGCAGGTGCTCCTTCGTCGTCTATCCTGAGCGCAGACTCAGGATCTCCGGTTGCACCGCGCTGGTCTTGCCACAGGCTCGCTCGTGCCGGTGCCGCCGGAGATCCTGTGCGCTTCGCCGCAGGATAAAGTCGAAAAAATGGCCTGGTATCAGGAATGGTTCGGCGCGGAGTACCTCGAGCTCTACGCGCATCGCGATGAGAACGAGGCGAAGCAGCAGGTCGCGTTCTTCATCCGCCAGTTCGGTCCTCTCCGCGGTCCGATTCTCGACCTCGCCTGCGGCATCGGACGACACATGCAGGAGCTGCAGGCGGCCGGTTACCACACCGTCGGCTGCGATCTCTCGTATGTCCTCCTGCGCACCGGCAGCAGCGACTACGGACCGATGCCCGTGGCGCGCGCCGACATGCGCCACCTCCCGTTCTGCACCGCCAGCTTCGGCGGATTGGTCAACTTCTTTACCAGTTTCGGCTACTTCTCGTCGGAGGAGGAGAACACGAAGGTGGTGCGGGAGATGGCGCGCGTGCTTGCGCCGGGAGCGCCGTTTCTGTTCGATTACCTCAACGTCCATCGCGAGCTGAAGAAGCTCGTCGAGCGCGAGGTGCTCTCCACGCCGATGGGCGACGTGCAGCTCGAGCGCTGGTTCGATCCGAATGACCGCTCCTTCAACAAACGGATAACGATCGGTCAAAAGCGTTACCTGGAGCGCGTTCGCGGGTACGATCTGGCCGAGATTTCCACGATGTTCGCCGCCTCCCAGCTCACCATCCGCGCCGCGTTCGGCGACTTCGACGGAAGCGCGTTCACCGATGCCTCTCCGCGCCTGATCCTCGTCGGGAGCAAGTCGCGATGACGGCCGCCCCTGCAAAAGCGACCGAGCCTGCCTGTCTCGAGCTCGCCCTCGCGGATTACCCCGGCATGAACCGGTTTGTCCTCGACTGGATGGCCGGAAAGACCAACGCGTTCCTGCCCCGTGTAGGACAGGCGCCCTCGCCTGTCGCCGTCCCCGGTCAGGCGGGGGCGCCTGACCTACACAACGCCCTCATCGAATCGAACAAGCGCTGGGGTCTCTTCGTCCGCGACGACGTCGAGCGCTGGGCGCGCGGCGAATCGATCGCCCTCATCGCCGGCCAGCAGGTCGGCTTCGCCGGCGGCCCGCTCTACACGCTGGCGAAGATCGCCTCGCTTCTGAAGATGAAGCGGCGCCTGGAAGCGGAAGGAAAACGCGCCACGGTCTTCTTCTGGCTGGCCACCGAGGACCACGACTTCGACGAAGCGGCGGCGATCTCCATTCCGGTGGCCAACCGCCAGCTCGACCTCGCGCACTTCGCCGTCAAACGCGGAATCGAGTCGAAGGCGATGGTCGGTCCGATGCCGGTGCCCGAGCCGCTGGTCGCCGATCTTCTCGCGCTGCTGAACATTCCGCGCCCCTCGTGGCTGCGCGAGGGAATCACGTTCCGCGATTCATTCGCCGAGCTGATCGCCGCGACATTCGACGAGCCGGTCGTCCTGGTCGACGCGCTGCTCCCGGAGCTCCGCCGCGCCGGCGCGCCGCTGTTCGAGCAGATCGCGATGCGCACCGACGAAGTGCAGAACGCGCTCGGCGCGCGCTCATCGGCGTTGGCGCGCGCCGGCTATCAGCCGCAGGTCGTCCCCCGCGACGGCGATCCGTACACGCTCTTCTTCCGCATCGACGCGCATGGAAATCGCGAGCTGCTCACGCCGCCGTTCGAGATCGGCGATCCGGCGACGATCTCGACGTCCGCGTTGACGCGCCCATTGCTGCAGGACTTCATCTTCCGTCCCGCGGTCTTCGTCGGCGGACCGGCGGAGGTCGCGTACTACGCCCAGATCGCGCCGCTGCACGAGCTCCTCGGCGTGCCGATGCCGCGCGTCGCGTTGCGCGGACACGCGCTCGTCGCGCCGAACCGCGTCGCCCGCGCGTTCCAGCGTTACGCGCTCGAGCCGCGCGAAGTGTTCACCAACGCTGACGCCATCCTCGCCGAGCGCGAGCCCGAGTCCGTGGCCCGCGTCCGCGCGTTGTCCGAGGAGGCCAAACGCGATCTCCTCGCGCGCATCGAGCAGATCGGCGAGATCGCGCTGCCGGCCGAGCACGCGCTGGCGCGCGCCATCAATCGCTCCATCGGCCACATCGAATATCACTTCGGAAAATTGACCGAGCGCGCGATCAAAGGGCTCGCCCGCAAGGACCGCGAGCGCTGGCTCGCCGTCCGCGAGCTCGTCGCCACGCTCTATCCCGACCGCCACGTGCAGGACCGCGTGGTCGGTTGGATTCCGTTCTTCTGCCAGTACGACAAGCTGTTGGTGCAACGCATCATCGAGGAGATTGAACCTGATGCTTCGATCTGCAAAATCGTCGCGCTGTAACGGTTGCCGGTTATCGGTTGCCGGTTCCCGCGTGGCAACCGGCAACCAGCAACCGGTAACTCACATATGAACGATCAAGTCGACCTCCTCTTCTTCGCCGCGCACGCCGATGACATCGAGCTCTCGTGCGGCGGCACGATCGCCAAATCCGTGAAGGACGGCCTGCGCGTCGGCCTGGTGGAGCTCACGCGCGGCGAGATGGGCACGCGCGGCACGCCGCAGATCCGCTACCGCGAGTCGCAGCGCGCGGCGAAAATTCTCGGCGTCGAGTTCCGCTATCAGCTCGACCTCGGCGACGGCGGCCTGCGCACCGGCCGGGACGAAGAGCTGGAGCTGATCGAAGTCGTCCGCCGCCACACGCCACGCGTCGTCTTCGCGCCGTGGCCCGACGAGCGCCATCCCGATCACATCCGCACCGGCCGCATCTGCACCGACGCGTCGTTCTACGCCGGCCTGCGATCGCTGCAGACGTCGCGTCCCGCGCATCGCCCGCAGGTCACCGCGTACTACCTGCAGAACTACGTGCTGCACCCGACGTTCGTGGTCGACGTGACCGCGGCGTGGAAGACGAAGATGCGCGCCATCGCCGCGTTCAAGTCGCAGTTCCACGATCCGAAATCGAAATCGAAGTCGAAGGACCCGGTGATCTTCATTTCCGATCCGAAGTTCCTCGGCATGATCGAAGCGCGCGCCAAGCATTTCGGCGCGCTGATCGGCGTGGAGTACGGCGAGGCGTTCGTGACGAAGCAGCCGCCGAAGCTCGACGACATCATCGCCGCGTACGAAGGGCGCGAGCCTTGAAAATCGGCATCACCTGCTACCCCACGTTCGGCGGCTCCGGCGTCGTCGCCACGGAGCTCGGGCTCGCGCTGGCCCGAGGCGGCGACGACGTCCACTTCATCAGCTACGCACTCCCGTCGCGGCTGAACCTGATGCACGACCACGTGCACTTTCACGAAGTCACCGTCACGTCGTATCCGCTCTTCGATCCCTATCCGCCGTACGCGCTGGCGCTGGCGACGAAGATGGCCGAGGTGGCGGCGTACGAAAAGCTCGAAGTGCTGCATGTGCACTACGCCATCCCGCACGCCATCAGCGCGTTCCTGGCCAAGCAGATCATGCACTCCGAGCTGAAGTTCATCACCACGCTGCACGGCACCGACATCACGCTCGTCGGCCGCGACGAGAGCTATCTCCCGATCACGAAGTTCGGCATCGAAGCCTCGGACGGCGTGACCGCGGTGTCGCAATGGCTGAAGGACGAGACGGCGGTGAATTTCTCCACCGACAAGGCGATCGAGGTCATCCCGAACTTCGTCGATCCCGACCGCTTCCATCACGATCGCGGCAACCTCTTTCACCTGTTCGACGTCATCGACGACAAGCTGCTCTGCCACGTTTCGAACTTCCGGCCAGTGAAGCGGATCATGGATGTGCTGGCGGTCTTCGAGCGCGTCGCGCAGAAGGTGCCGAGCCGTCTGATCATGGTCGGCGACGGCCCCGACCGTTCGAAAGCCGAGGCCTACTGCCGCGATCATCACCTTCGCGATCGCGTGTTTTTCCTGGGAAATGTGCCGAATCTCGAGGAGGTCGTCGGCTCGGCCGACGTCTTCCTGCTGCCGTCGGAAGCGGAGTCATTCGGCATGGCCGCGCTCGAGGCGATGGCCTCCGAGGTGCCGGTCATCGGGACGCGATCGGGCGGCATGCCGGAAGTCGTCGTCGACGGCGAGAGCGGCTATCTCTTCTCCGTCGGCGACATCGCCGGGATGTCGGATTGCGCGGTAGAGATCCTCTCGGATGAGAACCTGCGGCGGAAGCTCGGCAGGCGCGGACGCGAAGTGGCGGTGGAGCGCTTCGACGAACGGAAGATCGTGCCGCTGTACCGCCAGTTTTACGAGCGCGTCATCTCTCAGCGATAGATCGCCTTGTACTCTCGGTACGACTTCATCACCTTCCGCACGTAATCCTTCGTCTCGTCGAAGTTGATCGAGCCGACGAACGAATCGTCGTCCGGCGCGGGGGCGAGGCGTTGCCACAGCGCGACCTGTTTCGGTCCGGCGTTGTACGCGGCGACGACGGCGTACTTTCCGCCGAGCTCCTTCGACAGGGTGGCGATGTACTTCGTGCCGAGGCGGATGACGATGCGCGGATCGTAGAGATCGTCCGCCGTGACGTCGACCAGGCCGACGTCGCGGCCGATGTCACGCGCCGTGGTAATGATGAACTGCAGCAGCCCGCGCGCCGCCGCTTCCGACTTCGCGCGCGGATTGAAGCGCGACTCCTCGCGCATGATCGCCAGCACGAGCGTCGGATCGGCGCCGAAGGTCTTCGAGTCTTCGACGATGTAGTCGTAGAAGTAGCGCGGATAGAGCAGCTCGCGCGCGACGAGAGGAAGGTTGCGCTCGCCGACCTGCTTCGCCAGTACCTCGGCCGCATAAATCGACTGCCGCGCCGCGCCAGCGCGATTGAAGGCGAGCGATTGCGTGAGCGCGCTGTTCGGCGGATTGAGCGGCCAGCGCTTCGGAATGGCGTCGATCGCTTCGTCGAAGAGCCCCATCGCCATGAGCTGCGATCCGCGGTCGGTCTCCTTCAGCGGAAACTTCGGAAACGGCTCAGGCTTGATGTTGAGGGGAGCGGACGTCTCGTCCGCTCGGTTCCCCTGAGCGGACGAGACGTCCGCTCCCCTCTTGTTCCTGCTCATGTACATCGCGTAGGCCTCGTTCGCGTCCTGGATCGCCGCGCGATCCTTCGACTTCCGGATCACCGCGAGATCTTCGTTCGCCGCCACGACGCGTTTCTGCTTCAACCGCGTGCGCATCCTCTGCGTCAGCGCGGCGAGCGTCGCCTCGGTCTTCACCGGCACCGCGATCGCGGCGGTCATCAACCGCTCCGCCCCCGCGTCATCGCCGGTGATCTGCGCCGAGCGCGCGGCATGCCAGAGGAACGTCACCTTCTGCTTCGGATCGCGCGTCGTGTTCGCGCCGTGCAGGTACGTCTCCTGCGCCTCGGTGAACTTCTCGTCGCCGTAGTAGCTGCGGCCGATCGAGAAGAGGACGTCGTCGGTTTTCGGCACCGGCGGCATCGAAAGCAGCGCCACGGCGCGATCGAAGTGACGATGGTTCTGCATCGTCTCGCCGAGGGTCGCGAGCTGTCCGCCGGTGAGGCGGTGGATGAGATCGGGATGATCGAGCGCCCGCGCCACGCGGTCGGCAGGGTCGTCCATCGTGCCGCCGCGCAGCACGTCGATTGCCTTCGCGATGCCGGCGTCGGTCTGTCCGAGGCGGATCATCATCTCCGCGATGTGGGCGTCGAGATCGCGGCGGCGCGCGGTCGGTGCGGTCGCGTACAGCTTCGCCGTGAACGCAACCAGCGCGTGCACGTCGTTGCCGCGGGCGAGGAATTCCGTTTCGTCGTCGATCGCCTCGTCGCGATGAATCGACGACGGGAAGCCGAAGATCAGGGCGTTGCGCGCGGCGCTGGAGTCTTCGATCTCCGCGAGGTGAAAGAGCGCGAGGTCGCGATACGGATTGCCGTCCGCCAGGAACGGCTGCAGTTTTTCCTTCGCCTCATCGGGATCGTTCGTCTCGATCTTCGCGCGGGCGTGCAGGTAGCCGAGCGAGTCCTGCGTGTAGAGATCGGGATGCCGTTTCGCGATCTCGTCGAGCAGACCGGAGAGCTCGGCCCACTGATCCGCCTCTTCCAGTTTTGAGAAGTGGTCCGTCCACTGCTCGACCGGCGGAACGCCGGGTGGCGGTTGTACCGGCTTCGCCGCGGGCGGACGATGAAAGACCTGGCGCCGCCGATATCGCTGTCGCGACAGCACCACCGCGAACACGATGATCAGGAGAATGGAGAGCGCTGCTGCTGTGATGAAGACTGCGCGTCTGTTCAAGCGTCATCTCGGGCCAGCGTCCCCGAGACGATGGCCTGAGGAGCGCGCCGCAGAATCTCCGCTCGTGCAATCGCGTAGCCAAGGATGGCGTCGACCAGCATGCGCCGCCCGTCGGCGGAGAGCAGCACCAGCACCTTCTTCCGGATCTCGCGCACTTCGACGATGTCCTCCCAGCGCATCCATCGCCCGCGGCGCCCGAACCATTTCAGAAAACGGTTCTCGTACATCACGCCGGCGTTGCTGACGTAGATGTGGTCGCCGTACTGGATGACCATCGCCGCCAGCGTGCCGAGGAACAGGAGAATGAGGCTGCTGAAGGCGAGGACGTCGATGTCGTCCGCGCTCTGCGAGAGGTAGACGAACACCAGCGCGGCCGATCCGAAAACCGCGGCGCACGACACGAGGCGCGACACGGGATTGCGATCGAATTTGAGGATGGTCTCGTCGTTCATCGGCGTCGCATCAGTATAGAATTCGCGCTCTTCTATGCGCTGGACCAGCTATTTCCTCAATACCTTGCGTGAAGTTCCCGCCGATGCCGACGTCATCAGTCAGAAGCTGATGATGCGCGCCGGCATGATCCGGAAAGTCGCCGCCGGCATCTACACCTACCTGCCGCTCGGCCTCCGCTCCATCCAGAAAATGGAAGGCATCGTGCGCGAAGAGATGAACCGCGCCGGCGCCGTCGAGCTGCTCATGCCCGCCATTCAGCCGGCCGAGCTGTGGATGGAATCGGGACGCTGGCAGAAGTACGGAAAAGAGCTTCTGCGGATCAAGGACCGCCACGACCGCGATTTCCTCTTCGGACCGACGCACGAAGAGGTCATCACCGACATCGTGCGCGATTCGCTCAATTCGTATCGCCAGCTGCCGGTCAACCTCTACCAGATCCAGACCAAGTTCCGCGATGAAGTGCGCCCCCGCTTCGGCCTGATGCGCGGCCGCGAGTTCCTCATGAAGGACGCTTACTCCTTCCACACGACGCGCGAGTCGCTCGATCAGACCTACGAGGCGATGCGCGAGGCCTACAGCAAAATCTTTCATCGCTGTGCGTTAGACAACGTCGCGGTCGAAGCCGATACCGGCAACATCGGCGGCTCGGCCTCGCACGAGTTCATGGTCCTCGCGCAATCGGGCGAGGACGCCGTCGTCAGCTGCCCGAATTGCCGCTACGGCGCGAACATCGAGAAGGCGACGTCGAAATTCTTCGACGATGAGCCTGAGCCGGCGCCGACCATCGAGGAGATGGCGCCGATCCACACTCCCGGCACGCAGTCGATCGACGACGTCGGCAAGTTCCTCGGCAAGCCGACTTCGGAGCTGGTGAAGACGCTCGTCTTCGACACCGACTTCGGTCCGGTGATGGTGCTGGTGCGCGGCGATCGCGAAGGGAACGAGATCAAGATCAAGAACCACCTCGGCGCGACGTGGATGGAGATGCTCTCCGACACGCGCTTCGAGGAGGCCACCGGCGGTCCGGTCGGTTACTGCGGTCCGGTCGGGACGAAGTGCGCGCGCGTGCTCGCCGACGTGGCGCTCAAGGGCCGCGCGAACTGGATCGTCGGCGGCAACAAGCGCGACACGCACATCGCCGGCGCGAACGTCGGCCGCGATTTCCCGGAGCCGGAGTGGGGCGACTTCACGACCGTCTTCGCCGGCGACGCCTGCCCGCGTTGCTCGACTCCGCTGGAGATCAATCGCGGCATCGAAGTCGGCCACATCTTCAAGCTCGGCACGAAGTACTCCGACTCCATGAACTGCACGTTCCTCGATGAAAAAGGGGAGCGCCAGTCGATGATCATGGGCTGTTACGGCCTCGGCATCGGACGCACGGTGGCCTCGGCGGTCGAGCAGAGCCACGACGACGACGGCATCATCTGGCCGATGCCGATCGCGCCGTTCGAGGTCGTGGTCACCTCGCTCGGCAAAGACGAAACCGTGCAGCAGGCCGCGACGGACATCTATCAGAAGCTGCTCGCCGCCGGCGTCGATGTGCTGTTCGACGATCGCGACGAACGCCCCGGCGTGAAGTTCAAGGACGCCGACCTGGTCGGCTTCCCGCTGCGCATCGCCGTCGGCGCGAAGAGCCTGGCCAACGGGCAGGTGGAGTGGAGCTTCCGCAAGGATCGCGCGAAGCAGCTCGGCGCGCCGGAGGAAGTGCTCGCGCGAGTGATCGAGGAAGTGCGGAAGGCGCGGGTGTAAGAGGGGAGCGGACGTCTCGTCCGCTCTTCCGCGGCTGTGCGGACGAGACGTCCGCTCCCCTCACGGATGCTATCCTTGCTTTCATGCGCAAACAGCTCTGCCTTCTCGCGTTCTGCGCGTTAATCGCGCTTCCTTCGTTCGCTCAGAACACCGATATCGAGTCGCTCTCCGGTCTGCAGTTCAACTTCGGCAACCCCGGCGCCCGCTCCCTCGGAATGGGGGGCGCGTTCATCGGTCTGGCCGACGACGCCTCGGCCGCCGAGGCCAATCCCGCCGGCCTCACCATCCTGAGAAAAACAGAGTTCTCCATCGAGGCCCGCAACTACCTCGAGCAGCAGCTGCTCACGACGAGCGGCACGTTCCCCGACGTCAAGCGCACCGCGTTCACGCACTACAGCCAGCGCGTGCAGCTCGCGTTCGCCAGCGTGGTCGTCCCGATGAAGCACAACTTCGTGCTCGGCGCGTACTTCCACGAGCCGCTGCGCAACGCCGGCGCGGGCGAAGTCCTGCCGGTGCGCGACGAGTTCACCGGCCAGCTCAAAACGAACGTCCCGAACTTCTTCCTCCCCGCCGCGGGCGGCAATCCGATCACGTCGGCCGAATGCGATCGCCTCCGCCAGACCACGAACAACCCGTTCTCCTGCCTCGAGTACCGCGTCAATCCGTTCGTTACCGCGCTCGACGTGAAGCAGCAGACGTACGGCCTTGCGGGCGCGTGGCAGATCGGCAAGTTCTCCTTCGGCGCCACCGCGCGCTATCAGAAGTTCGACGAAGGCGCGTTCACCTTCCGCTTCACGCAGGACTTCGACGTCGACAGCGTGTCGGTGCAGGCCACGGCGAAGGCGAACGGCGACGAGGTCACGATCAAGTCGCAGACTGATGTGACGTTCGCCGGCGGCATCAAGTGGGCGCCGACCGAGAAGATCAGCGTCGGCGCGGTCTACAAGCAGGGACCGAAATTCAACACCCCGACGTTCATCGCCAACGGCCAGACCGGCTTCGATTTCGTGAAGCTCGCCGACACGACGTTCCACATCCCCGACATCGCCGGCGTCGGCATCTCGGTCCGCCCGATCCCGGTGCTGACGATCAACGCCGACGCGGTGCACGTGACGTATTCGAATCTGACCGACGACTTCGTCTCCACCACCTTTGGCATCCGCGACGTGAACGGTTACAAGGCACCCGACGTCACCGAGTTTCACCTCGGCGGCGAATACTTTTTCTCGACGAAGATTCCGATCGCCCTGCGCGCCGGCGCCTGGCGCGACCCCGCGCACTCGATCGAATGGAAAGGGCCGCTCGACCGGTTCGAAGGCATCGCCGCGGCGCTGCTCTATCCGAAAGGCGAGTCGCAGACGCACCTCTCCGTCGGCGCCGGCATCGCCTGGCCGCGCTTCCAGATCGACGCCGCGTACGACAGCTCGAAGCACTACAAGGTGGGCTCGCTCTCGGTGGTGACGCGCTTCTAATCTCCTGATGGAATTCGACATCTTCTTCTCCATCTGCCAGACGGAGGTCGACGGCTACCTCCCGTCCGAGCAGGTGATGCTCGAGAATTTCTTCGAGCAGGTCGAGCTGGCTGACCGCCTCGGTTTCGGCACCGCCTGGGTCGCGGAGTCGCATCTCTCGACCGAGGTGCAGAAGACGAATCCCGGCGCCGTGATCCCGCACTTCGTCGGCGAGATCGGGCTGAACACCGACATCCTCCAGCTCGCGCATCGTGTGTTCGCGCGGACGAAGCGGATCGGCATCGGCTCGGCGATCCTCAACATCCTCTGCAACGGCGGCCCGATCGCCCACGCCGAGCGGATCAGGACATTTCTTGCGCTGCACGGACTCGATCGCGATGAGCCGCGGACGCTGACCATCGGCTTCGCGTCGGGACGCTTCCCGTTCATCAACGTGCCGTACGGCATCGTGCCGCGGACGCCGGTCGAAGCCGCGGCGTGGCCGGTAGTGAAGAACAAGATCTTCGAGGAGGCGACGGAGATTTTTCTCCGCCTGCTCAAGGGCGAGACGCTCAATTCGTCGATGATCGGTACGCGCTCGCTGAGGCGCGCCGACTTCCGCGCCGACGCCGACTGGCAGCGGGTGCAGGAGGCGCACGGTCAATATGTTGACGAGATCGCGCTGGAGCCGCGCTGGCGTTTCCCGAACCTGAAGATCGTGCCGCAGGAGTCGCGCATGGACCTGCTGCGGCTTTCGATCGGCTCACACGATCCGGCGACGCAGATCTTCGCCAACACCATTTTGCCGGTCGGCGTGTTCAATCTCTCCATCACGCCCGGCGACGAGATCGAGAAGACGAACGAGCGGATGCTCACCGCGTATCACAAGGACGGCGGCGGCTGGCACCGTCGCCTCATGCCGCGGACGGTCCTTGTCTTCATCAACGACGACGCGGAGAAGGCGAAGGAGGAAGCGCGCGACGCGCTCTCCAACTACTGGCGCGCGCTGGAGGGGACGCTGGACGAAGCCAAGGTGCAGCGCGCCACGAACAACGCCCTCGTCGGCGACGCTGCGGCCATCGCCGAGCAGATGAAGCGCTTCCACCCCGAGGACCGGCTCATGCTCTGGTTCGATTTCAATAATCATGACTCGAAGAGAGTCATGAAAAATATGAACGATTTTATGGAGGGGTGCGGACGTCTCGTCCGCACGGCCGGCGCCTCGCGCCGGCTGCCCGGGGAGTGAGCGGACGAGACGTCCGCTCCCCTCTTGTAAACTGGCTCGCGCCTCATGTTTGACGAATCCGCCGCCCCCAACTTCGCCCGCGCCATGCCCAACTGGCAGCCGCTGGTCGAGTACCGGCGCAACGGCGTGGCGGAGAACACCGTCCATGGCGCCGTCTCCTGGGTGAGCGGCCGTAACGTCGTCCACTCGTTCGGCGGGAACGTCGAGGTCTACGGGCGCTCGATGGTCAAGCCGATCATGATGAAAGTCTTCGCCCGCGATTTCGCGCGCGAGCTCAATGGCGAGCAGCGGGCGATCTCCGTCGCCTCGCACAACGGCGACACGGAGCACGTCCGCGTGGCGCGCTCGATTCTCCGGGAATCGGAGTGGGGACTGATGCAGACGCCCCACGACGTGCCGCTGGTGCAGTTCGGCCGGCAGGTCCGCCGTCCGCGGCGCTGGTACCACTGCTGCTCCGGCGAGCACGCGGCGATCCTCCGCGGCTGCCGCGTCCGGGGCTGGTCGCGCGTCGGCTACGTCTGGCCGCACCACCCCTTTTTTCAGGAGTACCTGCACTACATCCGCGAAGTCCTTGGCGACGACTGGAAGATGGGGACGATCGCCAAGGACGGCTGCGGATTGCCGACTGTGTCGATGACCGTCACCGATCTCACACGCCTCTTCGCGAACCTGGTGACCGAGCGGCAGCAGGACTGGATCTGGAACGCGATGATCGAGCATCCCGACCTGATCGGCGGCTTCAATCGCCTCGACTCGACGATCCTCAAGGCGTGTCACGGCCGCGTGCTGGCGAAAGAAGGAGCGGACGGCCTGCTCGGCCTGGCCATCGAGCATCCCGAATTTCCGGAAGGCCTCGGCGTGGTGGTGAAGATCGCGCACGGCTGGAACCCGCAGGCCACCTGGTACATCGCCCGCTACATCCTCGGCGTGCTCGGATTCGAGTTCCGCAATCCGTACAAACTGCGCCGGCAGAAGGCGTTCATCGTCCCCGAGGTCATCCCGCCGCAGCTGCGGGAGCGGATGGCGGCGATCGTGCCGTGGGACTCGTGGGATCCGGACATCGACCGCTGGGAGTTCGACCCGGAGGAGTTCCTTGGTGTAGGGCAGGCGCCCTCGCCTGCCGAACGCACATGAACACGCCAACGATCAGGACAGGCGAGGCGCCTGTCCTACACAATTTCATCGGCGGCCGCTTCGTGCCGCCGCGCTCCGCGAACTACATCGACGACATCAATCCGGCGACGGAGGAAATCATCGCCGCGATTCCCGACAGCGATAGTCAGGACATCGACGATGCCGTCGCGGCGGCGAGGAGTGCCTTTCCGTCATGGTCGCGCACGCCCGCGGCGGAGCGCAGCCGGCTGCTGCTGAAGCTCGCCGATCTGATCGAGCAGAATCTCGAAGAGCTCGCGCGCCTCGAGTCGCAGGACAACGGGAAGACGATCTCGCTCGCGCGGCGGCTCGATATTCCGCGCGCGGTGTTGAACTTCCGCTTCTTCGCCACCGGCATCCTGCATCAGTCGAGCGAGGCGCATCCGACCGACGGCACGGCGCTCAATTACACGCTGCGGCAGCCGCTCGGCGTTGCGGGTCTCATCTCGCCGTGGAACCTGCCGCTCTATCTGCTGTCGTGGAAAATCGCGCCGGCCATCGCCACCGGCAACACCTGCGTGGCCAAGCCGAGCGAGCTGACGCCGCTGACGGCGAACCGGCTCGCCGAGCTGTCGATCGAGGCCGGCATTCCGCCCGGCGTGATCAACATCGTTCACGGTTACGGCAACAAGGCGGGCCGCGCGCTGACGTCGCATCCCGATGTGCCGCTGATCTCGTTCACCGGCGGAACGGTCACCGGCGCGGCGGTGGCGACGAACGCGTCGCCGCGATTCAAGAAGATCTCGCTCGAGCTCGGAGGGAAGAACCCCAACCTGATCTTCGCCGACGCCGATCTCGACGACGCGGTGGCGACGTCGATCCGCTCCAGCTTCTGGAACCAGGGCGAGATCTGCCTCTGCGGATCGCGCATCTTCGTCGAGCGCGGCGCATACGACGCGTTCCTCGAGCGCTTCGTCGCGGCGACGCGGAAGCTGAAGATCGGCGATCCGCTCGACGAGTCGACCGACGTCGGCGCGCTGATCAGCGCCGATCACCTGAAGAAGGTCACCGGCTACATCGACCTGGCGAAGCAGGAAGGCGGCACGGTCGTCGCCGGTGGTCAACGTGTTGACCGTCGCGGCTACTTCGTCGAGCCGACGATCATCACCGGCCTCGGCACGAACTGCCGCGTCCTGCAGGAAGAGATCTTCGGCCCTGTCGTGACCGTGACGCCGTTCGATGACGAAGAGGAGGCCGTCGCCTTCGCCAACTCCACGCGTTATGGCCTCGCGTCGACAGTCTGGACGCGCGACCTCCAGCGCGCCCACCGCGTCGCCGCCGCCATCGACAGCGGCACGGTTTGGATCAACTGCTGGCTGCTGCGCGACCTCCGCGTCCCCTTCGGCGGCATGCGCGAGAGCGGCGTCGGCCGCGAAGGCGGCTTCGCCTCGCTCGCGTTCTTCACCGAGTCAAAAAACGTCTGCGTAAAACTGTAAAACGAACGAGGGGAGCGGACGTCTCGTCCGCTCGTCTATGAAGTACTGGTACGAGAACGTAGTCATCCGCAAACGCGGCAAGATCCCCCACTGGCACGTCCCCAACGGCCTTTACTTCGTCACGTACAGGCTCGCCGGCTCGCTCCCCCGACACATCGAAGAACAGATCGCGCTGCTGCGAGCGAGTTTGCTGACCGCGCGAGAACACGACTACGACAGCGCCGAAGCGCGTGAGATCGAACGCAACATCTTCAAGATCACGGAAGCCGAGCTCGATCAAAGCCGCGGTAACTGCTGGCTGCGCAATTCAGAGATCGCGGCGACGGTCGTGTCTTCGTTCGAACACGATGACGGTGGGGATTACGAGATGGTTGCGTTGGCGGTCATGCCGAATCACGTTCACGTGGTATTTCGGTTGAAGAGCGAGCTGGATGTCGTGATCAAACGATGGAAGTCGTTTACGGCGCATCGGGCGAATAAGGCCCTGAAGCGGTCGGGGACGTTCTGGCAGAGCGACTATTTCGATGTGTTGATGCGCGACTCGGAGCAGCTGCAGCGGACGATCACATACGTGGTCGACAATCCGGCGAAGGCGGGGCTACGCGATTGGCCACACACGCGGACCTGGCCGGAACGTATCGCGCTGATGATCTGAGAGCGGACGAGACGTCCGCTCCCCTCGTTGGTTTTAGGGGCAGCCGGGCGCCTTGCCGGGGCCGCTGAACGTGTGAATCGCGGTCTGCGGCTGCCCGCCGCTCCACCAGTTCCACACCGTGTCGTGGTACGACAGGCCGCCGAGGCGGACGTCGAACACGGCCTGGTCGTTGGCGAATGATTCGTGGTCGGTGCATTGCGGGCCGAAGGTGCCGGGGGTGGCGAGCGTCCCTTTCTCCTCGGCGGTCGCGTTCAGGGTGGCGAGGGCGCGCAGCTGCTGCTCGATGCCCGTTCCGAAGTCGCTCGCGGTTCCGAAGCCGGTCTCGACGAAATCGCCGCCGATGTTTTCGTCCTGCTCGTCCATGTGAACGAACATCGGTGTGGTCACGTGATTCGTCACTTCGTGGTAGCTGTCGGCGCAACGCCACTCCGTCCCCGGCGCGTGCGCCGCATGCCATGTGAGGCAGCTTTCGTCGCGGATGGCGGCGTAAAACTCGCCGTCGACCTGATCGTGCGATTGCCGCGCGGCCAACTCGTAGCTGCAACCGTTCGGACCTTCGGCGCACAACGTGGTCTTCGTCCAGTCGAGATTCTGCCGATCGACGTCGAAGATCGCGTCGATCACGACGCGGAAGACGACGTTCGGGTTGGTGGCGTGGAGTTTCGCGTTGACGCGGTCCGCGTTGTCGATCGCTCCGCGTCCGCCGGCGGACGAACCGCCGAAGAGGATCTCCGTCGCGTTGTCGAGATCGGGAAGCCCGGCCTGCTGCTGACCGATGCGAACGGCGCGCGTGCGTCCGAGGTTCGCGTAGCGCAGCGTCTCGAGAACGGCGTCGACGATGCGGGAGCCTCGGAAGTTGATGTTGAACTCAACCGTCTTCCCGCCGCCGGTGGCCTGCGCCGTTTTCGTGCTCGTTCCCGTCCAGCCGTCGGAGCTGCAGTAGTAGATCAGGACGCGGTTCCAGCTTCCGAAACGGTTATCGGCGCGCGGATCGAGGAAGCCGTTGCCGCGGATCGACGGCTTCGTGAGCGAAGTCGTCATCTTGTCCATGCCGTAGTTCGTGTCGAAGCTGCACCATCGGTTCGCGCAGGCCTGCGCCGTCGAGCACAAGCCGCCGCCCTGGAGAAAGATCACCCACTTGTCGCGATCCTCTTCCTTCGTGTAGCGCGCGAAGTAGAAGACCGCCGGCGTGCCGTCGTTGCATACGGCTTCGGGGAAACGCCGGGTGTCGACCATCTGCCGCTGCAGGTCGACTCCGGCGCCGAGGCCGCCGACGATTCCGACCTTGCCGCAGGGCAACACCTGCGAGATCGGCTCGGCGGCGGAGAGGCTCGATGCAGCTAACGCGATGACGATCGCCAGGAGCCTGCGCGGCAGAAAAGAGTTCAGCGAAACTCCTGAAGGAGGCTTAGCCAACCAACGCTGCCGGCCGTGCCGGCCAAGAACCAGTTGTCGCATTTTCATTACCGACGGCGCGGCCGGGCGTTGCGTTTACACTTTCGCCCATGAGCAAAGGCGAAATCGTCGGAGGACTCCTCGCGCCGCATCCGCCGCACATTGTCTACGGCGAAAACCACTGGCGCAACGAGCCGAAGTCGGAGTGCGGCTGGGAGGTCCTGCGCTGGGGCTACGAGCGCGCGCGCAAGCACTTCCTGGCGAAGAAGCCCGACGTGCTGCTCGTCCACTCGCCGCACTGGCAGACGGTCATCGGCCATCACTTCCTCGGCATGCCGGAGTTCCACGGCTTGTCGGTCGACCCGATCTTCCCGAACCTCTTCCGCTTCAACTACGACATCAAGGTCGACGTCGAGCTGGCGGAGCTGATCGCGGAAGAAGGACGCGAAGCGGGGCTGATGACGAAGATGATGCGCAACCCGCACTTCCGCGTCGACTACGGAACCATCGTGTCGTGTCACATGATGAATCCGGAGTGGGACATTCCGATCGTCGGCATCTCGTCGAACAACTCGCCCTACTACTTCTCGAACGAGATGGGGCAGAACGAGATGATCAAGCTCGGCCAGGCGACGAAGCGGGCCATCGAGAAGAGCGGCCGCCGCGCCGTGCTGCTGGCGTCGAACACGCTCTCCCATCGCCACTTCACCACCGAGCCGGAGATCCCCGAGGACATGTCGCGCGAGCACGTGTACGAGCACTCCGGGTATCTGTGGGACATGAAGGTCATTGACCTGATGCGCCGCGGCCGGACGCGCGAGCTCATCGCGATTCTTCCGGAGTTCATGGACCACGCGGTGAGCGAAGTGAAGGCCGGCTCGTTCGCCTGGATGTTGTCGGCGCTCGACTTCCCCGACTATCCAGGCGAGTTGTTCGGCTACTGGACCGTGATCGGGACGGGGAACGCGGTGGTCGGTTGGGATCCGCAGTTGAAGGGCGAAGCGACGACGCAGGGAGTGAGCGCTTGATCCAGAAGGCCTACATCGTTCCGGGTCAACCGCACCCGCTGCTTGCGCCGGAAAAGAACGAAGGCTGGGCGCGGCTGCGGCAGGCATACGAACACGTCGGCAAACAGATCGAGGCATCGGGCGCGGAGCTCATCCTTCTTTACTCCACGCAATGGTTCTCGGTCATCGGCCATCTCTTCCAGACCGATCCGCAGCCGAAGTGGGTGCTGGTCGATCAGAACTGGTACGAGTACGGAGAGATCCCGTATGAGTTCCGGATCGATCCGGCGTTCGGCGAGCTCTATTGCCGGCTCTGCAGGGAGCATGGGATGCAGGCGGCGACGGTGAACTATCGCGGCTTCCCGATCGACACCGGCACGGTGGTCGCGCTGAAGCTGCTGACGCCGAACAACGCCATCCCGGCCAGCGTGGTCTCCTGCAACATCTACGCGGAGCGCGAGGAGACGCGCGCCCTCGGATTCGCGGCGCGGGCGGCGATCGAGCGCTACGGCAGGAAGACGATCGTCGTCGTGGTGACGAATCTCTCCAATCGCTACGAGGTGGCGGAGATCGATCCGGCGCGCGACCGCATCTCGTCGCAGAAAGACGACGAGTGGAACCGCAAGATCCTGGAGATGCTCGGCGAAGGCCGGCTCGAGGACGTGGCGCAGGTGGCGCGCGAGTTCGGGCGCGAAGCGAACGCCGACATGGGCTTCAAGGCGATCTGGTGGCTCGGCGCGGTGATGGGGGAGCACAACAGGTACGACGGCAAGGTGTGGGAGTACGCGCCGGTGTGGGGGACGGGGAACGCGATCGTCGAGCTGACGCCGAACGAGCGGAAGGAGATCGAGTTCGAGAAGGAATTCGATGAGGGACCGGTGCCGGCGTTCGAAGACATCGGCACGGGACTGGAGACGCACAACATCCTCGCGGAGCTGCCGCCGGAGACGCCGGATCGGCCTGACGTGGTGCAGACGGACAAGGCGGCGAAGCCGGTCGGGCCGTATCCGCACGCGCGGCGCGTCGGCGACCTGCTGTTCCTCTCCGGCATCGGGCCGCGGCGCGCCGGAACGAACGAGATCCCCGAGGGAATCGAGGCGCAGACGCGCGCCGTGGTCGACAATCTGCGCGCGATTCTCGCGGAAGCGGGGAGCTCGCTGGAAAAGATTCTCGACGTGACGGTGTATCTGACTGATATGAAGCGTGACTTCGATCGCTTCAACAAGATCTACGCCGAGTACTTCGGCGCGATTCAGCCGACGCGCACGACAGTCGGCGTCGACTCGCTGCCGACTCCGATCTCGGTCGAAATGAAGGTGATTGCATCCGCATGAGAAAACTGTTCATCGCCGCGTTTCTGCTCACCGTCGCCTGCGCCAGCGCGCCGCCGTCGCCGCCCGCGGAGCGCCTCGCCGCCGTGGAGAAGGAACTGGAAAACGCGAAGCAGGTCTCGCTCCGATTCACCACCCGCACGACGGGCGCGGTGGAGTCGCACCTCAGCGGCACGATGAACGTGCTGCCGGGCAACATCGCCTCGATCGACGCGGATGGCGAGATGGCGGGCAAGCCGTCGACGATCCGCTTCAGCGCGAACGGCTCGCCGGCGCAGATCAGTCACGCGTTGATCGTGACGCTGGTGCGCATGGGCCTTACGCACGACCTCTACGAGCTGTCGAACAAAGGTCCGGTCGCGTTCGCGGAGGGAGGGGTGGACGAAGGATTGAAGCTCGACCAATTGCAGTGGGACGCGAAGGAGAAGAAGTTCACCTACCACCTGATCGTCGACAAGCATGACTCGGGCGAAGGGGAGCTGTGGGTCGGCCGCCATGACCGTCCGATCCGCCGCAAGCTCACGATTCATTTCCCGCAGGGCGACATGAAGGTCGACGAGCGCTACGAATGGCGTTGATCGACATCTCGCCGCCGGTCGACGCCCACATCGGCGTCTGGCCTGGCGACACGCCGTACGTGCGGCGCCTGAATCTCGACATGAACGATGGCGCGAATCTCACGCTGTCGGAGATCAACACGACGGTGCACGTCGGCGCGCACACGGACGCGCCAAGCCACTACGTCGCCACGGGCGACGACATCGCCTCGCGCCGCCTCGATTTCTACCTCGGACGCTGCAACGTGCTGCACGTCGCGGTCGATCGCGGGCGCCGCATCATGCCCGCCGATCTCGCCGGCCGGCAGATCTCGGCACCGCGCCTGCTGCTGCGCACAGGCACGTTCCCCGACCACCGCAACTGGAACAACGATTTCGCCAGCCTCTCGCCCGAGCTGGTCGAGTTCCTCCACAAGCGCGGCGTAATCACGATCGGCATCGACACGCCGTCCGTCGACCCGTTCGACTCGAAGGAGCTGGAAGCACACCAGGCATTCGCCCGCAACGACATGGCGATCATCGAAGGGATCGTGCTCGACACCGTGGACGAAGGCGAATACGAACTGATCGCCCTCCCGCTCCGCCTCATCGGCGCCGACGCCAGTCCGGTCCGCGCAGTGCTGCGGACGCTGTAGGCCACGGGGGGACGACGAGAGCGCCTCCGGCGGGCGGGCACGGCCCGCGGCGTTTGTTTTCGCGTCAATCACGATTCGAGCGAGAGTCGCGCGTTCAGGCCAGGCCAACAATCGCCGCGGGCCGTGCCCGCCCGCCGGAGGCGCCCCGGTCGGTCTCCCTGTGAATTACCGCGCCACAGCTCGCTGACCGATCAGGTAGCGTTCGAGGGCTTCGGCGGCGAGGGGGGCGCTGTAGAGGAAGCCCTGGACCTTGTCGCAGCCTTCCTTGCGCAGGAACTCGAACTGTTCCTCCGTCTCCACCCCTTCGGCCACGACTGTGAGCCTGAGGCTGTGCGACATCGCGATCACGGCGCTGACGATCGCGGCGTCGGTCGGATCGGTCACCACGTCGCGCACGAACATCTGGTCGAGCTTCAGCGTATCGATCGGAAAACGCTTCAGGTAATTGAGTGACGAATATCCAGTACCGAAATCATCCATGGCAATATGCACGCCTAACGTCTTCAGCTCGCGCAGCGTGTAGATCGTGTTGTCGGCGTTCTGCATCGCGTTGCTCTCCGTGATCTCCAGCTCCAGGAAAGCCGGATCGAGGCCGCTCTCGGGGAGCGCGCGGCGCACCTGCTCCGTGAGGTCCGGCTGCTGGAACTGCCGCGCGGAGAGATTCACCGACACCTTGATCCGCTGGTCGAGCTTCCGATGCCACGCCTTCGCCTGCTTGCACGCCGTCAGCAGGACCCACTCTCCGATCGGGACGATCAGGCCCGACATCTCCGCCACGCTGATGAAATGCGCGGGCGACAGCAGGCCGAGCTCCGGATGGCGCCAGCGGATCAGCGCCTCCACGCCGGTGATCACGCGCGTCTCGACGTCGACCAGCGGCTGGTAGAAAAGCACCAGCTCCTTCTGGCTCACCGCCTTCCGCAGCATGTTCTCCAGCGCCAGCCGCTCCAGGGCCCGCGCGTTCATCGCCGGCGCGTAGAGCTGGTAGTTGTCGCGCCCCTGGTCCTTGGCGCGATACATCGCCGTGTCGGCGTTGCGCACCAGCGTCTCCGGATCGGCGCCGTCGCTCGGGAAGATGCTGATGCCGACGCTGGTCGTCACGAACAGCTCGCGCTCGTGAATGAAGAACGGGATCTTCAACGTCTCGATGATCTTCTGCGCGATCTTCGCCGCGTCTTCGATGTTGTCGATCTGCGGGATCAGCAGCGTGAACTCGTCGCCGCCCATGCGCGCCACTGTGTCGCCCTCGCGCACGCAGCGGCGGATGCGCTCGGCCACTTCCTTCAGCAGCTGATCGCCGGTCGAGTGCCCGAGGGAGTCGTTGATGTCCTTGAATCGATCGAGATCGAGGAAGAAGACCGCGAGGCGTTGATTGGCGCGCGTCGCCTGCGCCAGCGAGACGATCAGGCGATCGATGAAGAGCGGGCGGTTCGGCAAGCCGGTCAGCGCGTCGTGGTAGGCGAGGTGCTCGATCTCCACCGTCGCCAGCTCCGCCGCCTCGCGCTCGTCCTCCAGCAGGCAGGCGATCATGCCGACCCCCATCACCGTCAGCACCAGGAAATCGATCGAGCCGGAGAAGATCGGCACGAGGAAACCGTAGGCGGCGAACGCCACGCTGAGGATCGTGAAGCCGACGCCTTCGCGCCGGTTCCGTGCGCGCCAGAGCGCGATGGCCGCGCCGCCGAAGCCGATCGCGGCGATCACCTCGCGCAATCCGGGAACGATCCAGGCCAGGAGGCCGATCGCGCCGAGCCCGAGGAGGATGTTGCGCGCGTCGAGGAGCCGCACGGGACGGCGGCGAACCAGCTCGAAGACGCCGAAGCAGAGCCACGCGACCAGCAGGCAGCCGGCGACGCTCGACGTGATCGCCAGCGGAATGCGCGCGGCGCTGATCACCAGCGGTGTGAGTCCGGCGGTGAGGCGAAAAACCGCCACCGCCGCCCAGCCCAGGGTCCAGTGGAGGAGGTACGACTTACGGTACTGGCGATGAAAACCGAGCAGCAGGATGGAGATCACCGCCGCGCCGAGAGCTTGCGCCGAGAAGGTCGCAACGACCGAAATGTTCATTACAGCTTACGGACCCGCTCCGATTGTAATCCGTATCCGGAAATAAGGCGTTGCGCCGCCCGGGAGTAACCGAATTCATACGATTGCTCCGCGACGCTCTTGCGCAGATCGGGACGGCCGATTGTGCCTGCCACGATTGCCGCGAGCGCGTCCGGCGTGGCCGACGCGGCGATCTGTTCAGGGCCCGTCAGCGCGGCGACGCCTTCGATCGGATACGACGCCGCCGGAACGCCGCACGCCATCGCCTCGAGGATCGCGCGATGTCCTTCGTCCGAGCCGCGCGCGGTGAAGAGCAGCGCGTCGGCGGCGCGGTAATGCTCCGCCAGATCGTCCTCGTGATAGCCGGCCCACGTCACGCGCGACGCGATTCCGAGCTCACTCGCCAGCGACTCCAGTGCGGGGCGGTGGGGGCCGTGGCCGATGATCATCAGATGGACAGGCGAAGGCGCCTCTCTCCACACGGCGACCGTGCGCAGGACATGCTCGAAGCCGCGATCGGCGGTGAGCTTTCCGATCGCGACGACCAGCGGCACGTCAGGCGCGATGCCGTACTGCGCGCGGACATTCGGGCCGTCGGGATGGAACTGTCGATGATCGACGGGGGGCGGCGTGAAGATCGCATTTTGCAGCGCGAACGCATCGTTGATGACGCAGAGCAGGTCGGTCTTCGCGATCAGCGAGCGCGTGAACGGATCGGCACGCA
>Ga0105245_10000960_pt1 | contig 26221 bp, 24 predicted proteins | sample KBSM54metaG_FD_81523 | JGI IMG/M metagenome (GOLD analysis project Ga0105245, IMG submission 81523) | Miscanthus rhizosphere microbial communities from Kellogg Biological Station, Michigan, USA - KBS M5-4 metaG | ecosystem: Host-associated > Plants > Roots > Rhizosphere > Soil | place...
CGGGCTAGCGTTTTGCGTTTCTTGTCCGTTCTAAGCGCACAACGCGAATCTGGCGGGGTAATTCCCGTCGGGTGAACTGGACTAAGTATGTAGGCTCTTGACCAGTGACGTTTTCGGACGTGGGTTCAACTCCCACCGCCTCCACCAATATCTCTGAAATCTCGAGCGCCAGCGAGAGATCCCTACCTGCAACCAAAAGTTCACATCTTGGCAAGCCTCTAGTGCCATAGCCACCACTGCTACCTTTCCTAAATCAAAGCACGCTGGCGAGAAATTGCAAGTACACTTATCCCCATGCCGGAAGACCGCTCCTTCGAAGAAACACACCCACATTTGCGGGAGTTCAGTGCGTTTATGAAAGAACTGAATAAGGAATCGGATCGGGGAGCTGTTCTTATTGCCGCTGCTATGATTGACGATCTCCTTGAACGGACGATTCTTGCCTTTCTGCTGGAAAACGAGAAAACAAAACGATTGCTTGATGGATTTAATGCTCCGCTAGGAACCCTGGCGGCTCGCGCCCTTGCTGCTTTATCGCTGGGGCTCTTATCGGAGACGGAATACCACGATTGTGAGCAGCTTCGAAAAATCAGAAATGCCTTCGCTCATAACGTCCATATGTCATTCGAAGATCAAAGTGTCAAAGACATTTGCAAGAATCTTGAGCTGGCGGCAAAAGATTACGGCGAGATTCGAGTTGACCCGAGGGGGCAGTACGCAACTGCGGCGGCAGCGCTAATCTTGGATCTGACGAATCGGCCACACTACGCGGCACAACGAAGATTGAAATATAACGAGTGGCCGTATTGAAATTCCCGCGTGCGTATTACGTGTGTGGAATCGTCAAATGTGGAGCTAGAAAAGAGAGCGGGTTGAAGTTGACCCGGTCGTTCTATTGGGAGATTCTTGCAGAGGATTAGCGATTCGACCATGCCCTTGCGATCTGATGACAAGACGAGTCCTGAGCAAAAGGCTTTAGACGAGACACGAGCATATGAGCAAGCTGAGGCTCTTGCTAAACACATCGTTGCGGATATCAGCCAGCGGATAGAGTCGGCACTCGCAAAACTCGGTGATCCTCACCTGATAAGAGGCAAGCTGGCCCCTCACAGAATCAAAAAGCCTGAAAGTCTACGCAGGAAGGCAGCAGAGTTTGGGTGGACCTTTACCGATGCGTTGACAAATGCCAGAGACATGGTCGGCTTTCGTGTCGTTTGCAACAACCTTCAGGATGTCCGTAGAGCAGCCGAACTGCTTACCAAGGAACTCAGAGATATTTGTCTCAACGTAAATATTGTCGATCTAATCGAAAGGCCTAGAGACGGATATAGGGCCGTACACCTGTGGTTCCCCTTCCCGATACAAGTCGCTGCTGCGAAGATGACGCTGCATTGTGAAATCCAGATACGGTCATTATTGCAAGACACTTGGGCTGAGTTGTCTCGTGTCGATTTCTATCGCGGAAATGTACCTCCAGCTCTGAAGACTTCGATGGAGAAGCTCTCAGACAAGTTTTATGAGGCCGACAAAGCTGCCGACAAACTCAGGTCGCGTATCACGAAGCCACGACGTGGTAGCAAACCGGCAGCAGGCACGATCATCAATGAGTCAGCGATTGCGTTCTTGTTTCGGAGTGCGTTTGGTGAGGACCCTCCTGATTACCTCGTGCAGAGTACGTTGAGAGAGCTGGAGGGCACTCCTATCAGGACCGATGGATTAGCTGCTGTACTTGAGGACATGAACTTTTTGATACGGCTCGAATATGAGTATTCCGAGGCAAATAGACTTGAAATAAATGCGAACCCTGTCCAGCTGTTCCGATGGGCTGTCGAAGCAGCCATCAATGGGCGTGAGGCGGCTCTTCGTGAGGCCAAGCGTTCTGGACGTGCAGATTGGCAGGAGACAGACGCGATTTACCGCCGCGAAGCGTTGGCAGACCTTCCGAAGGATGTGGACGAACTTGGTAGCTACATGCATGATGCTCTCGATGACGGTGACCCGTCGTACGATCTGGGCATGTGGGCAGATGCACTCGATGCTGGCAGCTCGTGCGTTTGTGGAACGAAACTCGTTGATGAAGACGCCTTTGCTGATGCATTTATTAAGAGAAACCGTTTGAAGGGTAAGAATGCCGAGCGTGCAAGAAAGAAAATCATCAGTCTCATTGCAAATAGTGGCATCGAGACAAGTGACGGTTCAGGGCTATGCAGTCATTGTTCGTACATGATGAATAAGGATGATTGAAGAGTTTTCGAAACAGGCGCGGAGAAATCTGCACCGTTTTCGACCCAAGCAGGCATCAAATGTGAGCACCAGGCCATTCTCCAGTTCCAGCCAGGGCATAAGCTCTGGCCTTGTTTTCAGGGGTTTCCGTGGTAACATCCAGCCATAATGAACGCGTTAGGACGTTGGTTTATCGCTCATCCGATTACGTTCGGATTGATTACTCTTGTCCTCAGCTGTCTCGTCTCTGTCTTTTCCGGAGACCTCAGACGATTTCTCTCAATCCCTCCTCAAAGACTCGGCATCTGGATTCTTAAGGCCCGACTTGCCAACGCCGAATACAAGCTCGGTCAACTTCGTGACTTCGTCGGTCACCCATACACGCTTGTTGCTTATGTGGGTCGGTCAGTGTGTTTCGGTTTGATGTATTTGACAACGGCATTGGCCATTGGGCTCGCTGAACTACATTTACGCCCAACTGATCCACACCACCAAAAGAGTGTTCTATTGGTGATGTTTTTCGTTATTACGGGTATGCTGATCGCGGCCATGACAGTGTCAATTTTCCGTTGTCATTCAGTCATGTGGGCTGACCACTCAATCCGGCGGCTGCAAGATAAGATTCGACGTCTTGAACTGCTGCTGGTGGCCAAAGATGTCACTGCGAGCGGCAGATGAGATTTGTATTTATTTTGTACTAGTGCCTGCCGATTCAGCGGATATACAGAAAGCAACGGATTGTAAAATCAGCAAGTTACTGATTTCACGAGGTGTGAGTTCTTCAATTTACACCGCCTCCACCATGGTTCAGCAAATAGCAATTAGCCATTGGCAATTAGCCTTTGTGTCGAAAAAATTTGGCAGTCACGCCGATTACACCTTACCGTGCAGATCAGTGTCATCCGTGTTGATTGGAGGTAGGCTTGCTTTTTTTGCAAAGCACGCGCTCATTAGTTCTCAGAATTGCCGCATAATGGCGCACAATCGGGATCGCCCGTGTCTCTTCTATTGACACTTTTAACAGGCGACTGCACGCGCTGTTCACGCTAACTTACCTTGCGGGAACACTTGTCGACAAATGACGATCAACAAAATGACGGCACTGCATGGCCGCACTCACCGCCTGTTTCTTGGGCTTTGCCTGGTTTCGTCATTCGGTGTTTCATTCTTCTGTCTTCTCACAACCGGATGCAGCCACGCCCCACAAGAGTCACGGTCCGCTGTGTCCGCTGGGGAATGGCATGACTTCAAGGGCACATGGACTGCCGCCGGCAGCCGCAGCATCATGCCATTCGGTGGGAACCGGCGGACTGCCATTTCAATCCTCAACGGGTCCCTGGTGCTCGCGGGCCCTTCGCGCCCAAACGCGGGTTTCAGAGCTGAGGCGTTTGTGTTCAACGATACGGCCACGGGCATGGTTGGCCGGGCGGTGTGGACCGATGAGCACGGCGATCAGGCTTTCAGCGAACTCCGTGGCGAAGGCAACGCCGACAACAACACAATTACCGGAACATTTGTGGGTGGGACTGGGCGCTATGCGGGCGCTCAAGGGACTTACGAGTTCTCCTGGCGCTTTGTCCTGGAAAACGAAGACGGAGTGGTTGAAGGCCAGTCAATGGGCCTAAAGGGACGATTCCGCGCAGGCAGCCAGCAGACAGGATCAGGACAAGGGGGACTGCGGTGATGGGATCGGCAACAAAAGTTCGTCCAGAGACAGAACCCGCTGCCAAGAACAGCAACCTGCCCCGGATGCTGAAGCGCTTATTCCCTTTCGTGATGGCAACCGCTATCTGGTTCACGCCAGTGCCCGCCGGCCTGACGCCCCAGGCATGGCACTTGTTTGCAGTATTTATAACCGCAATCGTCTCCGTGCTGCTCGGTTTGTTTCCGCTGCTGACCTCAACCATGCTGGCGGCAGGAGCGGTGGTCCTTACGAACACAGTTCCCCCCGCAAAGGCGTTTGCAGGATTTGCAAATAGCAGCGTGTTACTGGTGGTGATTGCTTTTCTGGTGGCGCAGGCAGTGGTTAAGTGCGGACTAGGACAACGCATCAGCCTGTTTATGGTGAGCCTGTTCGGCCGGTCATCGCTGGGACTGGCATACAGCCTTGTTCTTACTGACGCAGCAATTGCGCCGGCCTTCCCCAGCAACACTGCGCGTGGCGGAGTGCTATTTCCCATCGTGCTTTCGGTGGCCAAAGGATCAGGCTCCAACCCGGACGATCCCAAGGGACGCCGACTGGGTGGTTATCTGATGTTCTGCACCATGGCGGGCCTTGCCGTCTCTTCCGCACTCTGGATGACAGCCACATCTGCGAATCCGATTGCAATTCAGGTGGCGCGCCAATACGGCGTGAACGTCGGTTTCGGAAAATGGCTGATTGCCGCCTCAGTACCGGCACTGGTCTCGATCCTTGCGCTGCCCTGGTTGATTGCCCGCTTATTCCCGCCGGGAGTTGGCGCCACGCCAGAAGCGCCTGCCGCAGCACGGAAAGCACTGGCTGACCTGGGACCGCTATCGCGCGACGAATGGATCACAGCAATCGCATTTGTGCTTATGGTCACCGGCTGGATATTCGCCGACAAGCTGAACCTTAACGTGACGAGTGTCGCGTTTGCGGGTTTGGGCGTATTGCTGATGACCGGTGTGCTGACGGCAAGTGACATTGCAACGCAGGGCGATACTCTGGCCACATTTCTTTGGCTTGCCGTCCTTTTTGCGCTGAGTGGTGAACTCAACGAACTTGGGTTTATGGGATATGTGGGCCAACATCTGGCGTCCTACATGGGAGGGCTGTCATGGCCGGTCACTTATGTGGCCTTGATCCTGATCTACGTAGCGATCCACTACATGTTCGTGAGCCAGTCATCGCAAGTGCTTGCCTTACTGGGAGTGTTTCTTGATGTGGGCATTCGCGGTGGCGTTCCTGCAACGGTGATGGCTTTTTCTCTGTTCTTTGCCAGCAGCTACTTTTCTGTAATAACGCCGCAGGGCGGGAGCCAGAATGTGATCTTTGTGGGTAGTGGCTATCTCACACAACGCGAACTCTATCGCCTTGGCGCGTTGACAACCCTCTTTTTTCTCGTTGTATTCCTGACAGTCGGGACCGCGTGGCTGATGCTGGTCGCGCGTTGATCGACCAAGGCTGCGACGGACGCATGCGATTTTGCCAATTTCAGCAATTATTCAGACTTAGTCTTCGTTCTGGTACTCTTCCGGCACATCGTCCTCAGGGAACTGCCGCGTCCGCACTTCTCCCTGGTCGGCATCGGGAGCATTCTCCACGCCGCTGACGGCTTCAGCTTCCATGTACTGGCCTTCTTCCATCAATTCTTCCACGCTTTCAGAATCGTCATAGCTTCTGCGTGAGAGCCCTTGCGTGTCGCCGGACTGTCCGCCTGATTCAGGCCCGAGTCCTCGACGTCCGCTGGGAGTAATGGGGTTGATCACTTCCGCGCGGCGACGCGTGCCTTTCTTGGCGACAGGTTTCTTTTTGGCGGCTGACTTCTTCTTTAGCGTCGATTTCTTCTTCGCAACTGGTTTCCGGGCTGCAGCCTTCTTCGCCGGCTTCTTCTTTGCCGGAGTCTTTTTTCTGGCTGTCGATTTTTTCAGAGTTGTTTTCTTGCCGACGCTCTTCTTTTTGCGGGATGTGTTTTTCCTTGCCATAGGAAAAGTCTAACTCAAATCGCGCGCCGCCACACAACACCCAGACCGGCTAGTCAGGCAGACCTTAACCGGCGGTCTCCACGATCACCGCCAGCCGCATGGGGCCATGCGCGCCCTGGACCAATATCTTTTCAATATCGGCCGTGCGGCTGGAACCGCTGATCACGCAGGCATAAGAATTCTTCTCTAACCGACCATCCGCCGTGGCGTTGCGCAATGCGGTTACAAGATCGGGGACAAGCTGTTTTGCGAAGGCATAAACAATATGAGTGGGCGCCACCACGGAGGCCCCGCGTCCGCCGCCGGAAGCGCTCACAAAGATCGATCCTGTCTTCGCGATCAGCGCATCGGCCAGCGTGACTGTGGCTTGCGATTGTTCGCGCGGGCCGCCTTCGCTCGACCATCGAATCTGCCGTTGCGAACCGGCTGCGCTCATCAAGCGGCGTAATACTGGATCGTCCTGCACAAAAACTTCTCCCGGCGGCAGTGACTGCAATACTCCAGCAAGAGCATGCGCGCTTGAGGTGGCGTCGGCGGTCAACTGGCACTCCATCAGGTTGGCTTTGCACTCCTGCTGGAATCGTTCCAAGGGATTTTCAACGGCCTCAAAAATCGGGCCGTAAAAAGTCTTGTCTTCAATTGGTGGCGCGGGCGTGCGCAGGCCGTCGCGAATGCGCGCCAGGATTGCCTCGCGGCTTGGATTACTTGTTGCCATTGGCAGTCCTCCCCTGGTCGTTTCTTGAAAGCTCGTTTTTCCATCGCGCGCGGAACGATTGCGAAGGCAGCGGTACCGGGCTGCGCTTGCGGCTCCAGTCGCGCATAGGATCGACCGCGGTTCCGGCGAGTCCCATGCCATAAATCAGACGTAAGCTGCGGCGCATCATCCATCCGCCCAGCGCGTAGAGCCGTGGATGCAGCATGGCTGTCCGCCACAGTTTGAACTGCCGACGCTCGCCAGCGGTCTTGGCTCCGCCCGCCTTGGTGAAGTCGCGGCGGTTGTGCAGCAGATGATGGTGCAGGTTGATGTTCACCGGGCAAACACTGGTGCACGCGCCGCACAATGACGACGCATAAGAAAGATGCTGGAACTCACTGCCGCGCAGGTGCGGCGTGAGTACACTGCCAATGGGGCCGGGATACGTGGTGTTGTAGGTGTGTCCGCCGATGTTGCGGTACACCGGACAAATATTCAGGCAAGCGCCGCAGCGAATGCAGTGCAGCACTTCCCTTTCCTCGGCATTGGCCAGCAGGCCGCTGCGTCCGTTATCCAGCAGGACAACGTGAAACTCTTCGGGGCCATCGGCTTCGTCCGCGCGCTTGGGCCCGCCGACGAGCGTGCTATATGTGGTGATCGGCTGGCCTGTGCCGGAAGTGGCCAGCACCGGCCACAAGGTTCCCAGGTCTTCCAGTCGCGGAATCACTTTTTCAATTCCTGTCACCGCAACATGAATGCGCGGCAAGCTTGTGCTCAGGCGGCCATTGCCTTCATTGGTCGTGATCGCGACCGCGCCTGCATCGGCCACAAGAAAGTTTGCGCCGGAAATTCCCATCTCGGCGGCAAAGAATGCTTCACGCAGTTTGCGCCGCGCCAGTGCGACTAGCTTTTGCGGATCGGCGTCGGGAATATCTTCACCCAGTTTTTCGCGGAAGAGGTCGCGGATCTGGTTGCGGTCGAGGTGCATGGCCGGCGTTACGATGTGGTACGGAGCTTCATTCCGAAGCTGAACGATAAACTCGCCCAGGTCGGTTTCCCATACGTGCATGCCCGCCGCTTCCAGCACGGGCGCAAGATGCATCTCCTCAGTCACCATGGATTTGGACTTCACCACGGTCTTTACGCCGCGGCTCACGGCCAGGTCTTTTATATATGCGCAAGCTTCGTCACCGTTCGCGGCCCAGAAGACGTGCCCGCCGCGCGCCAGGACCTTCTGCTCAAACTGGAGCAGATATTTATCCAGATTGTTGATGGCTTCGCGCTTGATCTCCTGGCACTTGCGCCGCGCTGCTTCCCAGTCTTTGATCCGCGCGCGTCCGCGATTGTGGGCCGTGTCGTAGCTGTCCATGTTCTTGCGGATAATCTCGCGATGGACAAGGTCAGCCGACTTGGCGGCGGCGTCGCGCAAAAATTTCTGTGCTGCGGTGAGGGCGGAAGGAGTCTCGCCGGCGGGCGTGGGAGTTGGAGTATTGGTGCTCACGCGTTCGCCTCGCTCGCCAAAATGCTCGCTAGATGAATCGCCTTGGCGCGATCTTTGCGGCGGCCCAAAATTCCCTGCACATGCATCAGGCAGCTTGGGTCGATGGCCGTAACGTACTCTGCGCCGGTCACGGCAACGCTATCGCACTTTGACTCACCCATGGCCACGGAAATGCTTTCAAACTTAGTGGCAAATGTTCCACCGAAGCCGCAGCACTCTTCCGAACGCAGCATGTCCATCAGCTTCAGCCCTTTTACGCCGCGCAGAAGCTGCACCGGTTCATTGCGCAGCTTCAGCTCGCGCAGCCCATGGCATGACGCGTGATAGGTAACTGTATGCGGAAACGCGGCGCCCACATCGGTCAAACCCATCACCTTTACCAGAAACTCTGAAAGCTCAAATGTGCGCTTGCCCAGCGCTACGGCTTCGTCGTGCGCCGAGCCAGAAGCTATCAGCTCAGGATAGAATACGCGGACCATCGTTGTGCAGGAGCCTGATGGACACACGATCACTTCCGCATCCTTAAATACACGCAGAAATCGTTCAGCACAAGGACGCGCCTCGTCCCAAAAGCCGGTGTTGAATGCTGGCTGGCCGCAGCAGGTTTGATCGGCAGGGAAATCCACTTCACATCCAATGCGCCGCAAAACTTTCACGGTATCCACGGCCACTTGTGGCTGGAGCTGATCAACAAAACACGGCACGAAGAGTGAGATTTTGCGGGCCATCGAATGACTTGGTGACTTGCGCGATTCTAGCAGAAGAGCGCTGCGCAATTCATGAGTTGAAGCAATCGCATCTCATATTACTGAGGAATTACGCATGCCAGAATCCAAGCCGCTTGACGAAAAAATACAGAAGGCAATCGACAAGGCGCTGTACGCCAATGGCAATCCTGCCGCGCTAAAAGCCAGGAATTTCCTGAACGGCACATGGCTGGGTGAACCGCTGCACGTGGTGCTTACGGATGTGCCCATCGGCGCCTGGACCGTGGCCATGGTTTTTGATGCTTTAGAGATGATCAACAGCCGCCATGAGTTCGCTGTTGCAGCGGACACATCTGTAGCTATCGGACTTGCCGGTGCCGCCGGCGCGGCAATCACAGGATTGACGGACTGGTCTGACGTTGATCCTCCAGCCCGCCGCCTGGGATTGATTCATGGGCTCCTCAATGTAGGCGCTACCGCGCTTTTTGCTACGTCACTGATCATGCGCAAAAAGAAGGCGCGCAATGAGGGCCGGGCGCTTTCCGCTCTGGGTTATGCCTTGATGTCATTTTCAGCCCACCTTGGCGGCAAGATGGTCTACGAACATCGAGTGGGAGTGGATCGCACAGCCGGGGAGAAGTTCCCGGAAAACTTCACAGCAGTTTTGCCTGAATCCAACTTGCCGGACAATAAGCCAACACGTGCGATGTACCAGGGCGTGCCCATTCTGCTGGTTCGTCGCGGGGAACGTCTCTTTGCCATGGCAGAAACCTGCTCCCATTTCAGCGGGCCGCTCTCTGAAGGCAAATTAGAAGGCGACAGCATTGTGTGTCCCTATCATGCGTCTCGCTTTGCGCTGGAAGATGGACGTGTGCTTAACGGACCAGCGGTGCATCCGCAGCCATGCCTTGAGGTAAGAGCACGTGATGGCGTAATAGAAGTACGCAAGCCGCGATCCAACGGCAGTAACGTGCTCGAAGATGAAGAACTTTCTCAAGCGGGATGAGATCGGGTGATCAGGTGATCGCACGTGATCGGGTGATCGGAAAGCAGAAGCTTACAAGGGGATGAGTGCGGTTGATCTGTTGCCGCCTGCATAGTGGCCCATTAGAATGGCTGCGCTGCAAGGAGTTCACATGCCTCCCACACTCGCGAACGGAAAGATCTGCTACATCGAGATTCCCACGGGGGACATTGCACGTTCCGCCGAGTTCTATCGGCGCGTTTTTGGATGGAACGTTCGCACGCGCGGCAACGGCAGCACCGCCTTTGACGATACCACCGGCCAAGTAAGCGGATCATGGGTGCTCAAGCGTCCTCCGTCGCAACAGCCCGGCTTGCTGGTTTATGTGATGGTGGATAGCGTCGCGGCGACGATTGAGTTGATCAAGGCCAACGGAGGCGAAATCGTGCAACCCATAGGCGCGGACGCTCCAGAGATCACTGCGCGGTTTCGCGATCCCGGTGGAAACGTAATCGGTCTTTACCAGGAACCATCGTAAGAAGGTGGGCGAGCCCAACTGCGCAAATCCCACTGACGGGTGCTCCAAACAAAAAGAGGACACAGATTTTACTTCCGAGTCTTCAAGCTTTGCTTCGCGCGCTATAACTTCTCGCTCTGGCAGATGGTCCAGATAACCACACCGGCAAAAGGGAGTACCATCAAACTCTTGAATGCCAGTCATCACTTTTCATTACGATCTTCCGCTTGAGCAGACTATGGCGTTTGAGGTTCTTTACTCTGCCAGTGAACGCCTTGACCTGACGGAGAAGCAGCAAATGCGCGATACGCCGGGAGCAATTTTCGTCTGGATGTTCGTGGACGGAGAGCTGGCCGGAGAAACTTACGGCACGCCGCTGGAGCGCTCCTGTCCCGGACTAGCGGACCTGGTGGAAAGTGAAAGACAAGCGGCAATCCATTGCTACTCCAACACCATGCTTCCATCTTTTCAACATCATGGGCTGGGAACATTCCTGAAAAAGCATTGGCTGGCGATGGTGGCTGCCAAAGGCTATAAAACCGTGTACGGATATGCCCGGCCCGGTGCAAGCCAGAGACTCAATGCCAGCTTGGGCGCGGTGTTTCTACGCGGCTTTCCCAACTGGTGCGGCACTGGCGAGGAATACAAGCTCTATCGACTATCGCTGTGACCAGGATGTGTGAAAATGAATGACCATGCCCTGGCCTGAGCCAATTACTTTGCGCGGAACGCACGCGATCCTGGAACCGCTTTCGCAGTCTCACCATGACGATCTTGTTGAGTCCGTGCAGGACGGCGAGTTGTGGAAGCTGTGGTACACGGTCATCCCCGAACCGGCGCAGATGAAAGCCGAGATCGAGCGCAGACTGGACCGCCAGGCAAAAGGCGGAATGCTTCCCTTCGCCGTGAGAGACAGTCGCACGGGAAAAGCTGTGGGCATGACAAGCTATTGGAATGTTGACCAAGCGCACCGTCGCGTGGAGATTGGCGGCACGTGGTATCGCAAGAGCATGCAGCGCACGGCGCTCAACACAGAATGCAAGCTGCTTTTGCTCACACATGCTTTTGAAACTCTGAATTGCATCTGCGTGGAGCTGCGCACTCATTTCTTCAATCATGCAAGCCGGCGGGCCATCGAGCGGCTGGGAGCCAAACTGGACGGAATTTTGCGGAACAACCAGGTGCTGCCAAACGGAACCATGCGTGACACATGCGTCTACAGCATCATCGTAAGCGAATGGCCGGTGGTGAAGACAAACCTTTTGTGGAAGCTTAGTCAGCGGACGGCCGAAGTGTAACTGCGATGGCAATCATCCTCGCGACAGTGAATCTTTTGAATTTCTAATCCTTTTTTAAACACTTTCTAACCTAAACAGTTCACAGTAATTGCCGGTTGACGAGTGTCCTTCCGGATCATCTCAGGGGTAAAGCCCTTGCGCGCCGCGTTTTAGGTCTGATGAACGTCCTGCCTCAAGCAGTCTCCAATAAAAACAAACGAGTTTAGAGAGAAAAAGAGGGACGAAATGCAAAGCCATTCTAGTGGTCGCACCCGACTGCTGCTCCGCACCCTGCTGCTCATGGTTATCAGCGGGATGCTCTCATCAGCCGCTCTAGCCCAACGCACCATCAACGAAGCCGATCGCGTGATCCTGCATGGAAACGTGCACCCGCAGGCGCTCGCAGAATTTGACCGCGGGTCCGCGAATGCGGCCATGCCGATGAACAGAATGGTCCTGCTGCTTTCAGTGCGTCCGGACGCGCAGGCGGAATTGCAGCAGTTGCTGGCCGACCAGCAGAACCCGAAGTCTCCCAGCTACCACAAGTGGCTCACGCCGGCGGAGTTTGGCCTGCGTTTTGGTCCCACTGACCAGGACATTGCCGACGCCAGCAGCTGGTTGAAGAAATCCGGCTTCAGCATTGATGAAGTTGGAAGCGGCCGCATGTGGATCAACTTCAGCGGCGACGTGCAGAAGGTGGAGCGCGCGTTCCAGACCAACATCCGCACCTATGAAGTGGATGGCAAGATGCATTTTGCCAACGCCACCAATCCCAGCATTCCGCGAGCGCTGACAGGACTGGTGCAGGGCGTAGTCTCACTGCACGATTTCAAGATGCATTCGAACAGCACGGCAAGCCAGTTGCCGTCCGACTTTACCAACGCGGGTGGCGTGCACTTTCTTGCGCCGGGCGATTTCGCCACGATTTATAACGTCAAACCGCTCTACAACGCAGTCCCGCCCATTGACGGAACGGGGCAGACAATCGCGATTGTGGGCCGCACTGATATCAACCTCAGCGATGTCCAGTTCTTCCGCAGCTTCTTTGGCCTGCCCGTTAAAGATCCTGTCTTTATCCACAACGGTCCCGATCCTGGAAACCTTGGCGGCCCGGAAGAAACTGAAGCCGACCTGGACGTGGAATGGTCAGGAGCTGTGGCGAAGAATGCGACCATCGATTTTGTGATATCGGCGAGCGGGGCCACGGATGGCGTGGCGCTTTCAGCCCAGTTCATCGTGAACACGAACCTGGCAAACATCATGAGCACCAGCTTTGGGTCGTGCGAATTCACACTACAGGCGAGCGGAAATAATTTCTGGAACACCTTGTGGACGCAAGCTGCGGCACAGGGCATTACTTCTTTTGTATCGGCAGGAGACAGCGGCGCCGCGGCCTGCGATCCTTCAAACGCATTGGCAGGCACAAGAGTTAACGTGAGTGGCGTTGCGTCCACGCCGAACAATATTGCTGTGGGCGGCACGCAATTCAATGAAGGAGCGGGCGTTTTCTGGACGGCAGCAAATAATGCTGACCAGTCGTCTGCCCTGAGCTACATCCCTGAGATCGCGTGGAATGAAAGCGGTGCAGTACCGGGCGGATCAGGACTGTTCTCCACCGGCGGCGGCGCAAGCCAGGTGTATCCGAAACCCGCGTATCAAGCCGGGCCCGGCGTTCCGCTGGACGGCGCGCGCGATATTCCTGACGTGTCACTCAGTTCGGCAGGCCATGACGGGTACATCATTGTTCAAGGACATACCACAGGCACAACCGGACTGGCCGCAGTGGGCGGCACCTCAGCAGCTTCACCTTCCTTTGCCGGACTGATGGCGTTGGTGGTGCAGAAAACCGGAGTGGCGCAAGGTAACGCTAATCCGATCTTCTACAGCATGGGGCAAAACCAGTTTGGCGGCGGCATCGCCGTCTACCATGACACCACAAGCGGAAACAACACCGTGCCGGGAATCGCCGGATTCAGCGCGGGCGTTGGCTATGATCTGGCAACCGGCTGGGGCTCAGTCGACGCCGCACAGATGGTGAACTTCTGGAACAATAACGGTACGCCTGACTTCTCACTGTCTGCCACTCCCGCAACTCAGTCCGTAAACCAGGGCAGCACGGCAACTTACACAGTCACTGAATCGGTTTTTGATAACTATTCAAACACCGTGACATTCAGCGTAAGCGGATTGCCTGCCGGCGCAAGCCCAACGTTTACTCCTCCAACTTTGAGCGGAGCAGGAACTACATCGCTGAGCATCACCACTTTGGCAACTACACCGCTCGGCAGCTACCCGCTGACCATCACAGGAACGGACGGAGTCTTGACTCACACAACGTCCGTCACACTTGTGATTACAACGCCTGACTTCTCTCTGGCCGCGACCCCGGCTTCACAAACAGTTGTTGTAGGCAACACAGCCAATTACACGGCCACCGTGACCGCGCTGAATGGATATGCGGGAACGGTAAGCTTCAGCGTAAGCGGACTGCCCGCGGGCGCTTCGCCAACCTTTACTCCGCCTTCAGTCACCGGGTCCGGAACTTCGGGCCTGGCGATTACAACCACGGCAGGCACCACGCCGAGCGGCAGCTATCCACTGGTCATCACCGCGACTGACGGCGTGCTCACGCACAGCGCCAGCGTTACTCTTGTGGTCGCGAACTTCACCGTTTCGGCCGCTCCGGCCAGCGTGACCGTTTCACAAGGCACTTCGGCCACTTACACTGTCTCTCTCACTACGGCCAGCGGCTACGCGGGCACGGTGACCTTCAGCGTGAGCGGCCTGCCGGCTTCAACAACGCCAGTGTTCAGCCCAACCAGCCTCACGGCGTCCGGCACAAGCACGCTTACCATCTCAACCTCAAGCGTGTCTCCAGTCACACCGCCGGGAACTTATCCATTGACGATTTCCGCAAGTGATGGCGTCTCCACGGCCACCACTCAGGTTGTCCTGGTTGTAAATGCCATCGCCGACTTTGGGGTTTCAGTTTCTCCAACGTCACAGACGGTATTCCTGGGCCAGAATGTCGGCTATGGAGTCACGATCAGTCCAACCGGCGGATTCAACGGGATTGTGAGCCTAAGCGTTACCGGATTGCCGCCGGGAGCCACTGCAACGTTTAATCCTTCATCACTGCAAGGCTCGGGCCTTTCGTCTCTGGCGATTGTGCCGGGAGCCAACACCCCAGGTGGAACTTACACGCTAACCATCACGGGAACCAGCGGGCCACTGTCGCATTCGGCCACGGCCACGCTGACAATTCTGGTGCCTGATTTCTCGCTATCGTCTTCGCCGACGTCGCGAGAGATCCTGGTAGGCCAGGCCACCAGCTACGCGGTCACTTTGACGCCGATCAATAATTACTCGGGAACGGTGAGCTTTACCGTGAGCGGGTTGCCGACCGGCACGACTTCGACGTTCAATCCTTCGTCGTTGAACACCTCCGGCAGCACCACGCTCTCAATCACTACCAACAATTCCACTCCGCCGGGAACTTATCCTTTAACGATCACCGGAACGGATGGGACGCTGACACGCACGGTTTCAGTTACGCTGCAAGTTGATGCCGTGCCGGCCGCGGATTTCACCGTCTCAGTAGCTCCGCCATCGATCACAGTGAAACGCAACTCCAGCGGAACTGATACTGTGACAATCGGTGCAGTGAACGGCTTTACCGGAGTAGTGAACTTAAGCATCTCCGGCGTGCCCTCACTGGTGACAGCAACATTTGCCCCGACCTCGGTCACGAACAGCGGCACGTCAGTCATTACGTTTGTGGTTGACCATCGTGCAACGCAGGGGGTCTATCACTTAACCGTTACGGGCACGAGCGGGCCTTTGGTCCACTCAACTCCGTTGACGCTGACTGTAAACTAGCGGATCGTTCACTAGAAGATCGACTAACAAAAGAATGCCGTCCAGCTGAAGCTGGACGGCATTGTTCTTAGCAGGACCTCTTTTTTGCACGCTATCACTGTCCTGAAGCCGGCGCGGCGAGGTCCACAATTGCTTTCCACTTTCCCGATTTATCTTTTTTCCAGACCGTGGTGTAGCTGCCCGACATTGGTTGATTGCCCATGCTGCCGGAGAATGTTCCGCGCGTGTAGCCCAGGTCTTTTGATACGTCGGCGGTGTCCACAGTCCAGTTCAGTTTGAAGTTTGGATCGGCCAGCATTTTTGACCAGAGGTCCTTAATTGCCTGCTTGCCGTGGACCCACTTGCCATCGTTCCCGGATACGTATGCGTCATCGTCGATGAAGCTCATGAACTGGTCAACGTTCTTTGAGCCCGCTGCCTTCGCCCAATCCTGGTCGGCTTTCTTTACGTCATCGGCTGGATTGGCCGCCAGGGCCAGAAAGGTCATCAACATCCCGAACAGGGCCGCTGCAATTAGCTTGCGCATGGTTTACCTCCAGGCGGAGATTAAAGCACAAATCCAGGCAACAATGAACTTCACCCACCTTTATGCCTTCAGGTAAATTTGTTCCATGAAGCGCAGTTGGATTTGGGCCATTGCTGTTGGAATTCTTATACTCGGTTTCCTTTTCGCGCGATTTGAGTTTGTGATGCGCGTTCCAAAGTGGCACTGATAGTCGTGATTTGGCCTTGCCTCAAAGCCCTGAATCCCGTACAGTTTTGCCGTCCGTCAGAAAGCCCAAAAATCACGTGTACGCGGTAAGACTTGAACGGCATCTAAGTTAATCGAGGGCAGCGTGATTCGAATCATCACCATCGAACGCGAATATGGCAGTGGCGCGGCGCAAATTGCAGCAAAAGTGGCCACGCGGCTGGGCTGGAAATTGTGGGACCAGGAGTTGACGCAGGAGATTGCGCGGCACGCAAACTGCGAGCAGTCCGCCGTGGCGCAACGCGAAGAGCGCCGAGATCCGCTTTACCAGCGCCTGCTCAAATCATTTGCGCTGGGGAGTTCTGAAGGCTATCGCGGCGGCCCACCTGTGGAGATGCTGGATTCAGACGGCATCTTTAAGATTTCCCAGCGAGTGGTGGAGCAGGCCGCGGGCTCAGGAAATTGCGTGATCGTGGGGCGCGGGTCGCAGCACTTTCTGCAACACCGCAAGGACACGTTGCGCTTCTTTCTTTATGCCCCCACGGAAGACAAAGTGCGACGGCTGGTATCTGAAGGCAACACGCGCGCAAAGGCTGAGGCGCTGGTGGATACGGTTGATCGGGAACGCGCCGCTTTTATCAAAACTTATTTCCATACAGAATGGCCGAACCGCGCGGTGTATCACGCCATGATCAATACCGCCATGGGCGAAGACGCCGTGGTGGAAGCGATCCTGAGCTTTATGAAGCAGGACAAATTGCAAAAAGCCGCGGCCAACCAACCTATCGCCATCAACCAGTAAGCAGGGCTTTCGCTCCAAAGCTGACATCACCTCGATTCATGACATTGCGTTGTATGTCGGGCCACGCCAGCTTGCAGTCGGGCGCGACGCATATTGCTCAAAACACACGGCTTAAACAGCACCAAGGTACCATCCCGTTAGTCAGCAACTCTGCTCCTTAACCAGGGTTAAGATACGCATGACGCCGCCTGAAAATCCCCTTCAGCCGCCGCCAGTGGTGTGGTTTTTGATAGCGCACCATGCTGTGCACCCAAACTGACCCAAGGAGAGTAGTGATGTCAGAAAGACAGAATTGCAATCGTGAGCAAGGGGCAACCGGCAAAATTTTAGCCATGGCGCTGGCCGTATTCGTAATGTGCTGCGCGCTGGCGACGCAGGCAAGCGCCCAGTCGGCGCCGTATTTCGCGCCTCCGCAGCTTGACCGCATGGTGTCGCGCATTGCGCTGTATCCCGATCCTTTGCTGGCGCAGACGCTGGCAGCGGCAACTTTTCCTGACCAGATTTCTGACGCATCCTACTGGGCGGATGAGCATCGCGACATGACCGGCAACGAATTGGCCGACACCATTCAGGACGATCAACTCCCGTGGGACCCGTCGGTTCAGGCGCTGCTTCCCTTTCCCGCCGTGCTGCACATGATGGCGTCAGACATGAACTGGACGACCGATCTGGGCAACGCTTTTCTGGGCCAGCAGCAGGAAGTAATGTATGCGGTGCAGAGAATGCGCCAGCGCGCGCGTGACTACGGATATTTGCGCACCGGCCCGCAAATCATTGTGAGCAGCGGACCTTATATTACGATCATGCCGGCGCGTGTGGACTACGTTGTGGTTCCCACCTACGATCCGGTTGTGGTCTATGAGCGGCCGCGTCCGGGATTCTTCATCGGCGCCGCAATTGGCTTCCGCTTTGGCGTTTCGCTGGGAGTTGCTTATCGTCCATGGGGATGGGGTTATAACCGCATTGCCTGGGACCGTCGCGTAGTGTTCATCAATAACGAGCCGTGGCAGCGCACCTGGGTGAACCGCCACGAATATCACCATCCTTATACGGTCCGCTACTACCCTGAGCACCATTACGACAGGCACGAAAACCATGGACACGAAGTGTCGTATCGCGCGCATGTACGAAATGAGGAACGCCGCGAAGAGCATGCCAGAGAAGAACGGCATGAGGAGCACGCCAGAGAAGAACGTCGGGAAGAACATGCCAGAGAAGAGCGGCGTGAAGATCGCCGTGAAGAACATGCCAGAGAAGAACGGCGCGAAGAGCACCGTGAGGACCACGGCAGACCCGAGTATCGTCACGAGGACCACAGCCATGACGTAGCGCATGAAAACCATGGCCGCGACGATCACAGCCACGACGTAGCGCATGAAAACCATGGCCGCGATGACCACAGCCACGACGTGGCGCAAAATCGTGGACACGACCACAGCAACGAAGTGGCGCAGAACCGTGGGCACGAAGACCACAGCCACGACGTGGCGCAAAACCGTGGGCACGACAACGGCAACCATGGAAACCAGGGGCATGACAATGGAAACCATGGCCAGAATAACGGAAATCATGGGCATGACAGCCATGACGATAAAGGCGATAAAGGCAATCACAATCGCTAAGGCATAAACAAAAACAAAGTGGCGCGGCTGAAACAGGCCGCGCCATTTTTTATGTTGATGCTAATTTCAGGTCGTTCCTGAAACCTTGTTTACCGCTCTTAGGGTTTCACACAGAAACATCCGAACTGGTTACACCGGTAGACAAGTCCGGGCATGCAGAGGATCACGTTGGTGCTGGTTGAAATACGCGGGCTCGTTGGCGCCTGAGCGTTTGACGCCATAAGCGGCGTGCAGAGCAGGGCGGCAACGATGAAGATTTTCTCGAGGTTTATCATTTTCATAAATTCCTCCGGGCTTTTTTGAGATTGCGGGCAGCGCGCGAAGTTGGCGGCCGGTCCACCTATCCATTTTCTTCAATTACCCTCATCGTGAGCTCGATAAAAGTAATTTCAGGAAAAAGTTTTTCCCGAAACGGAACTGTAAGACCAGCGCATAGAGTATGCGCGTGGACAGTAGTCGAAAGGAACTAAGCAACACATTGGCGAAGCTAATGAATGCGAACGTGCGCCGAGTGCCGGCGGTATAATCGCGCGCCAGGAGAGTAGGGATGCGGCACGAAGTAAAGATCTATAGGTGCGAAGTGAAAAGCGTATGGCTGGCAATCACACGTCAGTAACTTCCCTCTGAACCGCTGCCGCTGCTGAAACTACCGCCGCCAGACGAGCTGCCGCCGAACCAGCTGCTGCTTGAGCTTGAATCATCCACTGAGGAAAACGATGAAGTGCACGGCGCTTGCTGCGAGCAAGTAACTGCCTGCTGGATCTGGCTTTGAGAGTTGCTCAGCAGTCGATTGATAATCAGCCAATCCACCACGGACATTGAGCTGCCATGCCGCGCTTGCTCATAATCCTGTCGGCTCTGCAATAAGAGCCGGTTGACTTCATCTGTCCTGGAGCTCTCGCGAACATCCGTAATTTCAAATCGTTCGCGGGAAAGCTGCTCCATCAAGGACTGGCTCTGCGCCTTCGCTTCCTTGATCCTGGCAATGCTTTCTTTGGTGCTTTCCAGCAAGTTGCATTCGGTCTTAGAGTTGGTCCGGACGCGCACCATCTCATCATACGACTCGAGCTTCTCGGGATCGAAGCACTGAGCGTCCGCTTTGATTTTCAAAATCCGCTCTGGCTGCCCGGATAGGCTCTCGCGAAGTTTGCTGATGTCCTGCTCTGGCATTTCCCTGGCGCACTCATCCAAGGTCCTCTGTATTTCAGGTGCGTTTTTCTCCGCGGCGCTAAGATTGTCCGCAATCGTGGTGACTGCCTGCGCCATCTCCGCAAGCCTTGCCGCGCGGCGGCGCGAACGGTGAATAACGACGGTGAGCAGAGCGCCCAGCGCAAGCAGAGTGAAGAACGCTAGTCCGGTCCGGGTATCACTCTGCGCCTGCCTGACTTGCGCCTCCCGGCGCTGGACTTCAGCCTGCAACGCCTGCTCCGCGCGCCGCTTGCGGTCGATTGTCGATTGCTCCGTGTCAGGCTGGCGCGCCTCGAGCCGCGCTCCCCATGCCTGGTAGCCAAGATGTTCCATGGTCGCCAGGACGGTTTCTTTCAGCCCGGCGTAATAATCGCCCCGCTTAAAGTTTGGCAGCAGGTTTTGCCGGGTTATCTGTGCCGCGTCTGAATCCGAGAGATCCGGTGACAGGCCTTCGGCGACCCTGAGCGCATACGCCCGTTCATTGGGGGCCCACAACAATACAATGCCGTTGTCGCTACCGGCTTTACCTACTCTCCAGGAATCTCCAATGCCCATGGCATAGTTTCTGGCGGAAAGTCCGGCAAGATTGTTGACCACCACCACTACAAACTCAATGGAAGTCTGCCGCTCGTAGTCTTTCAGCAGGCCGGAAAGTTCTTTGATCTGGCCTTGATCGAGTTTCCGGGCATAGTCGCTCACTACGCCCTTCGTGGCAGGAAAACTCGTGGCAGGTTGCGCAAAAACGCCAACGCTGAAGGCCAGCAGCAGCATGAGCATAGTGAATTGTTTAGCCATGTTTTCTTTCCAGAAGATGATTCTTAATCAGATATAAAGGTGGAGTTCAAGACACCTTAATAGCTGGTGACAAATCATACGAAGGCGTTTCAATCCTAGTGTAGTGTTTGTCCTATATTGCTGTTTTGTGATATTTGGAGCGCCGCGGCGGCCTGAGTCGACCAGCCAGGACCTAGTATTTTCAGCTACATCCCAGGAAAGCGGCAAGGAAGGGCGAGATGCGGCCTTTACCGCGAACCAATGCGGAGAACCGCGGATTTGAAAAAACTATAATGGCACGGCCTAGGAGAATGCACTGAGAAACGCTGCCCGCCTTGCGGCGGGCAGCTTGGATTTACAGGCTTGAATCATTGTTAAGGACAGCCCACGTCAATACCGCAAACAGTGGGAATTCTGTCGGTTACCCTGAAGTTTATTGATTGAGTGGAGCCTGGGTTAGAGCCAATGCACGTGCTTTCATTTTCTCCAAGAGAAACAGTCCAGGTATAGACGCCTGGATTATCCGCAGATGGCACGCTGGGCGTAGTCCAATGCATGAAGTAGCTGGGAGAATCATTCGTCCCAGGACCAATTGTTCCCCAGCCAGAAGTGATATAGCCGTATATAGGCGGCGGGCTGGCATCAGTATAATCACCCGTGTTTGGGTTCCAATATTTTCCAGTGGGGTGGTAATAGAACTTAAGTGAGATTATTGTCCAGGCGTTGCTAAATCCTGCGCCCCAGGCCCCGTCGGTTCCTGTTCCGGTGAAGCTCCCAGGAACGCCGGGACCAATGCTCGGTGTTGGACAGGTCTTGTCCCAATAGTGGTTGGTTGTGAGATAAGTGGTAGTCCCGTCGGGCCAGTTAATATGAGCCGTACCAGTCTCATCACCGTTTTGGCCGGCCCATGTCCATGGACCTTTGCTTGCATTGCCATTGGCATCCGTGCAAACCCAGCCCGGCGTACACTGTTCAGAACCGTTATTGCGGGTAGCGACCAAAGCCCCGCATGCATTATGCGGTCCATTGTTGATATTGAAATAGAGATCACCGGTTAGTTCCCAGTTAATGGTGTGATTAAAGGAACCACTTCCAACAGATGCGCCAGTAGGTGAGCAGGCACCTTGAGCAAAGGCAAGACAGGGAAGCAGAGAAACTAGAAAGGGAACGGCGAATATACGAAGCTTCATTGATCCTCCAAGTCCAGGGAGTTAACTTACTTGCAAGAAGGCGCGTTCAGCCTCTTGTTGGCAATTGTGATGCAGATTTGAGCGTTACTTCAGGGAAACTAGGTGGAAAAAATCAAACTCTTCTTCCCAATTCGGGGCATCAAGCAACTTGGTTTCTATTTCTAAGTATTCTCTCAATAATACTGTGGCAAACAACAACCTATACGCGTGTCGCAAAACTATAGGTGCAACATCAGCGGATACACTAGAACCATTTTTAGTCTTTACAAATCACCAGCTTGGGAAGCAAAGTGGATAGTATGTAGTCGATCCTGTGATTGTGATAGTTCATTCCGATTCCGATCAAGACGTAGTTCCATTGCGGAGGTTAATAATTTTTAAGAATCCACGCCCGTGGTGAGCACTCTGCTTGCTTTGATTTCTCTATCCTGCAATACGCAAACATTAAGGCTTTCCCCGGATTGGTGCATCCACTACAGCACGTTTTGCCGCTTATGATTCATCACCCCGTGACGCGCCATCCCGAGGCGAGCCATGCGAACTACTACGCATCTCGATTCAGTTTCAGCGAAGCCGACGGTTCTGCTCCGCTACATTACAGTGTCATTGCAAGCTGCTTGGATAATGGGTGGCCCGCGTCTTGAGCAGGCAATGGTGAGGGCATGATGCGCTCCGGCTCAGGGTGGCGCGGTTCAGGAGGGTAGTGACTCGTGAGCCGGGATGCAGTAAATCAGGAAACACAATTAAAGAGTACGAGATACGCTTTATTTTCGTTGACTCCGCTGCTACTTTCGCCTATCATGCGCTATTACTGCCCGGACACAAACGGCCTGCTTTGACCCTGTTTTTCCAAGATTTGAACCCATATTTGTAACGGCGCGACATGCTAATGGTCACGAATCGTGCTGGCACTTGAAGACATTGCATTTTCCGGGAGGAGAAAGCGACATGACACTATGCCGGAGTACGTTGAAGACGAGACAGAAACCACCGATGAAAGTCCAGAACAGCCTCAACAACACAACCAGCGACCCAGCCAGCCACTTGAGGTACAGCCTGACGGTACGTGGATTTTAGGCAGGGGCGCAGACCGATGGATTCCCAGCAAGAACCAGCTCGGGAATATGCGCTGGCTGGTGGAAAGAGACCTGCGCAATGAGCTGGGCATCCCACCAGTTTATGCGCGGGACGATGAAAAAATAGAGTTCCACAAGCGGCAACTGGCGCTACTGGACCTGGCCAAACAGGCTCCGCGATGCGAGCACGTTTTTACCGACGGCCGCTGCTGCAAGGCGCCTCGGGCGAAAAAAGGCAAGCTGTGCTATGCCCATACGCTGATGGAAGAGAAACGTCCGCTGGAGCTGAACCTGCCTCCGCTGGAAGACGCGAATGCCGTGATGCTGTGGCTGATGGACGTTTTACGCGGGCTGGCAGAAGGCCGGACCACCGAAAAGACGGCAGGAATAATGCTTTATGGCCTGCAACTGGCCATGGTGAATGCCCGGTTTACGACTTTCCAGGACACTGACCATAAAGAGATGGTAAGAAAGGCTCCAAAAACCAGGGCGAAACCACAAAGGACACGAAGGAACACGGAGGAAGAAGCAAGCGAGGATTTCACCGCAAAGGACGCAGAGGTCGCAAAGGAACACAAGGCTCTACCACAGAGGACACAGAGGAACACAGAGGAAGAAGCAAGCGAGGATTTCACCGCAAAGGACGCAGAGGTCGAAGAGCAACGAGGATTAGCGACAGTGACGCCGAGATCGGAACACGAGGCTCTACCACAGATGACACAGAGGAGCACAGAGGGGGATCAAAATCAGGCGGATCCACAGGATTCTTCGGGTGAGCTGTCAGCGGGCGCGAGTCGGGATTTCAGCGGAGGGAACGCAGAGGTCGCAAGGGAACAGACGCCGGAAGCAGGTACGGCATTGAGGGTCGAGAAGAGATTGGAACCCCGGAACGCGGAGAGTAACCCCGGGGTTGAATCGGCTAAGTCTATATTTTTCGGGGTTGAGGCAGGGGAGGGGGTGGCAGATAACCGCCCGGTATCGCCACCATCCGAACCGCCCAGGAAGAGCAGCCAGAGCGAGGTCCTGATGATCCCACAGGACGTAGAGCACCACCTAAGGAGGTGAAAATGATGCGGAAAAGATAGTGTGTTCCATCGGGGGCAATCGAGGAGAGTCAGGCGCGGGCCAGATTCGGCGTGAACGCTCTGCCTAGGGTTTTACGAGCGGGACTTGCGAGGCCAGTTGTAGTTCAATCATCATGCTAACTCGGCGGTCGATCTGAAAGAACATGGCTGTTTTCTTGTGCGAGATAACTTTCTCGAACTCCGGGATAAACTTCAGACGGAGCTGGGTATTGTCCTGGTCAAGAACAAGCCAGCGCTTGATGAAACTGTCGGCTTGTTGCTCGCTGGTTGCGTCAATGCTCTTCGCGTACTCTTTGAGCAGAGCGAAGCGAACATCGTTCACCTTAATAGTCTCTGCGATGTATCGATCGTAAACCGGCCAGAATTTAACGGCTTCAGCTTCCGTCAAAGGCATGTTCGCGGCCACGACCTTCTTTCGTTCAGAGCGTATGTCCTGGCGCATCAGTTGGATGTTGGCATCGTTAACCTGCTCTTCGGTCATGTTCTTGTCACTTGCAGGCGAGGGCGCAGCCTGTTGGGCGTTGAGCACCGTGGTCGCAACCAACACAGCAGTAGCAAAGCAGAGTGGGAAAACAATGTTCTTTTTCAAGTTTGCGCTCTCCTTTTTCAGGAGTATGTCAGGGCAGGCCTGGACAGGGACACTGCCTCTTCTGACAGGGGTCGTGAAGCCCCAAAATCCCACCAAAATGGCCCCCAGATTCTTGTTCCATCCAGCTACTTACGGTTGTCTAAGTTCATGTAAGGGAAAGGACACCCGTGGCAGCACAATCAACAACGGTAGCTTCAATGTATCCGGCGGCGGAAGCGGCCAGAGACAAAGCAGTTGCTATAATCCCGGAAATGAGCTGGCAGGAGCTTACGGACGAGGCGCTGATTGCCCGCTACCGCGCGGAAGCCGGCCAGGCACAGGCGGAACAGTACCTGAATGAGCTGTTTCGTCGGCACCACGTAAAGGTGGCGCGCTGGTGTTTGTCAGTCACGGGAGACCGTGAGTCGGCGGCCGATCTGGCGCAGGAAATCTGCGTAAAGGCCTACCAGAACCTCTCTTACTTTAAAGGTCAATCCAAGTTTTCAACCTGGCTTTATTCCATCACCCGCAATCACTGCCTTAATGCAGTAAGGTCCAGAGCGAGCGCCCCGCAGACGGACTCTGATGAACTGGTGATGGACACGCTGCCGGACGTTAAAGACAGCCCTTTGGCGGCGGTGGAGCGGAAGCAACAGGCCGACATTGCGCGGCAGCTAATTAATGAGACGCTGGAAGAGACCGAGAAAGCCGTTTTTACCATGCACTTTGGGGAAGAGCTTCCGCTGGACGTGATTACGCGCATGCTCAACCTGACGAATGCCAGCGGAGCGAAAGCTTACCTGGTAAGCGCCAAAAGAAAACTGGATCGCGCAGCAAAACGCTGGCAGGCAAGAGCATAAAAAGGAACCCGGACCCCGAGGAGATTTGTCATGGCCGACAACACAAAAACCTTAAAGATGTGGCAGGAAGCAGCAGCCGAAACGAAAGAGTGCCTGCCGCTTGAAGTGCTGGAGCGGATGGTGGACAACACGTCCAGCGATGCGAAGGCCGCGGCGCACCTGGCTGGCTGCGCGCACTGCCAGACTGAACTGGCCATGCTGAAGAACTTTGAACAGTCCACGCCCTCCGCCGATGAAGGCGCTGCCGTGGCCTGGATTGCCGCCCAGTTGGAGCGCCAGCAGAACGTTCCTGCGGCGCAGCAGAAAGCTGCCGCCGTTCCCTTCTGGCGGACGATGTTCCGCGTGCCCTATCTGGCCGGAGCCGCAGCGCTGGCCGCGGTGCTGATTGTTGGAATCTCTCTTTACCACGGGAATTCAGATGGTCCTGGCAAACTCAATCCGGGCCTGGGCAATGGGCAATTTCGTAGCGGATCAATCCATCTGGTGAGCCCGATCGCGGATCAGAAAAGCGCGCCAGCGGAATTTCACTGGGACGCAGTCCAGGGCGCAAGCAGCTACACCGTGGAACTGAAAGATGTTGCGGGAATCACGCTGGAGAGTGCAAAGTCATCGGAGAACGTGCTGCCGGTAACTCCAGAGATGAAAGCCTGCATGGTTTCCGGAAAGCCGCTCAAGTGGAAAGTAACGGCGATGGACGCGAACGGAAACGAGATCGCAAATTCAAGTTTGGAACAGTTCAAGGTGAAGTAGTTGTCACTTTAGCTAGAGCCTGCTCAGCATCAATGTGGACCATTACGGGGTGGAGCAGGCATTCATGTGTTCAGTTTCATGACATCCTTTACACAATGTTCCGAGACATCCTTTACACTCCCGCCCGAACGGAGCGAGGGCGGGAGTAAATCAGCTCTCTCCAAAGAGGGCAAGGATGGCTTGGGGA
>Ga0105245_10000962_pt1 | contig 26213 bp, 21 predicted proteins | sample KBSM54metaG_FD_81523 | JGI IMG/M metagenome (GOLD analysis project Ga0105245, IMG submission 81523) | Miscanthus rhizosphere microbial communities from Kellogg Biological Station, Michigan, USA - KBS M5-4 metaG | ecosystem: Host-associated > Plants > Roots > Rhizosphere > Soil | place...
ATGTCTGAACAAGACCGAGTCTTCACAAAATGCGCTTGGCGACTCATTCCGTTCATGATGCTTCTCTATTTGGCGGCATTCATTGACCGGACGAATGTCGGCTTTGCGGCGCTCACCATGAACAAGGATTTGGGGTTCTCGCCCACAATTTTCGGCTTCGGCTCAGGCATGTTTTTTGTGGGCTATGCGCTGTTCATGGTGCCTGCCAATGTGCTCCTCGAACGCCTTGGTGCGAGGCGATGGATTTCCTGCATCCTGGCAACCTGGGGATTGCTGTCGGCATCAACAGCGCTGGTGCATAGCCCAACAAGCTTTTATGTGGTGCGTTTTTTCCTGGGTGTCGCAGAAGCCGGGTTTTTCCCTGGCATGCTGCTCTATCTGAACTTCTGGTTCCCGCGGGCTTACCGCGCGCAATTGACGGCAAATTTCATGGTTGCCATTGCGCTGTCGACCGTTGTTGGAGGACCGCTTTCAAGTCTAATTCTTGGAATGGGCGGCGTTGCAGGGCTTCGCTCCTGGCAATGGATGTTTCTGTTTGAGGGCGTGCCGGCATTCCTGCTTTCTTTCGCCGCACTGAAAATGCTGCCGGATGGTCCCAAATCCGCTTCGTGGCTGACCGGCGAGGAAAAGCTGGTGATCGCATCGCGTCTTTCCGCTGAAGACAAGCCGGGGCGAAGTAACCTGTGGCACGGCTTGCGGGACCCACGTGTGATTGCGCTAAGCGCGGCAGCATTTTTTCTTCAATCGGGTTTGTATGGTCTCAATTTGTGGCTGCCGCAGATGATACAAGAGGCAGGCTTTTCCAATTTTGCGACGGGCTTCGTTATTGTCCTGCCTTTCTTTGTGGCAGCGTGCGCGATGGCTTTGTGTGGACGTTCGAGTTTCATAAGGGGTGAACAAATCTGGCATGCGGCGCTGCCCCTGCTGATTTCTGCCTTGTGCCTCGCAGCCGCGAGCGTCGCACAATCAAAATGGATTGGGCTCATTGCTGTCGCATTCGGAATGATCAGCTCCTTCATGTCCTATGGCCCATTTTTCAGCTTGCCAGCATCTTTCTTGCGCGGCACTGCGGCAGCGGGGGGAATCGGCCTCTTCGCTGCGGTTGGCAGCCTGGGTGGTTTCTTTGGGCCGACCCTCATCGGGATACTGAAACAAGGTAGCGGCACTTATTCGACTGGTATGGCCGCCGTTGCCTTCGGGCTTTTTCTGGCTGGGCTTATCGTTTTGGCAGTCGGGCGTGTGTTGGCTCAGCGAGCCTGAATGTCCGCTTCTGGCGCAAAGCGGTCATTGGCCGAGATTCCGTCAGAGCACCCGGGTGTGGTCATGTCTCCTGAATGCCAGATGAACGGGCGGTTGCAGCATCGTTCATGACATGGATGAGAAATTCTCACCGAAAGGTGAGGTGCATCATGAGGTATTTCTTCGACATCCTGAGCGACAGCCACGAAATCATCGATGAAGAGGGCTGCGAGCTTCAGTCGGATGCACAGATGCAGCAGGAAGCGACAAAGCTCCTTGCGAACATCGCGTCGGACGAAGCTCCTTATGGGCGCGCGCCAACCCTAATGACTAGAGTGCGAGATATGAACGGCACAGCCATTTATCGGGCAGTGCTCACTATCGAGGGTCAGAGACTGCAATAGCCAATTTATGGCAGCTTCAAATATAGACTAAAGCCACTAAAGGAAAGCACACCACCCACCCCACAGCCAAGCCAACTGAGCCACGTTGGCACTGCCCAAGTATCGATGACCACAGGCCATCCCATGTAGAGGCGCGCTATGTGTGCCAGCGCAACAACAGCGAAAATCATGCCGGTCACCAAATTAAAATATTTTTGATCCATGATTGTCAGCTCCTAGGTTCAAAGAACTGTACGCCTAGGGAAAGCATGCGCCAACGTCGCTTGTTGCCGAAAGCGGCGATAGTCGGTCCAAGTCCACCTGAAATCGCCTTGCGGCCCCTTCGTGTGTGAGTGGCGTGCTGGCAGGCTTTGGCGCGGACGCTACTCGTTTTCACGCCAAGTAAATATAGCTTGGTTCCAGCTGGAACTATTTGCGCCATCCTCTTCTTTCCGGACGACAAAGGGGGCGCGACATCGCAGCTGCGAGCGATCGTCAGCATGCAGCCTGGCGGTAATGTCCGCTATTGGCGCGACGCGGACTTTGGCCGAAGCGCATGAGCCGAAGCGGCAGGCCGGTGAACATATCGACCTCGCTTCGGCCACGCCAAGGTGCAAGTATGACGAGTCGCCAGTCGCCAATAAGCATCCTGGTGCTTGAGAGACGTTCGGGACCGTTCTGAAATGCTGTCCGCGCTCCCGCTTTCCGCGCCATTCGGGTGCGTGGCCTGCCAAAGATTCTTCAGTTAGGTGAACTCGATGATTGTTGACGTGAGCAAAATGCTTTGTCTGGGCCTGGTCGCGACCAGTCTCGCAATGACCCAGGCGACAGCACAGGTTCGGGCGCCATCTCAACGGGAGGAGGGCGCGGGCCCTTCTGAGACCCAACCCGAAACAACGTCTCATTCCGCAAGGGCAAACTTTCTGAAAGAGCCCGCGGGTGAAGGCGTACGGCAGGCGGCGGATTGGGTGGTAGATTCGGCGGACAATCGCGCCCTGCCTTTCATCATTGTCGACAAGAAGGGCGCCAAGGTCTTTGTCTTTTCCGTTCAGGGGCAATTGCTCGGCGCGGCGCCAGCGCTTCTTGGTCTGGGGCAGGGGGACGAGTCCGCCCCCGGCATCGGGAACAAACCCTTGTCCAAGATACCTCCCAAGGATCGCACCACGCCGGCGGGCCGCTTTGTGGCATATCTGGGCCGCGATTTGGGGAAGCTGAACGTCCTCTGGGTGGACTATGAGGACGCCATTACCTTGCACCGGGTGGTAACGGCAAATCCTGCAGACCATCGACTGCAACGCCTCGCGACGGCGACGCCGCTCGACAACCGCATTTCCTTTGGGTGCATCAATGTTCCGGTGAAATTCTTCGACCGCGTCGTGGAGACGGCTTTCATGAAAAATGGCGGGATCGTCTACATATTGCCGGAAGTCAAATCCATGCGCGCCGCCTTTCCTGCCTATTATGACGCGGAAGAACGTGCAGCAGAGCTCGCGCTTTTTCCCAAGTGATGCTCCCAAAATGGCCCATAGAAGAGGTCATTCGCGAGATCAAACCTGGCATTGCGCCATGACCCCGGAATGACAGCTATTGGCGCAAAGCGGACAATGGATAGAAGGCGGAGCCTGATCTATAGTGAGCATTAGGCCAAGTTGTAGCCTCATCAAATAGGAGATTTCCGTGAACATCTCCCGTAGAAGTGTGCTCGCTGCCTCGGCGCTGCCTTTCGTCGCGACGCCATCGCGCGCCGCAAACACGGTTTCGATCCGGCTGAATGCGGAACGCCCTCTGCGCCGGATATCACCCGACTTCATGGGCCTGGGATACGAGGCATCGTCGGTCGCAATGTCTGGGCTCCTTGCCGCCAGCAACCGTGCCTATGTCAGGTTGGTGCGCAATTTGGGCCGGCAGGGCGTCATCCGCGTCGGTGGCAACGTTTCCGACTACTCTATCTACAAAGCAGACGGCCCGTCCGCGTCGCTCCCCAAGGCAACGATTCTGTCCGCCGAGAATATCCGTCAGTTGAAAACTTTCCTGGATGCCACTGGGTGGAAGGCGATCTGGGGGCTCAATCTGGGAGGCAATGACCTCAACAATGCCATACAGGAAGCGCGGGTTGTCGCAGACACGATGGGCGCGAGGCTTCTGGCACTGGAAGTCGGCAATGAGCCGGACCTGTACGTGGCCGCGGGCCACCGCAAGGCGCCTTACGATTATGCCGCCTGGTATGCCGAATATCGCCGCTACAAGGCGGCAATCCGTGCCGTACTGCCGAATGTTCCTTTCGCGGGTCCTGATCTCGCCGGCGCGACGGAGTGGATGGCATCCTTCGCGCATGATGAAGGCAAGGATGTGGCACTTCTTACCGCGCATCATTACATTGCCGGACAGGCGAACCCGGCCAGCACGGTTGAGCTGATGCTCCAAGAGGAAAAGAAATACCAGCCGGCTTTGGCCCGGTTCCAGGCCATTTCCGAACTGTCAGGTGTACCCTACCGGCTCTGCGAAACGGCCTCATTTTCGGGCGGCGGCAAGGCCGGCGTCAGCGACACGTTTGCGGCGGCGCTTTGGGCCCTGGATTATTTGTTTGTATTGGCGTCGCACGGTTGTCAGGGCGTGAACATGGAAACTGGCGTCAACCATCTTGGTCGGATCAGTTATTACACGCCCATCAGCGACGATCTGGCAGGACACCATGGCCCAGCGCCAGAATATTACGGCTTACTCGCTTTCGCACAGTTTGTTGGAGAAGAGCAGATCGCGGTCTCATGCGATGCGAATGGCATCAATCTTACTTCCTATGCGGTCAGACTGGGCGGGGGCCGTATACGCCTTGCGGTTATAAACAAGGATTTCGGCCAAGACGCCGCTGTGGAGATAGCAGGCCCGGCAGCGATCATGGGCGCCCGTGTGATGCACCTGTCGGCGCCATCCCTATCCGCCGCAGACCGCATCACGTTGGGCAGGGCACAAGTGGGCAAGGACGGTTCGTGGCGTGGCGGGCGCACGGATTCAGTCAAGGTGCGGGGCGGCAAAGCACAGCTCAGCGTCGCTGCCGGCAGTGCCGCGCTGGTAACTTTGGCCTTCGCCGGCTAATGACTTGACGAATGATCGCTTCAGACCCAAAGCGGACATTGCTCGTTCCACTAGGTGGATAGCAGGGTGGTAAGCGGTCTAGGCCGCTAAAAATTACGCCTTAAATATCAAATACTTATATGACGCTAAGAAGGACACCCTGTCCGCCAAATGAATGCGGCCTTCTGCGCCGAAAGTGCTCAGTTGGAAATTTGGCGACATTCTGCTGGCTAACGCTGGCGCACCGCGAACTGCTCCTAAAGCTTTACCTTCACGCCCAACTGGAAGGAAACTGGCTGCAGCCGCGTGATCATGCGCGCATCGGTCAGCGCCGGGGTGTAGAGCCCGGTAGTGTCACCGGGATCGAAATAGGTGCCATAGCTGGCGGCGTGGCTGTCGAACAGATTGTCCACCACGCCGAAAGCCTGCCAGCCGCCGCCCAGTTCGTATGCATCATGCAGGCTGACGGTGGTGAAGGGGGGCAGCTTGACGTTCTGGTTGGCATGGTCGCCGTCGAAATACTGGCTGCCGGTGAAGACCAGGTCGGCGCCCAGCACCAGGCCCTGCGCCACGCCTTGCAGCGGCGAGGCCTCGATGCCATGGAAGCGCAAATCCTGGAACATGGAATTGCCCTGCAGGTCGGAGAGGCTGACGCCCGCCGCCTGGCTACTTAGTCCCGTCAGGACGGTGGCGCCGTAACCGGCCGAGAGCGAATCCGCCGAGAGGCTTTGCAGCGTGCCGGCCATCTTGTCGGCCGCCAGCCCGATGCTCGAATTCGCCATGGTGCCGATCACCACGATCTGTTCCGACGCGGGCTGTGCATAGGCATGGGTGGAGAAAACGGCGGCAAGACCGCCAATCAAAAAGACACGCAATTTCATTAAATCGCTCAGGTGTTGTGAGAGGCAAGAATTCCGAGACCTGCCAAAGCCATGCAATTGCCCGGCAGGTACAGGCTTATTGACGCTTGATAAGCCGCAATCCTAATGTCCCGCTAAGGCCATGCGATTTTCCGGCAATGGCCGCCAGATGAGGACATGCCCATGAAAACCCCGGCGATCACCCTTGGTACGCTGGCCGGTCTGGCCGCGGCCACCACCATGACGGTGGGCTTGCTGGCCTGCGTCACCATGGTTCAGGCCCAGCCTGCCGCCAGCGATCTGGGCTCCAACCCCTTCGCCAATGATCCGGCTGCCCCCGCCGCGGGCCGCGCCTTGTTCGACGGCGCCTGCAGCGCCTGTCACGGCACCGGCGCCGGCGGCTCGGAGCGCGGCCCCGCACTGAGCAGCGGCACCTTCCAGCATGGCGGCGCGGACACCGACCTTTTCCAGACCATTCGCGCGGGTGTGCCGGGCACGGCCATGCCGACTTTCACGGCTATGCCTGCTGATAATGTCTGGCGGCTGGTCACCTATATCAAGAGCCTGTCGGGCCAGAACGGCCCGCGCGGTACCGCCACCGGCAATGCGATCGCGGGCCGTGACCTGTTCTTCGGCACCGGTGGTTGCACTAGCTGCCATGAAGTCGATGGCCGCGGCGCCGATTTCGCCAGCGACCTCTCAGCCGAAGGCGCCAGGCCAGTGGCGACGATCCGCACCGGCGTGATGCACCAGCCTGCCGCCGGCGGGCGTGGCGGCGGGCGCGGCCCGGCCGCGGCGCGTCCGGTGGACATCGTCACGCAGGGCGGCCAGAAGATTCACGGCCTGAACCGCGGCGAAGACACTTTCTATGTCCAGGTTGAGGATGCGTCCGGCAAATGGACCACCTATGAAAAGGCGAAGCTGAAAAGCGTCACCAATGGCGGCAGCGCTTCGCCCGGCGATATCGCTACGCGACTGAACGCGGCCCAGATCAATGACATCGTGGCGTTCCTGGCCGGCCACAAGGAGCGCAACCTGGCGGAAGCCGCCAAGGCGAGCCCACGCCCGGTGCTGACCTATGACCGGCTGGTGAAGTCGGAGCCGCAGAACTGGCCCACCTATTGGGGCAGTTATGACGCGCGCCACTTCAGCGATCTCACTCAGATCAACACCGCCAATGTGAAGAACCTGCAGCTGCGCTGGACCGGCACCATCGCCAGTCCCAATGGCAGCAGTGAAGCCTCGCCCATCGTGGTCGATGGCGTTCTGTATTTCTCCACCCCGGGCGAAGTGGTGGCCTATGACGCTGTCACCGGCATCCAGAAATGGGCCTTCCACCGCAAGCAGGATCTGAAGAATCCGGCGCAGAACAACGCCAACAACAAGGGCGTGGCGGTGCTGGATGGGCGCCTCTTCGTCGGCACGCTCGATTGCCTGCTGATCGCCATCGACATCCATACCGGCCGCGAATTGTGGGAAACCCGCACCGACGACACCATGGCCGGCTTCCAGCTGGGCGGCGCGCCGCTCGCCCTGGACGGCAAGATCATCATGGGCATGTCGGGCGGCGAGTTCGGCACCCGCGGCTATCTCGACGCTTATGATCCGGCGACCGGCAAGCGGCTGTGGCGCACCTACACAATCCCCGGCCCGGGCGAGAAGGGCAACGAGACCTGGGCCGGCGACAGCTGGAAGTATGGCGGCGCCCCGACCTGGCTGACCGGCAGCTACGATCCCAAGCTGCGCACCCTCTATTGGGCGGTGGGCAATCCCGGTCCGGACTACAATGCCGAGACCCGCAAGGGCGACAATCTGTATACCGACAGCATCCTGGCGCTGGATCCGGATACCGGTGCGCTGAAGTGGCATTACCAGTTCACCCAGAATGACGACCATGACTGGGATTCCACCGAAGCCATGGTCCTGGCCGACATCACTATCGGCGGCAAGCTGCGCCAGGTGGTGCTGCATGCCGACCGCAACGGCGTCTACTACATCTTGGATCGCACCAATGGCCAGTTCATCTTGGCAACACCCTTTGTGCGGACCAACTGGTTCAAGAGCTTCGACAAGAATGGCCGGCCCGACATTGATCCCAACACAGTGGCGACCCGCACCGGCAACGTCGTATTCCCGGCCACCGGCGGCACCAACTTCCAGGCCCCGTCTTATGACAAGAAGACCGGCATCTTCTATCTGGAATATGTCGACAGCCAGGGCTTCGCAATCAGCGCGCCCGTCGTCTACGAGCGAGGCAGGCTGTTCCTGGCACGCGGCACCGGTACGCCGCCGCCCGGACCGGCACCCGAGCAGGGCATCAAGGCGTTGGACGCCAAGACTGGCAAGGTGTTGTGGAAATTCCCCATGGCGCGGGTGTCGCTGTCTGCCGGCGTTATGGGAACGGCAGGCGGCGTGCTGTTCGCCTCGGCGACGGAAGGCCAGCTCATCGCGCTGAATTCCAGGACCGGCAAGGCATTGTGGCACGCCAAGGTGACTGGCGCGGTCAGCATGTCGCCCATCAGTTATGCAGTGAACGGCAAGCAATATGTCGCCATCATCGCGGCCAACACGGTCTACAGTTTCGCGCTGCCTGATAAGTAAGTTGGCCCGAAGCGCGCGGTTCCAGCCGCCTAGTTGGCTGCGGTGCCGCGCGCGAGCTGCGGGTCCATGGCGATTAGGTCGGCGCGATAGCTGACCGTGTCAGCTGTGGGGAAGGATTTGGGCACTTTCTGGGTGACATGCCCGCTCGCCACCCATTCGGTGCCGCGCTGGAAAGTGGTGACGAAACCGACACAGGCCAGCGCCGTGGCGTCATGGCCCAGAGTGGTGTGGAAGATGCGGCCCTTGCCATAGTTCAGCACCATCAGCATGGGCTGGTCATGGCCGGTGCCATGATTGGCCGGATCGCCATAGGCGGTTGCCAGCACCGTCATGTTGCCGCCCGGCCCGCGCAGCTTGCCATAAAGTTCATCGGCGGCATGCATCCAGACCGGCGGCAGGCCCTTCATGATTGGATGCTTTGGCGCGCGGACGGTGAGGCGGAACGGCCGACGCAGGCCATGATCGCCGGCAGGGCCGGGCGTGGTGTCCGGCGCCAGGCGGCCGCCATCGAAATTCCAGATCGGGCCGGCGGCCTCGTTGCGCCGCCGCCAGCCGCCCATGCCGATCATTTCATTATAGGCCGGCCAGTTGGCGAAGGCGTTGTCGGCGGCGTGAATGGACACCAGCCCGCCGCCCTCGCGGATGAAGTCCTCGAACTGGCTTTTCAATTCCACCGGCCAGTCCGGCGCGTCATAGTTCGACACCACCACCTGGTATTGCGAGAAATCGGGATGGAATTGGGAGAAGTCGCCATTGGCCGGCGCCGTCACCACCGTGACCGCGAAAAGGCCGGTCCCCTCCAGTTCCCGCTGCAGGATCGGCGTGGTGAGCCGCCAATTGTGGTAGGGGCCGGCGCTCTGGCCGTCCAGCAGCATCACCTTGATCGGGGGCTTCGCTGCCGCCCGCGGCGAGGCTTGCGTGCCGAAAAGCAGAAGAAGCGCCAAAAAGCCCGTCAAAAACCTTTGCACGCGTCTCTCCCCCGGCTGGCCGCTTTCCCGGCTGTTGCCCTTGGACACATTATAGTTTGGAATTGCTGGCAAACGAAGGCCCGAAAGGGTTTCAGGGGAGTGCATCATGAAGGTTGGGGTTTTTACGCCGCTCTTGTCGTCGCTGCCGCTGGAGGCGGTGCTGAAGAAGCTCCAATCGCTGGGCATCGACACGGTGGAGTTCGGCACCGGCAACTATCCTGGCGATGCCCATGCCCATCTCTCCATGCTGGACAATCCGGCCGAGTTCGCCACCTTCAAGAGCAAGATCGCTGACGCCGGCATGACCATCAGCGCCCTGTCCAGTCATGGCAATCCGCTCCATCCCAACAAAGCGATTGCCGACAAGCACGCCGAGACCAGCAGGAAGACCATACTGCTCTGCGAGAAGCTGGGCGTCGACACGATGGTGGATTTTTCCGGCTGTCCCGGCGATTCCCCGGGCGCCAAATATCCCAACTGGGTCACCTGTCCCTGGCCGCCGGATTTTCTCGAAATATTGGACTGGCAGTGGAACGAGGTGGTGACGCCCTACTGGACCCAGCATGGCAAGTTCGCCGCCGACCATGGCGTGAAGATCGCCATCGAGATGCATCCGGGCTTTGTGGTCTATAATCCGGAGACGATGCTGCGGCTGCGTGCCATCGCCGGCAAGTCGGTGGGCGCCAACCTCGATCCCAGCCATCTGTTCTGGCAGGGCATCAATCCCATCGACGCGGTGCGCGTGCTGGGCGACGCCATCCATTATGTCCATGCCAAGGACACCCAGCTCTATTCCGCCAACATGGCCAGGACCGGGGTGCTGGACACTAAGCCCTATACCGATGAGCGCAACCGTTCCTGGATGTTCCGCACCGTCGGCTATGGTCACAGCGCCGAATGGTGGAGCGAGTTCATTTCCACTTTGCGCATGTACGGCTATGACAATGTACTTTCCATCGAGCATGAGGACAGTCTGATGTCGCCGGACGAGGGCCTGACCAAGGCCGCGGCGCTGCTGTCGCAACTTGTCATCAAGGAAAAGCCTGCCGCGGCCTGGTGGGTGTGAGATGAGTCGCATCCGCACCGCAGTGATCGGCACCGGCTTCATGGGCCGGGTGCATCTGGAAGCACTGCGCCGCGTCGAGAATGTCGATGTGGTCGAGGTGGCGGCGACTTCGCTTGAGAAGGCGAAGGCGGCGGGGCAGGGCTACAACATCCTCAACAGCACGGGCGACTGGCATGAGGTGATCGCCGATCCTTCGATTGACGCAGTGCATGTCACAACGCCCAACAACGCCCATTTCCCCATCGCCAAAGCGGCATTCCAGGCCGGCAAGCATGTGCTGTGCGAAAAGCCGCTGGCGCTGAGCGTGGCGGAGGCGACGGAACTGACGGCGCTGCAGGCGGCGAATGGCTTGCGCGGCGCGCTCTGCCACAATCTGCGCTACTATCCGATGGTGCAGCAGATGCGGCGGATGCGCGAGGCCGGCGCCTTTGGCGACATATTGGTGGTGCAGGGGACCTACTCGCAGGACTGGATGCTCTTTGAGACCGACTGGAACTGGCGCGTCCTGCCGTCGGTCTCCGGTCCGTCCCGCGTCATGGCCGATATCGGCTCGCATTTCTTCGACATGGCCGAGCATGTCACCGGCCTGCGCGTTTCATCGCTCTGCAGCGACCTGCAGATCTTCCATCCCACCCGCACGGAGCCTGTCGGCGGTGGCGAGAGCTTCAGCGGCAAGCTGGGCGTCGGTGCGGCGGGCAAGAAGCACGACATCGTCACCGAGGATTTCGGCGCCACACTCTTTCGCATGGCCAAAAACGGGAAAGACCAGGCGCGCGGCGCCATGACCGCCAGCCAGGTGTCAGCCGGGCGCAAGAACGGGCTGGTGCTGGAAATCTACGGCACCAAAGGCGGCGCCACCTGGCGCCAGGAAAGCCCGGAGGAATTGTGGCTGGGCCATCGCGACGCGCCCAACCAGGTGCTGCTGAAGGACCCGTCGCTGATGGAGCCGCAGGCGCGGGGCTGGACCGATCTGCCCGGCGGCCATGCCGAAGGCTATCAGGACACCTTCAAGCATTTGTTCCAGCGCTTCTATGCCTCCATCGCGGATCCCGCGCTGGCGCCGGATTATCCGCAGGTGGCGGACGGCTTGCGCCAGATGAAGATTCTGGAAGCCGAACTGGAAAGCCATCGCGGCCGCAATTGGGTGGACGTGCCTGCCTGATTTAAGGCGTGGTGCTGCAAGCTTGCGGCGCCACTTTCAGGCCCCAGGGCCGCCCGCCCGACTTGATCCGCGCCACTTCCTTCATGTCGGCAACGTTGACGATGGTGATGTCGTTGGACTGGCCGTTGGCGGTGTAGATCAGCTTGCCGTCGGGCGAGAGCGCGATGCCCCAGGGGCGTGTGCCAACCACCAGGCTCTTCTGGCTGCCGTCCTGGCCGACCCGCACCAGCGCGCCGCCGCGCCCGGTGGACACGAAGACCGCCGCACCATCGGGCGTCACCGCCAGGCCCATCGGCTTGGCGCCCTCGCCGGCAATCGCCATCTTGGCGGTGATGCCCATGGTGGTGGTGTCGATGGCGATGAGCTGGCCGCCCAGTTCGCTGGAGACATAGACACGCTTGCCGTCCGGCGAGAAAGTCACGCCGCGCGGTCGTTCGCCGGCGGGAAAGCTTTTGATGATCTTCTGCGTGGCGGTGTCGATGATGCTGACGGTGCCGCCGCCTTCCGAAGTGACATACAGCTGTTTGCCGTCGGGGCTGACCGCGACGCCTTCCGGCTCCGGCGCCACCTTGACGCTGCCATGGTCGCTGCCATCGGCACCGATGAAATGCACCAGCGAAGCATCCTCGTCCGGCGAATAGAGCATCTTGCCGTCGGGCGACACCGCCAGCTGCTCCGGATTGGCGACGCCATGCAACACCTTGACGATCTTGCCATTCGCCATGTCGAAAGCGCCGATGCCGTCCGCCGTCTTGTCAGGCGGCGGCAGCTTGTCCTCGTCCACGCCGGGCCCGGCGATGGGCCAGCCCGACAGCGCGATGTAGAGCGTGCCGCCAGACACCGCCATGCCGCGTGGGCGCTTGCCCACCTTCACCGTCGCCAGCAGCTTGTGCGCCGGCTCCTCGAGTACGGTGATATCGTCGGACAATTCATTGGCGGTATAGACGCGCCAGCAGGCGCCTGCCGCCAGTTTCGGCGGCTGTGCCGGCTTGTGCTGGTCGCAGCCCAGCAGAAAGGGAAATGCCAGCAGCGCCGGCCAGATCGTTATGGTCTTCATCCGTCCCCATCCCGTTTTGACCCAAGGTTATCATGGGGCGGCGCACGGGGAATGGGCAAACGATTCCCATGCTGCAATGCGAACAGGCGATGCCGGAATTGCGCCCGAGCCGATTTGGTATAGGGTCGGGCCAACAACAAAAAGAGCTTGGGGGAGATCGCGATGGCCATCAGAGCCAGGCTGTTTTTGCTGATGGTCCTGCAGTTGGCAGTCTGGGGCGCGTGGGCGCCCAAGCTCTTTCCCTATATGGGTCTGCTGCATTTCAGCGCTTGGCAGCAATCGCTGGTCGGCAGCTCCTGGGGCATTGCCGCCATCATCGGCCTGTTCTTCTCCAACCAGTTCGCCGACCGCAATTTCGCGGCCGAACGTTTCCTGGCGGTCAGCCATGTCGCCAGCGGGTTGGCGCTGATCGGCTGCGCCTATGCCACGGACTTCTGGCCCTTCTTCGCCTGCTACATGGCCTTCAGCCTGCTTTACGTTCCCACCCTGTCGGTGGCAAACGCCATCTCTTTCGCCAACCTGAAGGATCCGGCCGGCGAATACGGCATGGTGCGCATGGGCGGCACGGTCGGCTGGATGCTGGTCAGCTGGCCTTTTGTCTTCCTGCTGGGCGCGACCGCTTCCGTCGAGCAGGTGCGCTGGATCTTCCTGGTGTCCGCCATCGTCTCCTTCGCGCTGGCGGCCTACAGCCTGACCCTGCCGCACACCCCGCCCAATCGCGACGGGCGTGACCCGCTGGCCTGGCGCGAGGCGATCGGGCTGTTGCGCACGCCCTTCGTGGCGGTACTGTTCCTGGTGACGCTGATCGACAGCACCATCCACCAGGGCTACTTCGTCACCGCCGACGCCTTTCTGACCAACCGGGTCGGGATCGCGGGCAATCTCTCCATGATCATCCTCAGCCTTGGCCAACTTGCCGAGATCGTCACCATGTTCGTGCTGGGCAGTGTTCTGATCCGGCTGGGCTGGAAGGCGACCATGATCGTCGGCATCCTGGGCCATGCCGCGCGCTTCACCGTCTTCGCCTTCTTCGCCGATAGCGTGCCGACCATCGTGGCGGTGCAGTTCCTGCACGGTATCTGCTATGCCTTCTATTTCGCCTCGGTCTACATCTTCGTGGACGCGGTCTTTCCCAAGGATGTCCGCGCCAGCGCCCAGGGGCTTTTCAATCTGCTGATCCTGGGCATCGGTAATGTCGGCGCCAGCTTCCTGTTTCCGGAGCTGATGGAGCGCATGACGCTGCCGGGCGGCGCGGTGGACTATCAATCGCTGTTCCTGGTGCCGGTCGGCATGGCGCTGGCGGCGATTCTGCTGCTTGCTTTCTTCTTCAAGCCGCCGCAGCGCGGGCCGGAAAAAGTCTAGGGGCCGGCCGTGTCTTGCGCGTCTATGGGCCTTGTGCAAATCTGATTTGTCGCTTGTTTTTCAGGACAAAGGGCGCCTCCAGAACAGCCCATATACAAGCGTTTAAGGGAGCAAAATCATGAAAGCCTTTCGGGTTTGCCTGCTGGCGGCTGCGGCCAGCGTCCTCGCGGGATCGAGCATCGCCCAGCCGGCGGCGCCAAAGACCTGCACGCCGATTCCGGAAGAGAAGATCGGCTATCAGCTTTACAATCTGCTGTCGGTGCTGCGCGAGGGCCAACCGGCGCCGGGGCGCGGCCAGCCCCAGACCACTTCCGCCGCCGTGCTGGACAAGAACTTCGCCGCCATGCGCGCCGCCGGTTTCCGGAGTGTCGAGCGCTTCGGCGACACGCTGGGTATTCCCGTGGCCGACTATGCCGCGCTCGCGCGCAAGAACGGCCAGACCGTGATCGGCAATCATGGCGGCCTCGATCCGGTGTCCTGGGACAAGGCGATGGATGACGCCACCCTGCTGGGCCAGAAGGAGATCGGATCTTCCGGCTTCGGCCAACCCGGCCTGGATACACTGGAGCATACGCTGGCGACGGCGGCCAACCTCAATGCGCTCGGCCAGCGCGCCGCCGCGCGCGGCCTTCGCCTCTATGTCCACAACCACACGCTGGAGATCACCACCAAGTTTCCCTATGACCTTAACAAGACCGGCAGCACCGCGCCGGTCTCGGCCTGGGAAATCATCGCCGCCAATACCGATCCGCGTTATGTCCATTTCGAGATCGATGTGCACTGGGCGCGGGTGGCGTTCGGCCTGGATCATTTCGACCAGCTGGTGGCCTTCCTGCAGAAATACCAGAACCGCATCGACGCGCTGCACATCAAGGACACACTGCCCGACACCAAGATGGCCGATCTGGGCCTGGGCGTCACCGACTGGCCCGCCGTCTATCGCGCCGCTGGTCCCGGTGTCCGTTATTACATCTGGGAGTTCGACAATGTCCCCGACGTCTTCAAGTCGGCGAACATCGCGCATCGCTTCCTGCGCTGCGAGAAATAGATAAGGCGCGGCGGCGGAAAGCCGCGGCGCAATGGGCTGGGGGATGGCATGAAGACGCGTCTGGCATGTGCGGGGCTGCTGGCGATTTCCGCCTCGCTGGCTTTCGCGCAGGAAGGGCCGCCGGCCGGGCGCGGCGCGGCGCCCGCTTTTCCCTCGCCAGTTGCCGCCTATCCACAGCGCATCACCGATCCGGTGCTGGTGGAGCGCGGCAGGGCGTCTTACGTCGGCGCCGGCTGCGCCGGTTGCCATGACGCCGACACCCGCGGCACCGACCGTGGCCCCAGCCTGCTGCGTTCGCAACTGGTGCAGCGCGACCAGAAGGGCGAACTGATCGGCCCGGTCGTCCGCAACGGCGTCGGCGCCATGCCGCGCACAGCCTCGCTCAGCAATGAGCAGATCGCCGATATCGCCGAATTCCTGCACAGCATTCCGCTCAACAGCCGCGATCCGGGCCGCCAGCGCCCGGCCACCATTGTGACCGGTGACGCGCGCAGGGGACGCACCTATTTCCAGGTCAATTGCAGTTCCTGTCATTCCGCGACGGGCGATATGCGCGCTATCGGCAGCAAGTATCAGGACCCCCGCACCCTGCAGGGCCGCATGCTTTCGCCGGTCAGCACCCAGCGCACCACCGTTACGGTCAATCCGGGGCGCAAGAACAGTGTCAGCGGCGAGTTGATGCGCCTGGATGAGTTCAACGTCACGCTGCGGCTGGCGGGCGACGAAGTGCGCAGCTTTGAGCGCAACGGCAATAGTCCGCGCATCGCGGTCCATGACCCGCTGGCGCAGCACAAGGCGCTGCTGCGGCGCTATAGCGACCGGGACATCCACGATCTGACAGCCTATCTGGTGAGCCTGAAATGAAAAAAGCTCTCGCCCTTCTCTGTCTTTCCTGTTCCTACCTGCTGGCCGCCAGCGCAGGCGCGCAAACGGATGCCGGTCTCAGCCCGGCGGAGATTGCCAAGCCCGCGCTCGGCTCCTGGCCGACCTATTCCGGGGATTACAGCAGCCGCCGCTATAGCCCGCTGAAACAGGTCAACCAGGCCAATGTCAAAAATCTCAGCCTGGCCTTCATTGCCCGCCTGACCGGTGGTCCGGTTGGCGCCACGGTGGGCGGCGAGGGAGCAATGCCGTCAGGCCCGCAGCCGGCGCCCGCCATTCGCGGCGCTACGCTGCAGGTCGATGGCATTCTTTATACCTCCGCCCCCGACAATGCCTGGGCGATAGACGGCCGCACCGGCCAGGTGCTGTGGCACTATTTCTGGAAGACCAGGGGCGGCACCCATATCGGCAACCGGGGCCTGGGGATGTGGGGGCACTATCTCTATCTCGAGACGCCCGACAATTACCTGATCTCGCTGGACGCCCGCACCGGCAAGGAGCGCTGGCACGTTCCCATCGCCAGCCTCGAGGAACAGTATTTCTCCACCGCCGCGCCGGTTGTGGTGGGCAATCATGTCCTGGTCGGCACCGGCAACGACCTGGATGCGCCGGGCTTCCTCACCGCCTTCGATCCCGAAACCGGGGCGGTGCAGTGGAAGCATTACATGATACCGATGAATCCCGGCGATCCCGGGTTGGAGACCTGGAAGGATCTCGATGCCGCCCGCCATGGCGGCGGCAATGCCTGGGTGCCCGGCTCCTACGATCCCCAGACCCATCTCTACATTGTCGGCACCGGCAACCCGACGCCGTCCTATTTCGCCGATCCGCGCGGCAATGGCGATGCGCTCTTCACCTGCGCGCTGGTGGCGATCGATGTCGATAGTGGGCAGATGAAATGGTATTACCAGACCTCGCCCAACGACACCCATGACTGGGATTCCGCCCAGACGCCGGTGCTGGCCGACATCATCTTCAAGGGCAAGCCGCGCAAAGTGGTGATGACGGCGGCGCGCAACGGCTATTTCTTCGTCGTCGATCGCCTCACCGGCGAGCATCTGCTGACCTCGAAATTCTCCGACACGGCGAATTGGGCCGAAGACAAGCTGAACGCCAGGGGCCAGCCGGTACGCATTCCGGCCAAGGACAGCGATGTCGCCGGCGCGCTGGTCTCCGCCGCCAATGCGGGGGCCGCGAACTGGCCGCCCCCCGCCTTCAGTCCGGACACCGGCCTGTTCTATGTGCCGGTCAGCGAATCCTGGGCGATGTATTACAAGGCCGAGCTTGATCCGCGCGGCGCCATGGGGCTGGGCGGCAAAGACGAAGTGCCGGCTGGCGGCGACACCTATCTCAAGGCCATCAACCCGGCCACTGGCAAGATCGTCTGGAGCGTCCACTACGCCACCCAGGGCGGCGGCAGTGGGCTCTTGACCACGGCGGGACGGCTGCTGTTTGCCGGCGATGCCGGCGGCAATCTGGTGGCGCGCGATGTCGCCACCGGCAAGCCGCTCTGGCATGCGCGCATCGGCAATGTCTCCAACGCGGCGGAAACTTACATGCTGGACGGCAACCAGTATGTGTTGAGCTATTCCGGCGATACGCTCTACGCCTTCCGGCTCAACCGGTAGCGGGGCGCCTACGAAAGGGAGTGAGCAAAATGATGCGATCTTCCCTGCAGATCACCGGCCTTTGGCTGGCATTGCTTCTCTGCATCACGCTTCCGGCCGCCGCGCAGGAAGACCATGCCTATACCGCCGAGCAGATCCAGGGCGGCTATCGCCTTTATTCCAGACAGTGCCAGCTTTGCCACGGCGCCAATGGCGACGGCGTCGGCGGCACCAATCTCGGCCGCCAGCAATTCCGCTTCGTCGCCACCGATTCCGATATTCGCAAGATGGTCGCCAATGGCAGCACCGGCGGCGGCATGCCGTCCTTCGCCCTCAAGGACGAGGAAGTGGACGGGCTGATCGCCTTCATCCGCTCCGGCATGGACCGCAGCGGCGTCAGCTTCCGGCTAGGCGACGCGGCACGCGGCAAGGCGGTCTATGACGGCAAGGGCGGCTGCGTCGCCTGCCATCACCTCGCCGGCAATGGCGCGCGCACGGCTCCAGACCTTACCGATATCGGCATTCTCCGCCGCCCGGGACAGCTCTTCACCTCGCTCACCGATCCCATCAAGGCGACCATGCCGATCAACCGGCCGGTGGTGATCACCCTGAAGAGCGGGCGCACCGTCAAGGGGCGCCGCTATGACGAGGACACCTTCCTGGTGCGGCTGATCGACAGCGGCGAAAATCTGGTCACCGTTTCCAAGGCCGATATCAAGGATTACCAGGTGCGGATGGATACCGACATGCCGTCCTTTCGCGGGCGGCTGAGCGATGGCGAGCTGGGCGATCTGCTGGCCTATCTGATCTCGCTGAAAGGATGACCATGCGCCGGATCATGCTGTTCCTGCTGGTTCTGCTGGCCTCGCCGCTGGCCGCCGCCGAAGTGACGTCGCAGCGGCTGGAGCGCGCCGTCGCCGAGCCGCAGAACTGGCTGATGTACAGCGGCGGCTACAACAGCCAGCGCTATAGCGGCCTGGGGCAGATCACCAGGGCCAATGTGAAGAAGCTGGAACTGCAATGGGTGCTGCAGGACCAGGTGCCCGGCGTCTGGCAGTCCAATCCCCTGGTGGTCGATGGCGTCATGTACCTGACGCAGCGGCCCAACGATGTGATGGCGGTGGATGCCCGCAACGGCAAGCATTTCTGGATCTATCGCTGGACGCCCGATCCGGGCGCCCGCGTCTGCTGCGGTTCCAACAACCGCGGCCTGGCCATCCTGGGCGACACGCTGTTCATGGGCACGCTCGACGCCCATCTCATCGCCATTGACGCCAAGACCGGCAAGCCGATCTGGAACATCGCGGTGGCCGACTTCAAGGCGGCCTATTCCATCACCATGGCGCCCATCGTGGTGAAGGACAAAGTCCTGGTCGGTGTCGGCGGCGGCGAGTTCGGCATTCGCGGCTTTGTCGCCGCTTATGACGCGAAAACCGGCAAGGAGCTCTGGCGCTTCAACACCATCCCGCAGCCGGGCGAACCGGGTTCGGAAACCTGGAGCGGCGACAGCTGGAAGACCGGCTCGGCGCCGATCTGGACCATGGGGTCCTACGACCCGGCGCTGAACCTGGTCTATTTCGGTACCGGCAATCCGGGGCCGGACTGGAATCCGGCGCAGCGCAGCGGCGACAATCTCTATTCCGACTGCGCCATCGCGCTCGATCCCGACACCGGGCGGATGAAATGGCATTTCCAGTTCACGCCCAATGACGGATACGATTTCGACGCCACCCAGGTGCCGGTGCTGGCCGACATCACCTGGAAGGGCAAGCCGCTCAAGGCGATGCTGTGGGCCAACCGCAACGGATTCTTCTATGTGCTGGACCGCGGTACCGGCCAGTTCCTCAGCGGCACGCCCTTCGTCAAGGTGAACTGGGCCAGCGGCCTGGACGCGAGCGGGCGGCCGCTCCAGACACCGCAGCCCGAAGGCGCGCCGGTCTATCCCGGTAACCAGGGCGGCACCAACTGGTATCCGCCCGCCTATTCGCCGCGCACCGGGCTGTTCTATTTCTCTGTGTGGGAAAATTACGCATCGATCATGCGCCGCGAGGAAGCCACCTATGAAGCCGGGCGCAATTTCACTGGCGGCGGCACCATCGGCGTGGCGCCGGTGCCGGGCGCACCGACGGTCGGGCTGGCGCGGCGCGGGCCGATCGACACCTGGACCAGCGAAGTGGGGACGGGCGCCACCGTGGCGCTCGATCCCAGGACCGGCAAGCGGGTCTGGAGCTTTCCGCAATATGACGTCACGACTTCGGGCAATCTGGTCACTGCGTCGGACATCCTCTTTACCGGCGGCAATGAGGGCTATTTCTACGCACTTGATGCGAAGAGCGGAAAGCTGCTGTGGAAAGCCAGTCTTGGCGGCTCGATTGTGATGGCGCCGGTGACCTATGCGATTGGCGGCCGCCAGTATGTTTCGGTGATTGCAGGAAATGTCCTGGCCACCTTCGCACTGCGACCGTGAGAAGTTTCGGCGTTGGCGCGTTGACGCTGACCAATTGATTTGTGCTGAAGATATTTTTTTAGAAGACGTCTGCCTGGCAGCGGCCGGGGTTTTCCATCTCGGCGACGAAACGGTCCGCCGCGGGCGCACCCATCCGGCCGTGCCGCGCCACGATTTCGGCACATTCTGTCAAATCGAACGCAACCACTTCATTGCGCTCGCATTATAAGAAGCATGCGACCTGTTCTGGGACTGTTGTTCTTGCTGCCGTTTCTGGCCATGCCGGCCGCCGCCCAGATTTCTGGCCAAACGGCAAAGCCGGCCCCCGGAACCATCGACGTCGGCGAGGCCGCGACAGAAGCAACGGGGCCTCCGCGTCCCTTGGAACCCGTTTCCCGGGCCCTTCCCACCCGCACGGCGTCCCTGCAGTCCCAGGTCCAGGTGATGTCCGCGGGTCGCAGCATCAACACCGGTGGGCGTCACCCATAAACTGAAGAGCCTTGCGTTGGCCATTTCGCCGGCTACTGGACGCGCACCTTTTTCTTCTCAGCCAGGTAGCGCTGGTTCATCAATTTGCGCTCGTCGGCGCTGAAGTTCTCGCGTGCGTCCGACCAGACGGCACTTTCTTCTTCCTTGATATGGTGCTCGACCAGTTCCTTCAGCACCTTGGCCGTGGCGCCGAACTCCGGCGACATGGCATTGCTGATCTTTTCCAGCTGCTTGAGGGTGCGATCGGCCAGGCTGTGCTCGATAAAGCCTTCCTCGCCGTCCTGCTTCGCACCCTTGTCCTTCAGCGCGATGATCGCGTCGTAAAGGACTTTTTCCTCTGCCCGGACATGGGGAATCAGGTTGGCCTTGATTTGCCGCAGCAGTGATTTGCGTTCCGTCGCCTTGTCGCTCTCCACCAGCCGTTTCAGCAGATCCTGGACCGCCTCATGCTCCTCCTTGAGCGTGTCCAGCAGATCGATCTGCGGCTCCTCCCCGGTGATGGCCTGCTCGAGCTTGCGGTTTGCCTTCTTCATGCTGGTGACGACGCCCATGGAATTCTCCTCACTGTTGGATTGAAACAGCAAACGTGGCCAGCAGGAGGTTGGTTCCCGCCGCCCCGAATACCGCCAGGTCAATCCGGGAAGTTGCCGGGCCTGTCGGCGTAGCCCCGGCTTTCGAAGCCCCGGTGCCCCGGTTATTTTCCTGCCGGTGCCTGTTTCACCGCCGCCGCCTTGACCGGCGCGCCCTTGTCCTGCGCCTGGCTCAGAAGGGCGGCGCAGTTGGCGTCCTTGGCCAGGCCGGGATCAAGAAAGGCCAGGATGGCGGCAAGGGGATTGAGTATCCCCAGCCCCGCGGCGATGCCGCCCTGGATCAAGGCCGGCTTGGCGTTGATGGTCAGGATGGGCGAAGCCAACTTGCCCTTGATCTCCACCGGCGCTTTCAGCCGGAAGAACTGGAAACTCTTGGGGTGGCCCTGGATGGTGAGATCCAGCGTCTCGTCATGCAGATTGACATGGCCGCTGCCATCGATCCGCACCGGATCGGTGTCCAGCACCATCTGTTGAGTGGTAAGGACGCCGTTGCGGACATCCATCCCGGCGACGGCGCAGCGCAGCCTGGTGTTGCTGCGGTCGCCCGAAAGGGTAAGGCCGATGGCGTTCAGCAAATCCACGCCCAGCCATTCGGCAAGCGAATGGCGCATGCCGCCGCCGGGAATGGCGATGGTGACCTGGCCGTCCGCCGTGGAAGCGGCGTCATGCACCGAATGACCGCGTCCGGTGACCTTCACCCGCGCCTCCAGGATGCCGGTAAGCGGCTTGTCGCTGTTTTTGACGAAATTCTCGATATGGATGTCGCTGAAGCGTGCATCCATGCTGGTGACGGGCATGTCACGGCGGCCGTCGATCTTCAGTTCGCCCGACAATTTTCCCTGCGGGAACTGAAAGGCGAGGGGCTTGAGGTCCAGTACGCCGCTTTCCAGCGAGACATGGGTGCCAAAGCCGCGCAGCGGAAAGTCACGCGACGCCACGGCGTCAGCGCTGTAATCCAGCTCGGCGTTCATCTGGCGCAGCCGCTCGGTGTGCAGAGGAACGTCCGGCAGCAGCCAGCTTGATTGAACCATCGCGGCCTTGCCGCCGCCGAACAGCGCGCCCAGATCGTCCAGGCCCAACTGCCGGGATGTAAGCCGACCGCTCAAGGCAGGAATGTCCTTGGCGGCATCGATCGCCAGATCGCCATTGAGGTCCGTTTTACCCAGCATGCCGGTGATGGCGGTGAAGCGGTATTGCCCGCCGTCGCGCTGCAGATCGCCATGCAGGCGGTAGGGTGGGGTGCCGGGCAGCGCCAGGCCGGTGAGATAATAAAGGTCGGCCAGGTCCGGCCCCGTCATGGTCAGGTCGGCGCCGAAGCGGTCGAGATGGAAGGGATGGGTGAGTTCGCCTTTGGCGGTGACATGGGTCTGTCCGGCATGGATGTCGGCGGTAAAGGCGTAAGGCCTGGACTCATCGACATTCAGCAACGGGCCGCCGCGCAGATCGGCGGTGAAGAGGTTGCCATTGAGCGTGCCGTCGCCGGTCATGGTGAATGCGCCGCCGCTGCTGCCGGCCTGCTCGCTGGAATTCACCGTTCCGGTGAAATGCAGCTTGCGCACCGCGTCGTCGATCACGACATGGCCGTCGCGTACCAGGAAGCGGCGGATCGGCGGCAGTTGCCAGCCGCCATGTTCCGGGGCGCCCCGATCCCAGTTGGTGCGCCCGCCGGCATCGCGCACCACCAGCACATTGGGCCGCTCAAGATCCAGAACAGGCATGATCAGTCGGCCCAGGAACAGCGGCAGCAGCCGAATCTCGACATGCGCATGGCTGAGATTGGCGCCTTGCAGTGTCTTCACCCAGGCAGGATTGCCGACATAAAGGTCGCCGACATCGATCTTGGGCTGCCAGGTGAAAAGCTTGACCTGCAAATTGCCGTCAATGCGCACTTCGCGGTCATAGCGGTGCGAGAGCCAGCGGCCAATCGGGCCGCGCATGGTATTCCAGTCCAGGAAATAGAGCGCCAGGACCAGGGCCAGCAGCAGGGCCGCCAGGGCGATGCCGGTCCAGCGCAAAAACCCACGCCCGCCAAGAGGGAAGGAACGCAGGCGGGCGCCGGTTCTCTCCCAGATCAGCATCGGCGTTCCTTCATGGTTATGGTGCCGCATCAAGAGCTTGGGCAGCGATCCGACTCTGGAAACGCGACAGGGCAGGCTCTGGTGCCAAATTTTGCTGAAACCCCCTATCAGGGGCGGGCGTTAGGGAACCGCATGGATCTCACCGCCGAAAAAGCCCTGTTCCGGCCGCAGCCCCCCTTCTGGCGGCAGGTGCTGGAGGGTTTCTCCGGCTTTATGGAAGACAATGCGCTGACCAGAGGCGCCGCCATCGCCTTCTATGCCGTCACCGCCCTGGCCCCCGTTCTGTTCATCACCACCGCCATCGCCGGGCTGGTGCTGGGCCCCAATGCCGCCAACGGCGCGGTCAAGGCGCAGCTGAGCCAGATCATGACGCCGCAAAGCGCCGACCTGGTGCAACTCGCCATTGTCAGCGCCGGCCATGCCCGGCACACCCTGCTGGGGAGCCTGCTCGGCGTGATCGCTCTGGTGGTCACCGCATCGGGTGTGTTCACCGAGATGGAAGACGCCCTCAATGTCATCTGGCGGGCGCCGCGCAAGGAATCCTATCTGCACCAGCTGCTGCGCGGCCGGGTTCTCGGCTTGGTGCTGGTGGTGGGGCTGGGCTTCCTGCTGATCCTCTCCATGATCGTGGCCAGCGGCATCGGCCAAGTCGCGCATCTGCTGGAGCGTCACGCCTCGCTGTCGCAGCTGGTGACGGGACTGCTGGACTTCGCGCTATCCTTTACCTTGCTGTCGCTGCTTTTCGCCGCCGTCTACAAGCTGTTGCCCAACACCAGGCTATATTGGCGCGACGTGATGGCGGGTGCCTGCGGCACGGCGCTGCTGTTCCAGGGCGGCCAGGCGCTGATCGGCTTTTATCTGGCCCATTTCATCTCGGCCAGCATCTATGGCGCCGCAGCCGGCGTGATAGTGCTGCTGATCTGGATCTATTACGCCGCCATGATCTTCCTGCTGGGCGCGGAGTTCACCAAGGTCTGGACGCGCCATCACCGATGGCAGGTAACCTGAGCTGCCCCGGCAGCGTCAGGCGAGATTGGCCTTGTAGAGCCTGTCCAGCGCCGCCCAGGCGCGCTCGGCTTCCGCCTCGTTGTAGACGGCGCCGCCCTTCACGCACCAGCCATGATTGGCCTGATAGACGTCCACCGTCGCCGTCTTGCGGGCGGCGGCGAAGGCGGCCTTGAGATCGTCCTTCAGCTGGGGCTGCTGGGCGTCGTCATTCTGCGCCTGGCAAACGAGATAGGCCGCGTTGGTCTTGGCGATCAGCAGATGCGGACTGTTCGCGTCCTTGGTCACCAGCCCGTTGCCGCCATGAAAGCTGCCCACCGCGGCGATGCGGCCGGGCAGGGCCGCGGCCGTGCGGAAAGAGAGCGCCCCGCCCATGCAGTAGCCTTGCACACCCGCCTTGCGGCTCCTGCTGGTCTGGGGCTGGGCATCGAGGAAGGTCAGATAGGCCTGCGCATCGCTGTCGACACCGGCATCGGACATCGCGCCGCGGTAGCCCATCAGCCGGTTGCGCTGTTCCGGGTTGTTGAAATCGAAAGACTCCCCGATCACCGGCGCCTTGGCCGAGCGGTAGAAGGGATTGGGCACCATCACCACATAGCCCTGCGCCGCGAGACGGCGGCCCATGTCGCGGAAGGCGGGGCGCAGGCCCATGATGTCCGGCCAGATCAGCACGGCGGGCCAATTGCCCTGACCGGTCGGGTGGAACAGCACGGCATCGCAGATGCCGTCCGGCGTCTTCACCGGGACATCCCGCTCCGTGACATTGGACTGGGCCAGGGCGGTGCCGGAGGTCCCGGCCACAGCGGCCGCCGCCAGGCCGAAGCTGCGGCGCGACAGGCGGTTATCCTCGACCAGGCCCGGATGGATGAATTCATCGCACATGTTCTTCCTCCCATGCCGCCGCTGCGGCTTCCCGGGACGAAACAGAGAGGAGCCGTAGAAACCAGTCAAGGGGTCGCTAAACCAGCATCCGCATCCGGTCCGTGGCCAGGCGTTCCGCCCGCGCCGCGTCCTCGATCACCCCGCCCAGGGTGAAAAAGGGATGGATCATGCCGGGAAAGCAGACATATTGGGTCGCCACGCCCGCGGCGACGAGCCGTTCGGCATAGGCCTGGTTCTCGTCCACCAGCGGATCGAATTCGGCGCTGATGACCAGCGCCGGGGGCAGGCCTTCTAGGCTTGGGCGCAGCATGGGCGAGGCGCGCGGGTCCAGCCGGTCGCGAGGATCGGGCAGGTAATTGTCCATGAACCAGTGCAGCGCCTTGCGCGTCAGCATGTAGCCGCTCTCGTTGCGCGCATAGGACGGATATTCGCGGCTCTGGTCCGTCATGGGATAGATCAGCAGCTGCAGGGCCACGGCGAATTCGCCGCTGTCCTGCGCCAGCTGCGCCACCACCGCCGCCAGATTGCCGCCGGCGCTGTCGCCGCCTACCGCGATGCGCGCCGGATCGATGGCGAGCTGTGCGGCATGGACGGCGGCCCAGCGCGTGGCGGCATAGGCGTCCAGCACCGCGCCGGGGAAAATGGTTTCCGGCGCCAGGCGGTAATCCACCGACAGCACGGCGCACTCGCCGCCCCGCGCCAGGCGGCGGCAGGTCGTGTCGTACAGATCGAGCGTGCCCAGCATGAAGCCGCCGCCATGGAAATAGACCAGCAGCGGGCAGGGCGCGCCACCCTGCCGGGCGCGATAGAAACGCGCCGGGATCGGACCGCCCTCGCCGGGTATGAAGAGATCTGTGGCCGCCGCCACCTCCGGCTTTTGCGGCAGCAAAGTCAGGCGCTGTGTTTCATAGACGATGCGCAGCGCGGCGGGGCTTAGCCCGGCCGGCAGATCGCCGGCGCGCCGTATCGCTTCTGCGGCCTGGGGGTGGAGCGGCATGGGTACGATGGTCGCGGCCGACGCCATGCTTGTCAAATCGCCGCCGCGCGTCCCTAATGCCCTTAAAACAGGGGAACAGGGATGGAGTTCGGCAAATCTGCCGCACTGATCGCGCAGAATGCGCAATTCATCGCCGGCGGGGTCAACAGCAATTTCCGCCTGGGAATGAAGGGCGGGCCGCTGGTCTTCCAGCGCGGCGAGGGGCCGTACCTGATCGATGCCGATGGCAACCGGCTGATCGACTATTATTGCGGCATGGGGGCGATGGTTCTGGGACACACACCGTCCACTGTGCAGCAGGCGGTGAAGGATCAGGTTGAGAAAGGTCTTCTCTACGCCGGCCAGTCCGAGATCGAGTTCGAGGCCGCGCGCATTCTTTGCGAGCGCATTCCGTCCGCTCAGCGCGTCCGCTTCGGCTC
>Ga0105245_10000963_pt1 | contig 26212 bp, 12 predicted proteins | sample KBSM54metaG_FD_81523 | JGI IMG/M metagenome (GOLD analysis project Ga0105245, IMG submission 81523) | Miscanthus rhizosphere microbial communities from Kellogg Biological Station, Michigan, USA - KBS M5-4 metaG | ecosystem: Host-associated > Plants > Roots > Rhizosphere > Soil | place...
AGCTCCTGGAATTGGAGGCCATGGTTGAAGCGCACTGCAGTTGCAATTCCAGAATGCTGGTGCGCAGCCGAGCCATAGTGATGCCCCGAGATGCTGATTTGCAGGCCACATGGAGCGGCCTGATCGCTGTAGACCGCAAACATCTGGACGGTTCTCCTGGTGGCCAGCCGCAGAGTGAAATAACCCGGTGCCCTTCTTCGAGTGCAACTCCGCCGCTCTCCCGCATAACGGGCGTCCCAAGCGTTCAATCAATCGCAAAAAATGCCGGCTCGAGGAAACTTCCTTGCAGTGCTTCACTACTTCCCAATCCAACGATATCGATACGTAGGTAGTTAGGCCGAGCAACCGCCTTGACACTAGTCCCCGCCAATCTGCTCGTGCGAGATTCGAACTATTAGGTTGATGTGGTTTGGCAGCTGGCCGCGAGGTACCCGCCCTGAACTGGGCGTCACCAATCGCCCTCGAAGCGAAGAGATTGACTGCTAGATGCATCGCCGACGGACTTCCAATCCTGGGCTCTGAACAGAGGCCAATTGTCGGACGATAAAACCTCGGAGATTGGCGCCCTGAATTATTGTTTTAATCCCACCAGGCGCTTGCGGATGCCGGCGGCCACGATAGCAGTTTTGGCGATCGCCATTGTCTGCTCATGGTCTAGCGTTATTGCGCAGACCATTGGTTTTCGCGATTTTTCCTACGCGAACGACAATGGCCTCAGCGCGCCTACGGGCTCAAAGCCCGAGAGCAAGTTGTGGTTCAACGACAGCAGCTGGTGGGCAGTGATGTTCAATCCGTCGCTGCACGAAACCGACATCTACAAACTAGACCTGGCGACCCAGAAATGGACCGACACCGGAACTCCGGTAGATGACCGGCCGGCCGCCAAAGGCGATGCTCTGTGGGATCAGGCATCGGGAAAGCTATACATCGTTTCTAATTTGCACGTGAATAGCGCGGCGCCCAACAGCAATTCTTCCAACTGGGGCCGCCTCTATCGTTACAGTTACAACGCCCAGACAAAAGTCTATTCATTAGATTCCGGATTTCCCGTCACTGTCACCAAGGGAAAGGAAGAAACTCTCGTCTTGGCCAAGGATTCCACGGGAAGGTTGTGGGTAACCTATGTCGAAAGCAGCAAGGTAATGATCAACCACAGCAACGGCAGTGACAACATATGGGGAACGCCGTTTGCTCTTCCCGTGAGCACGGTGGCGACCACCAGCGATGATATCGCCTCCATCATCGCCTTCGGCGGCAACAAAATTGGAGTTTTCTGGAGCAATCAAAGCACGAAGAACGATTATTTCTCCATTCACCAGGACGGCGCGGCCGACACTGCGTGGTCGCCGGAAGAAATCGCACTCGGCGGCGGAATGAATTGCACCGGAGCATGTGCGGACGATCACATCAACATTAAGACGGACAGTAAGGGCAAGCTCTACATCGCTTCCAAGACGTCATTTACTAACAATGCGCAGCCGCTGATCAACCTGCTGGTCCGAGCAGCAGATGGCTCTTGGTCGCGCACCACCTACTCAACCCACGCATTCACTAATACTCGGGGAATCGTCTTGTTGGACGAGCCCCATGATCGCCTCTACTTCTTCGTTTCGTCGAGTGAGTCCGGTGGGAAAATTGATTTCAAGACCACCAGCATGAGCAATCCGTCCTTCCCCGACGGCAACGGTGCTCCTTTCATTGCGAACCCGACCGATACCCACATCAACAATGCGACATCGACCAAGCAAAACGTTACCAGCAGCTCCGGCCTGGTAGTGATGGCGTCTGATGACAATTCAGATTTCTACGTCCACAACTTCGTTGTTCCGGGAACCGCGCCAGGCCCTGAAGTTGATTCGTTTACGCCTGCCAGCGGACCTGTTAATTCATCGGTCGTAATTTCGGGCGCCGATTTCTTGGGCGCCACTGCGGTTAGATTTAACGGTAAAAACGCTGCAAGCTTCAGTGTCGATTCCGATTCACAAATTACCGCGACCGTGCCGATGGGAGCTACTAGCGGCCCGATTTCGGTGACCAGTCCAGAAGGCACGGGTACCAGTTCCACTACCTTTACCGTAACCCCGCTCCCGGCCCCGCCGGTTGTTTCGAGCTTCGTTCCAACGCAAGGCGGTGTCGGAACTCAGGTCACAATCTCCGGAAGCAAATTTACCGGTGCGAATGCTGTTACCTTCAACACCACGAGCACAACCATCTTCACCGTAAACAACGACAGCAGCATTACAGTGAATGTGCCGTCAGGTGCAACCACCGGTTTCGTGAGTGTGACCACTCCATTGGGAGGAACCGGATCCAGCACGACGAAATTCACCGTGACCGGCTCCACCCGAATCAAGGACATCACCTTTGACGATGGCAACATCACGGATCCAACGACTGGTTTCGACGCCCAGACTGGGAGCATCCGTCTTGAAACGGCCTCGCCGTTAAAAGGAGCCGACTCCGCTACGGTTACTGCGGGCTCGTCCTATGGGCGGGAGAACTTCAGCGCCACAGATCAAATCTTCATCTCGCTTTATGTAAGGATTGGCGCAATACCTGCGGGACAAGTGCGACTGGTACGGATTACTGACCAAGGCACGACGGTGGGTGCGATCACGATTGAAACCAGCGGCAAGGTTACGCTGCGAAGCGGCACAACCAACCTTGGAGCAACCACTATCGCACTGAAACCCGGCACGGTCTATCGCGTCGGCATTCACCAGAAAAAGGGAACCGGGTCCACTGCGGTACTGGAAGGATTTCTTGCGATCGGCGATGCGAACTTCACTGCTCCATTTGCGAGCAACGGCTCTCAGAACTTCATGACCCAGGCCGACTCACTGCAAATCGGCGCCAGCACTTCTACGGGAGTCAACTTGACGGTTGACGATATCCGGCTGGATACAGGCAGCATGCCGGGCCCGTCGGCACCGTAACCCGATCTGTCATTTAAACTTCTCCTGCAGAAAAATTGGAGAAGTAGGATGCTCAACCGCCGCACCTTCCTAAAAAACAGTGCAGCTGTAACCGCTGCAATCAACCTTCTGGATCCGGCTTCGACGCTTTCCGCGGAGAGAGTTGCTGGCTCTACGGTTGGTGCGCCCTCAACCAGTATCGTCCCGCTACCTCCACGTCTGGCTGCCATTGATGCATCCACCGAGCCGTGGCAAAAGAAGATCCGACGAGTCGGACAGAGCAACATGACCGAGCACGACCCTGCCGTGATGAACATCGAAGCTTGGGCCGATTACTGGCATTCTGCCAAAGCGGACATTGTATTTATCAGCGTTACCGGAATCCTCGCGTTCTATCCCTCCAAGGTTAAGTTCCACCGCCATGGAAAATTCCTCAATGACCGCGACTTCTTCGGTGAGTGTGTGGCCGCCGCTAAGAAACGGAACATGCGCGTCGTCGCCCGCATGAGCCCTGACCTCAACTGGGGTGATGCACTCGAGGCACATCCGGAGTGGGCCATGCGCAACCCGGACGGTTCCGTGCAATTCAACGACGAGGAACCACGTCTCTTTAAGACGTGCATGTTCACCAGTTACATGGACGACTATGTTCCGGCCATCATGCGCGAAATCAACTCGCTCTACGATGTCGATTGCTTCTACACCAACGGGTGGCCGCCAATCGGCAGTCTGCCTGAGTGCTATTGCGCCATCTGCAGCAAGTTGCCTCCTCCTGGCACTCCGGCATTCTGGCAGGCGTTCAACGACCGTGTTTTCGATCTCTGGCAGAAGTACGACGCCATTGCCAAGGAGAAAAAGTCGGACAGCTTCTTCTTCGCAAACCTGGGTGGCAATGTGCGTGGCGGTCCGAATCTCAATCGGCTCGGCAAGATCGCTGCTTGGTTCCAGGCCGACAACCAGGGGAGAAGTTACGGCGACTCCGCGGTCTGGGGATGCAGCCTCCAGGGCCGTGTCTGCAATGCCGTGCTCGACGGGAAATTTGCCGCCAACGTCACCGCCGCCTATTCCACTGGCGCCATAACCTGGCGCAATGCCTCGAAAAATTCCGCCGAAGCCGAGATGTGGTTGAATGAAACCCTGGCCAGCGGCATGGTTCCTTACTATCACTTCATCGGCGCAGAGACCGGTTTTGGTGAAGATCGGCGTTGGCAGAAGGTTGGCGCTGATTACTTCCGCTGGTCGGCAAAGCATGATGTCCACCTCGCCACTCGCCGTTCCGTTGCGAATATCGGAGTTGTCATCGGTCAAAGCACCCAGCTTCTCTATCCCGGTCCCGCGAACACGCATTCACGCGCCTACATGCACGAGACCACGAATGGCATTTACGATGCGCTGCTTAGAGGCCGTTTCGCTTTTGATTTCGTTCACGAAGACCGTCTCGACCCCGAACACCTTACCAAGTACCGTGGGCTCTTGCTGCCGAATATCGCCATGCTTAGCGACCGCCAGTGCCAGCAGATTCGGGAGTACGTTCAAGCCGGTGGATCGATCATGGCTAGCTTTGAAACCGGCCTTTACGACGAGAACCTCAACCCTCGTGCTGATTTCGGGCTCGCTGATCTGCTGGGCATCAACAAAGCAGGGGATGCCATAGGCACGTTAGGCAACGCGTACTACGGACGCATCGAACGGCAGCATCCCATCCTCGAGGGCTTCAGCAATACCCATTGGCTCGCAGGCGCTCAGAATCGGATTCCTCTCAAGCCGATCCAAATCCCCGTTCTCACCGTCGTTCCGGGATTCGTGCGTTACCCTCCGGAATTGGCCTATCCGCCTGCCTCACACACCGACGAACCCGCTGCCGTCTTACGCGAAGTCGGGTCAGCCCGTGTCGCCTACTTTCCGGGAGACATCGAGCGCAGCTATTGGCTCACCGGCCATGGTGATTTGCTGCGCCTGCTGCATAACACCATTCGCTGGATCACCCGCGACGAGCGCGTCATCCACGTGGAAGGCGAGGGTTTTGTCGAGATGTTCGGTTGGGAGACGGCAGCCGGATACGCCGTTCACCTACTCAATTACACCAACCCCAATGCACATCATGGGTGGATGCAATCTACATATCCGCTCGGACCGCAGGCAGTCAGAATGGAACTGCCGCAGGGTGTAAGAGTGAACTCTATTGAGCTTCTGCAGGCCGGAAAAAGTCTAGTTTTCGCAATGGAAAACCGGGTATTGCAATTCACTATACCGCGTTTGGACGATTACGAAGTGGCGGCCATTAGCATCGCGTGACTCATGTTCAGAAATTCTCCAGCAGCCACGCGTTCGCGCTGGCGCTGCTCACTTGCAAGGCAAGGGATCGGCCGTCGCGCGACGGGATTGCCCAGCCTACCGTCAATGTTTGTGGACGCCAGAGCTCACGCTTATGGCCTTCAAGGTCGAGGTTGAGCAGCGCGTTTCCTTCTTCTTCCGCGGACGCCGCCCACAAACTTTTGCTGTCAGCCGCCCAGTCCAACGTGCTCAAATCCGAGAGCGTGGGGAGGGTCAACCATTTCTCGACACCACCGTTCATCGGAACCAGGCGAATTTTGACCACGGCATTGCTGGCTCGTTCGCGGGCAATTGCCAGGGTGGTGCCGTCCGGCGAAAGGCTCCAGTTGTAGATCTTGGTTAACTCATCTTTGATCTGAAGTATCTGTGGGCCCTTCCCCTTGACGGGATCGAAAGTGAAAAACGCGAGTCCGGTATCGGTGACTTCACTGTAGACACAGACCAAGGCTGGAGATCGCGCGCATTGCAGGTTACTGATCGACTTGGCTTGCAGGATACGTTGTGGAGGCCCACCGGCAAAAGCCATACGCATAAGAGAGACCGTTGGCGCGGCCGGATTGTCTCCCGGGTAAAGCAGATACAGAAGCTGAGATCCGTCGGGACTCAACCTTGCCTGAGAGAGCGTATCTTTGCCGCCGACCAGCAGCTCCGGCAGTGGGTGATCAATTGCTTGCTTGTAAACGCTGAATTTGCCACTGCGGTCGGAGACGAAAATTGGCTCCTTACCATCTGGACTCCAGTCAAAGGGGAAATCTCGCCGGTCGTCCAAGGTAAGGCGCCGTGGCGGACTGATTCGGGTCCCTCCCTTTTCCAGTTGTGCGACATAGACATCCGGCTGCGACACACCTTTAAGGACCACCAACCGCTTGCTATCTGCGGAAACACTGAGACTGACGACCATGCCGGCATCCGTGTTAATGCGTGATGCTGCGCCTCTTAACTGTCCATCTCGATCCAGTGGCACCGACCACAGGCTGGAGTCCGCTTGGCGCGGGGGGCGCTCATTTGCACAGTAGATAAGATGGTTATTCGAACTCCAGGCCAATGGCAAATTGAGTCCATCCGGCCACGACAGGGTGCGGGCACTCCTCGACTTCAGATCCATCGTCTCAATGCCTAGCCGGATGCCGTAGCCGTACGTGAGCTTGCCCCTGCTGTAAGCGATTCTTTGTCCTTCCGGGGACCACACGACCTGCCCAAAATAGTCGCCTTCATCGCCAGCCAGCATTTCCGGTTGAGAGCCGTCGGAGCTCATCATCCAAAGTTGCTGATGGGTTTTCGACCCCTTAACGAAAGCTACATGCTTTCCGTCGGGTGAGATTGCAGGTGCGAAACCGTCATCAGCAATCTGTCGGGCGCCGCCTCCTAGAACCGAGAGGTCCCACAGGCCAGATTCTTGTCCAGACTTGGCCAGCGCGACCACCATGTGTGTGCCGTCCGGAAACCAGGCTGCGCTCGACACCCTGAACTGTCCCGGCGCTGTAATCGGATGGGTTTCGCCACCCTCGATGGTGCGGAGATAAAAGCCAGTTTCATCGGCAAAGGCAAGGTACTTTCCATCGGGCGAGATAGCGGCGGCACGTACACGATCCCCGGCGGGATTCGCTGTGAGCTGTGAAATTCGGGGTTGCGGAGGATACTCGCGCCGCCACAATATGAGGACGAGAATGCCAACCGCCGCAACCAAGATCGTGGCCATTGTGCCTAGCACTAGCCACGATTTCCGGGAACGAGGCGTCAGATCGGGAGTTGAGGTCGTGGGCGTTTGCGAACTTAGAGTGATCGCGGGGTTATCATTGCTGACCGGCGCAACGAAACGGTATCCACGTCGTGCAACCGTTTCTACAAACCTTGGATTCTCCGCCGAATCGCCAAGGGCGTCCCTCAGCCTGCGGATGGCGGCATTCAAACTGTGGTCGAAGTCTACGAAGGTGTCCTGCGGCCACAGACCGTTCCGAAGTTCGTCCCGGCTAACCACCTCCCCCGGCCTTTGCAGAAGAAGTTCGAGAATCCGGAAGGGCTGTTCCTGGAGCTTGATTCGAGTCCCGTTCCGGCGTAGCTCCGCTGCTTGAAGATCTAATTCAAAGAGTCCAAAGCGTCGAACCTGCGGACGTTCCACGGCGGGCACTCGAAAAATTCCCCCTCTGACTCGGAGTGTAGCATTTTCCGCTCGCCAGGCTCAGGTTACCCAACTCTCTAACTCATTGACGAGGAAACGACTTAATCCGTTATCAAGATTTTATCGCGCCGTTATCCCTGAGGCATTGAGGCACCCGCGTGGCACGCTCATTTTCAGGCCATGCGGCAGAGAATTACATGGCTGGTGTTGGGGCTAATCGCTGGATTGGCTCGTCAAATGTGGGGTGAACCTAAACCGGCTACGAGCCGGCAAATTATGATCCTGGTCTTTGATCATGATAGCCTCGCTCGATCGGTGGACGTCGAGGCGGAACGGGAGGCCAGGGGAATCTTCCGTCGAGCCGGGCTCGATATCCTTTGGCGCAATTGCTCTGTGCCTGCGGAAACTCGCGACCCAGCTTGTTACAAAATGCCCGGGCCGAACCAATTTGTAGTAACCATTGTGGCCCACAGCAAGCAGCCGACCGGCGACGTATTCGGGGTAGCTTTTCTCGACGATAACGGACAAGGCAAATACACGGACGTGTTTTTTGACAGCGTCAACAGCCTACACCGCGATACCGGAGCCAACCTGGGAAGACTGCTCGGCGCGGTGGCCGCCCACGAGATTGGTCATCTCCTCGGCTGCAAATTTCATTCCATGTGGGGAATCATGTCCGCTCATTGGCAGCAGGACCATCTACGTCGCCTGGAAAGAGGAGCGCTGTTGTTTACTCCCGAGCAGGCCCTCCGGATGCAAGCGCAAGTTAATTAGCAACCGTGAAAGGAATCACCATCGCTCCGCTCAAGGTTGAACCAGTACCAGAGTCTGAATATGAACGCAGATATAGATAGTGACGCCCATTGGAAAGCTGCCTCGTGTCCACCGACAGCGATCCAACATATTTGCCGGTCCCTGATTTCACCGTAATGGCCGGGACGGCATCATCGCAGGTCGCGCAATAGTCGACCGCAACCAGATGCCCCGTCACCGGTTTCCCGCCCGACCCAGGCGCTATGGTTACATTGAACGTCCAGGTTCCGGAAAGTGGTTGAGTTGGAATCGCCGAATCCAGGCGGGCATTGGAATATCCTTGATCCGTATACCATGCACGGCCCTCAACGAAATTGTCGGTGCTGCGATAGTCCTGCACCGGATGTCCATTCTGTAAGTACACCTGCCATCCCGTCGACGGGAATGTCTGCTTGCCGTCAACCTCCTGACGCATAGCGTGGAAGCGGAACTCCTGGCGGCCGTCAGAGGGATACTGTGCAGTGTCCACATCCATGTGGAACCAGTACACGCAGGGATCTTCTCCCGGACAGGAAATATTCAGGTTCGCAAGCTGCGCGGGAACAATGCCGTCTTTTTTGCCGAACAATTGAGTTTCTACCGTCTGCAATAAGCCAGGAGCGTCGTACATCACCACCCGCACATCGAACGGAACAACTCCAGTAAGCGTCGCGCCCACCGGGAAACATGTGCCTTCGCTCACCATTCCATAATTTGTCCCTGTACCGTTTGAGACCCACCATGCCTGGGTCTCGAGGAAGATGCGAGGCTGCGCGTAACCAGTGCACTCTGGGGACGAAACAAATGGCGCACTGAAGTTGGCGATGTAAGCGGTTGGCGTCGCGGGCGCTACGATCGTGTGTGACATCGCTCCCGCGTCAGACCAATTATTAAAGGTGTATTGCGTTTGCGGTGTAGTAGTAGAAACGCCGTGCGAAGATCCCGGAATCCACGCGAAGGTCTGCGGGCTGCTATAAGTGTTCCCGTCCACCACAAACGCCAATCCGCTGACATTCGTGCGCACCGTTACCTGTTGCGTCGCGACACTCACCGTCAAAGCAAATGTTTGGTTCGCGCTCCCAAAAGAATTTGTGGCCGTAAGCGTGATGCTGAATGTTCCGCCCGACGCTGGCGTCCCTGCCAAGCTTCCCGTTCCATTGTGGTTGTCAGTGAATGTTATGCCTGGGGGCAGTGCGCCCGATTCGGTGATCACTGGTGCAGGATATCCCGTCGTACTGACATTGAACGAACTCGCCGTCCCAACTCCGAAGGAAGTATAATTTGCGCTCGAAATGGAAGGTGCCTGACTCACCGTCAGCGTGAAACTTTGGGAAGAGGTTCCCGAACTGTTAGTGGCGATAAAGTTGATCACGAAGACGCCGCCAGCAGTCGGTGTTCCGGCCAGCGTTCCCGTGCCATTGTGGTTGTCGACGAAGGTCACGCCGGTCGGTAAGGCGCCAGTCTGACTGAGGCTCGGAGTGGGTGATCCGGTCGCCGTGATAGTGAACAAACCATTCGTTCCTGCCGCGAACGCAGTGCTGTTGGAACTGGAAATTCCCAGCGCCTGACTCACATTCAGAGTGAAGCTTTGTGTGGAACTGCCCGCCGAATTCGTGGCCGTCAAACTCAGCGGGAAAGTTCCCACTGAGGACGCCGTCCCTCCGATAGTTGCCGTGCCATTGTGATTGTCAGTGAAGGTGACTCCTGCCGGCAACGATCCGGTTACCGAAAGGCTCGCAGCCGGCAGCCCGGCAGTAGTTACGCTAAATGATCCGGGCGACCCGCTCTGAAACGTTGTGCTGTTACCGCTGGCAATCGTGGGCGGCTGATTCACCGTCAGCGTGAAAGCCTGCGTTGCATTCGGCGTAGTGCCGTTCTGTGCGGTAAACGTCACGTTGTAAGTTCCGCCAGTGCCGGCTGCGGGCGTCCCGCTCAACTTTGCCGTGCCGTTCCCGCTGTTTACAAATGTGACCCCGGAAGGCAATGCACCCGATTCTGTGATCGTAGGCGCGGGCGTACCTGCGGTGGTGATGGTAAATGTTCCGGCCGTTCCGACCTTGAAGGCGGTGCTCGCTGCGCTTGTGATCGCCGGCCCCGCACTCGCCGTCAGCGTAAAAGTCTGTGTCGCATTGGGAGTAATTCCGTTGGCCGCCGTGATGGTCAGGCTCGAGGTTCCGTTAGCCGACGCGGTTCCTGCGAGCGTGGCCGTGCCGTTGTGGTTGTCGGTGAATGTCACCCCGCTCGGCAATGTTCCTGATTTCGTCAGAGTCGGAACAGGAAATCCGGTCGCCACAAACAGGAAAGATCCGGGAGATTTGGTATGAAATATGGTGCTCGCCGCGCTGGTAATCGCGGGCACTTGGTTGACCGTAAGTGTAAATGCCTGGACAGCGTTGGGAAGTGTGCCGTTTTGCGCGCTGAGAGTTACGGCGTAGGTCCCGGCAGTTCCGCTCGCAGGAGTACCGCTGAGTTTTGTAGTGCTTCCGCTGACCACAAAGCTTACGCCCAGAGGTAGACCGCCAAGCTCGGTAATTACCGGAGTCGGTGTTCCAGTCGCTGAGACGGTGAAGGAGCCTGCCGTGCCAACCTTAAACGCAGCTTTGTTGGTGCTGGTAATCGCCGGACTTTGGCTTACGGTGATCGCGAAGCTCTGCGACGCATTGGGAGTAGTGCCGTTAGCTGCAGTAAAAGTACTGGTAAAAACTCCGCTTGCGGTGGGAGTTCCCGCCAGCGTACCGGTACCGTTGTGGTTGTCGGTAAATGTTACTCCTGCCGGCAACGTGCCGCTTCGTGTGATCGTTGGAATCGGGAAGCCGCTGGTGGTCACGGTGAAAGACAACGGCGTGCCTTTCGGCACCGTGACGCTGGCCGCGCTGGTGAATAAGGGCGACTGATTCACAGTGAGGGTGAAGTTTTGTGTAGCGTTCGGGCTCACGCCGTTCTGGGCTGTGATGACCAGGTTATAAGTGCCCGCCGAACCCGCGGCCGGCGTCCCGCTCAATTTTGCAGTGCCATTTGAATTGGGAACAAACGTCACTCCCGCAGGAAGAGCGCCTGTTTCAGAGACCGTCGCAGCCGGTGATCCAGTGGTGGTCACGGTAAACGATCCGCTGGAACCGACCTTGAAGGTGGCCGTGGCGGCGCTGGTGATTGCAGGGCTTTGAGGAACGGTGAGCGTGAAACTTTGTGTCGCGTTCGGAGTTACGCCATTGTTCGCCGTAAAAGTAAGGTTGAAAACTCCGCCCGCGGTCGGGGTTCCCGCGAGCTTGGCGGTTCCATCATGATTGTCTGTGAAGCTGACGCCGCCAGGCAGTGCTCCCGACTCGGTGATGGCAGCTTTCGGAAATCCCGAAGTGCTGATAGTGAAAGAACCGGCCATCGCAATCGTAAAGTTGGCACTGCCGGCGCTGGTGAACACAGGCGGCTGAGTGACGGTGAGCGTGAAAGTCTGCGAGGCATTTGGCAACGTGCCGTTCTGCGCCGTCAATATGACCGAGTAAATGCCGCTGCTATTGGCTGCGGGAGTTCCGCTGAACTTCGCGGTTCCATTGCCGTTATCTACGAAGGCGATTCCGGACGGCAAACTTCCGGATTCCGAAATCGCCGCTGCCGGCGATCCCGTCGTCGTTACGCTGAATGACCCAGTCGTCCCGATTTTAAAGCTGGCGCTGTTCGGGCTGGTGAATGCCGGACCTTGCCCCACATTCAAGGTAAAACTTTGTGACGCGTCGGTGCCCACGGCGTTGCTTGCAGTAAGCGTAAGGGTGAATGTGCCTGCGGTCGTGGGTGTACCGGAGAGCTTTCCCGTGCCGTCATGATTGTCGACGAAGAGGAGGCCTGCGGGAAGTGTGCCCGATTGCGTCAGGCTCGGAACCGGAAAGCCAGACGTGGTGACTGTGAACGACCCTGCTGAACCAGACTGAAATGTTACGCTGTTCGCGCTGGTGATAGCGGCGGTCTGGTTTACCGTGAGGGTAAATAGCTGGCTCGCGTCAGGAGGAGTTGCGTTATGAGCGAAGAACGTCAGGTTGTATGTCCCGCCGGTACTCGCGGCCGGAGTTCCACTGAGCTTTCCCGTCCCATCGCCGTTGTCGACGAAAGTGAGTCCGGTAGGCAAAGCACCCACTTCACTCAAACTTGGGCTAGGCGATCCATTAGTGGTCACCGTAAATGTTCCTGAGGCACCTACGGTGAACAGGGCATTGGCGGAGCTGGTGATGGTGGGTCCCTGGACGCTCGAACCGCTCAGACCCACCACGTGAGGCGAGCCCGCGCCGTCGTCGGTAATCGTTAAAGACCCATTCAACGAATTTCCCGCGGCGCTGGGGGAAAATACGACGCCGAGAAAGCAGGTTGCGCCCGAAGACAGCGCAGTGCCTGACACACAGGCTGTCCCAGGGCTCTGAAGTTGGAATTCTCCCGTAATCGTGAAAGGCTGGAGAAAGCTTAGAGAAGCGCTGCCAACATCAGAAATCGCAATTTTCTGGAGCGCACTGCTTTGACCGACCGTCACCGGGTCGAATTCCAGCAGCGCAGTGGTTACATCCACTTTGCGCACCACGTTGTTGTGAAGATCGGCGATATAAAGATTGCCGCGGCCGTTCGCGATTACGCTATTCGGCCCATACATTTGTGCTGTCGTAGCCGGGCCCGTGTCTCCGTCATAGCCGGAGCCCAGAAGAAAATTGCCGGCCACAGTTGTGATCACGCCGGCGTTGTCGACCTTGCGTACGACATTGCTGAAGTGGTCGGCAATGTACAAATCGCCCGCACCGTCCGTAGCGGCCCCGACCGGCCCTGAAAGCTGCGCGCTCGTGGCACTCCCGTTGTCTCCACTGAATCCCGCACCCTGTCCCTGGTTTCCTGCAACCGTGCTGATGTTTCCGGCGAGGTCGACCTTGCGGATGACGTTGTTGTCCCGGTCCGCAATGTAGAGGTTCCCCGCGGAATCCAGCGCGACACTGTAAGGATGGTTGAGGTGAGCTGCCGTAGCGGCGCTTCCATCGCCGCCGTAATCTCCCGTACCGTCGCCTGCGATTGTCGTGATATCGCCGCTGACGCCATCGACTCTACGGACACGGTGATTGCCGTAGTCCGCTATGTACAGATTGCCGGTGCCGTCGACCGCCACTCCCATTGGGGTGTTGAGTACGGCGCCGTTGGCCAAATCACCGTCCCCGCTGAAGCCGCCAGAACAAGGCGAGGCGCACTGCCCCGCGACAGTCGTGATGTTGTGGCTGGAATCCACTCGACGCACGACATGATTGCCGCTGTCCGCTATATAAAGGTTACCCGAGCTATCGAGCGCGAGACCGGCGGGTTGGTTGAGTTGTGCGCTTGCCGCTGGACCGCTGTCCCCGCTGTAGCCCGGGCCTGACGTGTTGTTTCCGGCGATGGCGGAAATATTTCCCGCTGAATCGACCATGCGAACAACGTGATTGCCATATTCGGAGATGTAGAGATTACCGGCAGAATCGAGCGCCAATCCCAGCGGTTGATTCAGCTTTGCGCCCGTAGCGGCACTACCATCACCGCTATAACCCGCGCTACCAGTTCCTGCCACCGTGCTGATGATTCCTGGCGTGAACGCCAGCACTCCACTTTGCGCCAACGCCGGCGGCGCACAAAAAATGAAGACAGGAATGAATGCCAGGCAGGAGCACACAAGTACGCGAAGTCGTTGCGATCTTCGGCGCACAGGATGACTCAACTGCACGGCGTGGCAAGTGCGCATCCGGAGGGCTCCGTCATTCCTGGAAAGCACGTTTCGACTGGGGCGATTGCATCACCCGCATATCGTCTAATTGTTTTTTTAAACAGAGAACAGGGCCGTCGGGAAACAGATCGTGAAGAGGCGCTCTTCAAAAACACTCAAGAGGGAAGGATTCTTACTTGTGCCGGTTCCCGCCCCCAGAGCCAAGTTGCGCCGAGCTTAAAGAAGCTTGCTGGCCATGTCAATGGTGAATATTAAATGTGCAAAACTTTGCAATGGTCGCGGGTATGACGGTTGCTGCGCCACGTCGTGTCACTTCAGAAATATCCAACACCCAACCAGTAGGCTGCATGCGGTCGGCAGGATCGCGACCACCGCTCCAGCCGGGTAATTTTTAGGAGCCAGAACCTTCTCGGCGAGAAGCACCACGGCAAAGAAGATGACCGGATAGCCCAGAACCAGAAGCCATCCCAGCCGAACCAGCACCTTCAGGTACATCGGCGTTTCCGGTTGAAATTGGCCGGCCAGTGACATCACGCTGGCGAGCAGGGTGAACGGCCAGGGAAGACAAAGCAGCAAAGTGACAATCTTGCAGCTCAAGAAATATTTGTCCAGGCTTTTGAACGGGTTGAAGTCAGCCGGCAATCCAAACCTACCCGATGAAATTGCAGATTTGCCGTGAGTATAGCAATTGTGGGCAAAAAATCTGCCCAGAACCTCACTGGTGAGTTCATTGGCTACGGCAGCGACACCAACCTGATTCACCAGCCCGACGGCGAAACCCATGACGATTGGTGGTCAGCGATGTCCATGGCCGGCGTGCTTAACGTACTGGAGCAGTCTTACAGGAACGGAACCGCCACCTCGCCAGTCTTCACCTCGGCCACCAAACACTGGGACAGTATTTACGTCAGTACTTATTACAACTGGCAGCCCGGCACCTGGAAGGATGTCTACACGCGGGTCGGGACGTACAAGTTGAAGGCGTCCTCGCCCGATGATGCACTGGACACTCTCGCCAAGACCATCGTCGTTCCCCTGCTGGAAAAACTGTTGGCGGACGGCACCATTCACGAGTACGAAATTGATACCGAGGCAGTGCATACCCATGCGCCCGACACGTTTTCCATCATCTACATCGCAGCCAACGCAGAAGCGCTGGACAAGGTTGACGCTGCGGTTCGCGGTTTGATGAAGTCAAACCCGCTCGGTGGTCCGGCGTTCAGCTCCTGGACGGATGACCAGGGTCATCGCGATGAATTGATTCGCACCACGGCTACGTTCAAGTAGCCTTCCCCGGGGTATGTCGCAGGAGCTTAAGCGCACAATGATGCGAGACTTAATTCGTGGCGCTGAAGCGCCACGCTTCGCGCATCGTTCCGCTATGCGGAACTGATGCTGGGCTCGGTATCACAGCTCGGTGATTGGGGACTGAGCGGGTGGACGAAGACACTCAGCAGGCACTCTTTAGATAAATCAGCAACAAATTAGCCCCAGCACGGAGCTGGGGCTAGAGTCTTCTATTTTCCCGCCTAGAATTCAAGCCTGAGGGCGAACTGCCCGACACGGTTGCCGCCGGCGTCACCGAGGCGAGAGGCCTGCACCTGTCCGAAAGTGCCGTGCGTCACACCGTTGCTGTCAGTAATACCCTCGCTCAGATTGTTGCGTGGATCATCGAAGTTTGGGTGGTTGGGGACATTGGTAAAGCTGCTCTCAAACTTCAACTTAAGCCTTTCCGTGAGCTGGAAATCCTTGCCGAGCCCCAAAGAAAGGTTAATTGTCCCGGGCCCGACCAGCGATCCTACGGCAGCATTGCCGAAGCGGCCAACGGGTGGGCCTGAGCAATTAAGCATGTTATTGACCAGGTCTTGTCCTGGCTCACCGCCGGGACAGGCGAATACGTTCGGATTCCACCACTGGTCTCGGGTGTGCTGAACGCCGTTGGGATCGCCTGCAAGGTCAGGGCGGTTAAAGCCGAAGTTGGAGTTTCCTGTAGTGTCAGACTGCAGGAAAGGGGTATCGTACGGGCCGGACTGCACGAGAAGAATCGTGCTCAGCCGCCAGCCGCCGACGATCCCGTTTACCACCCCATGAGCATTGCCTAGAAGGGCGCGCCCCTTGCCCACGGGAAGCTCGTCTACCATGGTCGTGATCCAGCGGTGCTTGCGAGTGCCGCCGACATTCCCATAATCCCCTCGCAAGTTGTATTGGTTCATCGCATCGCCCGTAATCTCCCCGGAAAAGCCGGAGCGAGGCCACGATTCGTTGTCCGCTAGATTCTTGGCCCAAGTCCAGGTCGATTGAAAAGTAAGCCCATGGGAATACTTGTGGGTTACCTGGGTCTGCATCGACTCATAAGTGCTGAAGGCGCCGGCGCAACGGCACCTGATCCTATCCCAGGCTGGAAACGGTTTCGGATTGGGGTTGCCAGATGGGTCGGAAGAAGGAAGTCTCTGGTTAAGATTTGGGCTCCAGGTGAGCTGATTCTCCCGGCTGGCAATATAGGACATTCGCAGGGCGGTGTTGCCGTGGAGCACGCGTTCGACCGACAAGTTCCACTGGATGCTGTATGGGTCTCTCTTTTTCCGCTCATTCGCGGTGAGGAATGATTGCGTACCCAACAGGAGCAGGCGGGGATCTTGGACATCGGGGAACTGGAAAAATCCCGAGTCGCCAACCCCAACGTTTGAATAACTAGCCTGGAAGCCGTCATGGATACCTGCGACGGAGAAAAATACCGCTCCCAGAGTGGTCACGTCGTAGATGCCGATGCCTCCCCGGATTACCGTCTTATTGTCCGTAAATGGTCGATACGCAAAGCCGAAACGAGGTGCCCAGTTGCTGTAAGTCTCGCGCAATTGCTTCGGCCATCCCGCCTGCTTCGATGTCAGGAAGGGAGTGCAGGGAGAATTCGGGTCGGGCCCCGCATAGCCAGGAATGTCGTTCTGGTCGTTGCAGGCATTGATAGCCTGCGCCCACAAAGGCTGCGTGGCTGCCAGGGACCTGGGATCCGATGAGATGATCACGCGCCCTGTGCCCGCAACCGAAGGATCGAAGTTGGTGAGGTTAATGGGGTCGTATAAGGGGGGCATCCGCGAAATCCGAACGCCAAAATCCAACGTCAGCTTTTGAGTGGCCCTGAAGGTGTCGGAGGCGTACCCGTAGTAGTGAGTGGTCGTGCCATCGATATTCCTGGGCGGAGTATGGGTAACATAGGTGAAATAGGGAATGCCAAGCAGGAAATCGGCAAAGTTGTTCCCGGTGTTGCCAATGCCATTTCCGGTGTACTGGCCATTGAAGAAAAAGTCTCCGTAGTCGTCGGCAGCGGATGACCCGGAGTACCAGGCAGTGATCAGATGGAGCCTGCGCACATCGAAGCCAAACTTCAGGGTGTGCTTCCCTTTGGTCCAGCTCAGGTTCTCATTAATCTGGAAGTTGTTGTTTAGCTGGGGATCTGGCCGGGTGTGAACGATGGCGTCTATTCCGCCCCTAGGTTCAAAGACAAAGTCAGGAAAGCCGCCTGGAGGAAAGTTGGGTCCGAGATTATTGAGGCTCAGCTGTTGCATGAAGGCGGGTCCATCGAGCGGAAAGTCTCCGCCCAACTGGACGCGGCTGATTCCTCCCCGCAGCTCATTAATCAGGTTCGGGGTGATGGCATAGTTGTGCGCGAGCACGATCTGATTGTCATGCTCGAAATCTGTTTCAGCTGGGAGGAGCAGGATCGGTTGAAAGACGTTGACGGATCTCTGGTTCTTGTACGTCCAGCGGCCAAACACATTCTGTTTTGAATTGATGGTGTGGTCGATGCGGACATCGAACTGATCAGAAAGAATAGGGTTGGGGAAGTTTCGAGTATGGTTGTGGAGAGCAAAGTTTTCTGGGCCCCCCTGAATTGGCAGCGGATAATATTGGAGAATCGCTGGGGCTCTAGAATCGATGCGACCCGCGGGCACAATGTTGGCCTGCCCCGCAATGGGTAAACCGGTGACCGGATCAAAACCAAAGCCGTCGCGCACCTGGCAAGGCGGGTTGGGAAAGGTATCGCATCCAGGCGTAGCCACGGTTCGAGTGGTCGCGGGATCGTAAATCTCATTCGTGAAAACTGGCCGTGCCAGCGCGTCAAAACAAGGCTGATCACCGGTGTCTCCACAGGTCATGGATTGCCCGCCCAGGAAGCCGCTGAAATCCCCATCCCGCATGGCCTGGTTGGGTACGGTCTCCTGGAGGACGGTTTGAGTCCGATAGCGCATGCCTTCGTAATCGCCAAAGAAAAAGGTGCGATTCTTGAAGATTGGTCCGCCAAGGGAACCGCCAAATGTATTGGCACTCTTGGCGGGCTTAGTCACCTGGGGCACAGTGAAACGGGTAGCGTCCAGTGCCGCGTTCTGAAAATACTCAAATGCCGTCCCATGCAGGGCATTGGTGCCCGACTTGCTAGTAGTGGTAATATCCGCTACCCCGCCATACTCTGCGCCCCCCCCGACTCCCTGCACTTTCATTTCCGAGATGCTCTCGGCGGAAGGGAACATCTCCCTTTGAGGGCCGGAAGAGCGGATGCTGGATGTATTGATACCATCCATGGTGTATTCGACTTGATTGGTACCTGCTCCCTGGACGGATATGTTGCCACCCCCATCGCCGGTGACGCCTGGCAGAAAGGCCAACAGGTTATAAGGGCTGGTGCTGCCCGCCCCGCGATAATTTGCCGGGAGGCCCAGCACCTCTGTGCTGGTGACGCTGGCAGAAATGGCCTGAGACTCGGTGTTGATGAGTTCGGGTAGGGCTTCGACGGTCACTTTTTCTGAACCGCCGCCAACCGCCAATTTCAGATCGGTGCGCACGGTCTGGCGGGCCGTCAACCGGACGTCTCTTACGGTCAGCTCGCTAAAGCCCTGCGCTTGAACCGTGAGCGTGTAGATGCCTTCCTTCGTGTTCTCGACCTGGTAGTTGCCGTTGGCGTCGCTGGTTACATCGCGCGAGGTATTTTCGCCCTGGTTGGTGACCTTGATGGTGGCATTGGGGACCACCGCACCTGATGCATCGGTTACCGACCCCAGCAGGGTTCCGAAGGTGGTTTGTCCGAGACCGGGCGTAACCAGGCATACTGCGAGCAAGGCACAGCTCAAGGCGATGACGAAGGATTTCAGTTTCATTAAAAATCTCCGTTTTCCAGGCCGGATAACCCAAAATGGAACCGGTTACATACGGCAAATTGCGCGGAGCATATGCCACGGGCATGACAGGAGTCAAGACCAAAAAATCTGATCTGTTGGCTCCCGATGTAAACTGGCCCGGATGCGGCCCCAGCGAACAGTATTGATTTGGGCTATTTTGATGGCCGCAGCAATCGCTGCCATGACGGCTGCTGCCCCGGCGGGTTCGGCCTCGGCACGTCCCAATATTGTCCTGATCACTTTGGACACCACCCGTGCCGACCGCATGGGTTTCCTAGGTTCAAAGCAGGGCCTCACCCCAAATCTGGACGCCCTCGCGCGCCAGGGTACGGTCTTTTCCCGGGCTTACGCTCATGTGCCGTTAACCAGTCCCTCGCACGCCACCATGCTTACCGGAACCTACCCTCAGTTCAGCCACGTCAACTACATGGGGGACCCACTAGACAAGGTCTTGCCGTTCTTGCCGGACATTCTGCACAAGAATGGTTACCGCACTGGCGCCTTTGTGGGGGCGCTGGTACTCGATCCGCTAAAACTGGCCCCAGGATTTGAGCGCGGCTTCGATGTATATGACGCCGGCTACCATCGGAGGGGTCCTGGCGAAGACCACTACCAGAGTGTGGAACGGCGTGGGGAAGAGGTTATGAAGCGGGCAGTGGCTTGGCTAAATAAGCGTCCATCCGGACCATTCTTTCTTTGGGTTCATCTTTACGATCCCCATGATCCCTACGACGCACCCGAACCGTACAAGTTGCGCTTCCCCAACAATCCTTACGACGGAGAGATTGCCTATACGGACGCGGTGGTGGGGAAGCTATTTTCCGCGTTGAAGGCGGGTGGAGCCTTCGACACATCCCTGATTGCCGTGATGGCTGACCACGGCGAGGCATTCGGAGAACACGGCGAAAACCATCACGGCATCTTTCTTTATGACGAAACTATTCACGTTCCAATGTTGTTCAAGTTACCTGGCCGGCAGCCGGCGGCGACAGTGGAGGCTCCGGTTGGGTTGGTCGATGTAACGCCTTCCATCCTGCAGGCGGTTCATTTGCCAGTTCCCGCGGCGGTGCAGGGCAAATCCCTGATGAAATTCATGGCATCTGGCACCCAAGCGGCATCGCAAAAGCAGATCGATTCGGACGCGCAGCGCCCGGTCTATGCAGAGAGCCGCTATGGTCACCTCTCATTTGGGTGGAGCACACTGAAGGCGTGGAGGACCGGGAAGTATCTTTATGTTGATGCGCCGGAGCGGGAGTTATACGACCTCTCGGCGGACTCAATGGCGATGCACAATATTGCGTCGGAATCAAAAGCTATCGCCGATACCATTTCTGCCCAAGTCGCGGCATTCTACAGTTCTACAAAAAGCGAAGCCACAGCCAAGAGAAGCTTAAATGCAGAGCAAAGCGAAAGCCTGCATGCTCTGGGCTACATGAGCTCCGATTCGGGGGCGGCCAGCGATCACGAGACTGAAAATGGGCCAGACCCCAAGCAGAAAATTGCCGTTGCCAATCTTCTATATGAAGCAATGGTGGATTTCGAAAATGAACGATTTGCGGAAGCCGCACCGGTGCTGGAACAGGTAGTAAGGCTGGAACCGAATACCCCCACTGCTTACCTGCAACTCGGCCGTTCCTATATTGCTTTGAAGGATTTCCAGAGGGCGATATCCCCTCTGCAGACCCTGGTGGAAAAAAAGCCAGATGAAGCTTTCGCGCGGTATGAATTAGGCTGTGCTTTAGTCAAGACCGGACGTTGGGATGAGGAGGCACCACAATTTGAAGCCGCCGCCTCACAGATGAAGACTTCGGTGATGATGCACTTCTACCTGGCCCTGGTGTATGACCGGACTTCGCGAAACGATGAGGCGATGACGGCCTTTCAGGATGCGCTCAAGCTTGATCCGAATCACTTTCCAGCCAACCTGTTCATGGGGCGAATGCTTGCCAGGCAACAGAAAGCAGCAATCGCGCTGCCTTATTTGCGCAAAGCGGTGAAGTTGCGTCCGGATGCAATTGACGCCCACCGTTTTCTTTCCGACGCCTACGCCCAGTTAGGCGAAGAGGCCGCAGCCAGCCGGGAGATGAATGAGGCGGAACGTCTCAGAGCGCAAGGCGCCTCTCGCCTTGGTACTGCTCCCGAGGATTCGGCCGACGCCCCTCGATGAGGTGCCTGTGGATTGTCCGAGAAACGCCCGGCATGATGATCGTCCTACACGCTTTACCGTAGATCTACACGATCCCTACACACGCTTTTCTTCAACCTTAGTATTGCCATCAATCTTTTATTTTCCGAGTTTGGAACAATTGCTAATTTCGTGTCGCAGAGTGTTCGTTTTGCAGTATTCTTTAATTCTTCCCTCCGGTGTGTCTGAGTTGCCTCGCAGTTTGTGATGAGTTGACTCCTCAGAACTGTATTCCATCTTCGATTGGTAACCACCCGTGACAAGGAGTTCGATGTGATCTCTCAAGCGAACATCTCACCCAACACCCCGATGGGGGCAAACCTGGTTAGCGGAGGCGGCGCCACGTTTCGAGTTTGGGCGCCGCTTGCTTCCGCCGTCTATATCAACGGTATCTTTAACGGAACGACGACAACCGGACAAGCGGACAAGCTCCTGTTTGAAAAAGACCGAAATGGATATTGGACCGGTTTTGTGGCTGAGGCAAAGGAAGGCGATCCTTATCATTTCTGGGTAGAGGGGCCGGGAGGCAGCGGCTACAAACGCGACCCCTATGCCCGAGAACTCGCGCCGGCCTCTGCGTTTCCAGACTGCAATTGCCTGATACGTTCGGCAGCGGGCTATCCCTGGCATGATTCCGCTTTTGTGATCCCTGACTTCAGCAACATGATCATCTATCAACTTCACATCGGAACTTTCAATCCGAGTGTTCCGGGCGCGGCTTCAACCTTTCTTGACGTGCTGGCAAAGATACCCTACCTAGTCGCGCTTGGAGTAAACGTGCTGCAACCATTGCCCGTGGACGAGGTGGAAACCGACCCATCCATGGGGTATGACGGGGCGGATCTGTTTTCACCGGACTTCCCTTACGTGGTGACAGACTCTGCAAGACTGAAGCTATATCTGGGCACTACTAATCGCTTGCTGGCCGCCAAAGGCTTTGGACCGATCGGTCTGGCGGACATTATGTCCGGGCCAGCTCAGCTGAAGACTCTCATCGATTTGTGCCACGTCTACGGTATCGCGGTAGCGCTGGACGTAGTGTATAACCACGCCGGCGGATTCACGGTTAAGGGCCAACTCGACGATAACTGCATCTATTACTGGGATCGCGCCAAGAACCTCGGAAACAATAATGACAGCTTGTACTTCACCGACCAGGACCGGGGCACTGGCGGATTGTCTTTCGCACTTTGGAAGAATGATGTCTGCCAATTTCTCATCAACAACGCGCTCTACTATATCGAGGAGTTTCATGCCGATGGCTTTCGCTATGACGAAATCAGTAGTTTGATTTCGATGAACTGCGATTCGGGATGGACCTTTTGCCGCAGCCTGACTGATACCCTTCGCTACGTCAAACCGCGGCTATTGCAAAATGCAGAGTTTTGGCCCGGGGAAGTCGGAAACTATCCTAAGTCTTTGACATCGATTCTGACCTCAACGAATGACGGCGGCGCGGGTTTCGATGTTGTGCAGCACGATGGATTGCGCGGGGCAATTCGCGGCGCGATACGGGCAGCGTCCTACGGGAGGAACTCAAGCGTAGACATCAGGGCGATCGCCGACAACCTTTACCCTCAAGGACTTCGTTACGGCTGGCAATCCGTACCCTGCGTGGAGAACCACGACATTGTAAAAGCAGGTGCAGAGCCTCGGCTTCCGGCGCTTGCCGACGGCGCCGACCATCGTTCGTGGTACGCGCGCAGCCGCCCGCGTTTTGCCATGGGACTATTGCTGACCGCTCCCGGAATTCCCCAGGTTTTCATGGGGCAGGAAATTCTTGAAGACAAGCAGTGGAGCAGTGATCCCAAGGCGTCGAATTTGATCTGGTGGGCCGGGGTGGATAGTGGAGCCGATCCTGCCATGGTCAATCATTTACGTTTTACGCAAGACCTGATCCGGTTAAGGTGGAGCTATCCCGCACTGCGAGGCGACAACGTCAATGCCTTTTATTGCGACAATCATGATCGTGTGATTGCTTTTCATCGCTGGCTGGAGACTGGAGAAGATGTGATTGTGGCCGCCACACTCTCCGAAAATACCTGGTACGACTATGCCATTGGGTTTCCGTTTGCGGGGTCTTGGCGGGAAGTATTCAACAGTGACGTGTACGACAATTGGGTCAACCCAGTAGTGGCGGGCAATGGCGGAGCGACTGCGGCTTTCGGCCCCCCGCTTCATGGTTTTTCAGCATCTGCGAACATAGTTATTCCCGCCAACGGCATCGTCGTGTTCGCCCGGGCTTGACTGCTGTTTGTTTGTGTCCGGGGAAGCACCGTTCATAGCCGCAAGCGTGACGATCGGCGCACTTTGTTGTAGAACTAAATATCGATCTGTTCGGATCGCAACTACCAAAGGGGCTCCCACATGGCAGACGAGAGAGAATCCAAAGAAATCTCACGCCGCAATTTCCTGAAACGCACCGCCATGGGCGGTGCGGGACTTGTTGTTGCCACCGACCTTCTGAATTCCGACCTGCTCGCCGGCGTCCCGAAGAGTATGGGTGCGACCATGATGGGTGTCCCGTTCGAGGCTCGGGAGCGGGTGCGTCTGGGGATTATCGGCGTCGGCGGGCGTGGTTCCAGCCTGCTGCGGGATCTGCTCGCAGTGGAAAACGTTGAGGTAAAGGCGATCTGCGACCTGGTTCCGGAGAAAGTTGCGAAAGCGCAGAAAGCAGTGACGGATGCGGGCCAGCCCCAGCCCACCGGCTTCAGCAAGGGCGAGGAAGATTTCAGGCATTTAACCCAGCTCGACCTCGACATCGTCTATATAGCCACGCCATGGAACTGGCACGTCCCTATGGCCGTCAGCGCAATGAAGAACGGCAAGCACGCTGCCGTCGAAGTTCCGGCCTGTACGACGTTGGAGGAATGCTGGGAGGTGGTCGATACGTCGGAGGCTACTCGCAAGCACTGCATCATTTTGGAAAATTGCTGCTACGGCGAAAGCGAGATGATGGTTCTGGGAATGGTGCAGGATGGGCTCTTTGGCGAGATTACGCATGGCGAGGCGGCATACCTCCATGACTTACGCAGCATTCTGACTTCGAGTGAGGGAGAAGGGTTGTGGCGGCGATTGTCACACATTGAGCGCAATGGGAATCCATATCCCACGCATGGCCTTGGTCCGGTCGCGCACTACATGGATATTCATCGCGGCGACCGGTTCGATTACATGGTTTCCGTGAGCTCGCGTGAGGCTTCGCTGAGCGCGTATGTAAAGGCGAAGTTCCCGGACGGGGACCCGAAGCGGGCGGAGAAATACATTTGCGGGGACATGAATACGAGCATCATTAAGACCGTAAACGGCCGCACCATTCTTTTGCAGCATGATGTCGTCAACCCGCGACCTTACAGCCGATTGAACCTAATTGAGGGACCGAAGGGGATTTTTGCAGATTACCCGTCGCGGGTCTTTTTGGACGGACAGCAGGATGAGGAGTGGCAGAAGCTGGACGCATTCCGCGACAAGTATCAACATTCGCTATGGAAGAACAATGGCGAAATGGCCCGCAAAACCGGCGGCCATGGAGGAATGGATTTCATCATGAATTTCCGGCTTATGGATTGCCTCAAGCGAGGCTTACCACCGGATATTGATGTCTACGATGCCGCAGCATGGAGTTCGCCCACCCCGTTGAGCGAAACATCTGTAAAACAGAATGGGACTCCTCAAAAATTCCCCGATTTCACCCGTGGGAAGTGGAATGCGCGGCCCGGGGCAGGCGGGTTCGCTACCCAGGTGTGAGTCAAAAATCTTTACCACAGAGAACACAGAGGGTAGAGAGAAAAGCGGATACAATCCTCTCTACGAATTGTGGCTAGCCTTAGGTCCCGTCATGACTAGAGCCGAGCAGCTTGAGAGTCTTTCAGTAGAATCAGCCGCGACTGAGCCTCCACGCAAGCCTGAAAAAACTGCCCGCCTGGTGTCGATGGACGCCTTCCGGGGAACCGTAATGACCCTTATGCTTGCGGAACAGATGCGCCTGCCTGAGGTGGCGCGCTCGTTCCCGAACAACCCGATATGGAATGTGATCGCCTATAACACGCAACATGTTGAGTGGCAGGGTTGTTCACTACATGATCTGATCCAACCGGCATTTTCTTTTCTGGTGGGCACGGCGTTGCCTTTTTCAATCGCGAGTCGAACGAGGAAGGGGCAAACCTTTCCACAGATGCTGGGTCATACCATCTGGCGCGCGTTTCTGCTTATCATACTGGGAATCTTTCTGCGTTCGCTGCGTTCGCCTCAAACCTACTTCACATTCGAGGACACGCTCACCCAGATCGGATTGGGATACGTCTTTCTGTTTATTCTGGGATTCACGCGGGTGCGAACGCAAGTCATCGTGCTGGCGCTGATACTGGTATGCTTTTGGGCGGCGTTCGCGATTTATCCTGCGCCGGGCCCACAATTCGACTATACCCGGGTGGGTGTTCCACAAGACTGGGGGCACAATTACACAGGCTTCCTGTCGCACTGGAACAAGAATTCCAATCTTTCGTGGGCGTTCGATGTCTGGTTCTTGAATCTATTTCCCCGGCAACAGCCTTTTGTTTTTAACGAGGGCGGTTGGTCGACGCTGAGTTTTATTCCGACGCTGGGCACCATGATCATGGGGCTGCTCGCGGGAGAGTGGCTCAAGGGCAAGGAATCCAAAGAGCGAAAACTCCGAGGGCTGGTCGTTGCCGGAGTCGCCCTGGTATCGCTCGGACTCGTGTGTCAGTGGGCGGGCATTTGTCCCATCGTCAAAAGGGTTTGGACCTCGTCGTACACCTTGTACAGCGGAGGCTTGGTGGTTCTGCTCCTGGCTGGGTTCTATGCTTTGATCGAAGTAAAGGGATGGCGGCGGTGGGCATTTCCGCTGATCGTGGTCGGCATGAACTCGATTGCGATTTACGTGATGAGTTGGACTATGGAAGGTTTCCTCGGTCGCGCGATAGACCGGCACATTGGGAATGTTCTGGCGGCTATATCAAG
>Ga0105245_10000964_pt1 | contig 26208 bp, 25 predicted proteins | sample KBSM54metaG_FD_81523 | JGI IMG/M metagenome (GOLD analysis project Ga0105245, IMG submission 81523) | Miscanthus rhizosphere microbial communities from Kellogg Biological Station, Michigan, USA - KBS M5-4 metaG | ecosystem: Host-associated > Plants > Roots > Rhizosphere > Soil | place...
GAGTCGACCGCGGCGCGGATGTCGCGGATCTCGCGCGCCACTCTCTTCGACCTGCCGATCGACAGCCTCGATGAGATGATTGCCAAGGTCGACGCGGTCAAGGTCGACGACCTGACCGCGCTGGCAGCTGAGCTTTACGGCCCCGAGCGGCTCTCCGCCGCCTGCGTGGGCCGCGACGAGAGCCGCTTCCGCGAGGCGCTCGGGCCGGTCAGCGAGACCCTGGTCGCTGCATGATCAAGGTCGCGGTCTCCGGCGCCGCCGGCCGCATGGGCCAGGCGGTCTGCGAGGCGGTCGAAGGGGCCGCCGACACCGAACTCAGCGGCAGGGCCGATCCCTCACTGGGGGTCGAGCTGGCCGAGGTGCTCGGCGATGCCGATGTCGTCGTCGACTTCACCACGCCGGAAACGGCGCTGGCCAACGCCGAAGCCTGTCTGGCGGCCGGCGTGCACGTGGTCGTCGGCACCACCGGCTTCGACCTCGAGGCGCTCAAGGCCGCGGCCGAGGCTTCGCCCGCCAACTGCTTCGTCGCCCCCAACTTCGCGATCGGCGCCGTGCTGCTGATGGAGGTGTCGCAGACGATCGCCCGCCACATGCCCGAGTGCGAGATCATCGAGCTGCACCACGATCGCAAGCTCGATGCCCCCTCCGGCACGGCAAAGCTCACCGCCGAGCTGATCTCCGGCGCCGGCGGAAATGTCCACGAGCCGATCCACTCGGTGCGCCTGCCGGGCCTGGTCGCCCATCAGGAAGTGATCTTCGGTGGTGAGGGCCAGACGCTCAGCCTGCGCCACGACTCGATCGATCGCCGCTCCTTCATGCCCGGTGTGCTGCTTGCCGTGCGCAAGGTGGCTGATCTGCCGGACCGCTTCACCGCCGGTCTGGAAAAGCTACTCTGAGCGCCATGAAGGAGATTCGCGGAGTCCTTACTGCAATGGCTACGCCGTTCGACGAGAGCGGTGCGGTCGACGAGGCGGCCGCGCTCAAGCTGGCCACCTACCTGCTCGAGCACGGCTCGCACGGCCTGGTGATCTCCGGCTCGACCGGTGAGGCGCCGACGCTGACCGACGAGGAGGCGCTGGTTCTGCTGCGTGCGGTGCGCAAGGAGGTTGGCGACGACGTGCTGCTGGTCTGTGGCACCGGCACCAACTACACCGAGCACTCGATCGAGCTGACCAGCGGGGCCGCCGATGCCGGCGCCGACGCGGCCCTGATCGTCACCCCCTACTACAACAAGCCCAACCCGGCCGGCATCCAGGCGCACTTCGAAGCGATCGCCGCCGCGGTTCCGGGACTGCCGCTGATCGCCTACAACATCCCTTCGAGGGTGGTCGTCAACGTGCCGCCGGAGGGGCTGGCGGAGCTGGCCAAGATCGAGAGCGTCGTCGCGGTCAAGCAGGCCAACAACGACGAGCTGCAGCCGATCGAGGGTCTCGAGATACTCGCCGGCAACGACGACATCTTCCTTAAGACGCTGGAAATTGGCGGCGCCGGTGGTATCTGCGTCGCCTCGCAACTGGTCGGCCCGCAGATGCGCGAAGTCTGGGACGCGGCGCAGGCGGGCGACATAGAGCGGGCGCGCGAGATCGATGCCGGCCTGCGCCAGGTCTACGCGGCGATGGGCGTGACCACCAACCCGATCCCGGTCAAGGCGGCGCTGGAGATGACCGGCCTAATCCCCTCTGGAGCGCTTCGACTTCCCCTCGTGCCCGCCGACGCGGAGCAGAGGGCGACCGTGCGGGCTGCACTCGAAGGCGCCGGTCTCAGCTTGGTGACTCCCTAGTGCCCGCCGGCAAGCTGCGCGTGCTGCCGCTCGGGGGACTGGGCGAGATCGGCAAGAACATGACCGTGATCGAGTACGACGGCCGCATCGTCGTCGTCGATACGGGCCTGATGTTCCCGACCGCGGAGATGCTCGGCATCGACCTCGTCCTGCCGGACTTCTCCTACCTGCGCGATCGGGTCGACGACATCGAGGCGATCGTCCTCACCCACGGTCACGAGGACCACGTCGGCGCCCTGCCCTACGTGCTGCGCGAGCTGGGCATGCCGCCGGTGATCTACAGCGGCCTGCTCACGGTCGGCATGGTCCGCGCCAAGCTCGACGAGCACAAGCTCGGCAACGCGCCGCTGCAGGAGCTGCCCGCGGGGGAGAAGGTGCAAGCCGGGCCCTTCGAGCTGGAGATGATCCATCTCTCACACTCGATCCCCGACGCCCGCGGCGTCCTGCTCACCACCGAGGTCGGCAACGTGCTGATGACCGGCGACTACAAGTTCGACCAGACCCCGGTCGACGGGCGGCCGGCGGACATCTCGCGCCTGGCGGAACTGGGCCGCGACGGCCTCACCCTGCTGTGCGGCGACTCGACCAACGCCGACCGCGCCGGCGTTGCGCCATCGGAGTCGAGCGTCGGGCCGGCGCTGCTGGAGACCTTCTCCTCCTGCGAGGGGCGCATCATCGTCACCTCCTTCGCCTCCAACATCCACCGCGTCCAGCAGGTGATCGACGCCGCCGTGCAACTCGACCGCCGCGTGGCCCTGGTCGGCCGTTCGATGCGCAAAAACTTCAACATCGCCTCCAACCTCGGCATCGCCAACGCGCCGTCGGGCCTCTTCATCCAGCCGCGCGAGATCGAGAACTTCCCTGACGAGAAGGTGATCGTGATCTCGACCGGAAGCCAGGGCGAGCCGCTCTCCGCTCTGCGCAGGATGGCCAACAACGACCACCGCGATGTCGAGCTGCACTCCGGCGACACGGTGGTTTTCTCGGCGACTCCGGTGCCAGGCAACGAGCGCGCCGTCAACGAGACGATCGATCGCATCTTCGAGATCGGGGCCAAAGTGGTGACCGCGAAGGACGCGCCGATCCACGCTTCCGGGCATGGCTGGCAGGAGGAGCTGAAACTGATGCTCAACCTGACCAAACCACGCTACGTGCTGCCCGTCCACGGCGACCACCAGCGGCTGCGGCTGCACGCCGGGCTGGCCGAATCGGTCGGCGTCGCGGCGGAGAATATCTTCCAGGGGCGCAACGGCCTGCCGCTGGAAGTCGACCAGAACGGAGCCGGCTTCGGGGAGGAGATCCACGCCGGCGTGATCTACGTCGACGGCGTCAACGTCGGCGAGCCCGATGACGTCGCCCTGCGCGACCGCCGCGAGATCTCGGCCGACGGCCTCTTCATCGTTGTCGCCACGATCTCCTCAGAGGACGGCCACGTGGTCGCCGACCCGGAGGTTCTGTTTCGCGGCGTCGCCTTCCTGGAGGAGGCTGATGCGCTGGTCGAAGACCTACGCGACCTGGTCGAGGACTCACTCGAGGACGCCGCCAAAGCGGGGACGCGGGAGCTGCACCTGGTTCAGGAAGACGTTCACGACGCCGTCGCCGGCCTGGTGTACGAAAAGCTGCGCCGGCGGCCGATGATCGTTCCGGTCGTGGTTGAGGTCTGACGCAAACGCCTCGGCCGCGGGTCCCGTCACTGCAGGGGACCCACCACCCCCTGCGGTCGCTAAAGCGTCCTCGGGGGCGGTCCGCCCTACAGTGCCACCCGCGGGAGGGGCGCTTTCGGCAGAGCCTGCTGCGAGGGACGAAGGCGTCGCGGGAAAGCTCTTTTGCACAAAAAAGGACCCGCCGGAGATGTTGGGGAGAGTCCGGCGGGTCCTTGTGTCTCGTCCGCGGATAAAACTAAGTCGGCCCGCTAAAGCGGAACTAAAAGGTTCTGGCGGGCTCGGTGGCGGGCTGGAGGGGGAGGCGGACGCGGAACTGGGCGCCGCCTGAGGCGGATTCGCCGACTTCGACGGTGCCGTTGTGGGAGGTGGCGACGGCGCGGACTATGGCGAGGCCGAGGCCGCTGCCGGGGCCGACGGCGGTGTCGGCTGGGCCCTCGCCGCGGACGAAGCGGTCGAAGATCTGCTCGCGCAGGCGAGGCGGGATGCCGGGGCCGTCGTCAGCCACCTCGACCACCGCTTCTTCGCCGACGCGGCGGACGTGGAGTTCGATGCGGGCGCCAGGTGGCGTGTGGCGAGAAGCGTTGTCGAGCAGGTTGAGGACCATGCGGTGCAGCTCGTCGGGATTGCCCGTTACCGGCAGGGCGTGCTGGTTGTCGATCTCAAGCTCGCGGTCGCCCATTAGGGGAGCGAGCTCGACGGCGACGTTGCCGGCGACCTCGGCAAGGTCGCAGGCGACGTGCTTGCCGGCCCGGCCGGCGTCGGCGCGAGCCAGCAGAAGGAGATCGCCGACGAGTCGGCTCATCCGCTTCGAGGAGCGCAGGGCGGAGTCGACCATGGTCCGGTCTTCGTCCTGATTTGGAGCACGCAGCGAAGCCTGTAGCAGCTCGAGGTTGGCGAGAACGCTGGTCAGCGGCGTGCGCAGCTCGTGCGAGGCGTCGGCGACGAACTCGCGCTGTTTCTTCATCGCCGCCTCACGCTCGGTGCGGGCGGCATCAAGCGAGCGCAGCATTTGCTCCAGGGTGCGGGCCAGCTCGCCGACCTCGTCCTCGACTTTGGGATCGGGCATGTGGCGGGACGGGTCTCCGGTGTCGGCGATCTGGCGCGCGGTGGCGGTGAGGGCCGAGATCGGCCGCATCGCCCGGGCGGCGATCGCGAGACCGGCGAGACTGGCCAGCAGGGTGCCGCCGAGGATCCCCGCGGCGATGAAGAGCCAGAGGCGGTCGACCGTTGAGTCGACATGGGCGATGTTGCGGCCGTACTGCACATAGCCGGTGGTGGCGCCGGTTTCGCCGCTGATGCGGGCGGTCGCTACCCGCATCTGGCCGAAGTCCGACAGACCCAGCGAGGAGGACGATCCCAGCGGCTCGGCATTGGTGCTTTCTTCCACCAGATGGCCTTCGACACCGAAGACTCGAGCCGAGGCACCATCGGGGCGAACGAAGTCGTCGAGTTTGGGGCCGCGATAGAGTGTCCCGAGCGGCGTGCTGAAGACCCTGCTTTCGGCGGCTAGTGTCTGGGCCGCGCTGCTCACTTGCCGGTTGAAGTCATCGCGGATGCGGCTGGTGGCGACTTGGCCGATCACGGCGCCGAAGACGAGCAGGATCGCGAGGGTCAGCCCGGCCGAAACAGCGGCCAAGCGCCATCGCACCGGCCAGGTGCTGGGACGCATCCGTTGGGGCCAGCGAGCGGCCAGCTTGCGAGCCAACCGCCTCATTTACTCCTTGAGCACGTAGCCGGCACCGCGTTTGGTGTGCAGGAGGCGGGCCTCTCCGCCGGCCTCGAGCTTGCGGCGCAAGTTGGAGATGAAGACGTCGATCGTGTTCGTCGCCGCGGTCGGGTCGTAGCCCCAGACGTCGTCGAGCAGCCGCTCGCGCGAGACGACGAGCCGCTCATTGCGCATCAGATACTCGAGCAGCTCGAACTCGCGGTTGGTCAGCTCCAGCTCGCGCTCGCCGCGCCTGACCTCGCGGGTGTCCGGGTTGAGGGTGAGGTCGCCGACTTCCAGCGAGGCGGCGCCGCGCGGCGGTCGGCGGCGCAACAGGGCGCGGATTCGCGCCAGCAGCTCCTGACGCTCGAAGGGCTTGACCAGGTAGTCGTCGGCGCCGCTGTCGAGGCCGCTGACCCGGTCCTCGGTCTCGGCGCGCGCCGTCAGCATCAGGATCGGCACATCGCCTTCGGCCCGCAGGCGCTTGCAGACCTCAACCCCGTCGAGGCGGGGGAGGCCGAGATCGAGGACGACGAGATCGGGAACGAAGCCGGTGGCGACGTCGAGGGCCTCGACGCCGTCGGCGCTCGTCTTCACCTCGTAGCCCTCCTGGCGCAGCGAACGGCGCAGGACGTCGGCAATCTCGGCATCGTCCTCGACCACGAGCACACGGCCGGTAGCGATTTCGGGCTCGCTGGTCAGCATCGAAAAGATGTTAGAGGGCCAAACCCCACCCTCAGCCCAACTTTTAGCCCCGCCTTATCTGCTGACTTCGCCTTTTTGTGTCCATACGGCCGCAAAAAGGCGAAGTCAGCGGGAGGGGCGCAGGGGTGGGGGAGCCGGCGTCGAAGGGGCTGCCCATGTTCGTGCGTAACAAGAAGCGCGGTAAAGCTGCGCGCCGTAAGCCGAAAGCGAAATCTAAAGCCGCCGCCAAGAGGGGCTTGCATCTGCCACAGGTTTTGGAGCAGCGGCACCTCGATCTGATCGGGTTGTTCCTGATCGCGGCTGGTGTCTACCTGAGCTTCGTCCTTTTTTTCGGCTGGGAAGGCGGCAAGGTCGGCTACGGACTTGAAACCGCGCTGGTCTATCTCGTCGGCACAGTTGGAGCTCGGATCTTCACGGTCTTGATGCTGTTGATCGGGGGGCTCCTTGTCACCGGGACTTCGATCTCGACCCTGGTCCGCGGCATTGGTCGCGGGCTACGCCACATCTTCCTTGGCAGCCGCGGCGCGGCCCAGACCGCGATTCAGACCAGGCGGGACCGCCAGGAGGAAAAGTCCTTCTCGTTCGAGACCCAGGCCGGCCCAACCGACGTGATGAGCGCTTATCCCGAGGAGGACGACGTCGAGCCGACTGTTGCGCTCGTCGAGGAGCCGGAGCCCGAGTTGGAGGTTGTCGAGGAGGCGGTGACGGAGAGCTTCGATGCCGAGCTGGCAGCGATCGAGGCCGAGGAAGACGCCGCAATCGTCGATCCGATTCCCGAGCCCGAGCAGGTCGCGCTGACCCCGCAAGGCAACAAGCGCGGGGTGACGATCTCCGAGGGCATCGACTACAAGCCGCCGCCGGCCAAATCGCTGGAACGGGGCAAAGGCGACAAGGGTGTCGACCCCCGCGACCACGAGATCGTCGGGCGCAAGCTGGTCGAGACGCTCGCGCACTTCAAGGTCGAGGCCAAGATCGTCGGCATCGTCAGCGGGCCTCACGTCTCTCGCTACGAACTGCGCCTCGCACCGGGCACCAAGGTGAAGAAGGTGACCGAGCTCTCCAACGACCTCGCCTACGCGCTGGCGTCGACCGACATCCGCATCCTCGCCCCGATCCCCGGCAAGCAGGCGGTCGGCGTCGAGGTCCCGAACGCCCGCCGCCGCATCGTCCGCCTCGGCGACATCTACTCCGCCCGGCCCGAGAAGACCTCGCCGCTGGTCGCCTGGCTCGGCAAGGGCATCGACGGCAACCCGGTCTGGACCGACCTGGCGAAGATGCCGCACGTGCTCGTCGCCGGCACCACCGGCTCGGGCAAGTCGGGCTGTGTCAACGCGATCCTCTCCTCGATCCTGATGCAGGCCTCGCCCAACGACGTCCGCCTCGTCCTCGTCGACCCCAAGCAGGTCGAGCTCAACCACTACGAGAACGTCCCTCATCTGCTCACCCCGGTCGTCACCTCGCCGCGCCTAGCCGCCAACGTCCTGGCCAACCTGATCGGTGAGATGGAGAGCCGCTACGGGATCATGGGCCAGGCCCGCTGCCGCAACCTGGCCGAGCTCAACCGCGCCCGGGCGAAGGCCGGCGAACCGCGGCTGCCGCACATCCTCTGCGTGATCGACGAGCTCGCGGACCTGATGATGGTCTCCCCGGCCGAGGTCGAGGACTCGATCATCCGCCTCGCCCAGAAGTCGCGCGCCACCGGGATTCACCTAGTGCTGGCGACGCAACGGCCGTCGACCGACATCATCACCGGCACGATCAAGGTCAACATCCCGGCCCGGATCGCCTTCGCCGTCTCCTCGCAGACCGACTCGCGCGTGATCCTCGACCAGGGTGGCGCCGAGGCGCTGCTCGGCCAAGGCGACATGCTCTTCCGCGGCGCCGGCACCTCGAAGCTGCAGCGGATCCAGGGCGCCTTCGTCACCGAGGAGGAGACCGCTCGCATCACCAGCCACTGGGCCAAGCAGGGCGAACCTGAATTCGAGGCCGAGCTACTCGAGGTGCACGAGGAGAAGGGCGTCGAAACCGAGGGCGACTTCGATCCCGACAGCGACGACCTGCTCGACGAGGCGATCCGCGTCGTGGTCGAGACCGAAACCGCTTCGGTATCGATGATCCAGCGGCGCCTGCGGGTCGGCTACACCCGCGCCGGCCGCCTGATCGACATGCTCGAGCGCCGCGGCGTCATCTCCGGCTACGAAGGCTCCAAGCCGCGTCAGGTCCTGGTCACCCCGGCCGACCTGGCCAGGCTCACCGGCGCTGGCGGGGCTCGGCCCGCCGAGGAGCCCGAGCCGACCCCGGTCGCTCCCGACTAGACCCCGGTAGGACAATGTCCTGATGGACCGCGGTGTCGGCACGATCCTGCGCGAGGCGCGGAATCGCCGCAAGCTCGAGCTCTCCGAGGTCGAGGCGGCGACGAGGATTCGCTTTCGCTACCTGCGCGCGATCGAGGACGAAGAATGGGACGTCCTGCCAGGTGGCTTCTACACCCGCGGCTTCATCCGTACCTACGCCTCGTTTCTCGGCCTTGACGGCGACCGCATGGTCGATGACTACCGCGAGAGCGTCGAACCGTGGTATCGCTCCGCTGAGGCCACGCAATCGCAGCCGGCGAGCGGCGGTCCTTCACGCGACCTTCGGGGCGTGGCGCGGGCCGCCCTGGTCGTGACCGCGGTAATCGCGGTCGCCGTGATCGCAATCGTCGCGGTCCCCGACGGTGGGGGCGGGGGAAGCGGAGGCGGCCCGGTGCACCATCGCCACGAGGCCGCCCACAAAGCAAAGCCGAAGGCGAAGCAGGCGGCGCAGCCCACCAGGGCGGGGGTCACGGTCGAGCTGACAGCCGAAGCCGAAGTCTGGGCCTGCCTGCGTAACGCCAAGGGCAAGGCGCTGGTCAACGGCTTGATCCTCGAAGCCGGAACAGAAGAAGGGCCCTTCCACTCCGGTAGCTTCACGGTCTCCTTCGGCAACGGCGAGGTCAAGATGCTCATCGACGGCAGGGAAGCGGAAATACCGGCGACGTCCAGTCCAGTCGGCTACGCGATCGACTCGGCGGGAAAGCTGACCGAGCTCGAAGAAGGCGAACGGCCCACCTGCGCATGAGCGAGGTTCGAGCGGGAATAGTCGTCACCGGCACGGAGGTGCTGACCGGGCGGATCGTCGACCGCAACGGTCCCTGGCTCTCCGAACAGCTGGCCGAGCGTGGGGTGGAGGTGGCTCACATCCTGGTCGTCGCCGACCGGCCGGACGACCTCGAGGCCGCGTTGCGCTTCATGGCTGCCGAGGGGATGGACCTGATCATCACCTCGGGCGGGCTCGGCCCGACCGCGGATGACCTCACCGCTGAGGTCGTCGGGCACTTCGCCGGTCGCGAGATGGTCCTCGACGAAGAGATGGAGGAGAAGATCGCCGAGATCCTGCGCGGTTTCGCTCGCCGTGCCGGCCTCGTCGAGTTCGACGCCGAGGCCCTGCGCGAGGCCAACCGCAAGCAGGCGATCGTGCCTGAGGGCTCGATCGCGCTTGACCCAGTCGGGACGGCTCCGGGCCTGGTCGTCCCGGCGGGCGACAGCGTGGTGGTCGTCCTGCCTGGGCCGCCGCGAGAGCTGCAGCCGATGTGGGCGGCGGCGCTCGAGACCGCTCCCGTCACGTCGGTGCTGGCGCGGGCGACGCCGCTGCGGGCCTACACGCTGCGCATGTTCGGCACTCCCGAGTCCGAGATCGCCAAGAGCCTGCGCGAGATCGAGGACGAGGGCGTGCCACTGCCGGAGGTCGAGATCACGACCTGCCTGCGCCGGGGTGAGATCGAGATCGACGTGCGCTACCGCGACCACGCCGCGGAGACCGCCGAGGCGGTGCGCGCCGGTCTGCACGAGCGGCACCCCCGCCACCTCTTCAGCCTCGACGGCGAGACGATCGACTCCCAGGTCGCGGCGCTCTTGCGGGGGCACCGCCTCGGCCTGGCCGAGTCCTGCAGCGGTGGCCTGCTCGCGGCTCGCATCACCAACCTGCCTGGCGCCTCGGCCTACATGGCGGGTAGCGTCGTCTCCTACTCGAACGAGGCCAAGGCCGACCTGCTCGGCGTCGACCCGACGCTGATCGAGGCCAAGGGGGCGGTCTCACCGGAGGTGGCCGAGCAGATGGCGCGCGGCGCCCTGGAGCGCTTCGGCGCCGACGTCGCCGTCTCGATCACCGGAATCGCTGGTCCCGACGGCGGCACGGAGGAGAAGCCGGTCGGCTACGTCTGCTTCCACGCCCGCCTCCCCGACGGCACGTCTCTTGCTCGTGACCCAGTGATCCCGGGCGGCCGCGCCGACATCCGCGAGCGCTCCGCCCTGGTCGGCATGCACCTGCTTCGCCTCCTGCTCAGGGGCGAAGAGGCGCCCCAGTAGAGCGAATCGAGACGAACTCGTCACAGTCGGGTGTTGTCGCGTGCGTCAGCGGCCCGTAGCGTGGTACGGGTGAGCAAGGAGAGACTGAAGAGCTCGCGAGCGCGACTGTTCGTGGCTCTGGACCTGCCCGACGAGATGCGTGACGGGATCGTCGCCTGGGGCCACCGTGAGCTGCGCGACCCGGCGCTGCGGGCGGTGGCGCCGGAGTCGCTGCACGTCACCCTTGCCTTCCTCGGCTATCTGCCCGAGCGGGAGATCGAGAGGCTGGGAGAAATCGTGGGTGGGCTTGCGGCGACCGCGCCGACATTGCAGCTGGAGGATCCAGTCGCCAAGCCCTCGTTGCGGCGCGCACGCCTCTTTGCCCTGCCGGCCAATGCCCCCGCTGCGGCGCCACTACAGCGTGAGCTCGAGCTGAGACTGGTGACCGAGCGGCTCTACAAGCCGGAGAAGCGCCCGTTCTGGCCTCATGTCACGGTCGCCAGGGTCAAGTCCGCGGGGCGGGGAGCGAGGCGCCCGGCGACAGTCGAGGCGCCGCCCGGAGGGCTGCCGAAAAGGCTCTTAGAGCCCGCTCTTTGCGTCCGGGTGACGCTCTACCGTTCTGTACTCCAGCCGCAGGGTTCGCGATACACCCCGCTGGCGCAAGTTGAGCTGTCCCGAGACGGGCGGCAGTGAGGTGAAAGAAGAGAGATGGCAGACAAGAAGACGCCTTTGAACGATGTCTCGGCGAAGGAAGCCAAGGCGAAGGACGCGGCTCTCGAGGCCGCAGTAACCCAGATCGAGCGCGATTTCGGGGCCGGCTCCCTGATGCGGCTCGGCGCCGACAGCAAGCTGCCGGTCGAAGCGATTCCGACCGGCGCCGTGGCACTCGACCTCGCGCTCGGCATCGGCGGGGTGCCGCGGGGCAGGATCGTCGAGATCTTCGGTCCTGAGTCCTCCGGGAAGACGACGCTGATCTACCACATCATTGCCGAGGCCCAGGCTAAGGGCGGGGTCTGCGTCTTCATCGACACAGAGCACGCGATGGACCCGATCTACGCACGAGCGATCGGGGTCGACACCGATGAGCTGCTCGTTTCTCAGCCCGACTACGGTGAGCAGGCGCTGCAGATCGCCGACCGCCTGATCGCCTCCGCCGCTGTCGACGTGGTCGCGATCGACTCGGTCGCGGCGCTGACGCCGAAGGCCGAGCTGGACGGCCAGATCGGCGACACCACGGTCGGCCTGCAGGCGCGGCTGATGTCGCAGGCGATGCGCAAGCTTGCCGGAAACCTCAACAGGACCAACACGGTCTGCGTCTTCACCAACCAGATCCGCGAAAAGGTCGGCGTCCAGTTCGGCTCGCCGGAGACCCAGCCGGGCGGTCGGGCGCTGAAGTTCTACGCCTCGCAGCGCCTCGACATCCGCCGTATCGAGACCCTCAAGGACGGCACCGAGGCGGTCGGCAACCGGGTCCGGGTCAAAGTCGTCAAGAACAAGTGCGCGGCGCCCTTCCGCCAGGCCGAGTTCGAGATCGAGTACGGCCAGGGGATCTCGCGCGAAGGCGAGCTGCTGGACTTCGGCATCGAGCACGACATCGTCCGCAAGTCGGGAGCCTTCTTCTCCTACGGCGAGACGCGTCTCGGCCAGGGCCGCAACAACGCCAAGCAGTTCCTCGCCGAGAACCCCGAGGTCGCGAGCGAGATCGAGGACAAGGTGCGGACGGCGCTTGGGATCGGCGATGAAGCCGCCCCGGCTGAGGTCGCGCCGGAAGCGTCGCCGGTCGCGGAGGCGCAGGCTGCCTGACGGCACCTGCGCCACGTGGATAGGATTCCGGCCGTTCTATGAGCAACGAAACCCTGTTCTTCATCTGCGGGATCGCGCTGGCGGTCTCAGCGGTGGTCGTCAGCTTCATTGGCCTGCGGGTCAAAAGCTTCCCCGGCAAAGCCGGGCCATTTGTCGCACTCTTTTTCGCTGTCTTGATCGGCGCGACGACGACCTTCGCCGTCCTGCACGCCAAGGATGAGGACAAGGCCAAAGCCGCAGAGCTCACCAAGGCGAATGAAGAGGCCGAAAAAGAGGAGTCCTCGCCGGTTGAAGATGAAGAAAAGGAAGCGCCGGCAAACAAGGAAACGCCTGCAGAAAAGCCCCAAGCCTCGGCAAAGGGGCCAGGGGGCACGCTGCAGCTCGCCGCCTCGGAAACTGACCTCGCCTTCGACAAGACGAGCCTGACCAGCAAGCCGGGCAAAGTCACGATCGACTTCGACAACCCCTCGGCGCTCGAACACAACGTCGCGATCGAGCAGAACGGCAAAGAAATCGCCGTCTCCGAAACGCTGGCCAAAGGCAAAACCTCGGTCAGCGCCGAACTCGCTCCCGGGACCTACACCTACCTCTGCACGATTCCCGGGCATGCGGAAGCCGGGATGGAAGGAACACTGACAGTCCGGTAGTCGGCGCATCTCGGCGTCCTCAGTCGCTTGCGTGCAGAGCACGCGGCGCTCCCTGCGTCCACCGACCTGCTTGACCCCCGAACCGTCAGTACCCTGGGGGAATGGGGAAGCGGTTTCACGTCACCACGTTTGGCTGTCAGATGAACGTGCACGATTCCGAGCGGATGCGGGGGATGCTCAGCTCGCTTGGCTACGACGAGGCGGAGACTCCCGATGACGCCGACCTGATCCTCTTCAACACCTGCTCTATCCGCGAGTCGGCCGACAACCGCTTCATCGCCCGCCTCGGTGAGGCGAAGCGGCTCAAGAACGAAGATCCCGATCGGGTCGTGGGAGTGGGGGGCTGCTGGGCGCAGTCGGTCAAGGACGAGGTCTTCCAGCGCTTCCCGTTCGTCGACGTCGCCTTCGGGCCGGGCCAGATCCACAAGTTGGCCGAGTTCCTCAACTCGGACTCGCTCAGTGCCCAGGGCTATTTCGAGTTCGAGGACTTCTCCGGCCACCTGCCGACCCGACGAGTGCGCGAGTTTCAGGGCTGGCTGCAGGTTTCCCAGGGCTGCAACTGCAACTGTGCCTACTGCATCGTCCCCTCGACCCGCGGGCGCGAGGTCAGCCGCCACCCGGATGAGCTCGTGGCCGAGGCCCGGGCGCTGGCCGCCGACGGCGTGCGCGAGGTGACCCTGCTCGGCCAGAACGTCAACAGCTATGGCCGCGACCTGCCGAAGGAGAGCCGGATCGGCTTCGCCCAGCTGCTGGGCCTGGTCGACGGGATCGACGGGATCGAGCGCATCCGCTACACCAGCCCGCACCCCAAGGATATGAAGGAGGACGTGATCCGCGCCCATGCCGAGCTTGGCTCCGTCTGCGAGCACATCCACCTGCCGCTGCAGTCGGGCTCGAGCGCGATCCTCAAGCGCATGCGCCGCACCTACGATCGCCGGCGCTACATGGACCGTGTCTCACTGATCCGCGAGCACGTCCCCGACTGTGCGATCACCACCGACATCATCGTCGGCTTCCCGGGGGAGACCGAGGCTGATTTCGAGCAGACGCTGGAAGTCGTCGACGAGGTCGGCTACGACAGTGCCTTCACCTTCGTCTTCTCGCCGCGACGCGAAACCGAGGCCGCCGAGCTCGGCGATCAGATCCCGCACCCGGTCAAGGTCGAGCGGATGGAGCGACTGGTCGAGCTGGTGCAGCGGCGGGCGACCGAACGGGCCCAACGGTTCGTCGGCCGTGAGGTCGAGGTGATGGTCGAAGGCAACAGTCGCACCGACGAGACGCGCCTGCGCGGGCGCAGCAGGCACAACAAGGCAGTCAACTTCGAGGGCACAGCCACGCCCGGCGAGCTGGTCGAGGTCGAGATCATCGCCGCAACCTCTCAGACCCTCAGCGGGACCGAGAGGCTGCTCAGCCGCGCTCTCTGACAGTGCACGTCATCGCGATCTTTGGGCCCACCGGCGTGGGCAAGACCGGTGTGGCCATCGAGCTTGCCGAGCTGCTTCGCGCCCGGGGTGAGGATCCGGTCGCGATCTCCTGCGATGCGCTGCAGGTGTACGAGGGACTGTCGGTGCTGACCGGTGTCGCGTTGGCCGCGGAGCAGGCACGGCTGGAGCACCGGCTGGTCGGATTCGTGCCGGTGACCGAACGGTTCAACGTGGGGGACTACATGCCGCTGGCCCACGCGGAGATCGACCGAGCCTTGGAGGAAGGGCGGCGGCCGATAGTTGTTGGGGGAACGGGCCTTTACCTGCGGGCCGCCCTTGGAGAGCTCTCGCTAGTGAAGGCGCCCCCGGAATCGGAGGAATCGGAGCTGTGGTCGCCTGAGACACGGCACCCGACGGCGATCTTCGGGCTCGATATGGAGCGCGAGCGACTCTATGAGCGGATCGATGCACGGACCGAGGCGATCGTCGCGGCCGGCGCCCGGGCGGAGGTCGAGCGGGCTGAGGACGCGGGCCCATCGCGAACGGCGCGCAAGGCGCTCGGCTTCGACGAGGTGCTCAGCGGCGACCTGGAGACGATGCAGAAGCGCTCGCGCAACTACGCCCGGCGGCAGCTGACCTGGATGCGCAAGATCCCGAACCTGCGCTGGATCGAGCGCGGCCCCCGCGACGATGCCGCTGTAGCGGCGGAGATCTTCACCCAAATATCCAAAAGTCCCGCTGACCCTCTGGGAGACTGACCTCCGTCATGGCGCGAGCCATCTCAGATCTCCCGGGGCCGAGGGGGCTGCCACTGATCGGCAATGCCCATCGGCTGCGCGCTCACAGCTTGCACCTGACGGCCGAGAGATGGTGCGAGGAATACGGCCCGGTCTATCGGCTCGACTTTGGCCCGCGCCGTGTCGTCGTCCTCGGCGATGCCGACGCGATCAACGCCGCGCTGCGCGATCGGCCAGATGGATTCCGCCGCTGGCGCGAGATCCTCGAGATCACCGCCGAAATTGGCCACGTCGGAGTCTTCGCCGCCGAGGGCGAGGATTGGCGCCGTATGCGACGGCTGGCGGTCACGGCGCTCAACGGCAACCATCTGCAGCGCTACTTCGAGATCGTCAGTACCTGCACCGGGCGGCTCCACCGCAAGCTCCGAGCCGCGGCCGATGACGGTCGCGCCCTGGAGATCGGCAACGTACTTTCCTCGTTCACGGTGGACGTCACCTCGGCGCTTGCCTTCGGTCACGACCTCAACACGCTGGAGCGCGGCGACGGCGGCTTGCAGGAGCACCTTCACCGCGTCTTCCACATGACCAACCGCCGCATCTTCATGCCCTTCGCCTACTGGCGTCATTTCAAGCTTCCGGCCGATCGCGCGTTGGATCGTTCTGTGGCGAAAATCGAAGCCGCGGTCAGGACCTTCATCGACGACACGAGGCGGCGCATCGCCGCACGACCTGAGCTTCGCGAGGCGCCCGAGAACTTCCTCGAGAGCATGATCGCGGCACAGGACACCGACGGAACCTTCAGCGACGAGGAGGTGATGGGTAACGTCAACACCCTGCTGCTCGCTGGCGAGGACACCACCTCCCACTCGATGGCATGGACGATCTGGTGGCTTGCCCGGCGTCCTGAGATCCAGGCCCGCTGCGCCGAGGAGGCCCGCGAGGTCCTCGGCGAGCAGCCCTACGCGACGGGGTACGGGGCGGTCGAGGGGCTCCGCTACGGCGAGGCCGTGCTGCGCGAGTCGATGCGGCTGACACCGGTGGTTCCCGTCTCGGGCCTCGAGCCCCTGGCGGACACCGAGATTGCCGGCACCGAGATTCCGGTCGGCACCCGCGTCCTTCTCTTGCACCGTCTGGCGGGCCTGCGCGAGGTCGAGCGCGCCGAGGAGTTCAAGCCGGGGCGCTGGCTGGAGGACGAGGAAGAGCTGCCGGTGCCGGACCAGAGGTCCTTCCTGACTTTCGGTGCTGGGCCGCGCTTCTGTCCGGGTCGCAACCTCGCCTTCCTCGAGGCGAAGACCGCGCTGGGGATGATCGCCCGCAACTTCGAGATCGAGCTCGACCCCTCAGCGCCTCCGGTCACCGAGCTGCTCGGCTTCACGATGAGCCCCAAGGGGTTGCGGGTGCGCCTTCGCGATCGCACGCCAGCCGTCGCCGCGTAGCTATAAGTTCGGCCCGTGCGATTCGAGAAGTGGCAGGCGCTGGGCAACGACTACCTGATCGTCGAGGCGGGCGAGCTTCCCTGGGAGCTGACGGCGAGCCGGGTGCGGCGGCTCTGCGACCCGCATTTCGGGATCGGTGCGGACGGCGTGCTGCTGCTCTCGCGCAGCGAGGACCCGGCCTACGTCGCCGAGCTGCGGATCTTCAACCCTGACGGCTCCGAGGCGGAGCTCTCCGGCAACGGCGCTCGCGAGGCGATCCTCTACCTGCGCCGGCACGGCTGGACCGCTGAGGACAGCTTCTCGATCCTCACCGCGGCCGGCGCGGTGACGCCGACGATCACCTCAGAGCGCACCTGCTCGGTGGCGATGGGGCGGGCGAGCACGACGTCCAAGGACTTTCCCGACGGTGAACCGGAGGGCCGCGGCACCTTGAGCAGCGGCGGACGCGAGTGGTCCTTCCAGCATGTCTCGATCGGGAACCCGCAGTGCGCGATCGTGGTTGGTGAGGAGCTCGAGGGCCTCGACCTGGGCGCGATCGGACCCGGGATTGAAGGCAACGCGCTCTTCCCGAACCGCTCCAACGTCTCCTTCCTGCGCATCAACGGCAACAGGGTGCGGGCGCGGATCTTCGAGCGCGGCGTGGGGGAGACGCTCTCCTCCGGCACCGGAGCCAGTGGCGCCGCCGTCACAGCCTTTCTCAACGGCGCCGCGAGCCCGATCACGGTCGAGCTCGACGGCGGCGAGCTCACGGTCGAGATTTCCGACGATCTCGACGTCACGCTGAGCGGCTGGGCCGAACAGATCTGCGCCGGTAAGCTCTCGGCCGAGCTGCTCAGCGCACTTGCCGAGCTGGACGGCTAGATTTCCGCGCCGATGGCGATCTCGGACCCATCCAAGCGGCTGGAGGCGATGCCTCCCTACAAGTTCCAGGAGCTGGAGCGGACCATCGCGGACAAGCGCGCCGCCGGCATCGACGTGATCAGCCTCGGCATCGGCGACCCCGACGAACCGACCTACCCGCACATCGTCTCGGCGATGCAGGAGGCGGTGGCCAAGCCCGGCAACCAGCAGTACCCGAGCAACCGCGGCCGCGAGGAGTTCCGTGGGGCCTTCGCCGAGTTCTACGACCGCCGCTTCGGAGTCGAGATCGATCCCGAATCCGAGGTGATTCCGGCGATCGGCGCCAAGGAGTGCATCTACAACCTCTGCTTTGCCTTTCTCGATCCGGGCGATGTGGCGCTCGCCTCCGACCCCGGCTACCCGGTCTACACCGGCGGCCCGATCCTCGCCGGCGCCAAGGCCGAGCTGCTGCCGCTGGTGCCCGAGCTCGGCTTCGCCCCCGACCTCAGCGCGATCCCCGCCGAGGTGGCGGCGAAGGCGCGCCTGATGTTCATCAACTTCCCCAACAACCCGACCGGCGCCGTCGTCCCCAAGGGCTTCTTCGAGATGGTCGTCTCCTTCGCCCGCGAGCACGAGATCCTCGTCGTCCACGACAACGCCTACTCGGAGACCACCTACGACGGCTACGTCGCGCCCAGCTTCCTCGCAACACCTGGAGCCAAGGAGGTCGGGGTCGAGGTCTTCTCGCTCTCCAAGGGCTTCAACATGACCGGCTGGCGCTGCGCCGCGATTCTCGGCAACGCCGAGGCCGTGCAGACCTACTGGCGGCTGAAGACCAACGTCGACTCGGGCCTGTTCGAGGCCGTGCAGATGGCCGGCGTCGCCGCCCTGCAAGGCCCCAGTGGCCCGCTGGAGCGGATGAACGAGACTTACACCCGCCGCCGCGACCTGGTCGTCAACGCCCTGCGCGAGATCGGGGTCGAGGTCAGCGCGCCAAAGGGCACGATCTACGTCTGGGCGCCTGTGCCCGACGGCCACACCTCGACCTCATTCGCGGAGCTTGTGCTCGAAGAGGCTGCCGTGGTCGTCTCACCGGGCTCGATGTACGGGCCGAGCGGCGAGGGCTTCTTCCGCATCTCGCTGACGACGCCCGACGACCGCATCTCAGAGGCGGTCGAGCGGATGCGCAAATACCTCAGCTAGTGGCCGCTTCGCGCTCCGCGCGCTTCTGCCAATAACGGTCCAGCCCACGCCACTGGTATTGCGGCGGAACGCACTGGATCAGCTCCGCGGCGGCCTCTGGGGTGTCGGCGGCCGCCGCGACCCGCTCACGGTGGCGGCGCTCGTAGTCATCTTCTGAGAGCTCGCGGGCGAGGTCGGCCTCCTCGCGCAGGCGTCGGCGGGCTTCCTCGAGATGCTCGATCGGCTCCTCGATCGCACCGAAGTGGGTGAGGGCGAGGCGCTCGGGGCGCCATGACTCGACCAGGTTGATCGAGTCGAGCCAGGTCTCGACGTCGATGTCCGGCGGGGGAGTGGGCGGCACGACCAGATCGACGCCCGGGATGCGCACGGCGGCGACGTCGCCGACGAAGGCAGTGCCGCTCTGCTCGTGGAAATAGGAGACGTGGTGGGAGGCGTGCCCGGGCGTGTAGGCGACCCGCATGCCCAGCACGTCCTCACCGCCCGCCAGCGGCTTCACATTGGCCTCGGGAACCGGCACGATCTCGCCCCAGAGCTCCTCCATCCGATCGCCATAGAGCCGCTCCGCGCTGGCAAGCAGCTTCGAGGGATCGACCAGGTGACGCGCCCCGCGCTCGTGCACGTAGACGTCGAGCCCCGGCCAGCGCCGCACCAAAGCCCCAGTTGCGGCAGCGTGGTCAAGGTGGATGTGGGTTAGCAGCAGCGCTCGCGGCGGCTCGTCGCCGATCGCCTCGAGCAGTGTCTCCATCGAGGACTGCGGACCTGGATCGACGAGCACCCCGTCGACCTCCCAGCAGCCGATCACATGCGGCCGCCCCAAGTGCATGACATCGATTACACGCATCGAGGGGCGCTCAGGCAACCGGATCGGGAAACCGCTCGTCCCCTTCGAGCGTCTGCCGCATCCCCTCTTCCATGCCACGCGGGGAGTAACCGAGCTCGCGCCCGGCCTTCTCGTAGCTGGCCCAGAAGGTGACCCCGTCGGCCGACGAAATCAGCTCGCGCAGGTTGGGCGGCTGGCCCATCAGCTTGCCGACCAGCGGCCCGATCGGCGTCATCGCCTTAATCAGCGGCGTCGGCATCGCGTGCTTGGGCGCCTTGCGGCCGCTGAGGTCGGCCACGGTCTGGATCGCCTCGCGCATGGTCGTCGCCGGGCCGCTGATCACGTAGGTCTCGCCGACCTTGCCCTTATCGAGTGCGAGGACGATGCCGGCGGCGATGTCCGACACGTGCGAGAGGCAGATGCCGAGGTCGGGAAAAGGCAGGAGGAAGAGGCGGCCGGCGAAGAATTCGCTCAGCAGGTCGGCGATCTGGGAGGTGTCGCCCGGCCCGTAGACGCCGCCCGGCTGGACGATCACGCCGGGGAGGCCGTCGTCGGCCATCATCCGCTTGGCGATCCGGTGGCCCTCGAGCTTGGTCTCCTCGTAGTAGGAGGTGAATTCCTTGCCGGGGTGCTCGTAGCTCTCGTCGACGACCTTGCCGTGGGTGTTGCCGAAGATGCCGACGGTGGAGACGTAGACGACCTTGCCGACTTTGGCCTCCAGCGCTGCTTGCAGCACGCGCTCGCTGCCGCGCACGTTGGCCTCGTACATCGCCGGGTGTTGCTTGGCCGGGATCCCGACCTCGTACATCGCCGCAGCGTGGATCAGGCCGTCGCAGCCCTCCATGCCGGCCTGCAGCGCCTCGGCGTCGCCTAGGTCGCCGCTAACCAGCTCGCAGCCAAGCTCCTTCAGCTTGTTCGCTTTCTCCGGGCTACGGACAAGGCAGACCACATCGTCGCCACGGGCGCGCAGCTGGCGCACCGCCTCGCCTCCGATGAAGCCCGTTCCTCCCGTTACAAAGACCTTCACGGCGCGTAAGCCTAGCCGCCCCCGGACGCGGACGCGGGGGCGCGAGATCGCCGGTCGTGATGAGCGCGCCCCCGCGGGAGCGAAGGAGGCGGCGCCCGGCTGGGCCTACAATCAAGAAAGGTGCAGCGATCGAGAAACGGGCGGAAGGTTGAAACGCGCAACGGCATGGGTGGCGCCGGCGTTTCCAATCCGCGCGCCCGCCAACGGGCGCTGGCGATCGGTATCACCAACGGGCGAGAGGAGGGCGATCCACTCGCCGAGCTGAAGGAGTTGCTGCGCACGGCGGGGGTCGCCACGGCGGGTGAAGCGGTGCAGCAGCGCGAGAAGCCCGACCCCGACCGCTACGTCGGCCGCGGCAAGCTGACCGAGCTGAAGGCCCAGCTCGAAGCCTGTGACGCCAACGTGGTCGCCTGCGACGACGAGCTGGCACCGCGCCAGGAGCGCAACCTCGAGGCGGCCCTCGGGGTGCCGGTAATCGACCGCACCGCGGTCATCCTCGACATCTTCGCCGACCACGCCCACTCGGCCGAGGGCAAGCTGCAGGTCGAGCTGGCCCAACTCGAATACAACCTCGCCCGCATGCGGGGGCTCTGGACCCACCTCGAGCGGCTCGGCGGCGGCATCGGCACCAGGGGTCCGGGGGAGAGCCAGATCGAGACCGACCGCCGCCTCGCCCGCGACCGCATCGCAGCCCTGCGCCGCCGCCTCGGCCGGCTCGAACGCAACCGCGGCGTGATGAGGGCGCGCCGCGAGCGCTCCTCGCTGCCGCGGGTCGCCCTCGCCGGTTACACCAACGCCGGCAAGTCGACCTTGCTCAACGCCCTCACCGGGGCCGAGGTGGGGGTCGGCGACCGGCTCTTTCACACACTTGACCCGACCACGCGCAGTCTCGAGCTCTCCGGTCGCGACTATCTCGTAACCGACACGGTCGGCTTCATCGAGAAGCTGCCGCACCAGTTGGTCGAGGCCTTCAAGGCGACGCTGGAGGAGACCGTGCTCGCGGACCTGATTCTCCACGTCGTCGATGCGGCGGCGCCGGAGGAGCGGCGGGTGGTGGACATGCAGGCGGTCGACGAGGTGCTGGAGGAGATCGGCGCGGGCGACAAGCCTCGCCTGCTGGTGCTCAACAAGGCAGATCTGCTCGACGACGACGAGCGGGCCGAGGTGCTGCTGCGCCATCCCGGGGCGATCCTGGTCTCCGCGCTCGAGGACATCGGTCTCGACCAGTTGCGGGAGAGCATCGAGGCTGCCTTCGAGGACACACTCGCCGAGGTCGAGCTGCTGATCCCTTACACCGAGGGTGGGCGCCTGCACGAGCTGCACGAGGTCGCCGGCGAGCTCGAGCGAACCGAGCGCGAGGACGGGGTGCTAGTCCGGGCCAAGGTCCCGGTTGCCGAGCTGCACCGTTTTGACGATCTCGCCGTCGTCTAGGGTTGCGCTCGTGAAGCTGCCGATCTCGAGGCTCAACGACGATGCCGTGCTGCCCAGGCGCGCCCACGAGGGTGACGCCGGGCTCGACCTCTACGCCTGCGAGGCGGCTCACATCGGTCCGGGCGAGCGCTGGAGCGTTGGCACCGGGGTTGCGGTCGAGATCCCCGACGGCCATGCCGGCCTGGTGCTGCCGCGCTCGGGCCTGGCCAAGCGTCACGGCATCAGTCTGGTCAACAGCCCCGGCCTGATCGACTCGGGCTACCGCGGAGAGATCCGCGTCCTCCTGCTCAACACCGACCCGGCCGAGGTCTTCCGGGTGGCCCCCGGCGACCGCATCGCCCAGCTTGTGATCACTCCGATCGCCGTGGCCGAGCCGGTCGAGTCCGAGACCCTCGCCGACTCTTCCCGCGGACACGGCGGCTTCGGCTCCAGCGGCCGCTGAACGTCCTCTGAACGCGCCTGGCGGCGTCATCGGTCGCTTGTGTGCAGAGCACACTGCGCTCCCTGCTTCCTTTGCCCGGCCGCGTCCAGAGGACGTTCAGTCAAAGGCCTGCCACGGCCAGGGCACTGGCGTGTGCCGCGTCCTCCATCGAGTCGTCGAGCGGCTCGAGCTCGGGCCTGACGCCGTAGCGGCGCTCCAGGGCCAGCGCGATCAGGTGGTCGGCCAGCCAGGCGTTCTTGGGCAGCAGCGGGCCGTGCAGGTAGGTGCCGATCAGGTTGTTGAGCCGCACGCCCTCGAGGCCGTCCTCACCGTTGTTGCCGAACCCCTTCAGCACCTTGCCCAGCGGCATCGCCCCGCCGCCGAGGTGGGTGCGGCCGCCGTGATTCTCGAAGCCGGCAACCACCCGCGGGCCACCGCCAAGGTCGACCTCGATCGCGACGTTGCCAATCAGGCGTGGGCCCGGACTGCGGACCGTCTGCAACTCGACCAGTCCTAGCCCCGGCAGACTCTCGTCGTCGAGCTGATAGCTGCTGCCGAGCAGCTGATAGCCGCCGCAGACGGCAAGCACGACAGCACCGTCCTCAGTCGCCGCCGCCATCGCGGCCTGCTTGCTCTCGACCATGTCGGCAGCCACCGCACGCTGATCGCGATCCTGGCCGCCGCCGAGGTAGATGAAGTCGTGCGCGGTGGGGTCGAACGTCTCGCCGGGGCCGGCGCTGGCGTAGGTGAAGTCGAGGCCGCGCCACTCGCAGCGCCGCTGCAGGAGGATCACATTGCCGCGGTCGGCGTAGATGTTCATCTGCTCGGGGTAGAGGGCGAGGAAGCGCAGCTCCATCAGGCCACCTTCTCGAAGAGGACGACTGTGGAGCCGACGTGCGCTTCGGTCGCCGGTATCTGGCGCCGCCCACTCGGTCGCAGGCCGGCGGCGCGGCCCTCCGCTTCGAGCGTCTCGGCCGAGATCATCGCCAGCTCGATCTCGTTCAACTCCTCGCTCATGTTGCCGTCGGGGTCGACCGTCTGGCGCAGCCGTCGCAAGAGGATCGCCTCCGGCAGTGCCACCGGCTCGAGCGGCAGGCTCGAGTAGATCCAGCCTTCGATCTCGCGCACGTCGGGCAGCGGCGGCGCACTCGTTCCCGGGGGCGGCAGCTCGGGCATCGTCTCGACGATCGCGAAAGCGGCGCGGGCGCCCGGCGTCATGCTCCTGACCACGCACGAGAGGCAGGCGAGGCGCTCCTGACTGTCGCTGAGCAACTGGATCAGCTGCATCGGCGCGATCACCAGGCTGAACTTGGTCGCCATCGGTTCAAAGGCGCGAATGTCCTCCTGCTCGGCGTCGGCGGTCGTCCCGTGCCCCCTTTCCCAGATCGCCTCGACCAGCTTCCTGTCGTTGTCGAGGCCGATCACGAGCAGGCCGGTCTTAGCGGCGAGGTGCAGCGTGACCCGGCCGGCGCCGCAGCCAAGCTCCATGATCGGACTGTCCGTTTGCCCGGCAAGCTCCTCCCAGAGAGCGAGGTCGGCGGTGTAGCCGCCGCACTCGACTTCGTGCCAGATCAGGTTGTTCAACGCCAGAACTCCTCGGCGAGGCCGCGGTCCGCGAGCAGCTTGCGCAGCTCGAGCAGTGTTGTGTAGGTGGGCAGGGCGAAGAGGCGCTTCGGGCCCTCCGAAAGCGCCTGGTCAAGCGAGTCCTCGATCCCCGGCACAACCTCGATCGAGCCCTCGGGCCAGCCGGCGTACTTGAGCCGCAGAGCCATCTCCGGCGCCCGTGTGCCGGCGCAGATGACGCGCCGCACGCCGCCGGCGAGCAGCTCGAAGTCGGCGTCCCAGATCCAGGAGACGTCGCGCCCGTCGGCGATCTTGTCGTTGAGCCCGAGCCAGAGGTCGAGCTTCTCCTCGCCGGCCTCGAGCATCAGCGTGCGCAGCACCTCGTTGGCGCCGGCGGGGTTCTTGATCAACAGGATCGAGAGCTGGGACGGGCCGATCGCGATCGTCTCGACCCGGCCGAAGGCGGCCCGCATCGTCTGCAGCGAGTCGGCGATCGTCTGCGGCGCTACGCCGAGCTCGAGCGCCGCGGTGACCGCGGCAAGCGCGTTGTAGACGTTGTAGAGGCCGGGCAGAGGCAGCGACAGCTCGATCTCGCCCTGGGGCGTGCGCAAGGTCACCTGCGACCCGGACATGCCGCGCAGCTCGATCGCGGTCGCGGCAACCTCGGGGCGCGGCCGGGTAGCCCCGCAGTTCGGACAGGAGTAATGGCCGAGGTGGCCGACGAAGGCTCTCTCGTAGGCGTAGGGGTGGCCGCAGCGGCGGCAGTGCTTGGCATCGAAGGCGTGCTGCAGCTCGGGCAGGGCCTGGCTGGCATCGTCGATGCCGAAATAGACGACCCCCTCGCGGGCCTCGCCGCTCTCCTCGCGGCCGAGGTCGGCAATTGCCGGGTCGTCGGCGTTGAGCGCGAAGCGGCTGCGTCCCGTGCGCCTGGCGACGGCCTTGCCCCACTCGGCGGCGAGCGTCTCCATCTCGCCGTAGCGATCGAGCTGGTCGCGGAAGAGGTTGCCCAGCACCAGCAGCGACGGCTCGAGCTGGGAGGTCACTTTGGGCAGCCAGGCCTCGTCGACCTCGAACAGCCCTTCGGAGCCCCGCTGCTCGAGCAGGGCGGTGGCAACTCCCCAGGTCATGTTGGAGCCGGCGCGGTTGTGGACCGGGTGGCGGCCGTCAGCCTCGAGCGCGGCGGCGATCATCCCCGCGGTCGTCGTCTTGCCGTTGGTGGCGCTGATCAGCGTCGAGCCGCGATCGAGACGCTTGCCGAGCCTGGCGATCGCGTCGGGCGCCATCCGCAGCAGCATCCGACCCGGCAGGGTCGTGCCGCCACCGCGCCCGCTCGCCCTACTGGCAGCGCCGACCGCGCGCGCCGCGGTGAGCTTCGTGCCGAACAGCACTCAGGCCTCTGCGGCGGCTGGCGCGAGCACGCTGAGCGCGCTAGGCAGGAGGCGAATCGAGACCGGAAGCTCGGTCAGGTGCTCGCCGTCCGCGTATACGGGAAAGGGGCGGCTCGCCGTGATTTCAACCCGGGAAGCCCGAAACATGCGCACCTGCTCGTCGTCGATATGAGTGCCGTTGAACACCTTGCGCAGGTTAGCCACGAAGCGCAGCTTGCCGACCTCGCCGACCGTGATCACGTCGAGCAATCCGTCATCGAGCTCGGCCTGTGGGGCGATCCGCATCCCGCCGCCGAAGGTGCTGTTGTTGGCGACCGAGATCGAGTAGCCGCTGGTGCGGATCCGCTCGCTCTCGCTGCGGATCGTGAACCGCGCCGGCTTCCACGTCAGCAGGGTGCGGAAGAGCGAGTACACGTAGACGAGGTTGCTGCGGATGATCGTGACCTCGTTCGCCAAGCGGTTGCATTCGGAGTCGAAACCGACGCTGACGATGCCGAGGAAGGGCTTGCCGTTGGCCTCGCCGACATCGATGCGGCGGCTCTCGCCGGCGGCCAGCACCGCCACGGCCTCGACCGGGTCGTCGGGGATGCCGAGCACCCGGGCGAGGTCGTTGCCGCGGCCGCCGGGAATGATGCCGAGTGGCGTCTTCGAGCCCGCCATCGCACCGCCGACCGCGCCGACCAGACCGTCGCCGCTGATCACGACCGGAACCTCGTTGGCCTCGACTGCCCGCAGGGCCCGCTCGATCCCGTCCTCGAGCCCGCGCGTGCGCTCGACCCGGAAGGCGATTCGGCGCAGGTCGAGCTCCTGCTCGACCGCCGGCAGCAGCTTCAGCGTCCGCCCGTGCGCCGAGGCGGGATTGACCAGCAAGGTAAGTGGCATGCCCTCGATCTCCATCCGCGTCGCCAGCCTAAATGTCGGCAGCGGGAAGGCGCCTCTGCCAGAGCCGCTGCCGGATGCCGCCCAGCCAGCCGGCGGGCGCGGAGGCGGCGAGGATCAGTGGCGCCTCGGGGCGCATGACCCGGGCGATCTCACTCGGCGCCGGGCGACCTTCGAAAATCACCACCAGGTCGAAGAACTGATCCGGGAAGGGGAGTCGGCGCGGCGTGGATTGCTTGAAAGCGACCCGGCCTTCAGGGTCGAGGCCGACTCGGGCGCTCGCAGCTCGGACCCGCTCGCCCGAGTTGTCCGTACCGCGCACCCGTGCCGAGGGGAACTCGCGGGCCAGGAACAGCACCGGCTCGCCGTCC
>Ga0105245_10000965_pt1 | contig 26202 bp, 19 predicted proteins | sample KBSM54metaG_FD_81523 | JGI IMG/M metagenome (GOLD analysis project Ga0105245, IMG submission 81523) | Miscanthus rhizosphere microbial communities from Kellogg Biological Station, Michigan, USA - KBS M5-4 metaG | ecosystem: Host-associated > Plants > Roots > Rhizosphere > Soil | place...
AAAAAGTGCGGCGGGCTCGAATCGAATCCTTTTGTTTCTCTTTAAACTCTACAGATCTATTAGATCGATATAGCCATTACAAGTGGCCTGATTGCTACGGTACATTCGATATCCAAATCGTCTTATTGCGCCAAATCCCCACAAGCTGCCTAATTGTCATTTTGACAAATCCATACCTCCAACCTAGACTTGCAAGGTCTTAAAGTGAATTCACTTGTACTTCTTTAGCTCTGGAGGAGATTCCTGATTATGTTTGAGAAGAGAATTCGGGTTCTTTCAGTCCTATTTGTACTTTCATTTTTCGCCGTCATTACTTCTTATGCCCAAGGCGGAACGGCTGCCTCTGGCAAGCATGCAACCTCCGCCAAGAAGTCAAAAGCAGATAACGCTGCAACCAAGAAAGCTGATTTGGTGGATATTAATGCCGCCAGCAAAGAAGAACTCACTGCGCTTCCCGGCATTGGCGACGCGTACAGCCAGAAGATCATTGATGGCCGTCCTTACAACTCCAAGCGTGATCTCTTGACCAAGAAGATCGTGCCCCAGGCCACTTATGATCAAATCAAAGGAACCATCATCGCTCATCGCGTAGCAGGCGGTCGTTCCGATCCGGACGGGAAGGGCAAGCAGGGCAAGTGCCCGCCCAACTGCAAGGAGAAGTAGGGCACCTGCCCAAAATGTAAATGACGGATTCTAGAAGCACAATTGACAATCTCATCTTCTTAGACCTAAACTCCCCTGAAATTGCGTTAGTACTTCTATCGCCACATTAAAAGGAGATTTACGGGATGATACAGAAAAGCATTCGCGTCTTGGCGGTCTTGTTTGCACTCGGCTTGTTTGCGTCCCCCGCTTTCTCTCAGGCTACAGGAGGGAGTACTGACAAGGGCACGGGGACGACTGGAGGTACCACCACTACAAAGAAGAAGTCGCATAAGAAGGGAAGCAAGAAAAGCGGCAAGCAAGGCAAGTGTCCACCCAACTGTCCTGACTCCACTCCTCCGCCAAAATGAGTAATAACTGTATTCGGAAGTGGAAAGACTCTGTGGCGATCGCGGAGTCACTGTTCACAATTGGTGCAATCATAGTCGGCGGTTTTTGGACTTATCATTTGTTCATTCAGCAGCGCCAGAGCGACCCGCGTCTGGAGATTACTCAAAAGATTTCTCATGTGCGGTTGTCTGATCAAAATAAGATGCTCGTCGTCGACGAGACGCTCAAGAACACTGGCACGGTACAGCTTCGGATTCGGAAGGGTGGGATCCGCATAGTGCAGGTACTACCACTCCCCCCAATTGCTCAAAAGAAAATCCAAGATCGCTCTAGCGTCCTTGATTCTGACAAAAACAAAAATGGTGATATTTGGAACATCCTGCAAGAGCGGCAGTTGACTTGGCCGGATGGCGATCTAGTCATCGAGCCTGGCGAAAGCGATGAGCTTCACAATGAATTTATATTGCAATCAAACATTGATGCCGTCACGGTGGTAAGTTACATTTACAACCCCCAGGCCGAAAATCTAGCTTGGCGGGTCATCGAGATGCACGATTTTCGTGTTTCTGGGTTTGCCAGAAATACTGATTCTAGACGTACTGCGCCTAAAACAAGCCCCTCCAAAACTAGGGGGCAACGTCAAGAATAAGTTCCAGGTTCCTCACTCCTGCTGGCGCGCTGAAGAAAACGCGCGCTTCGCTAACGGCGTTCGGGATGACGAGATAAAGAGAGATTACGTTAATCCTGAAATCGTTCTACGTTTCAGGCCGATCCAATTTCTGGAGCCGTGAGATCAGGCGGGCTTGCGGCCGGTCTTTTTCTTGCCTTCCCAGGCGCGTTGCGGGCGCTGGGATTCAGGCAGATCACGGTTTTCCACGCGATCATACGTATAACGGTCACTCACGGTGCCCAGCGATTGGTTGTAGAGGCTGGTGGCCCCAGTGGCTTCAGTGAGTTCTTCAGAAATCTGGTGAATGGCCTGGAGATGGTCTGCTGTCGCCGGAACTTCGGCCTTGGTGGTTTTCAGAAATTTCTGGTATCCCTTGTCCACCAGGCGGGAGATTTCGCCGCCAATCTGGATTCCGGGCTTGGCAAAGAGACGCGCCGCGCCATCGTCGCCGCGCTCAATGGCCGCGGAAACGCCCGACTTCTTCACGAAGACGCGGTTCTTTGTGCCGGGAGCTTCGAGAATGTCAAAGCCATGATCGCGAAGCCAAGTCACAGCTTCTTCATACGTGCGTTTCTCTGTCGTTGTCGCCATAAACCACCTGACCGCCGATTCGATTCCAAACAGAAATGCGATGTTGCCCTGAAAGCAGCGAATGGATAATGTCGCACACGGAGAGCCATTACAGCAACATTACTGTTGTGCAAAGGGTTACCCCCGCCCTGCGGGGCGGACGTTTGTCCTCAGGCAAATGCAAGCTGTTCCGGCGGGATGGTTGGCCGGTCACACCTAAGGCTTGCAACAGTCCTACTGTGGAAGCTCAGTGATGTTACGTATTTGATTTATAGCAACATCAATTTAAGTTGATCTTCGGCAGCTTGCGGTTAATACTTACGGGCCTAGCCCGGGTGCTCTGCTCAACGGAGTTTCAAAAAGGAATGAAAGCTTTTCCAGTTCGCGATTACAACATGCCGGCCCTGCGGGGTGGTTCCATGGCACGGCTATTCTCTTTGCTGCCAAAGTTTGCGTTGCTCATGATCTGTCTGATGAGTTCCGTCTTTTTGCATGCTGAAACCATCTCCGGCACAGTTCTTGATCCTTCGGGCGCTGTCATTGTGGGCGCGCGCATTGAGATCAGTGGCGGAGAGCTTGCTCAGCCAATCATTTTTTCCTCTGATGCGAAAGGCAGGTTTGTCTCCCCTGACCTGAAGCCCGGTAACTATTCATTGCGCGTGACACACGAAGGCTTTGAGCCGCTGGCAAAGACAGTGGATTTGCATGGAACGGCAGAACTGGAGCTCAAGCTCGCTGTCGCCACACAGCATGAAGAAGTTGTGGTTTCGGGCAAAGGCCGCCCTTACGCCAATAGCGATCCCATTTACCGGCAACTACGGAATATTGGCCTGGGCGACACTTTCCGTATCGAGGATTTCACCCTGCATTTTGACACCGCAACTTTCCATCTCCAGAAAGGTACGCTGACGATGTTGAATCCGGTGAGCGGGACCGTTACTGGAGCGATCTTCATTGGGGAAGGGCATTTCAATCTCAAGGCAGTCACTGTGCTCGATGGCACGGAACTCAAACGCCGTTCAGGGAGCGCGGAAGTTGACGAGGACTTTACCGAAGTCGTTTTCCGTTTCACTGGAGGAGAGCGCCAGGAATTTCTTGGTGGGCTCAAGGAGAAGGTCGAAACTCCCGGAGACGCCGCAAAGGTCTTCGATCACTGGAAGGAAAAGGTGCGGAAAACGCGCGAGGTAGCGCAGGGTTTTACCGAATACCTGCTCCATGGCGAAACCATGGACAATGTTGACGCGGACGTTCTGGCCGCCGTTTACAATCCGGGCCATCCGCCGTTCGTGAATGCTTACATCCGCGGCAGGAAACACCAGGACATGCGTTATTTTCTGCGGGCACGCGTTGGGGCGTTGCCGCAGCTTGATTCACCGGAGGAAGTAGCGCTGATCAACTACGATCAGGGAGCCATGGACGACGGCGTCTGGTACCTCTCCCATTTGAAGTCTGAATATACGGAGCACCGGGCCAGCTCGTCCGAGGACCGCCGGCTTTTTGCCACGCACGGATACAAGATTGAGACGATCATTTCCAAAAAAGACCATCTCTTTTCCACCGCAACCATTTCATTCCAACCGCTGCTTGCGGGCGAGAGAGTGCTCAAATTCGGGCTGCTGCCCAACCTGCGAGTCTCCCGCGTGGTCGATGATCATGCACAGGACATCTATTACGTTCAGGAGAGCCGGAAGGAAGATGGCTCATTTTATGTGATTTTGCCGCAGGCCCCGGAGGTTGGAAAGCAGTACTCAATCACGGTGCAGTATGAGGGTGACAAGGTGCTGGAGTCAGCGGGAGACGGCAGCTATTACGTGAAGGCGCGGACATCGTGGTATCCGAACCTGAACGGATTTGGTGAACATGCGCTATACGATCTCACGTTTAAAGTCCCGAAAAAGTACAAGGTCATCAGCGTCGGCTCGCTGAAAGATGAATCGATAGAGCAGGATTATGCGGTAACCCATTGGGTCACTCCGGGACCAGTGGCGGTAGCGGGATTTAATTATGGCAATTATCAAAAGCTGGAGCTGGCGGACGAAAAGACAGGGTTCAAGATTTCCGGTTACTACCTGACGGAGCTGCCCGATAATCTGAGCAACTACAATATTCTCCGCACCATGGCGCCGAAGAGCATGACCAAGTACGCGCTGGAGCAGACACGCGCCCAATTGCAGCTTTGCAACTTTTTCTTCGGCAAAATTCCTTACAATGAGATCTCCGTTACTGAACAGCCGGACTTTAACTTTGGCCAGTCCTGGCCCAACCTGGTCTATCTCCCGATCTCAGCCTACACAGACTCAACGCAGCGGTGGATGCTCTTCGGCACCATCAACAGTAAATTTACTGGCTTTGTGCAGGAGGTAACGCCGCATGAGGTGGCGCACCAATGGTGGGGCCATGCCGTGGGATGGGCTTCTTACCACGATCAGTGGCTTTCAGAAGGTTTTGCCGAATTCTCCGCGGGTCTGTTTTTGCAACAGGGCGTGGCGGGCGACTGGCGCAAGGACTACATAGAATTCTGGGACCGGCTGCAGAAGCGCATAGTGGAAAAAAACAATTTCGGCATCGCTCCCAACGATGCGGGCCCTCTCTGGATGGGATTGCGCCTGATCTCTCCGCGCACGGCGAACGCCTACCAGAACGTTACCTATCCTAAAGGCGCGTACGTTCTGCAAATGCTTCGTTCCATTATGTATAGCCCGCAGGACCAGGACAAGCCTTTCATTGACATGATGCATGACTTCGTCGAAAGCCATGCCGACAAACCGGCCTCTACCGAGACATTCAAAGCCATTGTCCAGAAGCACATGTCAAAAACCATGGACCTTGCGGGGAACGGGCGGATGGACTGGTTCTTTAATGAGTGGGTTTATGGAACGCAGATACCGAAATACCACCTGGATTACCAGATCACTCCTGCCGAGGGCGGAAAAGCGAATCTGCACATGACTCTTACGCAGAGCGATGTAGATGACCAATTTCTTATGCTGGTTCCTGTTTTCGCCGACTTTGGCAAGGGAATGGTGCGCATAGGACAGCTTGGGATGAAGGGAAGTTCCAGCCGTAGCGTGGATGTGCCTCTACCCATGCAGCCGAAGAAAGTCGCGCTGAATGCCTATAAGGAAATTCTGGAGCGGTAAGAGGAGAGGCTAGGGCGGCACGGAAAAAGATCAGTGGCACAGAAGATCTTCTGACTCCCCTTCGGCAAGGCTCAGGGTCGCTCAGGATTTCGCCTGCGGACTCCTGCTCGCCCTTCGACAAGCTCATGGCTCGGCTCACGCCCGCAAAGGGTTCAAGAACAGATCCTTCGCGCAAAACCAGCGCTCAGGATTTCGGCAGGAAGCTCCCGCTCGGCCTGCGCCTCGCTAACGCCTCCTTGCGCCTCAAATAAAACCGGCGCCTATTCTCCCCCGAGATTTTCAGCGCCGGTTTTAAAGGGTCTCCCGAAACCGGGAGAACCAGGCCGCTCATCTACTTTCGGCCAACTTGTATGCAAAGCAAAAGCGGGTGTGCAAAAGCAAAATGGAAAAAGCTCTGTAACACCAAGATGCCCTGCGGTTGCGATGCCGGTCAACGAGAAAGGCGGACGCAGTATTTACTTAGTCGATAACAAACAAGGTGGCATTGAATTTGGCCGGCTGATGTATACTGTGCCGAACTCGGATTAATTGCAGGGCTTTTTAGGTTAATTTTTAAACCCTGCATTCTAAAGCTGTGGGGGGCTACTTATTAAGGGTTCGAAGAACACCATAAACTTTTTACCTTGACCAGCAGCAGCCCCGGTCGGGAGGGTCCGTATGGACCTGATTATTATTCGTCTTGTTTTCATTTCTGTTGTTGCCGTTGCCTGTTACCACTTAAGACCGTTTGGACTAGCCAACCTGCCCGCGTGGATGGCGGCTTGCGTTGGCGTTGTGATTGGCCTGATGGTGGTGTGGTTTGAAGCGCGCCTGCGCGTAGTAAGCCTGAAACGGCTGATCGGGGCCGTGATCGGCAGCATCCTGGGCATTCTGGGCGCTTACCTCTTCAGCGTTGTCATCAAGAACAGCATTACGCATTCTGAAACGCAGCGTTTTCTCATGCTGATGGTGATGCTCTTGATGTCATACGTTGGGTTGATTGTGGGAGCGAACAAGGGCGACATGCTGAACCTGGCCGCGCTGGGCGGAATCTTTGGCGCGGAAAAGCAGAGCCGCAAAAGCTTTAAGATCCTGGACACCAGCGTGATTATCGATGGGCGCATTGCGGATATTGCCGATACGGGCTTCCTGGACGGCGTGGTGGTGATTCCGCAATTTGTCCTGCGCGAACTGCAACTGGTGGCCGATTCGGCGGATTCACTTAAACGCAATCGCGGGCGCCGCGGCCTGGACATACTACAGCGCGTGCAGAAGATGGTGACGGTGAGCGTGCAGATTGTGGAAGACGATTTTCCCACCGTCCGCGAAGTTGACCTGAAATTGATTGAGCTGGCTAAAGTGTACGAAGGCAAAATCATTACCAATGATTTCAACCTGAACAAAGTGGCACAGCTCCAGGGCGTTGAGGTGCTGAACATCAATGAGCTGGCCAATGCGCTGAAGCCGATTGTGCTGCCGGGCGAGACGATGCGCGTCTTCATTCTGAAAGAAGGCAAAGAATACAACCAGGGCGTGGCTTATTTAGACGATGGCACAATGGTGGTGGTGGACAATGCGCGCAAGCTCATTGGAAAGAACGTGGACATTGCCGTAACGTCAGTGCTGCAAACCACGGCGGGAAAAATGATCTTTGGCAAATTCGATGAGCGCAGCCGCGTGGGTGAACGCATAGAGCCGAAAGCCGAGGGCGCAAAAGCGGAAGTGCGAAAGCCGATTATTGTGGAATCAACGCCGCATTCACAGTCAGAATAAGGCAGGATTGCCAAGATCGCCGAAATTCCATCCCAGCAAGCCAAAAGCTGGTTCGCTGGGGACCCGGGATTGCCAAAGATTGCCAAAATTGAAAGGCAAAGGTCCCATTCCATCTCATCTCCTTCTACATTCATCGTGTGTCTGCAGGTCAATGACCCGGCGGTTGTGGTGAATAGCCTATAGCTCGCATACAATGAAGCCAGCTTGTTACCTGCTTGAGAAAGCGAATATGGCGCATTCTCGGTCTTGACGATGTCTTGGCACACCAAACACCGCATTCTGATGGTCTTGTTGCTTTGCTCTGTTCTGCCATGGAATGAAGCAAGAGCTTCTGCGGAAGGCTTTTGGCAGGATTCCGCGGCTGCTACCGGACAACTACAAGTCACAGTTACGGACCAGAATGGGCAGCCTCTGCGCATGGCGATTGTGATGGCGCAGCAGAATGAGAAGACGATAGCGGAGGAACGCACGACGCCTTCAGGTAATGCGATGCTGCGGCTTGCGCCGGGGAGTTACAAAATCCTGGTAATCAAACAGGGTTTCTATACCACGGCGGTGGCAAAGCTGGAGATTGCATCGGGGCAACAATCACCGGTGGAGGTAAAGTTACAGCCATTGCGTGAGTACAGGGAAGAGATAGAGGTCACAGCGCAGGCTTCACCCATTGATCCGCAGGAAACCAGCAGCGCGCAAGCCATTACCGCGAATGACATTTCAAGTATTCCTTATCCCACCACGCGAGACTATCGCGGCGTGCTGGCTTATATTCCGGGCGTTGTAGCCGACAGCGGGAAGCAGATCCATATTGCCGGTGCAAGCACACAAGAGGTACAGGACTACCTTGATGGCTTTGAAGTAAGCCAGCCGGCGGGCGGAGCGCTCTCTCTCCGCATGAACCCGGATTCTCTGCAGAAGATTGATGTTCGCAGCAGCCGCTATTCATCGCAGTTCGGTAAAGGATCGGGCGGACTGGTGGACTTGCAGGTGCAGGATGGAGACAATCGCTTTCGGGTCAACGCCACGGATTTTTTCCCGACGTTCCAAAACGTGAAAGGCTTTCAGCTGAATAACTGGACGCCGCGAGGATATTTTTCCGGCCCGCTGATCAAGGACAAGTTGTGGTTCGACATATCGCATGAAGGCGAGGTGGACTACAACATCATTAAAGAGCTGCCGGAAGGCGCGGACACGAATCGGCTGTGGCGCACCGCCGATCTGGGCCGGCTGCGCATGAACCTGACACCGGGAAACGTGCTCACGGCAAGCGCGGTGTTGAACCTGCAAGACTCGCAGAACTCAGGAATCTCGCCGTTTGATCCGGTATCGGTTTCGCTGCACAACCATAACTATCTTTATCTGGTGGGACTGAAAGACCAGATCACTCTGGCCAAAGACACGCTGCTGGAGTTTGGCGGAGCGTTCCATCGCAATAAAGCTTCGTCGCTGCCGCAGGGCGATCTGCCTTACGTGCTGGGGCCGGAAGGCCGCTCAGGAAATTACTGGATCACGAATGAAAATATTTCCACGCGCACACAGGGCTTTGCCAACTTGTATTTGCGTCCGTGGAAGCTGGCGGGCACGCATCAGTTCACGGTAGGCGGACGCGCAGACCGCGTACTCTACCATGCGGGCATCGATCGTGGCACGGTGCAATTTGTGGACGAAAGCCGAGCGGTGCTGCGGCAGATTGCTTTTTCAAACGCGCCGCCATTCAGCCTGAGCACGCTGGAATCAAGCGCATACATCCAAGATCGGTGGACGCCGATGCAGCGCGTGATTATTGAAACCGGCGGCCGCTGGGACCATGACACCTATCTGGGCCGCAATTTCTTTTCGCCTCGCATTGCCGGGACGGTGCTGATCAGCGCCGCCAGCGAAACAAAGCTCAGCGCGGGTATTGGAATTTACTTTGATCGGTCAAACCTGGCGCTGGCCAGCAATGGATCACAGGGCACGCGTACAGACGAATTTTTCTCTCCGGTAGCGGCGGTGTTTACGCCGACTTTCACGGTCGATCCCAGGCTGCTGACGTTGCCACGCTACAACAACTGGAGCGTTGCCGTGGAGCGGCGATTGCCGGGAAAGGTCTATGCGCGGCTGGAATACCTGAGCCGCCACGGCGCGCATGGCTGGGACTTTGCCAGCCTGCCGGGAAATAATTTTGTATTGCTGAGCGATAAAAAAGACAGCTATGACGGCGCGCAAATTACAGTTCGCAAAGAGTTGAAGCGCGGCTATCCATTCGCGATCGCTTACACACGGTCACGCGCTACTTCAAATCAGACAGTGGACTTTGCCATTGACGCCTTACTGGTAGGAAAGCAGGTGGGCGGAACGCTGCCGTGGGATTCGCCCAACCTATTGCAGACGTGGGGCAGCTATCCTTTGCCATGGAAATTCAAGAAGTTCGACATGGCGTGGTCAAGCATATGGCGCTCGGGCTTCAGCTTTGTGACGATTGACCAACTGGGGCAGATTGTTTCCGGGCCAGGACAATTCCGCTTTCCTGATTTCTTTACCGTGAACGCCACGGTGGAACGGAAGTTTGCGTTTCATGGATATCGCTGGGCCGCGCGCATTGGCGTGGATAATGTTTTGAATAGGGCCAATCCCAATGTGGTGGACAACGACGTAAACTCGCCGACTTTCCTGACGTTTTTTGGGACCGATCATCGTACGCTGAATGGGCGGATCAGGTTTTTAGGAAGGAAGTAAAAAAAACCTAAAACCTTACCGCTGATAACACTGATCACACGGATTTTCACTGATAAAACTGTGGGTTAGTCTTCATTGAGGCCGATAGGGTCTTTTAACGTCATTCATGGCTGACGAAACACAAAAAAGCAAAATCTGACCGCTGATGACACTGATCACACGGATTTTCACTGATAAGAACGGTTGCTTCTTTTAAAAAATATCCAGATCGTGGGCTGAGGCTACTGGCCCGGCGTATCCCGCTTTGCGCAATTCATCGATCAGCACAGCATCAACGGTGCTCTCATCCTGCGGCCGGAATAGCTGGTGGTAAAGCACCAACTGCTTGGGCTTGGCTGCGTTTGCGATTTCGGCGAGCGCAGTAGTGGATGTGTGGAAGGTTGAATGGTATTTCTGCCGCTCGGGCGGGCGCTGCTGGAACCACGCTGTTGAATACACCTCATGGACCAGGAGATCGCAGCCATGGCAGGCGCGGGCGATTGCCTGCGTCGGAGCCGTGTCACCGGAGATCACAATGCTGCGGTCTGCGGTTTCAAAGCGGTAGCCGTAGGAAAAATCCCATGTGCCATGCGCGACGGCGAAAGCACGCACGGTGACATTCGTGTCTTTGTAAACGATTCCCGGATGAATCTCATGGGCGTTGATGTGATATGCCTTCGCGTTGCCGTGCTCCAGGCCGTGGACGCGAATGTCGACGTCTTTCACATAAGCCGCTTGAATGTGACGCGCCATTGCGGCGATGCCGGGCGGGCCGTATAGTTCCAGCGCTCCGGGACGGCCTTCCACGGCGGGCGTGAGATAAAGGTCAGCGAGGCCGGCAGTATGGTCAGAATGCAGGTGCGTGGCAAAAGCGACTTTGAGACTTTTGGGCGTGAGCGCGGTGATGTGCTTGTCGCGGGCGGCAGCGGCGGCGCGGCGCACCACTCCTGGGCCGAAATCGACGAGATATGCTGAGCCGTTTACTACGATGGCAATCGACGGTCCGGATCGATCAGGATTGATGATGGGTGTGCCGGCGCCGAGGATGACGAGTTGGGTGTGAGCGTCCTGGGAGAGTGCGGTAGACGCGCAGAGGAGAAGCAGTGCGGCGAGTTGGAGAGAACTGAATTTCATGGTTAAGAAATCCGCAGAAAGTCTAATCGTCCGGCAAGGCCTTAGCCAGCAGGAGCGCGGATTTCGGGTAGAACTCCCTGAGGCTGCATTTACGTTCGATATATTCTCGGGGTACTGCGGAGCTCCCTCGGCTTCGCTCGGGATTTCGCCTGCGGGCTCAAACGCCCGCAGAACGGCTCAACTTCGACGCGCGCAGCTCCCTGCGGTCGCATTCGCTTGTTCAGGATGACAGATCTGAAGCGATGACGTCTAGCATCCGCATTTTCCTCTTTACGCGTTCACGTTTACAGCAATTTGAACTCTGGTTCCGGCGTTGCTTCCAGCAGGGTGCGCGTGTATTCGTGCTGAGGGCGCGAGGTGATTTCTTCGGCGGGGCCGATCTCGACGATTTCTCCGCGGCGCATTACGGCAATGCGGTCACACAGATAGCGGACAACGGGCATGGAATGCGAGATGAAGAGATAGGTGAGGCCGAAGTCGCGCTGGAGCTTTTTGAGCAGGTTCACGATCTGCGCGCCGACGCTGACGTCGAGCGCGGAGACGGGTTCGTCACAGACTACGAATTTGGGGCGTAGGACCAGGGCGCGGGCAATGCCGATGCGCTGGCGCTGGCCTCCGGAAAATTCATGCGGGTAACGGCGGAGGGCGGATTCGTCGAGGCCAACGGCGCGCAGGATCTCAATGGCGGCCTGGTGCAGATTGGCGGTGCGGGACAGGATCGCGGTTGATTGGCTGGTTGATTGGCCGCCGTTCGCGGTCGCTCCGTGGATGACCAGCGGCTCGGTGACGATTTCTTCCACGCGCATGCGCGGGTTGAGCGAGGCAAAGGGGTCCTGAAAGATGATCTGCATATCGCGGCGGAGGCGGCGCAACTGGCTGCCGCCGGCGCTGAGCACGTCCTGCCCATTGAAGGTGATGCTGCCGGAAGTGGGCTCGATGAGGCGGAGAATCATGCGTCCCAGGGTGGTCTTGCCGCAACCGGATTCACCGACCAGCCCCAGTGTTTCTCCTTGGGTGATGTCGAGCGAGACGCCGTTCACGGCGCGGACTTCACGCCGGGTCTTGCCGAACATGCCTTCGTCAGTCTGGTAGACCTTGACGAGATCGCGGATGGAGAGCAGAGGCATGGGATGAATGTAGAGAATGGGACCGTTTAAAAGGCCCCCTCTGACCTCGGATTTGCATCGAATTTTCTGGAGACTTCGTTAATTGCCGAGTTGCAGATTTCGCAATCCAAGCCTTTTGCTTCGACGAGGCGAACAATTTCTCTTGTCGATTCTTCAAATTGAGGGTTGAGCCAAATTCGAGCGATCAGCTTGTTAAGGTTGATGCCAATTTTGATTCCCTCAAAACCAACTTCTATTTTTTGATTGGCAAGACTATGTTGCCAGAATAACAGCCTAAATTCTCTTTCATCCTTGTAAGGTAGATCCTTACGCATAACAGATTGATATATATTGCCTACCGGCATTCTTTCCCGCTTGTAGTCAATGTAATCAACCACAGAACCTTCGACTTCACCGCCGAATCCGTCAAACGCGATCCGAATCCTTTCGAAACTGGTCTCTATTGCGCATCCACGGTCGGCGTACACTTTCCACATCAGATATGACTCCGCGTCATTCATGTGCCAACAATTAACGTAAAACTCCTCCCGATGTTTCTCGTAGTCCTCGATTTGAGCGTTGGCAATACCTGCGTCATGATAGAGATCGTAAAAATGTCTAAAAAGTGCTGCACTCGTCTTAGCCGTCAACAGCCCCTCCCATTGGTCGCTCATCAGCGAAAGGCGGCGGAAGTAGAGAGATTCAGTCGAAATTAGGTCAGTCAAACGTTCGAACTTCAAATACCGCCATAGCGGTTGAAGACTGTTGCTTGGCCTCGTAAGGGTGGCATTCTCGCGGTACACCTGATCTCTTTTCTGGCTTTGCTACCTGCCTTGCCATTATGAACGACCACAAGGATTTTTCAAGGACGCTCCGCCTCGCTGCGCGTTGGCCTGCGGCAGCGAGGAAGAATCGTTTATTTCGTTTTCCCGGCATTTATTCCTCAGCGCGCGATGCGCGCCTCGGAAACATGCCGGGCTACTGCGAGCCGTCCCTGGCGGGACTGGTTCGCGGGAAAGTATTGGCAGGATCATTTCGGCCTTCGTTAACTAGCTGAACTATTGCCGCCAGGAGCTGCGAAAACTGCTGTCTTGCGGCGTAGCGCGATGCGCGCCTAGGAAACATGCCGGGCTACTACGAGCCGTCCCTGGCGGGACTGGTTCGCGGGAAAGTATTGGCAGGATCATTTCGGCCTTCGTTAACTAGCTGAACTATTGTCGCCAGGAGCTGCGAAAACTGCTGTCTTGCGGCGTAGCGCGATGCGCGCCTCGGAAACATGCCGGGCTACTACGAGCCGTCCCTGGCGGGACTGGTTTGCGGGAAAGAATTGGCGGATCGTCTTGGCCTTCGCTAACTAGCTGAGCTATTGCCGCCAGGAGCTGCGAAAGCTGCCGTCTTTGCTGTGTAGCGCGTTGCGCGGCGCGTCGGACGTGCCAGACTACTATCGGTCGTCCCGCTCAAGCGGGACTGGATCTTGAACGGGACCTGCCTCCTCCTCGACCGGTGCTTCCTCCTCAACCGGTTGTTTTCAACCCATTGCGCAGTTCCGATAAATTCCCGCTATATCTTGCGATTGATTCGTTTTTTATTCGTCTTATAATAAAGCTGTGCGGATTGCCTGTAAGTCAGCCGCACAGAATGGCCGTTGATCAAATGAAACCAGCGACTGAAGACAGGCATTAATAGCAGCGGAACCGCAGGCCTCCAAGGCCTGCTCCACCCCGCACGGGTCTACAGTTCCGTGGATTGGGGCTTCGATTTCGGAACAAGATGCTCATTTTCGAAAAAGTGGGGAGGAAATGGGGAGGAATGAGGTAAGTGTCTTTGTTTGCAATGCGAGCGTCTGGGGAGAATTGGGGAGGAATCGCGTAAGTCCTTTAGAAATGGGGATCGAGGGGGAGGGGGAGGGTATCCGGTCATCCCCACCCGCGAGTGCTTGGACTCGCTGGAGGAGCGGAAAACAAGGTCGGACGGCAAACCGGGGTAAAGGATCTGAAGACCAAGTTTTGACTAATGGTTAATAACCAGATTTTGATGAGGTGAGCGATGAGCATGAGCCTGGACGCACTCTTCAAATTAGCGAAGGAAAGAGCCGCAGAAGAGGAAGCCAAACCGCTGGAGCAGAGACGGAGAGAATACCGGGAAAAGCGTGGCGCCTACTGGGAGGCCAGCGAGGAAGGCAAGCTATGCCTGGAGTTTTACCGCGCGTACACGGCCTACAAACAATATCTGGAGGAGAATTCGCGCGACTGGAGGGAGGGTAACGACACTCCGCTGGAGTTTGAAGAGCACCAGGTATATGACGAAATAGTGCGCAGGATGGCCGAATACGAGGCGCACCGCGAGGAAAAAGACAAGAAGAACCTGGAAAAGGCCAGATTGGCGGCACGGTGTACGCATCGACGAGCAGGCGGGCAATATTGCGGGTCTCCGCGGATGAGGGGCAGCAAATACTGCTACGGCCATGATCGCTTGATGGCGGCACGTACGCAGGACATGGAATTGCCTCCTTTGGAAGACGCGAATGCGGTTGTGCTGGGACTGACCAAGGGCCTGCAAGCGATGATGAAGGGACAGATGGACTTGAAGTCGGCAGGGATGTATTTTTACGCCATGCAGATTGTTGCCAGCGTGATGGGAAGGGTGAGATTTGGGGAGCCGGACGAGGGGTGAGAATCGCGGGCGCGGGAATTAAAACCTTACCGCTGATAGACGCGGATGACACGGATCGGGAAAATGGCATTGGCCTGGAACATTCCCTAAAAGCAGCCTGAGCGATACCGAAAATGTATTTTTAGGTCCCGTGACGGCAGCGGAGCCGATCCCTCGGGTCCTATTTGGCAGCTCTGCCCATTCACGCCAAAAACGGGCGCGAATGGGGCCCGAAAACGGCTGCCAAATTTACGGACCTCCTCGGGATGGCAACTCTTGGGTAGGGGCATTTTCTAGAGGGCATAGGACGGGGATGGTCGAAGCGGATGGAACGGATGAGCAACGCGGATGACACAGGGAAAGGACCTGAGAAAGGACACCGCCGAGGGCGGCGGTGCCACACGAGCGTGGCGCAACCACCAATTCGCAAGATCGAGGAGAGCGCTCGTTCTAACGGAGGGCAACGTGTAAGTTCGTCCCAGGGGATTAAGGCTTTTTGGGTCAGCTTTAAGGCGTAAGATTGGGCAGCTCAGCGTGCTAGAATTTGAATTACCTTCGGCCCAAAAAGACATTTTTAAGAGACGATTCTATTGATTGAGCTAGCGCCCTCCATATTGTCGGCCGATTTTGCCCACCTGGGTGACCAGATTCAGGCGGTGGCGGAAGGCGGCGCGACCGTGCTGCACGTGGACGTAATGGACGGGCACTTTGTGCCGAATATTACGATTGGGCCTCCGGTGGTGGCCAGCCTGAGAAAGGTGACGAACCTGCCGCTGGATTGCCACTTGATGATCGAAAACCCTGACCAGTACATTCCAGCGTTTGTGGATGCGGGAGCGGACTGGATTTCTGTCCATCAGGAAGCATGCGTGCACCTGAACAGGACGATTGAGCTGATCCGCAGCCATGGAGCGAACCCGGGAGTGGTGATCAATCCGGCAACGCCGGTGGGAACGCTGGAAGAAGTGCTTGATATAGTGCATCACGTCCTGGTGATGTCAGTGAATCCGGGGTTTGGCGGGCAGAAATTCATTCCTTCGTCGCTGGAGAAGGTACGCAAGCTGGCGCTGATGCGCACGGCACGCAACGCGAATTTCAGGATCGAGATTGACGGCGGCATGGCCCCGGACACGATTGGCCAGGCAGTGCGGGCCGGAGTTGAAGTATTGGTCGCCGGGAATGCCGTTTTTGGTAAGGGAAATCCCAGAGAGAACACGCAGCGGCTGCTGAAGCTGGCGACGGAAGCAACACTGCAAAGAGTCTGACGCCGGCTTGTGACCCAGCGCGTAAATTTTTTGAGGTAGGTAAATGGTGAGAAAAATTCTTGTTTCAGCCGTGTTGGCCGGCGCAGTGCTGGCCTCAAGCGGATGCCATCATAAAGTCCAGAACCCCCTAGCCAACATTGATTCCAAGCAGCCGGACAAAACGCTGTTTGACCGCGCCATGGATTCAATGAAGAAGGCGCATTACCAGGAAGCCAGGACGCTGCTTGAGACACTGATCAACACGTATCCTGATTCCGAGTACATTGCGCGGGCCAAGCTGGCGCTGGGCGACGCATGGTACAACGAAGGCGGCAAGGCAGCATGGCAGCAGGCCGAATCAGAATACAAGGATTTCCAGACCTTTTTCCCGAACCTGCCGGAAGCTTCAGAGGCGCAGTTGAAGATTGCGTCAATGCACTATCGCGAGATGGAAAAGCCGGACCGCGACTACGCCGAGGCGCAACGCGCGGCAGACGAGTATAAGCAGCTGATCCAGCAGTATCCTGACAGCCCGCTGGTGCCGCAGGCAAAGCAGAAACTGCGTGAGGTGCAGGAGATTCTGGCGGAGCGGCAGTTCCGCATTGCGCACTTCTATTTCCTGCGCGACAATCTGGCGGCCTCACAGGCACGGCTGCAATCGCTGACGGAATCCTACCCGCTTTACTCACAATCCGACGAAGCGCTGTTTGAGCTGGGCAACATCTACGAAAAAGAAGCTGCCGGCCTGAGGAAACAGAAGATTCCCGATGCGCAAAAAGAAAAGCTCGTCGCGCAATATGAGAAGAAGGCGATTGATGCTTACACCAAGATCGTCACACGCTATCCGGCAACGGACCGGGTGGGCGACGCCAAGAGACGCCTAGAGAGCCTGAAAGCGCCGATTCCGGAGCCAACCGCGGAAGCGATGGCGCAGAGCAAAGCGGAAGAAAGCAGTCGGGACAAAGTAAAGCTGGTAGCCAAACTGACCGGGAACTTCAAAAAGCATCCTAACGTTGCGCCTTCAACCAAAGTAGGCGAGCCCAACCTGCAGGAAGAAACCGTTACCAGCGCACCGGCAATCATCAATGACTTGACTCAACAGGTCAGCGGCACGGCGCCCGGCAATAGTGTTGGCGTGCAGGCCGTGGGCACGGGAACGGGAACGCCGGGTGCGAATGAGAAAGCCCCGGGCACCGCGGATAACACTCCTGAAGAGGGAACCGCACCGAAACCGGCTCCGCCGCAGGTGAATGAGATACAGAAGCCTGATCCGTCGCAGTCGGGCAGCCAGACCAGCGCGCAGAACGGCCAGGCAGCGACCACGGACAACAAGACAGCAGCGGATCCCAAGCAGGAATCCAGCAGCAAGAAAAAAGAGAAAAAGGGATTACGCAAGCTGATTCCGTTTTAGCGGAAGCTTGAGTGATCCATGGCGGAACCCACAGGGACTAGCACTTTTGGAACGCGCAGAATGCATGTCTCTGTTGGTTCTGAGGTAGTGTTCTGATTGACTTCAAAGCTAATTATCAGTAAGTTAGCCCTGTTTCCCGCCTCATAAAGGGATTGATGCGCCGGCGCGCGATTTTAGGCCCGTCCGGAGTGGCATAGCCAGTGGCGCACTGATGACAGTTGATGCACGGCGCGCAGCTTTAAGAAGGTGTTTTTTACGTGTCTTTAAGAATTCTATTTGCCGACGACAGCATGACTGCCCAGAACATGGGCAAGAAGATCCTTTCTGAAGCGGGCTACGACGTGGTGGCTGTCAGCAACGGCGCGGCTGCCGTGAAGAAAATTGCCGAGCAAAAGCCCGACATCATCATCCTTGACGTTTACATGCCGGGATATTCAGGGCTGGAAGTGTGCGAAAAAGTACGCGGCTCCCTGGACACAATGAAGACGCCGGTGCTGCTGACCGTCGGCAAGATGGAGCCGTACAAGCCGGAAGACGCGAACCGCGTAAAGGCTGACGGCGTAATCATCAAGCCGTTTGAAGCCAGCGATCTTCTGGCGATCATCAAAAAGTTTGAAGAGCGCATTGGGCAGATGCCGGTGCCGCCCATGGTGGCACAGGCTGTTCGTGCAGAAGTTGAATACCAGGAAGATGCCAGCACAGCGGTTGAACACATGGACCAGCGCTCCGTGGGAAAATCCAACTCGCAGCCAATGGTTGAAGTCCCTGACCACATGGCGGGCGCAGCCGCGTTTAACGATATGCTGGGAGCAGATTCGTCGATAGGGCCGCAGCATTTTGGCGTGAGCAGCCCTGCCGCGGCGTTTGAAACATCCGTAATTGTGCCTGCTCCGCCGATTCCCACAGCAGATTACGAGCTGCCGGGTTCATGGAAAGAAGACGCGAGACCTGAACCCGCGGCTGCCGTCGCGCCGGCCGCGGAGCCCGAACCAGAGATCACCGCTACTCCGGTAGAAGTTGCTCCTGATCCGGTTGCCGCGGAAGCGGAACCTGAAACAGTGGCCATAGAGCCGCTTGCTGATCCGGAAACCAGTGCAGCACCTGAAGAAGTTATTGAGGCTGTGTCCGCAGCGGCGGAGCCTGCGCATCCGCAATTTATTCCTGTTTATAAAGAGCCGGAACCAGAGCCTCAGGCACACGCGGCTTCATACGAAGTTTTGCCGACGGCCGCGCCGCCGACGGGCGACATAGAAATTCCGCGCGAACCAGAGTTGCAGGAAAGGGCTGAAGAAACCACACGTGCAACAGTAGCGGACCGAGTCGAGCCCGGACTGATGTCGAAACTTGATTCATTCACGGATGCAGCAAGAAAGGCTGCTGGCGAAGAACTGCCGGCGTATCATCCAAACGCAGCGGCACAGGAAGCGCCTGCAGCGCCTGCGATGGAAGTTGTGCCTGCAGCCAGCGAGTCGCCAAACAGCGGAGCGACAGCTGAAGTGAGCGATGCAGATTTTGAAGCGCGTGTAGCAGCCGCCATGGCCGCTTACAGCCACGCCACCGTGCCGGTTGAGGTTCATGAGAGTCCAGTAGTGGCGCCGGTAGAAATTCAGCCGGAACCGCCCGTTGAAACAGCCCCCGTGGCTGAAGCAGCGCCGGTAGAAGAAGCAGTGCCATCATTCGAATATCGTCCGCCGGTGCGCATTGCCGAGCCGGTGGAGATGGCTCCTGCGATGACTGAGCCAGTTTCTGCTTCGGCGCATGAAGCAGTGACTCATGAAGTCCATGAGGCGGTTACATCAGGCGTGGAAGCTGCGGCCGCTGCAGCAACGGAACCTGGAGCCGAGCACCATAACATCGCGCAGGCGGTGCATCGAGTAATGGAGCGCCTGAAGCCGGAGCTGGTCGAAGAAATCATGCGCGAGCTGCGGGCAAAGAAATAGACCCAGAAATCCTGTGTTCCTGAAGCGGCGCCTCTGGGCGTCGCTTTTGCCATTTCAGTGTGTTCTAGGATGGGCGGGTTGCCTTCAAGCAGCAGTTCTGGCGCAATTCTTACCACAACTGCGCGTTCAGGGATGGAATCTAACTCCACAGACCAGATATTCGAGATAGAGAATGGACATGGTCCAGGGAGAAAAGCTTATGCGCAGCATTTTGGGGTTTTCAATTTTGAGATCTTCAATTTTAAGATCTTCGACGGTCGCTGTAATGTTTGTTATAGGGCTTGGGATTTCGTCCAACGCACAGGGGATTCCGCAAGGTTCGTACCAACAGACGTGCAACAACGTTGCTGTCAACGGAAACGTTCTTTCCGCCAATTGCCAGGACAGCCGGGGCAACTGGATCAACGCTCAGCTTCCAGACGTTCAACGTTGCAACGGTGACATCACCAACGATAACGGAGCGCTACGTTGCGGCACATCCGCCTATGGGACCCAGGGTGGAAACGGACCCAACGGCTCGTACATGCAATCTTGCCAGAACATCCATGTCGGTGGTGACGATCTTCATGCCCGCTGCCAGACCCGCGATGGCGGTTGGCACGAAACCAAGCTGGATGATTACAACAAATGCCGTGGAGATATCCTGAACGATAACGGCAACCTGAAGTGCGTGGTGGGTGCAAGCTACGGCAATCCAGGATACCAGGGTGGATATCCGGCGGGCGTGGCTGGCGCTTCGTATACCCAGACGTGCAAGGACATCAAGAGCCACGGAGACCATCTGGAGGCCCGCTGCAAAACCAGAAGTGGCGATTGGCACAACACGAACCTGGACGATTACAGGAAATGCAAGGGTGAAGTCATCAACGATGACGGCAATCTACGCTGCGTAGCCGTTGGAGCTTACGGCGGTCCGGGCAGATTCGAAAACGTGAACGGCCCGAATGGCTCCTATATCCAGTCCTGCCAGGAGATCAAAGCCAGTGGCGACGATCTCCATGCACGCTGCCAGACCAGCGATGGGAGCTGGCACAGCACGAAACTGGACGACTATCAAAAGTGCCACGGCGACATCGTTAACGATAACGGCAACCTGCACTGCGCAAAATAAAGATCACGCCAGAGCAATCGCGCGACTAAGCTGACAAAAATGTGGACGCTTGGTCGCGTATTTTTTTATGTTTGTGGTTTATGGCTGAGCTGGTGCTTGTCGCTGCAACAACCGATTCGGCCCCTTCGTGACTACTGCCTGAGTTTGCTCACATCCGCGTTGCGCCTGTAATATCGAAGATTAGCTCCTTACAGCGCACATGTCCCACGAACTCCCCAAAACCTATGATCCCAGCGCCATAGAAGTCCGCTGGGCGGAATATTGGGTCGCGGAGAAGCTCTTCTCCGTGAAGACGCCGGAGCCTGGCTCGCCGGAAGCTGCCAAGCCGATCTTTACCATGCTGCTGCCGCCGCCCAACGTCACCGGCCGCCTGCACATGGGACACATGCTCAACCAGACGGAGATGGACATCATCACGCGCTGGCAGCGCATGCGCGGCTTTACTGCGCTCTGGCTCCCGGGTACCGACCACGCTGGAATCGCCACGCAAATGATGGTGGAGCGCCAGCTAGCCACGGAAGGCAAGAGCCGGCAGGCGTTGGGACGCGAGGCGTTTCTTCAACGCGTCTGGGAGTGGAAGAAGCTTTACGGCGGCGCTATTCAGGCGCAAATGAAGCGGCTTGGCGCGTCCGTGGACTGGGACCGCGAATACTTCACCATGGACGAGAACCTTTCTCGGGCGGTGATTGAGTGTTTTGTCCGCCTGCATGAGCAAGGGCTGATCTATCGCGGCAAGTACATCGTGAACTGGTGCCCGCGCTGCATGACCGCCATCTCTGACTTGGAAGTCGTGCATGAAGATTTTGCCGGCAAGCTGTATTCGTTTCGCTATCCGCTGGCTGACGATCCCAAGCAATTTGTCACCATCGCCACCACGCGGCCGGAAACAATGTTGGGCGATACGGCGGTTGCGGTAAATCCGAAGGACGAGCGCTATAAAAAGCTCGTCGGCAAAAAGCTGCGCCTTCCGCTGGTGGACCGCGAGATTCCCATCATTGCCGATGATTTTGCCGATCCGCAGTTTGGCAGCGGCGCTGTAAAGGTCACGCCGGCGCACGATCCTAACGACTTTGCCATTGGTTTGCGCCACAACCTGCCGCAGATCAACGTAATGGATGACCAGGCGCGCATCAATGAGAATGGCGGGCCATATAAGGGGCTGGATCGCTATGAGGCGCGGGAGAAAATCCTGCGCGATCTGGAAGAGCTTGGCTTGCTTGCGGGCATCAAGGACCACACGCTGGCCATCGGCAAGTGTGATCGGTGCAAGACCATCGTGGAGCCGCGCCTTTCCACGCAGTGGTTCATCAAGATTCAGCCATTGGCTGATCGCGCGATTGAAGCCGTGGAAAAAGGCGAGATCAAATTCACGCCGGAGAATTACGCCAAAACTTACTTCGAGTGGATGCGCAATATTCATGACTGGTGCATCTCGCGTCAACTTTGGTGGGGACATCGCATTCCGGCGTGGCACTGCCAGGGATGTTCGCACATCACGGTTGCGCGCACTACGCCCGCAGCATGCGAAAAATGCGGCGGCAACAAGCTCACGCAGGATAATGATGTGCTGGACACGTGGTTTTCTTCTGGCTTACTGCCATTTACCGTTTTTGGCTGGCCGGAAAAGACGCGCGATCTCGATGTTTTTTATCCCACCACGCTGCTCATCACCGGTTTTGACATCCTGTTTTTCTGGGTGGCGCGCATGATCATGCTGGGCTGCCATTTTATGGCCGATCACAAGCAGGGAAGCGTACCATTTCAAAACGTTTATATCCATGCGCTGGTGCGCGATGCCGATCGCCAGAAGATGTCCAAGACCAAGGGCAACGTGATCGATCCGATTGAGGTCACGGAGAAGTACGGGACTGACGCAGTGCGCTTCACGCTGGCATCCATGGCCTCTCCCGGGACTGACATTGCTTTTTCAGAGAGCCGTACCGACGGCTACCGCGCTTTTGCCAACAAGATTTGGAACGCCGCGCGCTTCATGTTCATGAACCTGGATCGCGTTGAAGGGGCCAGCCTGACCGGAGGCGCAAAGCCAGAACAGCTCAACAAGCTTGAGAACCGCTGGATTTATTCACGCTTCCATCACGTTGCCGGAGAGGTGAACCAGAGTCTTGCCGACTATCGTTTTGATGAAGCCGCCAATACCATCTATAAATTTTTCTGGGGAGAATTCTGCGACTGGTATCTGGAAATCATCAAGCCCGCCCTAACCGGTGTGCCAGAGGACGCCCGCAGTGCTGTGGCCTTTCTGGGCGACATGTTTGAAGGATCGTTGCGCCTGCTTTCCCCGTTCATGCCCTTCATTACTGAAGAAGTTTGGCACGCAATGTATGAAGGCAAGCCGCCGGCAAAGTCGATTGCTTTGGCGCGGTATCCTGCGCTTGATCAGCGCTGGCTCAATGACCAGGCAGAAGAGCAGATGGTGGTGCTGCAGGACCTGATTGAAAAAGTACGCAACATGCGCGCGGAAATGAAAGTTGAACCCAAGGTGAAAACTCCGGTAAAGATCCACGCCGCTGCCGACGTGACAAAGCTGGTAACGGAAAATCGCGGCATGGTGGAGCGGCTGGCCAGCGTCGAAGGCATTGAGTTTGTGAATGAGTCGCTGGCACAGATGGCAGGTGCGCGCACCACGCCAAAATTTGAAGTCGCGCTGGTGTATGAGCAAAAAATCGACGTCGCTGGTGAGCGCGAGCGCCTGACGAAAGACCTGACGAAGCTTGAAGGCGAGCTGGCCAATGCGGACCGTCAGCTTGGTAATCAACAGTTTCTGGCCAAAGCGCCGCCGCAGGTGGTTGAAGGTATACGCAGACGGCAGGGTGAATTGCACACGCTGATAGCAAAGGGAAAGACTGCATTAGCAAAGCTGGGTTAAGGTAAAGAACTACCCCAATCGGAGAATTTGTGAAAGCGCTGGAAAAAACGCTCGCGATTCTTGCGTTTGTCGTGCTGGTTTCGCAGACCGTGCGGCATGCTTACCTGCTGTGGCTTGAGCCCCGGATCTCAGTGCTCGACAAGTATGACCAGCCGCTGAAAAACGAGATTGCCAGCGCCCGTTCTCTGGACGAACTGGTGCGCCGCTATGATCCAGTGCGTAAACAGGTGGATGCGGCCAAGGAGCAGGCGAAATCGGAAGAGAAGCCTGTCAGCGAATACAGCAATCTGGAGCCGTACAAGTCAGAACGCACGTTGCGAGAGGCCATCAAGGAGTGGGAGGATAGGTCCAAACAGATCCGCGAAATCTGGTTTTATTGTTCAGTGGCTTTCGTATTGTTTATTCTGGGAACCTTGCTGTATAGGAAATGGAACCGGTGGTTGGGTCTGACGCTTCTGATCAGCAGCTTTTGCGAGTTCATCTACTGGACCAGCCCCACTTTTTTGGGGCCGAATACGCATGAATTCGACCGCCTGCTGGTGCAAAAACTAGTTTTTTCGATCGTCGTGCTGGCGCTCCTTCTGGTGGCTATCCGGCTGAACGGCATATTTCTGGAGGAGCGAAAGCCCAGCCCGGCTTAGAGGACTGTAAGCCTAGGCCCGTGCTGGCCGAGCGGCGTGATGCAGGGCTGGTTAAACTAGCTAAAGCGAACTTTCGAAGCGGTTTGGAGCGAAGCGACAAAAAACATGGATTGGCATAGCCGAAGACTGAGCGCGATATTGGAGCACGCTTTGCTCGAAGACAGGGCGACCAGTGATGCCACGTCGCGTGCGTGCATTGACGCGGAGCAGCGCGCCACCGCCACCATCCTGGCCAAGCAGGATTGCATTCTGGCGGGCGTGGGCGCAACCGCGCGCATTCTGGAAATTTATGAGCATCTTGACCGTCACGTGATCGGCCACCCGGAAGTGATCAGCCATGGCGAAATCTTTGACGGCGTCCGGCTGCACAAAGGGCAGGCCATTGCGGTGGTGCGGCACAATGCGCGCGCATTGCTTTCCTGCGAACGCGTGATCCTGAACGTCCTTCAGCGGCTCAGCGGAATTGCTACTACCACGCGTAAATATGTTGACGCCATCCACGGCACCCGGGCGCGAATCCTGGATACCCGCAAAACGGCCCCCGGGCTGCGCGTGCTCGATAAGTACGCCGTGCGATGCGGCGGAGGCCAGAACCATCGACTCGATCTTTCTGACGGCGTGCTAATAAAAAATAACCATATCGCGCTTGCTGGAGGCGTGGCCGTTGCATTGCAGAAGGCGTTGCGCAACCGGCGCGAGGAGCAGCCGATTGAAATCGAAATACGCTCGCTGGCTGAACTGGATGAAGCCCTGGCCAATGGCGCTGAGAGCATCCTGCTGGACAATATGAAGGTGGAAGATGTTCGCTTGGCTGTGCAGCGCGTCGCGGCCCATTCGCGGCAAGTTCCGGTAGAGGCCTCTGGCGGCATTCGACTGGAAAATGTCCGCGAGTACGCCGAAACCGGTGTGGATTACATTTCTGTTGGCGCGCTTACCCACTCGCCGCAGGCCGTTGATCTGAGCATGCGCATTGTTCCAGCTTAATGAACGCCCCGCCTGAACTGGCGGGCGCTCATGGATGTTAAAGTAGTAAACTACACTACCCCGTCAGCCTGACGGCCGTGGATGGAGGTCGAAAAAGGTCATCTCGAGGTTCTAGACCACCGACCCCAGAAGGAATATCTTCAGCTAGATCAATAAGATAAACGTGGCACGGGAGTTTGCGGCGGAGATTCGGTATTATAGGCAAGCTCAACAGCTACAAGAGAAGCAACAGTCTGAAAAAGGAGAACTTTTCACTCATGCGTAAAGTCCTGGGATTGCTGTTGGCGGTAGTCGCCGTTTGCGGTTCTGCTTTGGCCGCCGATGAATACAAAATTGACCCTAACCATTCGTCGGTCAACTTTGCTGTAACTCACCTGATGGTCAGCACCGTGAATGGTCGATTCACCTCGTTTGAGGGAAAGGTCCTTTTTGACGATAAAGACGTCACTAAGTCTTCCGTGAACGTGGACATCAAGACCTCGAGCGTTAACACTGACAATACGTCGCGTGACAACGATCTGCGCTCGCCCGGCTTTTTTGATGCGGAAAAATTTCCGGCGATCACCTTCCAGAGTAAGTCGGTTGAAAAAAAAGGCAATGATTACGTGGCCCATGGCACGCTGACAATCAAGGGTGTTGCCAAAGATATCGACCTGCCTTTTGAGTTGAAAGGGCCCGTTGACGCCGGCAAGATGGGGAAAGTAATGGGCGCGCATGCCAGCTTGACCGTCAATCGCCAGGACTTTGGCGTTTCCAAGGCGCCCGGAATGGTCGGCAATGAAATAAAGATTGACCTTAACGTTGAAGCCCATATGGCGCCGCCACCGGCCGCAGGGAAATAAATACTGTGACGAACCCGGAGTATCTATTGCCGGAGTTGCTTGCGCCCATGGTGCGCAACACTATTTTTTCCGGCAACATTCATCACTGCGTACAGGCCGACTCCACCAACTCAATTGCGTTGCGTGGAGCGGCGCTGGCCGGCCAGCATCCTGATGACACTCCGGAAGGCGCTGTTTTCCTGGCTGAAGAACAGACCGCCGGCCGCGGACGCAGCGCCCACTCCTGGCACTCTGAACGCGGCACAGGGATTTATTGCTCATTCCTGTTGCGTCCGCCCATGACGCCCGCAGAATCTCTGTGGCTTTCCTTGATCGCGGGCGTTGCCGTTCAGGACGCCGTGAGAGAGACAAGCGGCCTGGCTGCCGATATCCGCTGGCCCAATGATCTGCTGATTAACGACAAAAAGTTTGCCGGCATCCTAACGGAAATG
>Ga0105245_10000966_pt1 | contig 26196 bp, 24 predicted proteins | sample KBSM54metaG_FD_81523 | JGI IMG/M metagenome (GOLD analysis project Ga0105245, IMG submission 81523) | Miscanthus rhizosphere microbial communities from Kellogg Biological Station, Michigan, USA - KBS M5-4 metaG | ecosystem: Host-associated > Plants > Roots > Rhizosphere > Soil | place...
ACCTGGAAGGCCAGCCGGGTGCCGAACACGACCCGGGAGAACACGTCCTAGCGGAGGTTGGTGGTGCCGAACCAGTGCTCGGCGCTGGGCCGGCCGAGTTGCGGCAGCCCCCGGTACTGGGCCTCGCCGTAGGGGGCGACCAGGGGCGCCAGCAGGGCCATGAGCAGGAACAACCCGGTGATGACGGCCCCCGCCACCATCAGCCGGCGGGCGGTCGGATGCGTCGTGCGCCACAGCTTTCGCAGCCGGACGAGCCGGGCGTTCACTGGAACCGGATCCGGGGGTCGACCCACGCCGACACCACGTCGATCACCAGGCTCACGCCGACCACGAACAGGGCGTAGAACGTCACCAGGCCCTGCACCGCGGTGTAGTCCCGGTTCTGCAGGAACTGGTAGAGCGACAGCCCGATCCCGGGCCAGGTGAAGGTGGCCTCGGTCAGCACCGCCCCGCTCAGCAGGAGGGCGAACTGGAGGCCCACGATCGTCACCACCGGCACCAGCGCGTTGCGGAAGGCGTGGTTGAACAGCACCCGGCGCTCGCCGATGCCCCGGGCCCGGGCCGCCTCCACGTAGTCCGACTTGAGCGTCTGGAGCATGTTCACCCGCACCAGGCGGATGAAGATGCCGCCGATCACCATCCCGAGGGTGACCGCGGGCAGGGTGAGGTAGCGCAGGGCGCTGCCGAGGGCGGCCCAGTCCCCCGTCAGGACGGCGTCCACCAGGTACAGGTGGGTGATCGACCGGGGCTCGTGGAAGGGCGCGATGCGGCCCCCGGTGGGCAGCCAGTGCAGCTGGATGGAGAACAGCAGCTGCAGCATGATCCCCAGCCAGAAGATGGGCGCGGCGTAGAGGACGATGCCCAGCAGGCGCCCGCCCACGTCGAGGAACGTGTCCCGGAAGCGGGCGGCCAGCGCCCCCACCAGCACCCCCACCCCGATGGCGACCACCATGGCGGCCAGGGTCAGCTCCAGCGTGGCCGGGAAGCGGTCGGCGATGGTGGTGCGCAGCGGCCGGTTGGTGGTGATGGCCCGCCCGAAGTCGCCCCGGCCCACGTCGGCCAGGTACGACGTGTACTGGCGCCACAGGGGCCGGTCGAGCCCGAGGTCGTGGCGGATCTGGTCGGCCCGCTGCTCCGACACCCGCCCCCCGAGCGTCGCCGTCACCGGGTCCCCCGGCGCCACCCGGAGGAGCACGAAGGTGACCGTCAGCAGGATGAAGAGCATGGGCACGGCCAGCAGCAGCCGGGCCAGCACGTAGGCCCGGAGCGAGCCTCCTCCCGACGAGCTCACCCCGTCAGGAGGTCAGGACTTCTCGATCAGGAAGAAGCGCAGCAGCTGGATGGGGTCGAGGACCACGCCCGACACCCCGTCGACCGTGGCCGCGAACTGCGAGATCTGGAAGATCGGGACGTACGGCGCCTGGTCGGCCATGTAGGACTGGGCCTGCTTGACGATGGTGGTGCGGGCGGCCGGGTCGAGCTCCTTCTGCTGGGCGTGGACCAGGTCGAGCATGGCCGGGTCCTCCCACTTGGCCGGGTCGAACACGCTCGGGTCGGCGAAGGGCTCCAGGTAGTCGTCGACGTCGAGGTAGTCGGGGTACCAGCCCATGAGGAACAAGGGCATCTCCCCCGCCCGCCGCTTGTTCCCGTACTCGGCCCACTCCACGTTGGAGATGGTGACCGTGAAGCGGCCGGTGTCCTCCAGGCTGCGGGCGACCACCTGGGCCACCGCGGCCTCGGTGTCGCCGTAGTGGGTGGGGCTGAACCAGAAGTCGAGGGGGACCTTCTCGCCCTCGGGCACCCCCGCCGCGGTGAGGAACTGGTCGACCTTGGCCTTGTCCGGCTTGGCCCCGTACAGCTCGCTCCACTTGGGCTCGTGGGAGCTGGCGAAGGTGGGCGGCACCATCGACTGGAGGGGCACGCCCGTGCCCTTGAGGACCTCGGTGGTGACGGCCTCCCGGTCGACGGCCGCGGCCACCGCCTTGCGCAGGTTGAGGTTGTCGAACGGCGGCTTGGTCACGTTGAAGGTGAGGTAGCGGATGCCCGGCCCCTGGCCCTCCACCACCTTGAAGCCGCTCTGGGTGCGGAAGAAGGCCAGGTCGTCGGGCTGGAGGGCCCGGTAGGCGACGTCGACCTCCTTGTTCTGCAGGGCCAGCTTGAGGGCCGACGACTTGTCGAACAGGCGGATGAGGACCTTCGCCGTCTTGGGCGCGGCGCCCCAGTAGTCGGGGTTGGCCTCCAGCGTCAGCGATTCCTTCTCCTTGTAGGAGACGAGCTTGTAGGGGCCGGTGCCGACGATGGTGTCGGTCTTGTACTTCGCCAGCACGCCGGGGCCGTCCTCGGTGCCGGACAGGACGTTGGTCTTGTAGGCGGTGGGGCTGACGATGCTGGCCACGGTGAAGGCGAGGCGGGACAGGAACGTCACGTTGGGCTTGTCGAGGGTGATCTCGACCTTGGTCGGGCTCGGGGTGGCGATGCTCTTGATCGACGTGAGCAGGAACCCGGCCGCCTCCGCGTCCTTGTTGCCGAAGTCACGGGCCCGCTCCAGGGAGAACTTCACCGCCGCCGAGTCCATCGGGGTGCCGTCGTGGAACTTCACACCGGGGCGGAGGTCGAAGGTGTAGACGGTGCCGTCGGCCGAGACCGTGGGCAGGGCCGCGGCCAGCAGCGGCGTCGGCTCGCTGGCGTTGGGGGCGTAGGTGACCAGCGTCTCAGCGGTGTTGAAGTCGATGGTCGAGGCGAACAGGTCATAGGCCTCGGCCGGGTCGAAGCTGTTCTGCAACGAGTCGGTGGTGCCGACCACGATCGAGCCGGACGCGGCCCCGGTCCCCCCACCCCCGCCCGTGTCGTCCTTCCCGCAGGCCACCGCCGCCAGGCAGAAGACCATCAGAACGGCCAGACGACCACCCCAACCCTTGCTCCTCACCGCAGCCTCCCCGATGCTGAACTGGACCTGACCGGGAAGTGTACGGGTGGGCGGCCGCCGCCGCCGTGTACCGAGCGCGAACCTCGGCCGGAGCGGGCGCGGTCATGGGCGTTCGTACCGTCCCGCCCATGGCACGATGCTCGGCAAGGTCCCCTTGTCACCGTCTTCTTCTGGGTCATCAAGGTGCGCGCCACGAGCGGTGCCCGGGAGCTGCCGGGCGGTCGTAGGGTTGGTGGCGGCCGCCGGGCTGGCGACCGCCACCACTGCCCCAGCGTGCGCGCGACCCGGACCAGCCGGACGCGGAGGAGAGCCGGGACCTTTGCCATGATCCGAGTGCTGCTGGTGGCGGCGGTGGTGCTGGTCGCGTCGTGGGGGCTGCTCCTCGTGCTCGCCCGCCGCCTCCCTCCCGGCATCCTCAAGGACCTGGCCGCCTTCCTCCCCGCGTGTGTCACGGTCGGCCGACGGCTGCGCAAGGACCCCCGGGTGCCGCGGCGGGCCAAGCTGGCGGTGGGCTTCGCCGCCCTCTGGGTGCTGTCGCCGATCGACCTGATCCCCGAGTTCCTGCCCGTGATCGGCCCTCTCGACGACGTGGTGGTGGTGGCTCTCGCCCTGCGCTACGTCGCCCGGAGGGTCCCCCGGGAGGTGCTGTTCGAGGCGTGGCCGGCCGAGCCCCGGTTGCTGGAGCGACTGCTGGGGACGCCGTGAACGCGCTGGCCGACACCCTCACCCGCCTGGCCAGCCCGTGGGCGTACGTGGCGGTGGCGGTGCTGGCCGCGCTGGAGGCGTCGGCCTTCGTCGGCCTGGTCATCCCCGGCGAGCTGGCCCTGGTCACCGGCGGCTACCTCGCCTACCAGGGCCGGGCCAGCCTCTGGATCATGATGGCGGGGGCGGCCCTGGGCGCGATCGTGGGCGACTCCATCGGCTACGAGATCGGACGCCACTTCGGCGACCGGCTGCGCCGGAGCCGGCTGGGCGCCAAGGTCGGCGCCGAGCGGTGGCAGCGGGCGGAGGCCTACCTGACCCGCCGGGGCGGGCGGGCCGTCTTCTTCGGGCGCTTCGTCGGCATCCTGCGGGCGCTGGTCCCGGCGCTGGCCGGCGTGTCCCGGATGCCGTACCGCGTCTTCCTCGCCTGGAACGCGCTCGGCGCGGTGCTGTGGGCCCCCGGCTTCGTGCTCCTCGGCTACGTCGCCGGCAGTTCCTACCGGCGGGTCGAGCACTACGCCGGCCGGGCCGGCCTGCTCCTCCTCATCGCGGCGGTGGTGGTGGGCGCCATCGTCGTCGTCGCCCGGTGGGTGGCCCGCCACCCGGACGAGGTGCAGGCGTTCGTCGGCCGCCTGCTCGACCGGCCCCTGCCGGCCCGGCTGCGGACGCGCTTCCGGCGCCAGATCGACTTCGTCGTCCGCCGCCTCCGCCCCGGCCAGGCCCTCGGGCTGTCGCTGACGGTGGAGCTGGTCGTCCTGGGGCTGCTGGGCTGGGTGTTCGGGGCGGTGGTCCAGGACGTCGTCGCCGGCGACGGGCTCTTCCACATCGACCGGCCGGTCATCGAGTACGTCGTCAGCCACCGCACGCCGTGGCTCACCAGCACCATGCGCACGGTGAGCGTGCTCGGGAGCACCGTGGTGCTGATCCCGCTGGTCGTCGTCATCGGTCTCCTCGCCCACCGGCGGGGGAAGGGATGGCGGCCGTTGGCCGTGCTGGCCGCGGCCCAGGGGGGATCGGTCGTGCTCTACGACCTGGTCAAGGTGCTGGTGGCCCGGCCCCGGCCCTCCATCGCGCCGCTGATCGCCACCGCCACCGGGTACTCCTTCCCCTCCGGGCACGCGGCCCAGGCGGTGGCCGTCTTCGGCGCTCTCGCCTATCTGGCGTCGGGATGGGCGGCCCGCTGGACCAACAAGGTCGCCATCTGGGCCGTGGCCGCGGTGGCCGCCCTCGTCGTCGGGCTGACCCGGGTGTACCTGGGCGTGCACTGGCCCTCGGACGTGATCGGCGGGTGGGTCCTGGGCGCCCTGTGGCTGGCCGCCCTGGTCATGACCCTCCGGGCGTTCGCAGCCGTTCGGCCAGCCAGCGGGCGTCCTCCACCGCGAAGCCGGAGTCGTCGTTGTTGAAGTAGGCGTAGACGTCGTGGCCCCGGCCGAGCCAGTACGTCATGCGCTCAACCGGCCAGAACAGGCCGTCGGCCCCGTACCGGCCCTGGTAGGCCCGGTTGCGGGCGTCGGGGCCGTGGAAGCGCCAGTACGACCAGTCGGTGGTCAGCTCCCACGGGATGCCGGCCAGCAGATCGTGGATGCACAGGGCCGCCCCGTGCCGGCGGAGCACCTCGTAGACCTCCTCGTGCAGCCACGAGGGGTGGCGCAGCTCGACCGCCCACCGGTGGGTCCTGGGCGCCACCGTGAGGAACTCGTCCAGCCGGGCTGTGTCCCGGTGCCAGTTCGGCGGCAGCTGCACCACCGTGGGACCGGCGTGCTCGCCCAGGCGCTCGAGCCGGTCGAGGTGGTTGGGGAGCCACGACGCGGCGTCCCCGAGCTTCATCCGGTGGGACCCGAACTGGCCCAGCTTGAGGGCGTGCACGAACCCGGGCGGGGCCTGGGCCGCCCACCCTTCCACGGTCGGCACGGGGGGGAGCCGGTAGAACGTGTTGTTGATCTCGACGGTGTCGAACAGGGACGCGTAGTGCTCGAACCACCGCCGCCGTGGGAGGTCTTCCGGATACACCCGGCCCCGCCAGTGGTCGTACATCCATCCCGAGCACCCGACGAGGGGCCGGCCCCGGGGCGTCACGTCACTCCTCGAGCCGGAGGGCGGAGATGAAGGCCTCCTGGGGCACCTCGACCCGTCCGATCGACTTCATCCGCTTCTTCCCCTCCTTCTGCTTGTCCAGGAGCTTGTTCTTCCGCGTGATGTCCCCGCCGTAACACTTGGCGATCACGTCCTTGCGGACGGCCTTGACCGTGGTCCGGGCGATGATCCGCCCCCCGATCGCCGCCTGGATGGGCACGTCGTACTGCTGCCGGGGGATCAATTCCTTGAGCTTCTCGGTCATCTTGCGCCCGTACTCCTCCGACCGGGACTTGTGGAGGATGCAGCTGAAGGCGTCCGCCGGCTGGCCGTTGAGGAGGAGGTCGACCTTGACCAGGTCGCTCTCCTCGTAGCCGTCGGGCTCGTAGTCGAGGCTGGCGTAGCCCTTGGTGCGGCTCTTGAGCTGGTCGAAGAAGTCGATGACGACCTCGGCCAGCGGCACCCGGTACACGAGCTCCAGGCGCTCGGGCGAGAGGTACTCCATCTTCTTCATCTCGCCCCGCCGGCCCTGGCACAGGTCGATGACGGCGCCCGTGTAGTCGCTCGGGAGCAGGATGGTGAGGGTGAGGAAGGGCTCCTCGATCGACTTGAGCTTGTTGGGAGGGGGCATGTCGGCCGGGTTGTCGACCTCCACCACCTCGCCGCCGACCAGGTGGGCCCGGTACTCCACCGACGGCACGGTGGCGATGAGACTGAGGTCGAACTCCCGCTCCAGCCGCTCCCGCACGATCTCCATGTGCAGCAGGCCCAGGAACCCGCACCGGAACCCGAAGCCGAGGACCCCGCTGGTCTCGGGCTCGAACGTGAACGAGCTGTCGTTGAGGCGCAGCCGGTCGAGGGAGTCGCGGAAGTCGGAGTAGTCGTCGCCGTCGACCGGATACAGCCCGCAGAACACCATGGGCTTGGGCTCGCGGTAGCCGACCAGGGGCTCGGTGGTGGGGCGCCCGGCCTCGGTGACGGTCTCGCCCGAGCGGGCCTCGCTCACGTCCTTGATGCCGGCGACCAGGTAGCCCACCTCACCCGGGCCCAGCTCCGCGATCGGGGTGAGGGCGGGGGCCCGCACGCCCACCTCGTCGGCGTCGTGGACGGCCCCCGCCTGGAGGAACCGCAGCCGGGAACCGGTGGCGAGCACGCCGTTGAACACCCGCACCGCGCTGACGACGCCCCGGTACTGGTCGTACATGGAGTCGAAGATGAGGGCCTGGAGGGGCGCGTCGGGGTCGCCCTTCGGGGCCGGGATGCGGGCGCAGGCGGCGTCGAGGAGCTCGGCCACGCCCTGTCCCGTCTTGGCGCTGATGCGCAGGATCGTCGACTTGTCGATCCCGAGGACCTTCTCGATCTCGTCCTCCACCCGGTCGGGCTCGGCCGCCGGCAGGTCGACCTTGTTGACCGCGGCCACGATCTCGAGGTTGGCCTCGATGGCCTGGTAGCAGGTGGCGAGGGTCTGGGCCTCGATGCCCTGGGTGGCGTCGACCAGGAGGATGGCCCCCTCGCAGGCGGCCAGGCTGCGCGAGACCTCGTAGCCGAAGTCCACGTGGCCGGGCGTGTCGATGAGGTGGATCGTGTGGCCCTTCCACGGCAGGCGCACGTTCTGGGCCTTGATGGTGATGCCCCGCTCCCGCTCGAGGTCCATCGAGTCGAGGTACTGCTCCCGCATGTCGCGGGCGTCGACCGCCCCCGTCAGCTCGAGGATGCGGTCGGACAGGGTGGTCTTGCCGTGGTCGATGTGGCTGATGATCGACAGGTTGCGGATGCGGTCGCGGGAGATCATGGCGTGACTCCCATTGTCCTACAGGCGGGCGGCGCTCCGGATTAGGCGGGCGGCTGGCGCAGCTGGGCCAGCCCGGCCGCCATCTGGTCGAACAGGTCGGCCACCAGGGGGGCGTCGACGAGCATGGGCGAGTGGCCGCCGGGGAGCTCGATGGCGTCGACGCCGAGCCGGCTGCGGGCCATGCGCCGCGACCAGCCGGGAGCGATGGACCGGTCGGCGGTGCACAGGACGTAGGCCGCAGGGGCGGTGGGGAGCGCCTTCAGGGGGTTGTCCTCGAGGGCCGGGGTCCACGACTGGCGCCGGAGCTTGCGGGCCGACTCGGTGGCCACCAGCAGGGTGCAGTCGTGGAAGAAGGCCTGCACCGCGGCGTCCTCCGGCCACGACGTTGACCCGTCGTCATGGGTGACCTGTTTGGCGGAGAGGGCGGCCCATTCCGGCGAGTAGGTGTCCTCGTCGGTGTGCATCGGCTTCCCCGGGTCGGGCAGGTAGGCGCACAGGAAGATGAGGCCGGCGATCGGCCGGTGCTCGGCAACGACGGGGATGGTGAGGCCGCCGAGCGAGTGGCCGACGAGGATGACGTCGTCCCCGGGCTTGACCCGGGAGTCGTCGAGCGCCTTCTCGACGACCGCGGCGTAGTCGGCGATGCCCGCGTCGGGATCCTCGATGGGCAGGTCGGGAGCCACGACGGTGTGGCCCATCTTGCGCAGCTCGACGGCGAGCGGCGTCCAGCACCACCCGCCGAACCAGGCGCCGTGGACGAGGGCAAAGGTGGCCATGGCGACAGACTAGGGGCGTCAGAGCGTCGGGTCGTCGCCCCGTTGCGGGAACCGGACCAGGTCGGCGAGCAGCGACGCCGCCGCCCGGGCCAGCGCCGCCCGCCCGACGTCGAGCTCGACGCACAGCTCCGAGCCGCCGCGGCCCCGGGCCCACGGTGGGCGCAGCTCGAGCTGGAAGCAGGCCTGGAGCAACACCCGGTTGGCGTCGTCCGGCTTGGCCTGGGCGGTGACGGTGAGGTTGGGCTCGGAGAACGTCGCCGGTACGGTGGCCGGGTCGCGGGCGGCGGCGTTGACCAGCCATCGCACCAGGTGCTTCGCCTCCCACGTCGTGAGGCACGGGTCGACGACCTCCCACGTTCCCGCGGGCGACGCCACCCGCACCGCCACCAGCAGCCAGTTCGAGTCCCAGGGGTCGGTCACGTCGTCGGGGAACTGGTAGCCGACGATGCCGAGCTCGAGCTCGTTGCCCTCCAGGCCGGCCAGCAGCACGCCCCGAGTGTGGCCCAGCGGGGGGTCGCCCCCGGCGCTGGTACCCTGGGCGGGCTATGGCGAACATCAAGAGCCAGATCAAACGCAACCGGCAGAACGAGGTTCGCCGCCTGCGCAACAAGTCGGTCAAGTCCGAGATCAAGACGCGGGTGAAGAACGCCGTCGTCGCCATCCAGGCGGGCGACGACGCCAGCCCCGACGCGGTCCGCCTGGCCGTCAAGCGCATCGACAAGGCCGCGGCCCAGGGCATCATCCACGCCAACCAGGCGTCGAACCGCAAGTCGGCCCTGATGAAGCGGGCGGCGGCGCTCTCGTCGAAGTAGCCGCTAGCGGCGGCCGGGTGCCGGCCGGCTGCGGGCAGGCGCCGGCGCCAGCCGGCTGAGGCGGGCCACCAGCACCTCCAGCACCAGATCGCCCGGCCACTCCGTCGAACCCTTGAGGGCCATGTCGGCGTCGGCCAGCAGGGTGATGGCCCGGGCGATGGGGGCCGATCCGAGCCGGCGGGCCTGGAGCAGGGCCTTCTTGGCCGGGAAGGTCGATCCGGTCATCCCCAGCAGCTGGGCCGCGGCCGTCTCGTCGGGCGAGTCGGCGCCGTCGAGGCGGAGAATGCGGGCGAAGTGGGTGTGGAGCGTGGCCAGGACCACGAGCGGGTGGCGCCCGCCCCCCGCCGTCAGGCGGTGGAGGGTGGTGAGGGCTGCCGCGGTGTCGCCCCGGTCGATGGCGTCGGTGAGCTCCCACGGGGCCACCCCACCCGCCTCCCCCAGGAACGGCGCCACCTCCTCGGGCCCGAGGCGGGCCCCGGCGCCGTAGGCCACGGCCAGCGTCTCGAGGAGCGAGCGCAGCCGGCCCAGGTCGTCGCCCAGGTGGCGGCCGGCGAGGTCGACCGCGGCCCCGTCGAGGCGGACGGAGCCCTCCTTGATCCGAGCCGCCAGCCAGGCGGAGCGGTTGCGACCGGTGGGCAGGCCCGCGTCCACCACGTGGCCGACCTTGCGCACGGCGTCGGTGATGGCCCGGGAGAGCTGGCCACCGCCGGCCACCAGCACGAGGCGGGTGCTCTCCAGGGGGTCGGTCAGGTAGGCGACGAGAGGGCCGGCGTCGGCGGTGAGGAATCGCCCGACGTCGTGGGCGACGACCACCCGGTGCCCGCCGAAGAAGGGCGGCGTCTGGGCCGCATCGACCACCGCCCGCATCTCGTAGTCGCCGGTCAGGTCCTCGACCACCAGGGCGGCGTCGTCGTCACCCACCAGCTCGGCGACGAGGGCGTGGACGGCGTCGGCGACCAGGGTGGGGTCGTCGCCCTTGACCAGGTAGGCGGGGAAGACGGGGGCGTCGGCCGGGCTCACGCCGCGCCCGCTTCGGTCCCGACCCCCGCTTCGAGGATGGCGGCGATTGTGCGGCACACCCGGCGGGTGCCCTTGACGTCGTGGGCCCGCACGATGCGGCAGCCCCGGGCGACGCCCAGGGCGGTGGCGGCCATCGACGCGTCGCCCCGGTGGGTGATGTCGAGGTCGAGGAGCACGCCCAGGAAGGTCTTGTTGGACGCCGACAGGAGCAGCGGGTAGCCGAGCCCGGCCAACCGGCGGGACTGGCGGAGGAGCTCGAGGGACTGGTGGGCGGTCTTCCCCAGGTCGAGACCGGCGTCGAGGACGATGCGGTCGGGCGGGATGCCGGCCGCCTCCGCCCGGTGGGCGCGTTCGACGAGGAAATCGCGCACCTCCCCCACCACGTCGTCGTAGTGGGGGTCGGGATCGGGGACCCGCGGCGCCAGCCGGATGTGGGTGGCCACCACGGTGGCGCCGGCGGCCGCGCTCACCGTGAGGTAGTCGGGGTCGGCGAAGCCGCTGATGTCGTTGCCCACCACCGCCCCCGCCGCGAAGCCGGCGGCCGCCACCGCGGCCCGGGTGGTGTCGACCGAGAGGGGGACGTCGAAGCGGGCGTGGAGGGCCTCGACGGCGGGCACCACCCGGTCGAGCTCCTCGTCCTCGGTGACGTGGGGCCCGGGGCCGGCCTTCACCCCGCCGACGTCGAGGATGTCGGCCCCTTCCGCCACCAACTGCTCGGCCCGGCGCAGGAAGGCGTCGAAGTCCCAGGTGGCGCCCTTGTCGAAGAACGAGTCGGGCGTGCGGTTGAGGATGCCCATGACGAGCGCCCGGGTCGAGACGTCGTAGGGGCGCGAGCCGAGGGTCAGCCGCATGGCGGCGAACCTACCCCGGCCCCCTTCGGTCAGGTCCCGACGGCCGCCATGTAGCGGTCGAGGACGGGCTTGGGGATCCGGCCCCGGGCCGGGACCTCGATGCCGTTCTCGTCGGCCCACACCCGCACCGCCTTGGGGTCGACCCCGAGGGCGGCGGCGCCACTGCTCGCCCGCCGGCTCGGCGCGGCCGGGGCGCGGGGCACGCTCTGGGTCGTCCGTCCCGGAGGACGGGCGGCGTCGATGTAGGGCTTGAGGGCAGCCCGCAACTTGTCCGCGTTCTCGCGGGACAGGTCGATCTCGTACTGGCTGCCGCCGAGAGCGAACCGCACCTTCTCCTCCGCCGGACTGCCGTCGATGTCGTCGACGAGCTCGACCGTCACCTTCTCTGCCAACAGAGCTCCTTCATCTCGTGGGGGGTCCAACCCGTGAACCTAACCCGACCCGCACCACCAGGCGGGGACCGACCTGGTCGACGTCGACCGCGATCGGGCCGGCGGCGATGCGGGACCCCTCGGCCGGCACCAGGGCCCCCACCAGCCGGTGCCCGGGCGGGGCCAGGACCAGGCGGGCCGGGAAGCGGCGCAGGACGGGTTCGATCCATCGGGCGGCGGCGACCCCGGGCCGGGCCATCACCACCACGTCGAGGCGGCGGACGTCGAGGTCGTGCAGGGCCGACAGGAGCCGCCCCGACGTGGTGGTGGACCCGTCGACGACCAGCACCGTGGCCGCGCCTTGACGCCACAGGCGGGCGCCGGCCACCAGTTGACGACCGTCGACGGGAGGGGGCCACCGGGCCCGCACCGCCGGGACGAGCAGCACCGCGACCGAGACCGCGGCCAACACCCGCACCGTTCGCCGCCAACCCCGGCGCCGGGCGACGACGGCGGCCGCCACCAGGGCCCCCACCACGACGAGGTGGGGCAGCCGGGCCTGGCCCAGGGGCAGCCCCGCGCCCCACCGGGCGACGGCCGCCACCCAGGCCACCATCAGCTCGGTGGGCACGTGCACGATCCGGGCCAAGGGCCCTCCGACCAGGCCCGCGGGGAGGCCGGCGGCGATGCCCCACATCATCAGGGGTCCGGCCACCGGCACGGCCAGCAGGTTGGCCGGCAGCGACGCCACCGGCAGCCCGCCGAACACCGGCACCAGCACCGGCGCCACCCCCACCTGGGCCGCGAGGGTGACGCCCAGGGCCTCGGCCAGCGGCCGCGGCCCGGGCAGGAGGGTGGCGAGGGGCCGGGCCAGCACCAGGATGCCGGCGGACGCCCCCACCGAGAGGAGGAACCCCACCGACCCCACCAGCAGAGGGTCGACGAGGAGCAGCCCGGTGACGGCGAGGGCGAGGATGCGCACCCCCGACGCCGGGCGCCCGAGCGTGCCCGACAACAGGGCCAGGCCGGCCATGGCCTCGGCCCGCAGGACCGACGGCTCCCACCGGGTGAGCACGCCGAACAGGAGAAGCAGGACGACGCCGGCACCCAGCCGGCCGCCCAGCCCCAGCCGGCGCAGCAGCGGCGACAGCAGAGCGAGGACGAAGGCGACGTTCTGCCCGCTCACGACGAGCAGGTGGGTGAGGCCGGCGGCCCGGAAGTCGTCGGTGATCTCGACCGGCTGACCCCGGTCGTCGCCCAGGACGAAGCCGCCGTAGAGCGCCCGCCGCTCCGGTGGAAACGAGGCCACCCCGGCCAGGAGCGTGCGCCGGACGCCGTTGGCCAGCCGGCTGGGACCGTTGCCCGGCTCCCATCCGCCGACCTCGGCCACCACCAGCCGGGCGGCGACGTGCCGGCGGTCGAGGTACCGGCGGGCGGAGTCGGGGACCGGTCGCAGCTCGCCCGCCATCGAGACCTGCTCGCCCGCCAGCCGCCACCGCAGCCGGGCCGCGGCTGCGCCCCGGGCCTGGGCCTCCACCCGTTTGCCCAGGATGCGGACGTCGGCCCGGACCCCGCCGAAGGCGTCGGCCGGATCGCCGACGAGGGTCGCCGTCCCCCGCCACTCCCCCACCATGGGTGGGTGCAGCCCCGCCTCCGCCCGAGCCCCCAGGCAGGAGGCGGCCAGGGCCGCGCCGACGATCACCACGACCGGATGGCGGCGGACGAGGCCGACGGTGGCGATCGCCACCACGAGCGCCAACGGCAGCCGCACCGACAGCCACGCGCCGGCCGCGGTGGCCAGGGCCATGACCACGACCGCCCGGTCGCCCAGGGCCCGCCCGGCGGTCGAGCGTGCAGGAACGTGGCTATATCCCACGGAGCTGCACACTGGTCACGACACCACCACCAGGGGACGGATCGCCTCCAGCTTGGCCGGCCCGATGCCGGGCACCTCCAACAGCTCGGTGACCGATTTGAAGCGCCCGTTGCGGGTGCGATAGGTGAGGATGGCGTTGGCGGTGGCGGGACCGACCCCGGGCAGGGTGTCGAGCTGGGCCGCGGTGGCGGTGTTGAGGTCGACCGGACCCGCAGCCGGGCCGCCCGACCCACCCGGGCCGACTCCTCCCCCCGCCGACGACTGGTCGCCGGCGGTGGCCTCGGCCGGTGGCGGCTCGCCCTTCCGCGGGATGTAGACCCGGGTGCCGTCGACCAGCCGGGCGGCCAGGTTGAGCCGGTCGACGTCGGCGTCGGGGAGGAGGCCGCCGGCCGCGGTGACCAGGTCGGCCACACGGGACCCGGCCGGCACCGAGTAGACCCCGGGCGCCGCCACCTGGCCGGCGGCATGCACCGTGACCACGCCCGCCCCGCCGGCGACCGTGGAGGACGGCCCCGACACCGGCCCCGACGGGCCCGAGGGCGCCGGCGGCGGCGCCGCGCCCGCCTTGGGCAGCACCAGCTCGGCCGGGTGCGACGGCGTGCGGAGGAACACGACCCCGAAGGCGACGGCCGCCACCAGCCCGACGACGGCCAGCACCACTCGCAGCGGCGTGACCAGGGCCCGCACGACCGCCAGTCGGGTCGCCCACGACGGTGGCGACGAGGGAGGGAATTGCAGGAGATCCGACATCGGCACGTCCCCACGGCGATGGCTACAGCCAAGGGGGAAGCCGGCGTCGCGAGCCTATCGGATGCCTACGACAGGCTCCCGCCCCCGCCGCCGCCGGCGCCCTCGCCCGCCCCGCCGCGCTCCATGAACCGGCGGGCGGCGTCCTCCGCCTCGATCTCCAGCGGGATCATCCGGTAGGCGGCCCGGTGGCCGAACCCGTGGACCCGTCCCGAGACGTAGGCCCCCAGATAGCGTCGGAGAAACCCGAACGGCCCCAGGTCGTGCCACTGGCGGACGTGCTCTTCCTCGTGACGGAGCAGGTGGGCGCTGTCGGCCGCGTCCCGCCGCACCGAGATCACCGACCAGACGGTGATGGCGTCGGACCCCCGCGGCACCGGACCGCCGACCCACAGCCAGTGGTCGCCCCGCCGGCGGATGCCCACGACCCGACCCCGCCCGACGACCGGCTCAGTACAGCCGGGACGCCAGCGCCCGGCGGTACTTCGCCCTCCGGGGATCGTCGGCGCCCAGCAACTCGAGCATGTCGAGGTACTCCTGGCGGGCGCCCTCGTCGTCCTTGACCCGCCCCAGCAGCGACTCGAAGCGCTCCTCCAGGCCGACCTCGCCGTCGGCCTCGGCCGCGGCCCCTCCCGACAACCGGGCCCGCGCCGCCACCCGGCGGACCTCGGCCGTCTCCGGAAGTCGCTTCAGCAGCTCCAGCGCCTCCTCCACTCCCCCGCCGTCGATGAGCAGGTCGGCCAGGGCGACGACGGCGCCGGGATGGTCGTGTTCGAGCTCGAGCGCCTGCCGCAGCGACGCCTCGTCGCCCTTCGTCACCAGGATGTCGACCTCCGACATGGCCGGCGCCAGCTTGTCGACGAACGCCTGCACCTGGGCCTCGGGGAGGGCGCCGATGAAGGAGTCGACGATGCGGCGGTCCTTCAGGGCGAACACCGCCGGGATCGACTGGACGTTGAACGTGGCCGACACCCGGGGGTTGGTGTCGACGTCAACCTTGACCAGCTCGACCCGCCCGTTGGTGGCGGCCACCACCCGTTCGATGATGGGGCCCAGCGTGCGGCACGGACCGCACCACTCCGCCCAGAGGTCGACGACGACGGGGACGTCGACCGACCGATCGAGGACGTCGCGCTCGAATGTGGCGTCGGTGACATCGGTCATACGGCTGCTCAACCCTTCCGCCTCACGGTGGATTCCGATCCGAAGGTACCTTGGATCGAAATGGCACAGGATCAGCCGCTCTACGAGCTGCACAGCCGCCCGGACCTCGACCAGCCCGCCCTGGTCCTCGCCCCCGACGGGTGGATCGACGCCGGGCTGGCGGGCGTGGGGGCGATGGCCGCCCTGCTGGAGGCGGTCCCCACCGAGCTGGTGGCCACGTTCGACTCCGACGAGTTCATCGACTACCGCGCCCGCCGGCCGACGTCGGTGATGGAGGACGGCGTCTACCAGGATCTGATCTGGCCCCGGATCGAGCTGCGCTCGGGCCGCGACGGCGAGGGCCACGACATCCTCGTCCTCGTCGGACCCGAGCCCGACAGCCGGTGGAAGGCGTTCACGGGCGCGGTCGCCGAGCTGGCGGGGATGTTCGGCGCCCGCATCCTGGTGAGCATGGCCGGCTTCCCGACGCCGGTGCCCCACACCCGCACGTCCCCCCTCGCGGCCAGCGCCTCGTCCACCGAGTTGGCGACGTCGGTCGGTGTGGTGCCGGGCATCCTTCGGGTCCCGGCCGGGATCATGGCCGCCCTCGGCGACCGGCTGAGCGGCCAGGGCGTGCCCAACCTCGGTCTGTGGGCCCGGGTTCCCCACTACGCCGCCGGCCTCCCCTACCCGGCGGCCAGCCTCCAGCTCCTCGAGGGGCTGGCCCGGGTGACGGGCGTCGTCGTCGACGCGCCCGAGCTGCGGGAGGCGGCCGAGGAGACCCGCCGCCGGCTGGACGGGCTGGCCTCGAACAGCGTCCAGCACCGCACCCTCATCCGCCAGCTCGAGGCCCAGTTCGACGAGGAGGCCGAAAACCAGAGCGCGCTCGCCGCGGGCTGGGCCAACCTCCCGTCGGGCGACGAGCTGGCCGCCGAGCTGGAGAAGTTCCTCCGCGACCAGGGGCCGTAGCCGGAGCTCTCAGTCGTCGAGGCGGCCCGCGAAGTGGGCGTCGGCCCCGGGTCGGACGAGCTGGTAGACGGCCATCCGCTGGCCGCCGGGAGCGCGGAAGCTGGCGCACGGGCCGTGGGGGATCTCGAGCTCGTCGATGTCGGTGATGCCGGACGCCCGCAGGCCGGCGACGGTGGACGCGTAGTCCGCCACCCGCCACACGAGGACGGGATTCTCGCCCCGCAGGTGGCCGGAGAGGAGGATCGAGGGACCGTCGCCCGCCAGGCGTAGGCAGGCGACGACGGTGCCCATGCCGCGGACCTTCCAAACGATCTCCGCGCCGAGGGCCGTGACATACCGCTCGGCGGTGGCGTCGACGTCGGCCGTCGGCACGTACACGAAGTCGAGCGAGAGGAACACCGCCGCCAGGCTACGAAACGGCCGGAGTGGTTGGACAACCGAACGTGTGTTCGAGGGCGTGGCGGCGTCGGCGACGCCGACGCCCGATCGACCGGTGCGGCGTCGAGGAGGGCGGTCGCCTTGCGGGCACGGCCGGACACGCCGTGCCGATCCGTCGTTCCCCTCTCCCCGACACCGTTTCCGGTCGGCCTCGCCGACCGGTGCCGACAGCCTACGACAACGACCGAATCTCCACTCGGCGCAGTTCGAGCACGAACAGGCGAGACCGTTCCCCGACGTGGGGGCTACACCACCAGGTTGACCAGCTTGGGCGGCCGGGTGACCACCTTCACCGGCGCCCGCCCGGCCAGCGTGGCCTGCACCCTGGCCGAGGCCAACGCCAGCCGCTCCATCGCTTCCGCCCCGATGCCGACGTCAACCTCGATCTTGTCCCGCACCTTGCCGTTGACCTGCACCACCATGGTGGCGGTGAGCGCCTTCGCCCGGGCCGCGTCGAACGTCGGCCACGGCAGCTCGTGGACGTGGTCGCCCGGGTGCCGGCGCTCCCACAGCTCGGCGGTGACGTGCGGCACCATCGGCGCCATCAGCAGCAGCAGGCTGTCGACCGCGAACTTCACCGACGCCCGCTCCGTGCCCGCCTGGACGTGCTTGTAGAGCAGGTTGGTGAACTCCATGCACGCGGCCACCGCGGTGTTGTACGACCACCGGGCGTAGTCGTCGCTGACCCGGGAGATGAGCTGGTGGGTCGCCCGCTCCAGGCTCCCCGGCGGACCCGGCGGCGCCGTCGCCTCGGGCATCTCCACCGCCTCCACCTCGCCCATGGCCAGCCGCCACACCCGGGCGAGGAACCGCCCCGCCCCGTCGATGACGTTGTCGGTCTCCTCGGTCCAGTCGACGTCGTCGGCCGGCGGGCCCACGAACAGGTGGAACAACCGCAGCGCATCGGCCCCCACCGAGGCGAAGTACTTCTCCGGCGCCACCAGGTTGCCCTTCGACTTCGACATCTTCGACCCGTCCATGCGGATCATGCCCTGGGTGAACAGCCGGCCGAAGGGCTCCCGCAGGCCGGGCGGGGCCACGCCCAGGTCGGCCAGGGCCTTGCTGAAGAAGCGGGCGTACATCAGGTGGAGGATGGCGTGCTCGATGCCGCCGATGTACTGGTCGACGGGCAGCCAGTGGGCGGCCATGGCCGGGTCGAACGGGGCCTCGGTGTTCCACGGGTCGGAGAAGCGCAGGAAATACCAGGAGGAGTCGACGAAGGTGTCCATGGTGTCGGTCTCGCGGGTGGCCGGCTTCCCGCACTCGGGGCACACCGTCTGCAGGAAGCCCTGGTGGTATTTGAGGGGCGACTCACCGGTGGGACGGAACTCCACGTCGTCGGGCGCGACCACGGGCAGCTGGTCGTCGGGCACGGGAACCGCACCGTGCTCGGGGCAGTAGACGATGGGGATGGGGCAGCCCCAGAACCGCTGCCGTGACAGCAGCCAGTCCCGCAGCCGGTAGTTCACGGTGCGCCGGCCGATGCCTTCCGCCTCGACCCAGTCGATGGCCCGGGCGATGGCGTCGGCCTTCGCCAGCCCGTTCAGCCACTGGCTGTTGATGACGACGCCGTCGCCGGTGTAGGCGGCGCCGTCCCATCCCTCGGGCGGCTGGACGGTGCGGATGATGGGCAGGTCGTAGGCCCGGGCGAAGTCCCAGTCCCGCTGGTCCTCGCCGGGCACGGCCATGATGGCCCCCGTCCCGTAGCCCATGAGGACGTAGTCGGCCAGGTAGATCGGCACCTGGGCGCCGTTGAACGGGTTGGTGGCGTGGGAGCCGGTGAACACGCCCCGCTTCTCGAGCGCCCCCTCGGTGGACTGGCGGTCGATGTCGGACTCGCCGCTCACCCGGGCGACGAAGTCCTCCACCGCCGCCCGCTGCCCGTCGGTGGTCAACTCCGCCACCAGCGGGTGCTCGGGGGCGAGAACGACGTAGGTCATGCCGAAGCTGGTGTCGGGCCTGGTCGTGAACACCCGGATGGAGATGTCTCCGGCCGGCAGGTCGAACTCGACGCCCTCCGAACGGCCGATCCAGTTGCGCTGCATGACCTTGACCCGCTCCGGCCAGTCCAGCGAGTCGAGGTCGTCGAGGAGCTGGTCGGCGTACTGGGTGATGCGGAAGAACCACTGCTCCAGCTCCCGCTTGACGACCAGGTCGCCCGAGCGCTCGCACGTGCCGTCGGCCAGGACCTGCTCGTTGGCCAGCACCGTCTGGCACCCCGGGCACCAGTTGACGGGCGCCATCTTGCGGTAGGCGAGGCCCGCCTCCAGCAGGCGCAGGAAGATCCACTGCGTCCAGTGGATGTAGGCCGGGTCGTGACTGCGGACCTCCCGGCGCCAGTCGTAGACCGCCCCCAGCCGGGTCAGCGACGCCTTCAGCTCGGCGATGCGGGCGTCGGTGAACTCCCGGGGGTGGACGCCCTGCTTGATGGCCGCGTTCTCGGCCGGCAGCCCGAACGAGTCGAAGCCGATGGGCGAGAGCACGCCGTGGCCCTGCATGGTGCGGTAGCGGACGTTGAGGTCGCCGAACGTGTAGTTCCGGACGTGGCCCATGTGGGCCGGGCCGCTCGGGTACGGGTACATGCACAGGACGTAGAACGGCGGCCGGGGGTCGTCGTTGTCGATCTCGTAGGTGCCCTCGTCCCGCCACCGGGCCTGCCACTTGCTCTCGATCGCCTGGACGGCGTAGGCCTCGGCCATAGGGGGTCGATCGTACCGGCGCCGAATCCCCGGGCCGGAGCGCCGGCCATGAGCTGTTCGGCCCTACGGCGTTCCCAGGTCTCAAGGTTGTCGGGGCCGCGGCCGAGAGCCAACGACAAATGACGGCTCCCGGTCACCGAACGTACGCCGAGTTCGGCGGCGTCCTCGTCGTGAGCTACCTGGCGGTGCCCGCTCTGCGGGGCAGCGTCTGGCTCTACGCGGCGGTGGGCACCTCGGCCACCGTCGCCATCATGGCCGGCGTCGCCCGCAACCGGCCGTCGGCGCGACTGCCGTGGTTCCTCATCGCCGGCGCCCAGGTGACCACGGTGGTGGGCGACGTGCTGACGTTCCACTTCGGCGGCGCCTTCCCGTCGGCGGCCGACGCCTTCTACCTGCTCTCCTACCCGCTGATGGCCGCCGGCCTGGTCCTGCTCGTCCGGCACCGGACCCCGGGTCGGGACCTGGCCAGCCTCCTCGACGCCGCCATCATCACCGTCGGACTGGGCGTGCTGGTGTGGGTCTTCCTCATCGCGCCGCACGGCCACGATCAGGGGATGGGCTTGGTCGAGAAGTCGATCTCCGTCGCCTACCCCCTCATGGACCTGCTCCTGGTCGGGGTCGTCGTCCGCCTGGCCGTCGACCGGGGCAGCCACCCTCCGGCCTTCTCCCTCCTGATGGCCTCGTTCCTCTTCCTCCTCGCGGCGGACATCGCCTACGGGGTCGTCGAGCTGGCCGGCAGCTACGGGGACTCCACCTACCTCGACCCGGGCTGGCTCCTCAGCTACCTGCTCTGCGGCATGGCCGCCCTCCACCCGTCGATGGGGGTGCTCAGCCGACGCACCGAGGAACCCCGCCCGGTCGTCGGCACCGGACGGCTGGCCGTCCTCGGCGGAGCCCTTCTCCTGGCGCCGGCGGTGCTGGCCGTGCGCCAGGTCCAGGCCGAGCACGCGTTCCCGGTCGTCGTCGTCGCATCCGGCGCGCTCTCCCTCCTGGTGCTGGCCCGCATGACGGGGCTGGTGCGGGATCTCGGGGCGGCCGTGGTCGGCTACCAGCGGGCGGAGCGGTCCAAGGAGGACTTCGTGTCCAACGTGTCCCACGAGCTGCGGACGCCCCTCACCAGCATCATCGGCTCGATCGAGATCCTCTCCGACGGCGACCTCGGCCCCCTCAACGAGGCGCAGCAGTGCCTGGTGGACGTCGTGGAGCGCAACAGCGAGCGCCTCCTGCGACTGATCGAGGAGCTGCTCACCCTGAGCAAGATCAGCGCCGCCAGCCTCACCCGGGGCGGGGCCGCCGCGGATCTGACCCGGATGGTCGAGGCGGCCGCGGCCGCCATCGCCCCCACCCTGGCCCGGCGCACCCTCACCATGCACGTCGAGATCTCGGCCGGGCTGGGCTCGATGGTGCTCGACGCCCGCCAGATCGAGCGGGTGCTGCTGAACCTCCTCAGCAACGCGGTGAAGTTCACGCCCGACGGCGGGACGATCGAACTCCGCGCCGAGAGGACCGGCGGCGAGGCCGTTTTCACGGTGGCCGACACGGGCATCGGCATCCCGGCCGCGGAGCAGGCCTTCGTGTTCGACCGGTTCTTCCGGTCGACCACGGCCACCTCCCTGGCCATCCAGGGGACGGGCCTGGGACTGAGCATCGTCCGGGCCATCGTCGAGGCCCACGGTGGGACGGTGACGCTGCGCTCGAGTCCGGAAGAGGGGACGACGGTCACCGTGGCCCTGCCCGTCACCGACGGCCACCACCCGTCGCCGAAGCCCACGGTCGCGGCGCTCGTCCCCGCCCCTGACCCCTCGAAGGCGGCCACGGTCAGCGTTTCCTGAGCCTGCCCGGTGTGTCACCATCTTCGGAACCAGGCCGTGGATTGGGGGGAAATGGGGCTGGCAGTCTTCGAGGCCGGTCGGGACGACCTCAGGCTGGTGGCCGACGTGCGCTCGTTCGTCACCAGCGAGCTCCGCCGTCGGTGCCGGGCCGACCTGGTCGACGACGCCGCCCTGGTGGCCACCGAGCTGGCCACCAACGCCATCCTCCACGCGGGCGGGATCTCGGCCGTGCGGGTGGAGACCGTCGCCGGCCGCGTTCGCATCGAGGTCCACGACCGAACCCGCATTCCCCCGTACCTCCTGCGCTCGTCGGACGACTCGATGACCGGCCGGGGCCTGCGGCTGGTCGGCGCCATGGCGACCCGGTGGGAGGCGGAGCCGACCGCCGACGGCAAGATGGTGTGGGCCGAGCTCGCCGGCCGCACGGAACCGGAGTCACCGTCGGCCGAGGAGCACGGCGATGGGTGGGGCGACCTCCTCGACGAGACCGACCTGGCCCCCAACCGCTACCGGGTGGAGCTGGGCGAGGTCCCCACCGCGCTCCTGCTGGCGGCCAAGTCCCACGTCGACAACCTGGTGCGCGAGTTCACCCTCACCGCCCGGGGCGCCGAGTCGGGCGTGACGGGGGCGATCCCGGCGCCGCTCGCCTCGCTCATCGAAGCGGTGGTGTCGCGGTTCGCCGAGGCACGGGGGGCGATCAAACGGGCGGCGACCACGGCGGCGGCACAGGGCCGCTCCCACGTCGCCCTCGACCTCGTTCTGTCGGCGGGCGCGGCCGACGCCGGCGAGGAGTACCTCGAAGCCCTCGACGAGGCCGACGCCTACTGCCGGGCGGCCCGGATGCTGACACTGGAGACGCCGCCGCAGCACCGCGTCTTCCGGGACTGGTACGTGAAGGAGATCGGCCGCCAGCTGCGGGCGGCGGTTGCCGGCCTGCCGGCGCCGCCCCACGAGTCCTTCGAGGACCGCCTCCTCCGGGAGATCGACAGCGTGGCCCGGGCCCAGCGCAGCTCGGCCCGGGCCGCCCGCCTGTTCGAGGTGTCGGCCGCCCTGAGCGTGGCCGCCACCCCCGCCGAGGTGGCCCAGGCCGTCCTCGACACCGGGGTGGCCGCGCTGGGCGCGTTCGGCGGCGGGGTCCTGCTCGCCACCGACGCCGACCAGCTGACGGTGCCGGCCACGGTGGGCTACGGCGAGGAGCTCGTGGCCCGGCTCCGGAGCGAGTCGAAGGACGCCGAGCTCCCCGCCGCGGTGGCGCTGCGCACGGGTGAAGCGGTATGGCTCGAGTCCCGGGAGGAGCGCGACCTGCGCTTCCCGCAGCTCGCCGAAGTCGAGCGCCACGCCGTCTCCGCCTGTGCCGTGCCGCTGGCCGTGGGCGGCCGGCGCCTGGGTGCGCTCCGGTTCAGCTTCTCCGAGCCCCGGCTGTTCGACGAGGAGGAACGGCGCTTCGTCCTGGCCCTGGCCGCCCAGACGGCGCAGGCCCTCGACCGGGCCCAGCTGACCGAGCAGCGGGCCGACCTGAGCCGGCGCTTCCAGCGCAGCCTGTTGCCGGGCCAGATGGCGGCCCCTCCGGGCATGGAGGTGGCCGGCACCTACCACCCCCTCGGCGACGGCATGGAGCTGGGCGGCGACACGTTCGACGTGTGGCCCCTCAAGGGCGACTACTGGGGGCTGACCATCGCCGACTCCGCCGGCACGGGGCCGGAGGCGGCGGCGCTCACGGCCATGATCCGTTTCACCCTGCGGGCGCTGTCGATGAGCGACGTCGACCCCGCCTCCGTCCTGCGCAAGCTCAACCGGGCCCTCTTGGGGGCGGGGGCGGGCGGGGACGACGGCGACCGGTTCTGCACCGTCCTGTTCGGGGTGCTGCGGTCCACCTCCGACGGCGCCAGCCTCGTGGTGGCGGGGGGTGGTCATCCCTATCCCCTCGTGCGACGGGCCGACGGGCGAGTCGACGAGCTGGCGGTCGTCGGCTCGTTGCTTGGGGTCTTCCCCGACGTCCCCGTCGGGACGGCGTCGGTCGACCTGGGCCCGGGCGACGCCCTGGTGCTCTACACCGACGGCGCGGTCGAGGCCCGCCAGGACGGGGTGATGTTCGGCGAGGAGCACCTGGTGGAGGTCGTCCGGCAGGCGCCGGCGGACGCCCGGGGACTGGCCGACGCGGTGGAGGACGCGGTCGTCCGCCACGTCCAGGGCGTCATGACCGACGACCTCGCGCTCCTCGTGCTCCGGGTCCTGCCGCCCGCCTGACCCGGGAGGGCCCCGCCGGCCCTGCCCGTGGACCCCCCACGATGGGCCCGCGACGAACAACTGTCATTGCGAAAGCCTGAATACTTTCTGAACCGACCCGTGCCTGTACCGGCACCCTAGGCCGCCGCATCGTGCCGTTGGCGTGCAACCAAGAGTCCAGGTCAGTGGCCATTTCCTGACGCCCGACGCCACATTTCTTACAGAAACCTGAAACCTGTTGTTCCAACCCCTGAGGCGGGCGTGAAATGTCGAATTGCTTTCGTGGACCTTGACACGCCACACCGACAGAGGGGGTCCCGTTGTCGAGGAGCAAGAAGCTGGTCGTGCTCACCCTGCTGACGTTCATCGCGTTGGTGGTGGTGGGGGCGACGTTCTCCGGGAAGCACGGCGACCCGACCGGGGCCACCACGGGGACCATCACCGACACCATCGCCGCCACCGGCGGTGGTACCGCCACCGACGTCCCCCTGTCCCAGGTCGGGATCAACCAGCTGGCCAACGAGGTCGGCAAGCACCGGGTGGCGATCAACTTCACGTGGCTGCTCATGACCGGCTATCTCGTCCTGTTCATGCAGGTCGGCTTCGCCTTCCTCGTCACCGGCCTCACCCGGGCCAAGAACGCCGGCCACATGATGATGATGAACATCGCCGCCTTCGCGCTCGCCCTCATCGCCTACTACGCGGTCGGCTTCGCCTTCCACTTCGGCGGTGTCGCCCCGGTGGCCAACCTCGGGGGCCTCAGCCCGCTGAGCGGCCTGTTCCCCCATGGCAACGCCGGCCTCATCGGCACCCACGGCTTCTTCCTCCAGAGCGGCCACGGCTACGACGTGGGCGTGATGGCCATGTTCCTGTTCCAGGTCGTGTTCATGGAGACGGCCGGGTACATCATCATCGGCGCCATCGCCGAGCGGATCTCCTTCGCCGGGTTCATCCTGGCCGAGGTGGCCATGGGCGCGGTGATCTACCCGATCTACGGCAACTGGGTCTGGGGCGGCGGGTTCCTCGCCCACCTGGGCCAGAGCCTGCACTGGGGCCACGGGGCGGTCGACTTCGCCGGATCGGGGGTGGTCCACGCCACCGGCGGGTGGACGGCGCTCACGCTCGCCGTCATCCTCGGGCCCCGGCTGGGGAAGTTCAACAAGGACAAGACACCCAACGCCATCCCCGGCCACAACCTGGGCTACGTCGTGGCCGGCACCATGATCCTGCTCTTCGGGTGGATGGGCTTCAACCCGGGCTCGACGTTCGGCGCCACCGACCTGCGCATCTCGGTGGTGGCGGTGAACACCCTGCTCTCGGCCTGCTTCGGCTTCGTGGCGGCCATGGCCTACACCAACGCCAAGTGGGGCAAGCCCGACATCTCCATGTCGTGCAACGGCATGCTGGCGGGACTGGTGGCGATCACCGCCCCGTGCGCCTTCGTGGCCCCCTGGGCGGCGTGCGTGATCGGGCTCGTCGCCGGCTTCCTGGTCTGTTACGGGGTGTGGTTCTTCGACCACGTGGCCCACGTCGACGACCCGTGCGGCGCCATCTCGGTGCACGGGATCAACGGCGCGTGGGGCGTGCTGGCGACCGGCATCTTCGCCGACGGCACCTACGGCGACGGGTGGAACGGGATCACCGGCAACGTCAAAGGGCTGCTCTACGGCGACGTCGGCCAGCTGGCGGCCCAGATGGCGCACGTGGTGCTCGGCTTCGTCTGGGCCGTCGGGATCACCTTCCTGATCTTCGGCGTGGCCAAGCGGTTCATGAAGATCCGGGTCAGCCGGGAGGCGGAGCTCGAGGGCCTCGACATGCCCGAGTTCGGGGCGCTGTGCTATCCGGAGTTCGTGCTGGTCAGGAGCAATCTCGGACACGTCGACGCCGAGGCAGCCGAGGGCGCCGACACCGACGGGGCGCCGGTACGAGAGGCGGTGAAGGACCGATGAAGATCGTGAGCGCGGTCATCAAGCCGTTCAAGTTCGACGACGTCAAGGAGGCCCTCCAGAAGGAGGGCCTGCCCGGCGTGACCGTCTCCGAGGTCCGCGGCTTCGGACGCCAGCGAGGACACACGGAGGTCTACCGGGGCACCGAGTACAACGTCGAGCTGGTGCCCAAGGTGCTCATCCAGGTGGTCGTGGACGACGTCGACGCCGAGCGCACGGCCATGACCATCGTCGAGGCCGCCCGCACCGGCACGATCGGCGACGGCAAGGTCTGGATCGCGGCGCTGGACACCGTGATCCGGGTGCGGACGGGCGAGCGCGGGGTGGACGCCCTCTGATTTCTTAACGGAATACTGACTCGCGTCCGGCGGGCGGCCGTGAGACAGTCGCAGAGATGGCAGAGGCGGTCGCGGCCCGGGCTGGGGAGCGGAACGGACGGGCCCGGCCGCCCGCCTCCCCCCTCCCCCTCCAGCAGGCCGTCGGGCACATGATGCTGGTCGAGCTGGCGGAGCGGGCCCTCGTCGGCGGGCCCCCGGTGACGGTGGTGGAGTGGCCGGTGGACGGGTCCCGGCTGGCCGACCTGCGGCGTATGGGACTGCCCCGGCTGGTCGCGGTGCGTCCGCATGACGACCCGGTGCTGCCCACCGACGAGCTCGAGGACTGGATTCGGCTGCCCGCCGACGATGGCGACGTCAGGGCCCGCCTGACCCGCCTGCGGGAATCCGCCCGCCGGCGCCCGCCGTGGCCGGTGGTCGACGGCGCCGGCCGGATCATCTTCGGCGGCCGGTGGGTGGCCGTCTCCCACGTGGAGGAGCGGCTGGCGGCGCTCCTGGTGGAACGCTTCGGGAAGGTCGTCCGCCACGACGAGCTCCTGGCGGCAGGGTGGCCGGGCCGCACCGACCGGACCATCCTGCGGCCGGTGATGAGCCGCCTCCGGCATCGCCTGGAGCCCCTCGGCCTCGACCTGGCCAGCATCCGCGACGTCGGCTACGCCCTC
>Ga0105245_10000967_pt1 | contig 26188 bp, 28 predicted proteins | sample KBSM54metaG_FD_81523 | JGI IMG/M metagenome (GOLD analysis project Ga0105245, IMG submission 81523) | Miscanthus rhizosphere microbial communities from Kellogg Biological Station, Michigan, USA - KBS M5-4 metaG | ecosystem: Host-associated > Plants > Roots > Rhizosphere > Soil | place...
CTCAGCTCCGATCGACACCGCTACACCCTCGATCCCGCCCAAAAAACAGCCCTCCACCAAAAGTGGAGTCCTCGAATCACATCACGATTCCCTCACGCAAGCTTTTTGATGGGTGGCAAGGCGACCCGCATGACATTGCCAACAGGATGAGCGCTGCGTCAGCGTCGCTACGCGATTCAAAGCGATGGGGCGCTGCGCTATCCGGCATGATCGCAGCGGAAAACCGCTGTGTCTTTCTCATGTGCCGGCAACAAAAATGCACACGGGCCGCGCGCGGCCGCGGCGCGCTCGCGCGGCAACCGTGCGCAGGCGCTTCAGCTCAGGGCAATCTCGGCCACCTTGTCCTTGTAATCCTGCTTGGGATCGATCCCGAGCATGATCTTGGCGCCGGCGAGCAGGCTGGAGCCGTTGAGCCAGATTTGCGCACGCTCGGGGTCGAATCGCAGCAGCTGGAGCTTGGGATCGTCCTTGCCACCCTCGAACCATGCCGCGACGAACGGGTTCCAGAGCCGGTCAATCGTCGCGCGATCATGATCGGTCGTGAGGTTGCCATGCAGCGTCGCGAACAGATCATGGTCCTTCGACACGAAATGCGCGACTCCATTGCTGCTGGTCCGTAATTCCTGGACGAGCTTTGCCTCCTTTGAGGTGAAGAACCAGATCGGGCCGCGATTGTCGTCAGTCGCGAATTGCGCCGTCATCGGCTGGGCATGGCCATCCTCGACGCCGTCAAGGCCGAGCATAACCGTCATGTCCGATCGCAACGCCTTCCAGAATTTTGCTTCGATTTCCTGTGGTTCGGTCATGATGCTCGTCCTTGATTGATGCCAGCGACCCGAACGGACGGAGCGCCACGCGAGTTCCGGCCCTATTTTGGTCGCATCCGCGTCGCTTCGTCGATCATGGCTTGCTGCGATGCAGCATTTTGGTGTATGGAGGAGGGCATGAAGTTCCCCTCAGACAGCGACAGGCCCGATAGCAACGGGGGCGCGCCGAGCGGCCCCGTTCCCACCATCTTCGAGGCGATCGTGCGCAAGCGATGCGTTATCGCGACCTATAATCGCGTGACGATGATGCTCGCGCCGCACGTGATCTACACCAAGCATGGCGACCTGTTCATCGACGCTGTGGCGATCGAGCGGGACGGCAAGGCGCCCAGGGAAGTGAAGATCGGCACCTTCAAGCTTGCCGGCCTCAACGATCTGAAACTGACCGCGCGGAGCTTCCCGGCGAACCCGTTGTTTCACGCGAACGACGCGAAATATGCTGAAGCGCTGATGGCGGTCGAGGCGGCCTGACCCCAGGGGCGCCGCCCTTCAGGCCGGCTCCCACCCTTCCGGTGCCAGCTCGAACCCGGCAAAATCGAAGGCCGGCGTCACGACACAGCTGACCAGCGCCCAGCCGTGCCGCGCCTCCGCTGATTGCCAGGCGCCGGTCGGCACGATCGCCTGCGGCACCTGATCCGCCAGCACATCGCCGCCCAGCAGATGCTCCCGGCGCTCGCCATCATCGATCAGCAGCGCCAGCGGACTTCCCGCATGCCACAGCCACATCTCAGCCGCGTCGACACGGTGCCAGTGCGAGCGCTGCCCCTCCTCGAGCAGGAACAGGATCGCGGTTGCCAGCCCGCGGCCCTTTTCGGGCGCGGGCTGGCGGAAGGTCTCGCGGTACCAGCCGCCCTCGGGATGGGGCAAGAGCTCCAGCCGGGCGATGAGGGCGGCGTCACTCATGACGTGATGAAGGCCAGCAGGTCGGCATTGAGGACATCGGCATTCACCGTGAGCATACCGTGCGGATAGCCGGGGTAGATTTTGAGCGTCGGCTTCTGGACCAGCTTCGCCGAGAGCAATGCAGCATCGGTATAAGGCACGATCTGGTCGTCGTCGCCGTGCAGGATCAGGCAGGGGACGTCGATCTTCTTCAGATCCTCGGTGAAGTCGGTTTCCGAAAAGACCTTGATGCACTCATAATGCGCCTGGGCCGAGCCCATCATGCCCTGCAGCCACCAATGATCCATGACGCCCTGCGAGACCGTCGCGCCTTCGCGGTTGAAGCCGTAAAAGGGGAAGGGGACCTCCTTGTAGAATTGCGCGCGGTTCGCCGCGAGTTGACGGCGGAGATCGTCGAACGCCGCGATCGGCGTGCCGCCGGGGTTGGCGTCGCTCTTGACCATGATCGGCGGCACCGCGCTGACCAGCACTGCCTTGGCGACGCGCGCTGTGCCGTGGCGGCCGAGATAGCGGGCGACCTCGCCGCCGCCGGTCGAATGGCCGATCATCACCGCATTCTTCAGGTCGAGATGCTCGAACAATTCGGCGAGATCGTCCGAATAGGTGTCCATCTCCTGGCCGGTCCAGGTCTGGCTCGACCGGCCATGGCCGCGCCGGTCATGCGCGATCACGCGGAAGCCGTGCTGAAGGAAGAACAGCATCTGAGCGTCCCAATCGTCGGCGGTCAGCGGCCAGCCATGGCTGAACACGATCGGCTGACCCGTGCCCCAGTCCTTATAGTAGATTTCCGTGCCGTCCTTGGTGGTGATGAAGCTCATGATGAGGCCTCCCTTGGGGGGTGAAGGTCGATTGCCGAGCGGATTTGAGTCCCGGGCTGGGGACCGGCACGACATTACCAAGGTGGAACGATGCCCGCCACGTTCAAGTGGCAGGCCGAGCCTTTCAGACGGCGGGCTCACATGCGGCGAGCCGGAACCGCACCTCGCCGACGATGCCCAGCGCCGCTATCGCCACCAGCGCCCCGGCGATCATGTCAACGAGGTAATGGGTTCCCTCGACCGGAGTTGACAGCAGCATGGCGATATTGATCACCAGCAGCGGCCAGCGCAGCCTGCGAAAGGGCCAGGCGGCCGCGACGTAGAGGATCGCGCTCGCGGTGTGGAAGCTTGGCGCCGACACAAGGCCGCGCAGCGCGCCGAGGTCGACATGGCTGATGCCGTGCCGCCGCAACTCGGGAATCAGCGACATCTGATAGAGCGCGCTTTCGGGCATATAAGGGATCGGCCCGCGCCACAGAAAAGCGAGCGGCCCCTCTGCCGGCAGGAACGGAAAGAGCGCCAGCGACAGCACCGCCGCCACCCAGAAAGCGGCGATGAAGGCGCGCGCCGATGCACGGTGCCCGGTCCAGGCGAAATAGCCGAGCAGGATGGCGGGCGAGACGAAGATGCTCTGATAGGCCACGGTGCCGAGCAGCTGCAACGAACGGTGCGCCGCGACGACATCATACCAGGCGATCCAGTCGAAGCGGAGCAGAGCGTCGACCTGTTCGAGCGCGGGATCGACAAAGCCGCGGCTGCCGGCCGAGAGCGGGTAGGTCGCGGTCGCGCCGATCAGCGAGATCAGGGAGAATAATCCAAAATATTCGCTCATGTCGCGCGCAATGCGCTGCACCCTGTTCGCCGGCCGGCGGTAAACATAGGCGATGGTGACGAGCAAGGCGGCGACGGTGGCGATCGCCATCGGCGTGGCCGCCAGCGGATCGATCCGGAGATGTTCCCACGCCATCATCGCGATCAGCACCGCGAGGCTGCACACGGCAGCGCTCACCAGCCACCGGCCCGGCATGAGCCCCGGTTCATCCGCGTGGAAATGCTGGGAGGATCGGGAAATCAGAAACGATGATCGAGTCGGAAGATACACGTACAGGCCTGGTTGATGGAGGAGCCGGTGCCCCGCCCGAGAAGCTGGATCACGATGTTGTGATGTGGCCTCCCTAGCGTGAACTTTATGTGACAGCCAGATGAAGATATCGCCAGAAGCGCGGGGCCGTGGCTACCCTCAGGCCAGGCAGCTCAGTTCAGCTCCGGCGCCGCGTGGCCGCGCACGCTGAGCGGCGCGAAGAGGCGCCTGTATTCGATCGGCGTCATGCCGGTGTCACGTTTGAACAGGCTGCGAAAGAACGACACATCGTCATAGCCGATCGCCGAGCTGATCGCCTGGATCGGCCTTGCATCGCGCTCGAGCATCGCCTTGGCGGCCTCGATGCGGAGCGCCTGGAGATAAGCTGCCGGCAGGCGACCCGTCGCTGACTTGAAGTGGCGCACGAAGGTGCGTTCGCCGAGCCCGGCACGATCGGCGAGCATACGGGTCGGGATCTCGCGCTGGAAATTGGCCTGGAGGAAAGTCTCGATCGCACGGATGCGCTCGTCGTCATGAGGCTGCGACACGGGGAGCATTGCGTAACCGGACTGATAGAGACGCGGCATCGGCAGCAGCAGGGCACGCGCGCATTGCAGGGCGACTTCGTGGCCGCACAATTTCTCGACCAGATAAAGGCTCACATCGATCGAGGCGCCGACGCCGCCGCTGCACAGCAGGCGGGAATCCTCGGTTACGAACAGTTCCGGGCGCCAGCGCACCTGCGGGTAGCGTGCCACGAAAGAGTCGCACACGGCCCAGTGCGTCGTCGCGATTCGGCCATCGAGCAGGCCCGCCTCGGCGAGATAGGCGGCACCCATACAGACGCCGACGACATAGGCGCCCGCGTCGTAGTGGCGGCGCAGATGCGGGAGCAGCGCGCTGTTCTCGACCAGTTTGATGTCCAGTTCCAACCCTGATGTCGGGATGATCAGGATGTCGGTGCGCTCGACAGCGTCGATCGATCCGCCCGGGAGGACCGACAGGCCGCTCGGGGTGCGGACAGGTCCGCCGTCAAGCGATACCGTCCGCACCCGGAAGGGCGGCTCTGCGGTGGAGCCGTGGATGTCGTGCCACAGCGCACCCGCCGAGTGGAAGATCTCAGCGGGCATGATCGCGGTGGACGACAGGCCGTCGTCGAGCACCACCACTGTCACGTCCAGCATCGGTTTACCCCCTGCCGCCTTCGACTTGCCGCCTTCGACCTTTCGAGCGCGGCTGCCTGGCGGCGTCAACCCGCGGTGGTAGGATCTATCATGCGCACCACTTCGGTGATCCGCGTCGCCGGGAAGCCGCTGAGCCGGGCATGATCCTCGATCGCCGCTTCGTCCTCCGCCAGATAGATGCAGAAGGTCTTGTCCGCCGCAACGAAGGATTCAAGCCATTGTACGCGCGGGGCAAGCTGGGCGAGCGCGCTGTTCGAGGTTGCGGCAGCGCCCTTCAGTTCAGTGCCGCCAAGCTTGTCGACGCCGGGAATGGCGCGTTCGATGACATATTTCTTCATCAGCAGTCTCCTTGCGCTGTTGTGCGGCAGCTTCATGCCGCTGGGCGCGATGAGACGTGAGGTGTGATCCCGACAATGAACGGGGGTGATCGCGACGCCGGCGCGTCCTTAGCGCTCGGGACGTACGGTGAGCGGGCGGCCATCCTCGGTGTCGAAATAATGGGTGCCGATCAAGGTGCGGCGATGGTGGATCTTCTCGCCGATCTTGGGGCGTTGGCCAGTGATGGAGGTGGTCCATTCGCTGCCATCGGCCAGCCGGATGCGATACAGGCCATTCCGCAGCAGCGTTGCGGCGGCGATGCTGCTGTTGAAGGTGCGGTTCGGGTCAGTGGCGGCAGGCGCGGACACAGGATTGGCCCTGGCGCTTCGGGAGGGTCCGGGCTGGGCGGGGCTGGAGGTTGCGGGCTGCTGCACCGGGTTGGCTTCTCGCGCGTCGTAGCAGGCGAGCCGGCGCGCCGGATCTGCAATGGCGCGGCAATCTTCCGTCTGCTGCGCAATCCCGGCGCCGCCGCCGACGAGGAGGGTCGCCGAGATCGCCGCCAGCCCATACGCCCTGATCATCACTGAACCTCTTCCCTATATCCTATATCTTATCGGCATTAGCGCGACTGAGCCTTGGGCGCCAGAGCTATGGAAGGGGAAGTCTCGTTTGCTTTTTTTTGACGCTTTGGCGTCACAGCAGCCGCGTGTCGGCGGGCGGGGCTTTGAAATCATTGTTCGCGCCGTCGATATAGCCGAGATGGGCGGCGAGATCGTCGGGGTTGGCATCATCGAGCGCGGCGACGTTGATCGCGTAGAAAATGCCGGTCTTTTCGTCGCCACCATGCGCGAAGGCGCGAACGCCGCAGGTGCCGCAGAATTTATAGTGGATGAAGGGCCCGGGCTTGCCCGGCGGGGTCCATTGATATTCGGTCAGCGCCTCCTCCCCCGAGAGCAGTCGGAACTGATCGGGTTTCACGAAGGCGAGCCAGGCGCGGGATTTCAGGCAATAGGAACAATTGCAGCGGATCGTCTTCTCGGTCGAGAGATCGATGTCCGCCTCATATCGGACGGCGCCGCAATGGCAGCTGGCGGTGTGGGTTTCGGCCATGTCTTCACTCCCTCTCACGGATAGTGTTTGCGCGGCGGGTTGGTTCCACGCGGCAACTCTGGCGAGCGCGGCGCGTAGTGCACTCGATAGCGAACGGAGCGCCGAGATGACACTGACCGCCCGATGCCATTGTGGCCGCAACGCCTTCGAGGTCGACGGCGAACTGCCGGAAAAGCTGACCCGCTGCACCTGTTCCTTCTGTTCGAAGCGCGGGCATCTCTACGCTTATTACCAGCCCGGACAGCTCAAGGTGACTCAGGGCGACAGCGATGCCGTGTATCGCTGGAATACCAAAGCGATCGCCAACCATTTCTGCAGCGCCTGCGGGTGTGATCTCTACGCCGACAGCCCGGATTTCCAGAAGGACGGGAGCTGGGACGGGACGAGCCGGCGGATCGCGGTGAACGCCCGGTTGTTCGACGATTTCGAGGCAGCGGACTGGCCGGTGACGGTCGTCGACGGGAAGCATTTGTGGTGAGATGGATACGCCAATATCGTCGCCACGGTATTTCGGGCCTTGATCTCAGAAAATGCCGGCCGCGCGGAGGTTTTCCTTATTGAGGGACATCCTCCAGGCCGAGTTTCCTCATCCTCTCCGGGAGGTCTTTGTCCAGCGCGACGGCTGCCGCGATATCGGCCTTTGCCTGCGTCGCCATGCCCTTTTTGCGCTCGACAAGGCCGCGGCCGTAGAGCGACCATGCCTGTTTCGGCGCGAGCCCAAGCGCTGCGTTATAGTCCGCCTGCGCCTTGTCGAGATCGCCGTTTCTCAGACGGGCCAGGCCGCGGCTGTCGAGATAGGCGGCGGTGCGCGGCTGGAGTTTCAGCGCGCGATCACAATCCGCGATCGCCTTGTCGAGTTCACGCCCGACCAGCGTGCGCGCCCAGCAGCGTGAATTGAGCGTGTTGCCCATGCGACTATCATCGGGATGAGCGGTAATCCACTGACTATATTGTGTTATAGAGGCGTCGTAATCCTCAAGGGCCTCATAGAAATTGCCGATCGCCAGGCGTAGATCGGAGGCGGCGGCGACGGTGTGCTCGGCGGCGTCCGCGTCGATACGCGCCCCGGCCTTGTCGCCGTTGCTCATCTTTATCCCGGCGCGGAACAGCAGCGCCTCGGGATAGGCTGGCTTGAGTGTCAGGGCACGATCGAGATCGGCCTTTGCCGCTGCGCTTTGCTCAGTGCGCATCAGGATCAGGGCGCGCTGATAGCGATATTCCGCGTTGCCCGGGGCAAGCTCGCAGGCGCGGGTGAGATCAGCCAGTCCACCGACGAAATCGAGCCGCTGCACCAGCGCATTGCCGCGCCTGCTGAACTCCTCCGCGGTCGCAGGAGCACCTGCGCCGCCAGCCGCGGCCGATCCGTTCGGATTGGCGGCCGCGATTGTCTTTGCCCTGTCGAGGCTAAGATCGAAAACCGGACCACCATTATAGGTGAAGTACATCTTGTGCTGCGCTTTCGACACATAGACGCGGTGCGACATGAAGAAGTCGGCGCCGATCAGCATGTCGAAACTGTCGCCTCCGATATCGCCGAAACGGAGGCGGATCTTGCGAATCTCCTCATCGCCGAGGGTCAGGCTCTGGAATGCGCCGATCCAGGTCGGCAGGGTGTGCCGTCCGATCCCGCCGGTCTCGCCGGCCGATTCCACTCCAGGGGTATCGGGTGTGATGCCGGCGCGGCTGGCGGCCTTGGTCGACAGGATCGTCGTCGGCGCGCCGGTGTCGAACAGAGCCTTGATCTTGACGCCGTTCAGGAGGACCGTTCCGATGGTGTGCGGCTGAATCTGCGACGGCGGCTCGATGTCGAGTATCGAATAGGCTTTGGTCCCCGCCCAATAGGCGAAATTGGTATGTTCGCAGTTCTGCGACTTCATCAGCTTGATGACGCCCCCGGCGAGATCATATTCCACATCGGCCAAGCCCAGCACGTTCTGGCCAAGCAGGCCGGTGCTGCCGGTTTCGCTGCCGCCAACAATGAATTCGATATTGTGGAGCATTACCGGCCCGATTCCGAAGTCCTTTACGGTCGCAATCGACACGCTGGTGGACCCGCCCACGCCGGAAATCTCGAAACCCATGGGCGCTGGAGCGAGCTTGAGTGAAAGCTCCGCGGCGGAACCCGGGGAGATGTTGCTATAAAAGGCGCCGCTGTCGGCGATGAGCTTGATGTCATGGCCGTTGATGGTCGCAGGCACGAGCGGCCGCATGTACGACATGGTGACCGGCAACTCGAGCAGCATGCCGACCGAGCATTTTTTGGTTTCGGCTGAAGCGGGGAGCGCAAGGATGCCGGCTACAAGTGCGACGGCGGTGGAGATCAGGATTCGCACGGGCATCTTTCGGAAAAAACAGTCGATTTCGACATCATCGTCGCGCGTCGATGGATCGCGGTCAACGGGATATAGCTTGAGATGGTTCTTTCTGGTCGACATTCCGCCGTGGCGATCAAGATGCTAGGGCGTCTCTCAGCTGGCGCTTGGAGGCTCATGTGCAAATCGCGGTTCTGACGTTCGATGGTTTCAACGAGCTGGATTCCTTCGTCGCGGGTTCAATTCTGAACCGGATGAAGGCGAAGAACTGGGCTGCCTATATCACCTCGCCGACGCCCGAGGTGACCTCGATGAACGGGGTGGTCGTGCAACGGCAGCGTCCGCTCGACTTCGCGTCCGAGGCCGATGCGGTGATTATCGGAAGCGGGATCAGGACGCGCGAGATTGCTGCCGATCCGGCGATGCTGTCGCGGATCGTGCTCGATCCGTCGCGCCAGCTGATCGGCGCGCAATGTTCGGGCACCCTGATCCTGGCGAAGCTGGGGCTGATCGGCGATCTGCCCGCCTGTACCGACCTGACCACCAAGCCATGGGTGATCGAGGCGGGCGTGCGCGTGCTCGATGCGCCGTTTGTCGCGCATGGCAATGTGGCGACGGCCGGCGGGTGCCTTGCGTCGCAATATCTGGCGACGTGGATGATCGCCCGGCTCGGCAGCATTGCGGATGCGGAAGAGGCGATCGGCTATGTCGCGCCGGTTGGCGAAAAGCGGGACTATGTGGCCCGGGCGCTTTCGGTTGTCGGCTCCTATCTTCCCGCGCTGGAGACGATCGCCGCGTAAGGCGGTGCCTTGATCAGGCTGCCATGGCCTTGCCGCGGGTCGCGATGAGGTTCTTCAGCACCGCGATGCGCTGTCGTTCCTCAGTCCAGTCCCGCGATGGGTGCGCCTGGACTTGGTCGAGCAGGCTCCGCAATTCCTTCTCCCATTGCTCGCCATTGATGCCGGACATGTCACTCTCCATAGCTCTCGTATCGGATAGGAACGATCGCCGCCGGCGACGGGTTCCCCGGTGGAACGGACAAGCCACGAGGCGGACGTTGAACGCGGTAACGGTCGTTGATCGCAACGACCCTGGGGCGGCACATCTTAACTCAAATCAGCCTGATTTACCGCGCGATTGCCGCAACTTGCAGGGCGGATGCTCGTTGTCATGGCACGCCGGGCGGCCCTTTTCGGCGTTCACCCGGCGACCATCCCTCTTGATAATGGAGACCGGCAATGGGCTTGTTTTCGAAGGATATCGCGACTCTGGACGACCTGTTCGTCCACACGCTGCGGGACATATATTATGCTGAGAAGCAGATCACCGAGGCGCTGCCGACGATGATCGAGAAGGCGACGGCGCCTGATCTCAAGGCCGGCTTCGAGCAGCATCTGCGGGAAACCGAAGGACAGATCAGGCGGCTCGAGCGGGTCTTCCAGATGCATGGCGAAGAGCCGAAGCAGACGGACTGCCCGGCGATAGACGGCATCATCAAGGAGGCCAATGCGATCGCTGGCGACGTCAGCGACAAGGCGGTGCTCGACGCGGCGCTGATCGCCGCCGCCCAGGCTGTCGAGCATTATGAGATCACGCGTTATGGCACGTTGATCGCGTGGGCGAAGCAACTCGGCCGCAGCGACTGCGCATCGGTGCTCGCTGAAACGCTCGCCGAGGAAAAGGCGACCGACGAGAAACTGACGACCATGGCGGAGAGCAAGGCCAATGCCAGAGCCGAGCGCGCGACTGAGCCCGCTTGAGCCGATGCCCGGGCCGCCTCGGCGGCCCGGGCACGCCTGCGTGACCGGACCGGCGCGGTGACGCAGCCGGGTTCTGCGACCGGCGAGCGGGCGCCGCGGGCGCCGCGCCGCGACCGGCGGGCCGGACGCGTTGCCCTGTTGATGATCGACCTTATCAACGATTTCAGCTTTCCCGGCGGCAAGGACCTGCACGACCGGGCGCTCGGCACGCTGGATGCGATCCGAAATCTGCGGGACGCGGTCGAGGCGGCGGGCGGCGTGGTCATCTATGTCAACGACAATTTCGGCGAATGGCATTCCGATCAGTCACGGCTGGTCGAGGGGGCGATCGCTAAGGGGAGCGTCGTCGCACGGGAGCTGCGACCGCGCGCGGAAGATTATTTCATTATCAAGCCGCAATTTTCCGGTTTCTACGCGACCAATCTGCAGGTGCTGCTGCCCAAGCTCGGTGCCAATCGACTGATTCTGGCCGGCACCGCGACCGACATCTGCGTGCTCTTCACCGCAGCTGATGCGCACATGCGGGACTATGATCTGTGGGTGCCCTCCGACGCATGCGTCGCCGAGGCCGACGATCGTCACCGCTGGGCGCTCGAGATCATGGCGCAGAGCATGGGGGCTGAGACGAAGCCGACATCCCGGCTCGGCGTGTCAGAGTGGCTCGATCGATTGAGCGCGTCTTCTGAAGGAGCTTGCTGACGGTGGCGACCGGACGATTAGGTTTTGGGCCGATTTGGTCCTAAGCTGGCCGGGGAATTCGTCGCACGAGTGGGGAAGAGCTGATGGCACGGTATATCCGGCAAGCGATCGTTCTGGCGCTGGCGTTGTTGCCTGTGCCCAGCCGGGCTGCGACGCCCAACCCGGTGCTCCGGTTCACCGGGACGGAGGCTTACGCCGCCAGCGGCAAGAATTGGGTGCGATACCGGTTCGAGATCTTCAACCGTTCAGCGTTCCCCGCCGAGATGTTCGCCGCCTCACCGGCGCTGCCGCCATGTGGGAGCAACACCAAATCGTCGCGGACCTGGGTCGACCTCTATGATGCCCAGGGGCACCGGCTCTATGGCTTCTGCGCCCTGTTGAAGCCCGATGATCTCGGCGCGATCTGGTTCTCGCTGGAGGAGGGCGTTTTGCCGCCGAGCTGGGTCTATGTCGAACTCACTGATCGGCTGACCGCAACCAAATACAAGTCGAACCTGGCGGATACGGCGCCCTAGTCGGGGGAGCGAGGCGTGGCGCTGTCTTCGCAATTGGGGACCGCGTGCTCAGACGTTCCGATCGTCGAACCTGAAATGGAACAGCCGGCTCGGGCCGTCTTCGGGCACGAGGAAGAGATCGCGGCCCTTCACCGCCATGCCTTCGCCGGTATAGAGTCTGGCGCGGTCGGTCATGCCCGAGCGGGCTGTCCGCATGAGTTTCATCGAGGGCCAGTCGATCCAGTCGATCGTGCCGCTGAGCGGCGTCACATTGCCGCTGCCGACGAGCTGGCCACCCACGAACTTCATGTCCTGATAATGGGTGGCGGAAGGATTGGGGACGATGCGGGCTTGCTTCCCGGTGCGCGGATCGAAGACGTAGAGCAGCTGGCTGTCCCAATTGCCGGCGACGAGCACGTGATCCGAGACCGCCACGCAACCGAGATGGTCAGCGACATGGATCTTGCGGCGGACCCGCAGGTTTTCCGTGTCGATTTCTTCGAGCACGGCGGAGCTGTTCGGCTTCATTTCCGCCACGGGCACCCAGATCGAATCCCCGTGGAGGGAAACCCCGCCCGGATGATAGCGGGGGCCGTCGGTCAGCTCGATGCGCCGCATCAAGGCGCCGGTCTGCCGGTCGAAGATATGGAGATAGCCCCTGTGACTGGCGAGATCGACCGAGGTCACCCAGATGCGCCGGCCGTCGAGATCGACCCCCTGGACGTGGAACAACCCCCCGTCGAGCTTGAGGACATCGAGGAGCTTCGCATGCTGGACCGCCTGGCTGTCTTCCTGCTGCGCGGCTGCGGCGGTGAGGCTCAGCAGGAGGAGAGAGACTGCGGTCAGGGCGGTCCGGAGGGTTTTGCGGGTCACATCTGGCCTCCCGGGTTATGCGCAATCAGCGGCTGACGCGGGCCCGGTAGCATCGACATGCGACGGTGATGTGAAACCGTTTTGGGGAGGTTGGGGCAGGTGGTCGGGGCGCGGAGTTCAAGGCATCCCGCTCGGAGGCTGCCTGAGGCGGCACCCTGACCGGTACCTATCCAGCGACGAGAAAGAATCGCGACCGGATGCGATGTTGGTGCTTTAGGCTGGCTTGGCCTCCGCTTGAATCACGCAGGCGGGGACGGCGGTTCTGGAGACGCGTGTGACATAATTCGACACGCGTGCGGACACCGATATCCAGCGTTTACAAGGGGTCGCGGCCGGATCAGCCTGGTTGACAGGGGATTATGTCATGCCTGTCGGGCGGTGTTGCACGGGGATAGAGGCCAGCAGTTCGAGCCTGCCTTGATTTTGGACGGGCCCCGTGGCGCTGCGACTGAGAGATGGCGATGGCGACCGAGCATGGCGCGGGTGATTGTTGGGAATGTCAGGGGAGTTGCTGACTTGTCCAACTCGAGGGGAGAGGCTGGACGATTAATATTTTCTGCAGTATATTCAATTATTTAATAAGAATTACGCGATAATTTCTACTGTCGTCGCAATGACGCTTTCATCGCTGGCTGCAGGCGAGATCGATGATGCGCGCCGCGAGATCGGTCACATTGCCGCCGCGTGCCGCGGTCTGCTCGGCAATGCATTGCTCGCGCGGGGTGCCTGGCTTGATGTCCATTGCGCGTATCTCGCGCTGGATTTCCGCAACTTCGCGCCGCTCCATCCCATCGAGATCCTCAAGCCGCCTCGTGCCGCGTAGCAGCGCCTGATAGTTCGCCACCGCTCGGGCGCGGATGAAGCCGGGATAGGGAGCTCGCTCCCACGCTGCCACGGACAGAATGCGGGCGGGATGCGCCATCGCGGCGCGATCGACACGCGCATGCACGTCGCTGTCAGCCTGATCTAAACCGCTGGCGGCGTGCAGCGCGCTCGCAACCATGAGCGCCGCCGCCGCGCCGCCCGCAACTGCCAGAAAGTGCCTGCGCAGGATGTACATCGCCTGGTTCCCTGCTTTCCTGTCCTTTGGGTCGCGTAGCATCGGCCCCCGCAGAGTGTCTTCCCCCCAGCAGGTTGCCGTTTGCTGAACAGGGTACCTCACTCTTCACGGCAAGGGCGGATGGCTAGCCGGAGCGATCCGCGCCATGGAACGCCAGTTCGCCCTGGCGGCGCACCGAGATGCGCGCGATCAGCCCGTCGCGCAGGGCATAATCGACGAACACGCGCCCCTCGATCCGGTCACCCTGCCGCATCGGGCGGAGTATGAAGGCCGGCGCGTCGGCGATGGCGGTGAAGCACATCGTCGCGTCGAGCGTGATCGCCGTGTCGCTGGCCTCGACCGAATGGATCGTGAGGCGTTCGCGCACCGTCTCGAACATCGGGCCATAAAAGCCGACAATCGCATCCGGCCCGTGGAGCGGCGGGATCTGCGGGTTGAGGGTGAGTATGACATCATCGGCATAGAAACGCCTGAACCGCGCGCAATCCGCGTTGCTGAAGGCCGCGACATAGGCGTGGAACGCGGCGATCTGGCTTGGATGCGGGCCGAGCAGGGGGAGGCGGGTGACGCCTTTGCCCGGCGGCCAGGTCATGGATTTGAGCTCGGCCACCTTGCCGCCCTGGAGCCGGTAGGTGACGAAGAACTTGACCGTCACGCTGTCTCCCGGGTGCAGATGCCCGAAGGGGAAATCGGCGCGCTCCAGGCTCGCGTGGAAATCCATATCGACCTCGGCGAAGAGGTGATCGGCATCGCGCAATACCAGCTGAGGACGCATCACTTCGCGAACGCCATCATGCGCCCATTCGAGGAAAGCGAGCAGTTGATCGCTCCCGTGATAGTCGCGCGTGCCGCCCGTGAAGCGCACGTCCTTGCAGAAGAAGCGCTCGACCAGCGCCCGGTCGTCACCCGTGTTGAACAGCGCCTCATAGGCTGCGTAGTCCATCGCCTGCCCCCTCCTTTGCGCCGTTTTCTTGCGGCGTGCGTCGCGTAATCTCGACCGAGGCCTAGTCGGACTCCTTCTCCATCCCAAAGCTTTCCGGCCAGAGCTGCGCACTATGCAAGACGCGAAGTAGCTCAACCGCGCTGGTTTTGACGCGATATGGGATGACGTAAGGTGCGCCGCTTACTGTCAGCTCGCGCGTTCCCGCGCCACGGCCGGGGCGGCCGCTTTCCGGGAATCGCGCAAACGGGAGACGCTGGCACCGATACGCTCATCCAGCCTTGCCGCAGCAAGCGGATCATCCTGTTCGACATACTCATAAATCGCACGCCGATCCTCCAGCGCGAGCGCGTTCCACTCCAGCCGCATCAATATCAGCCATGCTTGTCGCGGGTCGCGGCCCTGCGGGCGGCGAACTCCGCCTCTACATCTTCATGCGCGATCGCGGGACGATCATCGTCAAGTGCTTCCCTGACCTTGTGCCTGAACCAGGCGTCATAGGCTGTAGCGTCGGACAGAAGCTCGAACGGCAACGCGCCTTCGCGCGCCGTGCGCGTCAGCAGGATGCGGACAGCGTCGGATACGGTGAGGCCGAGATTGCCGAGCACCTCCGCGGCGCGCTCCTTCACGGCGGGATCGACCCGGGTCTGCACAAGCGCTGTGGCTGCCATGACTACATCTCCTCTGGTGGGATGTAATGCATTTGAATGACGATGTCACGAGCGAAGTGGCAAGTTTCAGCCGGAGCATGACGCGAGGCAGCTGGGGACAGCGGTAATCGCACCTGGCATTGTAACCGGCGTTTACGGATTACGTGCGCCGGCTGACGCCCAGCCTAGTTGTCCAGGAACGGGCAGCAGCTCAAACTCAGGCATTGCGCCGTCTGGTATTGCGCAACCGGATAACGTTGTTCCGAGGGAAAAACTGGTTGAGCTCGCCTGCCGGCGTGGGGCGTCCAACCAGATATCCCTGAGCTTCGTTGCACCCTTCGGCAATCAGGGCTTCCATTTGTTCTTGCGTCTCGACACCCTCGGCTATGGTGGTGATACCGAGACTCGCGCCCAGCGCGATCACCGCGCGCACGATCGCCGCCGCATCGCCATCGAGAGACAATTCGTTGACGAAGGACTGGTCGATCTTGATCTTGTCGAAGGGAAACAGGCGCAAATAGCTGAGAGAGGAATAGCCGGTACCAAAATCGTCCATGGCAATGTGGACGCCCAGTGATTTTATGTGATGCAGTGTTGCGAGCGCAAATTCCGTATCGGCCAGCAAAACGGATTCGGTGATTTCGAGTTCCAGGCGTGCCGGGTTCAAGCCGGACTCGGCCAGGGCGGATATCACGGTGTGCGCCAATGCCCGGCTTTTGAATTGCGCGCCTGAGACATTGACCGCAACCTTGAGGTTGCCTGGCCAGGTGGCCGCGTCGCGACAGGCGCGTCTCAGGACCCATTCGCCGATAGCGACGATCAGGCCGGTTTCCTCGGCCAGGGGAAGGAAATCATTTGGAGACACCAGGCCGCGTTCAGGATGATGCCAACGCAGCAGCGCTTCGAACCCCAGAAGGGTCTCGGTCGGGACATCGATCTCCGGCTGATAATAGACTTCGAACTGCTCCAGGCGGACGGCCTGCCGCAATTCCATCTCCAGGCGCCGCCGCTCCTGCTTCTGAACGTCCATCTCGCTTTCGAAGAAGCGGAAGACACCGCGACCGTCAGCCTTTGCACGATACAGCGCAAGGTCCGCATGGCTGATCAACGCGTCCGCCGTAGTGCCGTCGCCGGGTGATAGTGCCAGGCCGATGCTCGCGCCTATTTCGATACGGTGTCCGCCGAGGTCAAAAGGCTGGGCTACGGCGTCAATGATCCGACCAGCCACCACAGCGGCTTTTTCTCGAGACGGCGTATCGGCCATCAGGACGACAAATTCATCGCCGCCGAACCGGGCCAGTGTGTCGCCGGAACGCACACAGGCCTGAATGCGGTCAGTCACTGCCTTGAGCAGCTGGTCGCCAACCGGATGGCCGAGCGTGTCATTGACGTCCTTGAAATGATCCAGATCGATGCAGGCGATGGCAATCGATCGTTTGGATCGCGAAAACGTCATTTCATGTTCGAGCTTTTCGCGAAGGAGGGTGCGGTTGCAAAGGCCGGTCAGGGGATCATGACGCGCCATGAACGTGATCTGCTCCGCAGCACGCACGGACGGCGTAATGTCTTCATGCGTCGCGACATAGCCTCCTTCCGGCAGGGGATTATGATTGATCCGGATCGTTCTGCCATCCGCAAGCCTGACCTCGGTGGCGGCGACGGCGCTCCGAAGGGCTGCTTCGACCTTGACATCGAAATAGGTCGACATGTCTTCGGGGGCGTTACCGACCGATTTGCGATATTCCAGGATCGCGGAGAGAGGGGTGCCGGAAAGCGTCAGGGATGGCGGCAGGTCGTAGAGCTGGGCATAGGCCGCATTGCACAGGATCAGGTTCGTCCTTGCGTCGAACATGCACACGCCATGAGGCATGTTGCCGAGTGCCGCGTTCATGCGCTGATGCTGCAAGGCGATGACGGCCCTTGCATCCACGCGCGCATCAGAATCGTCGACTAAGATCAGCCAGCCTTTATTTGGCAGCGGCCGATAGTTTGCGGTCATCACCCGCCCATCTTCAAGCGTCAGCCTGTCTTCAAATTCCCGACCGGCAAGAAGTTTTTTACGCCAGTTTATGTATGGATCGTCTGATGTCCTGGAATCGATAACGGAAAGTGGCGAAGAATCTCGAAGTTTTTGGAGAAATCTTGCGGGATGTTCGTCACTGCTGACGTTCAACATCTCCATGATGCTTGAATTCGCGAGCAGCAGGTTGAAGTCACCATCGAGGATGGCGACGCCATATGGCATATTATCTGCAATCGTCTTGATATCAACGGCCATGATGCGCTCCGCCCACTGTGGCGTTTAATTCAGTCTACTCAGTGGAACGCTCTCAGCTTATGGGGCTCCCCGTCAGCGCTTATGGCCGGGATTTGAGGTTGGGTATTCCGGGGTATTACGGTGCCACGCGCAAGTCGGTAACTCCAGGTTTCACCGGCTCCCCGGGTCAGGCGCGCGCGGGCAAGCATGCGCAGAGACGGCAAGGCGCAGAATTTCGTTGCTCCCATATTTTCGGAGGTAGGCAACGTTGACGCGGCTATCGGCATGGACCGCACCGCCCAGGGCTTCGACACGGTGCCAGGTGAAGCCCTCCTCGCCGGTGCCATAGCTGAACAATACCCCACCCACCGTCCAGACTTCGTTGCCAGAGATCGTTCTGCTTGATGCCTTTTCACCCGGGTGAAAGGCGGAGAGACACCCCCCGACCGTGTGGAAGCTTCCGTCCCGCACGGCGGCTCGCGCCTCTTGCATCCAGTTGATCTCGTCCCAGGTGCCAGACACGGTGACGCACACCATACCCAGCGCGACGAGTGCGGCATTCACGCGAGACCGCTCCCGCCAACGTTGTCGCCGGGCCAGCAGGGCAAGCAGCACCATGGCGACACACAGCGCCCAGAATATCCCGAGAAACCATGGTGGCGTGATCCCCTCCGGTCGCGCGATCAGGTCGAAGACCGTGACGGCTTGCGAAGCGGTTGATGGCGTTGGCACGGATCGCATCTAGCAGAATGCTGCGCCTTGTCATCGCGCGGTGCCATGCAGGAAGTCGCCTGTGCGGAGAGTATGGGGAGGTTGGGGACAGTTGCACCAGTCACCGTGACGCGGTCATGAGGACGCGGCAAAGGGCGCGGCGCGGAACATCAGAGAGATGAGGGGTTATTGCACGTGTTACCGTGACACGTGAGTGTCACGGTAACACTCGTCAGTTATAACGCAACACTTGCACCGGGTCAGTGTTTGCCGCCTTGAAGGACGGGTAAAGTGTTGCGAGGAAGGTCATGAGCAGCGTGATCAAAATAATTGCGGCTATTTCAATTGGATCGGGCTTGGACGGCAATTCCATTAAGGATCGGATTGAAGGACTCAATCGATTCTGCCCAAACATGAAGGATAGGAAATCTACGATAGGCTGGCGATAGAATAGGAAGAGCGCCCCGAGCAGCGTTCCGGCAAAAATACCCAAGATACCGATCGTCGTGCCAACAGTCATAAAGATCCTGAGTATCGCGCCAGGTGTGGCCCCCATGGTTCTCAAGACCGCGATATCGCGAGATTTAGCTCGCACAAGCATGATCAACGATGATGCTATGTTGAAGGTTGCGACTAAGATTATGATGCACAGGACGGTGAACATCGCGACTCGCTCGACTGCAAGCGCCTGAAAGAGTTGTGTGTTCATTTGGCGCCAATCCAGAATCACCGCCCGTTGGCCCACCTTTGCTTTGAGCGGTGCAAGAATCTGCCCGACTCGCTCCGCATCCGAAGTCTGAATTTCGATAAAACTTACTTTGTCGCCCGCCCGCAAGAGTGTTTGTGCATCCTGCATTGGCATAACAACGTACGTCTTGTCGTAATCATACACCCCGGTTTCAAATATAGCGGCGACCGTATAGCTGATATAGCGAGGCATAGTATCGGATGTTACTACAACTCCCGCCAGGTCAACTACTGTGATTTCCGAACCCACCTGGGCTCCGAGCGATTCCGCGAGTCCGGTTCCAATCGCAATTCGGCTGGCGCCCGGTACGATGCCTTCAAGCGAGCCGGCAACGACCTTGCCCGCGATTGTCTTGTTGGCCCGGAGATCTGCTACCTGCATGCCATGCACAAGGACGCCTTCCACTCGACCGTTGTAGCTCGACATCAGCGGCTTCTCGACCATTGGGATTGCAGAAGTCACACCCGGGATTGCGCGGGCCTGTCGAACCCAATCGCGCCAATCATCCAAGCCGCCTCGCGTCCCTTTTACGACCGCATGGCCGTTAAGATCGACGATTTTTTCGAACAGCTCAGCGCGGAACCCGTTCATCACGCTCATAACGATGATCAGCGCGGCGACCCCTAACATCACCGCTCCCAAGCTGAAACCAGCCACAACGACGATAAATCTCTCGCCCTTACCCGGCAGCAGGTAGCGCAGCGCGATCATGCGTTCGTACGAAGACAGCAGCATAGTGGCCTTGAGGTTGGAGTGTACCGCACTCGCAGCTTATCGCAGGAGAGGCCAGCATTTTGGGGTTCCGGTGGGGGCCCGGTGACACCGAGATTTCCCTGTCACCGAGATTTCCGGCAGCTTCCCATTGCGGACGTTAGCGGGAATCGACGACCCTCTAGCGCCCCGCCGTCGTCAAATGCTCGGCCACGGCCCAGTAGGCCGGAAGCGAGGTCGGATCCAGGTTCACATTGCCGGCCAGCGGATGCGAAGCGAAGCGGGCGATCACCATTTCGGCCGCGGGATCGATATAGATCGCTTGCCCGTAGGTGCCGCGGGCCATGTAGGCGCTATGGGCGTCGTGGGCGTGCCACCACTGGTTGCCATAGCTCCAGCCGGGCAGGGTGGCGTAGCCGCTGAACCTGGCGGGGTCGCCGCCCCTTCGGATCCGCTCGACCACCGCTCGACCACCGGGTAACGGTGACAGGTGCAATATCTCCTAAACTACCAGCAGCGCGGGATAATAAGGGGTTATTGCACGTGTCACTATAATTCCCACCAAATTCCCACCATAATTCCACGAACGCGCCCTACCGGTTGAGTGCGCTGTCAGCGTAGTCCCGCAATCCTGATGTCACCCGATACCCGCATCATGATCCCCGCGCTGGAACGCCTCGCGCAGCATGAATTTCTGGATCTTGCCCGAGCCGGTCAGCGGCCAGCTCTCGACCCAGATCCAGTGAGCGGGGGTCTTTTGCGGCGACAGGCGGGCGCGGATAAAGGCCTTGAGCGCTTCCGGCGCAGGCTGTTCCGGCCCGCGCGCGCGCATGAAGCAGGCGACCAGTTCGCCCCATTTCTCGTCCGGGATGCCGACCACGGCTGCCTCGAGGATCGCCTCATGTTCGAGCATCGCGTTCTCGATTTCGGCCGGAAACAGATTCTCGCCGCCGCGGATGATCATATCCTTCACCCTGCCGGTGATCTTCAGATAGCCGCGCGCATCCATCGTGCCGAGATCGCCGGTGTGCAGCCAGCCGTCAGCGTCGATCGTGGCGGCGGTCGCCTCCGGATTGTCGTTATAGCCGGTCATCACATGATAGCCGCGACAGCAGATCTCGCCCTGCACGCCGATCGGGCAGATCGACCCGTCCTGCGCGTCGAGGATCGCGACGTCCATATGGGGCAGGGGCTGGCCGATCGTACCCGACAGATCGGCGCTGGAATCGTCGCTCCAGGACAGGGTGATGCCCGGCGACGTCTCGGTCTGCCCATAGATGATCTGGATCGGGGCGCCGAACACCCGCCGTGCCGTGGCGGCCAGTTCCGGCGCGACCATGGAGCCGCCCGACATCAGGCTGCGCGGCGAGGTGACATCGCATCCGCTCCGTTCCGCCGCGTCGATCAGGCCGACGATCATGGTCGGCACGCCGAGCAGCAGCGCCGGCCGCTCGCGCTCGATGAAGCGCACGAGCATGTCATAGTCCTGCGCCTGGGCGAGCAATATCGTCGCACCGTGCGACAGGCCGCCGAGGATCGACAGGGCGCAGCCGGCGGTGTGGAACAACGGCATGATGACCAGCACGGAATCGCCGGGCCCGGTGCCCCAGCGATGGTTGACGTCGAAGCCGTTCTGGACCAGCCCCTTGTGATGGAGCAGGGCGCCCTTGGGGAATCCGGTCGTGCCGGAGGTATATTGAATCTGTACGATGTCCTCAGGGATCGTCTCGCGCAAAGTGCCGTCCGCCTCGCCATCGAACAGCGCGGCGTGATCGGTCAGGGCGATGCGATAGCGGACTGAGGGCAGGTCGGTACAGGCCTGGTCGACGATCGGCGCGAGGGGATTGCCGCGGACCCAGGGCGCGAAATAGACGGCTTCGGCGCGCGACTGTTCGAGGATGTAGCGCAGCTCGCGCGCGTTGAACGCCGGGTTGACCGTGACGAGGGTCAGCGCGGCAAAGCCGGCGGCCAGCTCAAGCAGAATCCACTCGGGCATGTTGTTGGCGAAGATGGCGATGCGCGCGCCGCGCGCGTGCCGTGCGGCGAGAGCCCGGCCCAGCGTCTCGCAATCGCGGCACAGATCGGCATAGGTCCACTCGCGCCCGATCGCGCCATCGGCCAGCACCTCGCCCAGCGCGATCGTGTCGCCCCGCTCGCGCGCCTGCTCGCGGAGCATCGCGGCGATCGTGGTCGGGCGGTAGGGGGTGTCCCGTTGCGCCGGAAACAGGGATTGCGTCAGCTCGATCTGGTACATGCTTTCCCCCGTCCTTTGCGCGCGGATATTGCGGGAAGGGCTGGGTGGCGGCAAGCCTCGCGAAGACACCGGGCGCGAGCGGTGATCAGGTTTGGGAACAGTTGCACCCGCCACGGTAATCTACCGCAATCTCAACACGCAGACACGGGACTCCCAGCGTCCAATGCTCTATCAATCTGACTGATTTGGGGGTTGTTGCACGTGGCACCGCAATTCGTACCGTTACTCGACGTTCCCTTGGCAGCGGACGTCATGGCTGGCCGTCGGATAGAAGCGGAGTTGTGCTTCTTTTCTTGTACCGCCCGCGCGGATCGCTCTATGCTAAAACGAATTTTTGGCCCGTCATGGGATTGAAGGGCCGGGCATTTCTGGGAAGATTCCCAGGATTGGGGGGGGCTATGACTAAGCAGGCGAGGCAGTTTGCCTTTGTAACGACATTGGCCGGGCTAGGCATCACGCTGGTCGCCTGCAGCGGAGGAGGTGGCGTCAATTCCACGCCCTCGCCGACACCCACTCCGACCCCGACACCCACTCCGACACCAACTCCCACTCCGACACCAACTCCGACACCAACTCCGACACCAACTCCCACTCCAACGCCCACACCCACTCCCACCCCAACTCCTGCCGCTGCGTTCGATCCGGGATGGCCCGTCCTTACGCCTCAGATCACGCTGTCCCCCGCGTACGTACGTGGCAATCCGCCCGCCACTTATACGTATTCAAACTCCGAGACATTGAGTCATGCCCTGGCAAATGGGGCCATAAACAATGCAACCACGAGCTATCAAACCATATTCAGACAAGCTTGGCCTCAGGACGCAGCGGACAAGATATCATACTCTCCATCCACTGATACTTATACCTATTACGCAACTAATCAACAATACGGCGGATCCTTCGCAACAGGATATTCGTTTCCTGCGTCCAGTGCCGTACTCCCTCCGGCAGGGTCACTCTTCGAAAATGGCAATTTTTCGACATTCGCGACCAAGGATGCAAGCTCGAACGATGTAACCACCCTTATCATATTCAAGCCCGGATCGGCTAATACTCAAATTCAATTGAGCTATACGACTTTTGGACTAATATCGTTTCTGCCAGTGAATGGAGTAAACGAAAGAGAAACGAGATATTTTATATTTGGGAATGCTTATGGATTCTTTGGATCTGCGCCTGTCTCTGGAACGGCGACATATTCTGGAATATCGAGCGGGGTTTATCATGACTCAAGCGGAAATTATTTCACTTCTGGAACGTCTTCGCTGAGTGCTGATTTCAACAATGGAAATCAGTCCGCTAATGTTACGTTCCAAATGACCTTTACTGGAGTTAATCAGGTTCCAGGAGGCCCTTCTCTGCCGGCGACGAGTTTCTCGAGCAGCCGTGGTATTCACGGTATCGCAGGGGTATCCTTTAGCGGCGATCTGAGCGGCCCAACCTCTGGGAATTATTACGGTAACTTTTATGGGCCTGGCGCTACAGAATTTGGACTGGTCTATGTGTTGGGTGGAGGCAATCCTTCCACTTCACCCATAAATGGCATCGGCGTTGCCGTCGGCAAGAAGAACTGATCCGGTTTGATGTCCCTGTACGCGCCTGCCGCCGTGGAAATGAGCATGGCTGCACAAGTCTTCACGACCCCGGTATGCGCGTCCCCTCAGCAGGGTTGTCCGGCCGGAATCCAGCTTTCCGCGGCACAGGTGTTTGCCATCGCCGAGCAGCTTGCCAAGGATGGCAAAGCTGATGAGGCGATCCGCGTCCTCAAGGTGATCACGCAGGACAAGAACCCCGATTACCGTGCCGAAGCGCGTGTGCGTATCGCCCGCTTGCTCGTACAGAAGGGCGATCTCTACGACGCGGCGCAATGGTATCGTCGGCTGCTCGACGAAAAGCCCGATTCCGCCTCTGTGCGGATCGAGCTGGCGCAGGTCCTGGCACGTATCGGCGATGAACAGGCGGCGGCGGGTCAGTTGCGACGGGCGCAAGCCACACATGGGATGCCGGAGGCCGTCGCGCGCGCCTTGCGACGGTCGCTCGATTATTTTCATTCCCAAACCCCGTTGAGCCTCGATGTCTCCTTCGGTTTCGCGCCGGACACCAATATCAATGCCGCCACCAGCGCCGACACGGTCAGCATCTGGGGCCTGCCCTTTACATTGAACAAGGCCGGACGGTCGACCAGTGGCATCGGCGCCACCTATTCGGCCCAGGTCACCGTGCGGCAAAAGATGGCTTACGGCGCACGATGGATTACCCAATTGGGATCAAGCGGGACTCTGTATCGCCAAAATCAATATGATGATGTTTCCCTGTATGCGAGCACAGGGCCTGAAATCATCGATTCTATCGGGTCCATCCACCCCGCTGTGACGGTGGGTCATCGCTTCTATGGCGCGAGTTCGCTCTACAATTTTTACGGCGGCAGTGTCACCACGCTGTTGCGCCAGGGTCTGAAGGGTCAAATCACGCTCAGCGGTTCGATGCTCCAGTTTAACTACGCGCGCTCGCGCGACTACCAGTCGGGCATCACGAAAACTGTAGCTCTTGGCTATGATCGGGCGCTCAGTCCGGAAATAGTGGCGCACGCCGGCGTCAGTGCGAGCCGCGCCGATGCAGCAGATCCCGCTTACGCGTTGAAGGGTGCATCTGGCGAGGTGGTGGTATCAAGGGACTTCAAACCGTTTACGGTCTTCGGCCGCGCGAGCTTTAGCCGCGCGTGGGGAGACGCAGCCTACCCTCTCTTCGGGTTAGCGCGCGACGATACGACCTATGAAGGGGACGTGGGTATAATCTTCCGTCGGGTCAGTTTTCACGGCCTCTCGCCGCAAATCAAGGCGATCTATTTGCGTTCGGATAGTCCGATCGCATTGTTTCAATATCGCCGATTGCGCGGCGAGTTCTCCCTGACGGGCAGCTTTTGAACAGATGCATAACCGCCACCGTCTGCCGTTCGGCACCCCGCGGCGACGCAGTCCCGCCCAAGCGGAACGGCCGCTATCGGGCGGAAAAGTAGCCCGGCCAAACCAGATGATCGCTTTCGGACCCTCCACAGTTGATATCCCGCTTTCGATTGCTCGCCCGCACGTATCCGTTAAGCGGGTTGGCTTGCAATGCATCGAACATTTGAGCGCGTGCTCAGGCCAAGGATCCGCTGATTAAGAGTCAGCTGCTCTTCATCCCAAGCTCACAAAGCTATCCATCACCCGCTTGCGCCCGGCACTCTCGAAATCGATCTCGAGCTTGTTCCCCTCGATCTCGGCAATCTCGCCGTAACCGAACTTCTGGTGAAACACCCGCATCCCCACCGACAGATCGTCGCGTCCCTTGTTCCCGATACTCACCGCGCTCGCCCGCGCCTCAACCACCCGCGACGGTTCCCGCGTAAAGGTCCGGCTGGTGAAGCCGCCCCCCGGATTCACCCCCGCCGCGCGTTGCCAGCCCGGGCCCCGCCCGGTGCCGCGCGCCACATCCGCAAAGGGATCGGCGCGTTCGGACCAGTTGGCGCGCCAAAGGCTCTCGCCGCCGGACATGCTGCTCTCGCTCTCGATATGCGCATCCGGCAGCTCGTTCACGAAGCGGCTGGGGATCGAGCTGGTCCATTGGCCGTAGATGCGGCGATTGGCGGCGTGGAGGATGACTGCGCGGCGTCTCGCGCGGGTGATCGCGACATAAGCGAGGCGGCGTTCCTCCTCGAGGCTGGCATTGCCGCCCTCGTCGAGCGCGCGCTGCGAGGGGAACAGACCTTCCTCCCAGCCGACCAGGAAGACGGTGTCATATTCGAGCCCCTTGGCGGCGTGGATCGTCATGATCGTCACCTTGGCCTCGTCGGCCTGGGCCTCATTGTCCATCACCAGGCTGACATGCTCGAGAAAGGCGCCGAGATTCTCATATTCCTCCATCGCGCGGACGAGCTCGGTGAGGTTCTCGAGCCGGCCGGCTGCCTCGGCTGATTTCTCGGCCTGCCACATGCCCGTATAGCCGCTCTCGTCGAGGATCTGGCGGGCGAGCTCGGGATGGGGCAGCTCGGACGCCATGCTGCGCCAGCGCGCCATGTCGCCGACCAGATTGCCGAGGGCGCGGCGTGCCTGCCCGGTCAGCTCGTCGGTATCGAGGATGCGCGCGGCGGCGACGGTGAGCGGCACGCCCTCGGCGCGGGCGAGCTGGTGGACCTTCTGCACCGCCTTGTCGCCAAGGCCGCGCTTGGGGACGTTGACGATGCGCTCAAAGGCGAGATCGTCGGCGGGCTGGGCGACGACGCGTAAGTAGGCGAGCGCGTCGCGGATCTCGGCGCGCTCGTAGAAGCGAAAACCCCCGACGATGCGATAGGGCATGCCGATGCTGATGAAGCGGTCCTCGAACTCGCGGGTCTGGTGCTGGGCGCGGACGAGGATGGCGATGTCGTCGATGTTCGTGCCGGCACGCTGGCAGGCCTCGATCTCCTCGCCGACGCGGCGCGCTTCCTCGGGGCCGTCCCA
>Ga0105245_10000972_pt1 | contig 26159 bp, 22 predicted proteins | sample KBSM54metaG_FD_81523 | JGI IMG/M metagenome (GOLD analysis project Ga0105245, IMG submission 81523) | Miscanthus rhizosphere microbial communities from Kellogg Biological Station, Michigan, USA - KBS M5-4 metaG | ecosystem: Host-associated > Plants > Roots > Rhizosphere > Soil | place...
CGCCCAGCTGTCGGCCGTGAGGTAAGAGGGTTCCGCCGCTGCCAGGGTGCGATCGCTGAGCACCTCAAGCGTAGCCAGAAAACAGTCCGCCACCCCGTCGAAGTGGGCGTCGAAACTGCGCCTGGAGACGCCGGCGGCCGCCCGCACCCGCGGCACGGTCAGCGACGCGTAGCCCTCCCTGCTCGCCAGCCTCGCCGTCGCCGCCAGGATCATCGCCCGCTCGTCGGCAAACGGCAGCTCGACCTTGGTCGGCAACGGCGCCGCTCCGCCAGTTCCGAGGCCGCGCAGCCGCACCACGGCGTCGTCGCGGAAGGAGAGCGCCCACTCCATCAACTCCGCCCCGTCGAGGGCCAACTGCCGCGGGTCGCCGGCGAGCAACCGCGCCCGCGCCACCCGGGAGCAACCGGCGACGATGCCTTTCACCACCAGTCGCGGCAGCTGCGGAGCCTCGTCGGCGAGGTCGAGGTTCTTCGCCACCAGCGCCTCGAAGAGCCGGTTGGTGCGCAGCATCCGCTCGAGCGCGACGGCGCCGGCGGCGAACGCCTCGACCAGGGCCAGCCGCGACGTCTCCGGGCTGCCGGCGATCTGACCCGCGAAGGCGAGGAACCCGAGCCGCAACCGCTCGCGCCAGTCGTCCTCGCCCTCCGTGGCGGCGAGAATCCCGCGCACCGAATGGCTGACGACGACGTCGTAGGTGGCGAGGAAGCACTCCTCCTTGCCGGCGAAGTGCTTATAGAAGTCTCGCTTCGAGACGCGGGCGTGGCTGGTCAGTGTCGCCACCGAGACGGCGTTGTAGCCGTGTGCCGCGACGAGCTCGACCATCGCTTTCTGCAGCCGCCCGCGCTGGTGCGCGGCGACGTCCTCCGCCGAGCGTCCCGGCCCCGGCCTCAGCCTGGGGTAGCGAGTGGTCCGCGTTCGCGCGCCTCGCGACGAATCGTGCCTTTTCCTAGATGACAATCTGTACGTACCAACAGCGGACGTACGCCAAAGTTTCTACTCCATTTAGGCTAAGTTAAGCCAAAGCGTTAGCCATAACGGCGAGGAGTCCCGGCCGCGCGTAACGCCTATTTCAGCTTCACCGTGAGGTTGGGCGAGTAGCCGAGCGTCACGTGGCCCGCGGGACGGATGAGGACCGCGCGGTAGACCGTCTTCGCGGTCACCTTGACGCGCTTGGAGGCGGTGCAGTTCTTCCCTGGTCTGATCGCTTTGCCGAGGTTGCTCCAGGAGCGCGGCACTTTTTCCTGGAAGAGGACGAGGCGCTGCTGGCAGGTGTCGGGCGGGTTGACGATCGCCGTCAGCTTGGTTTTGGTGCCTTTCGCAACCTTCAGCGGGTTCGCTTTGATCCGGACTTTGTCTTCTTTCTGTGAGGGGGTCGGGCCGCTCGGCGCGGGGCTGGACCCGCCGCCGCCCGATCCGGTCGAGCCGCCGCCTTCGGACCCGCCGCCGCCGGGACCCCCCGCCACCGAGAACACCTGGATCGCGCCGACCAGCGGCATGTAGGCGTAGAGGTCGCCGTTGGGCGCGAAGTCGAGTCGGCTGAAGTAGGAGCGCGAATCGGCGAGGTAGGAGACGCCGGCCTGACAGGGGCCGATTTCGAGCCCGCAGACCTGCATCGTGTCGCTGCCGTCGCGGACCCCGTAGCCGAAGGCGGCGATGAAGTTGCCGTCGCCGTCGAAGACCGAGATCCGCCGGTTCCCTCCCTCGCTGACGTAGAGCCAGCCGGTGCTCGGTTGCCGCACGATCGATTCCGGGCCAGTGAGCTGCCCCGCCCCGCTGCCGGGACCGACGCCGAAACGCAGGTCGAGAGTGGCGCCCGGGTTGGCCACGGTGTTGTAGTGGGTGATCTCGTTGCCCGATCCCTCGGAGATGTAGATGCCGCCGAGGCCGAAGGCGATGTCGTTGGGGTAGTTGACGCCGTCGGGGGCCTGGGAACCGGCGCGGCCGTGTTGGTTCCCGCATTTTTCCGGTTCGCCGGAGACCGGGACCCCTCCGAGCCCGAGTACGCAGCTTTCGAGGGCAAACGGCGGTTCGGCGAGGAAGTTTTTGTTGATCCCCGCGCCGTGGAAGGCCTGCGGGTAGAAGGGGTGTTCTTTCGTCAGATCTTTGCCGTCGAGGGTGCCGACTTTGTTTTCCTGACCCAGCGCCACCGCCATGCTGCCGTCGGAAAAGACCCGCAGCGCCGCCTGGTTGGAGCCGATCCGTTCGTCGGTTCCGGCGTCGGTGAAAAGGAAGTCGTGGGCCGGGTCCGCGCTGTTGGCCTGGTAGCTGATCAGGCGCCCGCCGAAGCTGCTGGAGACCGTCACGTAGACCCGATTGCCGTAGTACCCGATGCCCAGCGGGAAGTAGCCGTTGCGGCTGACCGAGAACCCGTCGCCGAGGTTGTTGCCTTCGTCGTCGAGGTGGAAGAAGCTCGCCGTGCTGCTTTCGCCGGCCGGCGTCGCCCAGATCGTGCCGTCGGGAGCCAACCCGTAGAGCGAGCCCATTCCCCCGAAGGTCCGGGTCGGCGAGACCGAGAGCGCCGCCTGCGCGCTGCCGGCCAGCGCCAGCACCGCGATCGAGGCGATCGCGAGTAGGACGAGTAAACGCCTGCGGACGAGAGTCACAGCCCGGGCAGATTCTCATCTGGTCCGGCAGTCGTCAAGGGACCGAATTCGTACAGATGCCGCCCCGAGAAGATCCCCAGCAGGAGTTTCACAAAGCTTCTGGCCGGATCAGCGGCAAGTGAGATCGGCCGGCGGATTACTGCCGATGAAGGCGCGCCATTCGCCAGCGGTCAGCTCGCGCCCGGCGGCCACACAGGCTGCTTCGACCAAGCCCTCGTCCGAGATGTCGCGTTCGACTAGTTCGCCTTGGCTCGCTTCGCCTGGCGCTTCGGAGAGCGTGTAGATGCGCGAGCCGTCGAGGGAGAAAGTGACACCGGTGCGAAGGAAGGCCGAGGCGCCGCGGGTGCCGAAGTTGCCCAGCTGAGTACCGGTTTCGAGGTCGTCGACGACAATCGAACCGTCGCTACGACGGCGCGCCACCATCGTTCCCTCGGCATTGCCCACAGGCTTCCACACGTAGTTTTCGTCGCCGGGGATCGTGCGCTGCAAGCTCGTCCCCTGCTGGTTCCAAACCTGCAGCGCACCGTCGTGGCGTTGCACCAGCAACTTTTCTCCCGTGAACGCAACGGTGGCAAATTCGTCGGCGTCGATGTCGCCGACCACCTTTCCGCTGGGCAGATTCTCGATCGTGACATGTCCTTCGTCGACCATCGCAACCAGTTCCGAAGAAGAGCTGAGTGCGGCTTCTTCCAGCTCTTCGGCACCGAAGGAGAGGTCTTCGGGACCCGGCGAGCGGCTGACGATCTTGCCCGTAGTCAGATCCTGCCAGTAGACGTTTCCGTGACGATCGACGATGGTCATCTCGTCGCCGTTGGCGGCCAAACCGTCGGCAAGGCCCACCTCTTCGCCTTCGGCTCCGCGCCACGCCCGCACTCCGTCCGGCAGATCGGTGGGAACGGGGGCTTCGGAGCCGCCCGCCGCAGGCCAAACCGGATAGGCCGCGAAATCGCCTGTCGCCGACCACACCGGGGCACCATAGGTGTATTCGGACAGTTCGGATTCGGGCACCGTGCGGCGTTGCGCGCCGGCCCGAAGCGACTGCACGAACCCCGCGCGGCCGTCCCCGTCCAGCGCCGCTATCCGCTTGCCATCAGGGGAAACGGCCAGGCTGGCCGTGCCGCAGGCCGAGCAGGCGGACGACAGCGGCACGGTCGTCATCCGCGCCAGGCGATCGACCTGCGCAAGGTCCCAGACCGCGATTTCGGATCCCGCTGCCGAAACCAGATGGGATTCGTCGCCGGTAAAGCTGAGCAGTTCGGCGCCGACGCTTCCCTGCCCGGTCAGGTCGACAGGTCGCTGTTCGGGGTCGGGCGATTCGGCTAACGGGATTTCATCTGGTTCCTCTCCGGGGAGGGGTACCGGCGCCACATGGATGCCTCCGCTGCCTGCAACCGCAAGCCTGGAGCCGTCGGGGCTGAGCGCCAGGGCTGCCAGATCGGTTACCGGCTCTTCGACGCCGCTTTCCGGCTTGCCGAGATCGGTGAACCCGGCGGTCCGCCAGACCGGGACGACTCGAGCGCCATTGGTCACGGTGAAGAAGCGGCCGTCGGCCGAAATCGCGGCGCCGTATTGATGGGCTCCGAAGGCAGTTGGGGAGCCGTCGAGCTTTGCCCAATCCGCAATTCGCCGCCACTCCCAGGAGCTGCCGTCGAACAGGAGCACCCGCCGGTCCGACGGCAGCAGGATCTGACCACCGAATCCGAAACCCGATTCCGTGAGGCGATGGACGATGCCGTGAAAGGGATCGGCGACCTCTGCCACCGTGATCGTTTCGCCTTCTTCGTAGTCGGGTGAGACCCCGTGGTAGATGACGGTTTCTCCCGCCGGAGAGAGGCCGACCAGGTCGGCGTGCTCACCAGGGGGCACCGGCAGCCGCACCGCCGAACCGTGATCCCAGAGCATCGCCCGGGTGCGGTCGGCCACCGCGATCACCGAGCCGTCGCCGCTGATCGCCAGGCTGGAGATGCGGCGCGGGAGATCGAAGAGAAGTTCCGGCTCGCCTTCCCCCTGCGGCCAGTAGAGGACCCGACCGTCGGCTAGACCGGCGACCACTGCCCCGTCGGCGCTGCCTGCCACCCGTTCAACTTTGCCGTTCGCATCGAGGAAGCGGGCGAGGTGCGGGCTGCTGGTGTCGGCATTAAAAAGGGCGGCGCGGGTCTGGGGATTCGCGTCCTCCCGGTAAGCCTGTACAGCCAAAAGCATCGCCACGTCGAGGTTGGACCCGGCGACCTGCTCGGACACCGACGCCACTTGCCGCGAGAGGGCCAGATGTGCCTCGTCGATGGCAGCCGAGCGCTGGCTAAGCGCGATTACGCCGGCGAGGACGGCGGCGATCAACAGGATCGTCAGACCAGCGATAACCCCCCGGACCCAACGCATCGTGCGGCGACGCTCTCGCACTGCGGCGCCTACCAGTTGGTCCTTGGGCATTCCCCGGATGGCCGTCGCGATGTCGACCACCGCTTCCTCGAGCGCGAGTTCGCCTAGCTCGTTGTCATCCCCGCTACCCGCCACCTCGACCCAACGGGGCTCTTCGGCGAACACACTGCGGAGCGCCGAAGGCAGTGCGTTCGACCGGGCGACGTCGAAATCCCCCGTCCGCTCGTCCCAGCGCAAGGTGCCATCGGCGACGACGATCAGGAGGCGCTCGGGGGAGCGGTTATCCAGCCACCAGCGGATCTCGCGATCGACCCACTGCGAGCCGGCGGCGCCGGGGGAGGTGACGAGCACAAACCACTCGGAGTCGGCAAGCGCCCGCTCCACCGACGTCCAGAGGCCCGGCGCGGCGGAGAGGCTGGCGGTGTCGAGGAACAGTCTCTGCGCGCGCATCCGGTACCAGGGCTTGGCGAAGCGCTCCAATCCGACCTGGAGGCGACGGGCCACGTTGCTGCCTTCGCTGTGGCTATAGGAGAGAAAGGCGTCGTAGCGTGCCATCAGGATGGAGGCTGGAAGTAGCGGACGCGATCGGCGGGGCCGTCGCCCACCCAAGCTCCGCCCGCCGGCGCCGGCGCGACGGCGAAGAGATAGTCGGCGTCCGGCACCAACCAGGTTTTCAACTTGCCGGAGGTCGCAATCCTGCCGACCCGCTTCTTCGTCGTGAACCAGAGTGAGTCGTTCTCCCCGACGGCGATGTCGTTGACGGCGAGGCCCGGTCGCAACGTGAACTCGGAGATCTCCCCGTCGGTCGTGATCCGGCCGATGCGGTGATCGCCCTCCGCGAACCAGAGTGCGCCGTCCGGACCGGCGACGATCTGCCGGGGTGCATGGTCCGCCGGCAGGTGCCAGAGACGGAGCCTGCCGTCCGGCGTGAAGCGGCCGATCTCACCATGGCCGCTGCCGAACTCTTCGCTCAGCGAGAGCCAGATCGCCCGGTCTGGACCCAGCGCCATGCCGTTGATGGCGGCTTCTTCTTCGACGCCGATAAGCGCGTAGGTGCTCGTCGAGCCGTCAGGGCCGACCCGGAGCAGGTTCGGCGGCACACCACCCTCCCCGAACCAGACGGCGCCGTCGGGTCCTGCGGCGACCACTTCGGGAAGTCCGACTTCGGGATTCGGGTGCGGCCCGAAGCCGGCGCCGATTCCGATCGAGCCGTTGTCGGGATCGATCCGTATGAACTCCTCGAAACCGGCGATCCAGATCGCTTCATCCGGTCCTTCCTCAAGATCGCCGGGGCTGTTTTCGCTACCCGGCAGCCGATACTGCAGAAGCCTGCCGTTGGGCAACCGCCGCGCCACCGCCTCACCGGACTCGCTGATCCAAAGAGATCCGTCCCGGGAGGTCAACAGATGGCTGGGGTAAGCGCCGCGAGGCAGGACGATGTCGTGCGGAGTGTGTGAAGAAGCGCCCTCGGAAGACCCCGAGTCGGCGCATCCGCCTAGGAGCAGGACGAGGGCGGCGAGCAGGCAAGGGGGTGTCCCGCGCACCATCATCGCGACCCCCTCAACTGTGTCGCGACCGCGACGACCCAACTGTCGTCTGCATACAGCGCACCGGCGTAGAGGTCGAGATTGTCGGCCGTCGTCTTGCGCATCCAGCCGTCGGGTTCGGTGTCGAGCATCGCGCTCAGCGCGCGCCGCCCATCTTTCTCGTTTCCGGCCAGAGCGCACAGCTCCAGCACGGTCGCCCGGGTCCAGTAGTCGGGGGCGCGCAAGCCCCCCTTGCGCGCGACCGCGAAGGTGACGACCGGCTCAAGCGAGCGGACCCGGTCGATGTCCTCCGCCCGGCCGCGTCGGCAGAGGAGCGTCAACAGGTTGATGCCCGGGTAGTAGTCCCGCGGGTCCGTCGCGAAGCCACGATCATAGGCCTCGATCGCGTCCTCGAGCGCATCGGCGTCTCCTGGGTCCCCCGCCTCGCGCTTCTCCTGCCAGCGCGACTTGTAGCAGCGGCCGAGGATTCCGAGCGTCTCCGGCGAGTCGCCATGTTTCTCCAGCATCTCCTCGAGGATCGCGATCGCCCGCCGGCGGTCCCCCGGTTGGCTGCGCCGGTTCAACGCCATCGCCAACTGCTCACGCACAGTCGGCAGCTCGGCCACCCGGGGCGGCAAAGCCTCCGCGAGCCGGACGACGTCGGCCCAAGCTTCGATCGCCCGGTAGGAGAGCATCAGCACGACCAGCAGCTCCCCATTGACGTCCCGCAGCGCCTTGATCTCCGCCTCGATCCGCGCCAGTTCCTCCCGCGCCGCATCGGGCTCGACGCGGGTTGCCTCGTTGGCGCGGATCGTCAGCTCAGAGGCCCATCGCGCGCGCTCACGGAAGGCCTCGGTCGCCTCGTGAGGGAGCGTAATCCCCGGGTAGTCGCTCAGCAGTTGAAAAAGCGGCGAATCCGCCCCGTCGCCGTTCTTCGCGACCTCGAGACGCTCGGCAATCGCCGCCCGCAGCGCGTCCGGATCGCTCACCTCGCCTTCCGACCCGATCTCGTAGGGAATCGCCCTGATCGGCGCCACGTCGAACGGCAGCTGTCCGAGCTTCGCGTAGATCAGGATCGTCGAGCGCGGCCGGGCGGCGTGGCGGATTCCGAGCTCATAGAACACGTTGGCGTTGGCGAAGGTGAGGTCGGCCACGACGATCTCCGCCAGCAGCAGCCGCTCGTACATAGCCTTGTGGATGATCCCGCCGAGTGCCTCCTCGTCGGCGCGGATCGACTCCACCTCCGCCGCCTCGGCGGCTGGCTCCAGGCATTCGGCGTGGATGCGGTCGAAGTCGACCACCCGCGAACCGCCGGGTTCCTCCTTGACGCCGAATGGCATCGCGATGAAGAGCAGCGGCTTCGGACACTGCGAAGCGTCCGTATGTCGAGTCCTGGTGGCCAAAGTCCCCTGCCCTGCCGCCGCAGTGCCGGCAGATTCTTAACTACTAGAAAAAAACCGGGCTGTTCGGATGCGCGCCGAATATATTTCTGTGCGCTCAAATCCTGAAGACCGGAATCGCGATGCATCGTTCGTCACCGTGGAGTCCAGTTTCAGATTCAGCAATGAACTGAGGAGGAAACGCTCTACCCTCACCCCTGATGAGCGAGGCCGCCGAGCATCCGACTCGCCGCTCCCAGAGCGCCAACAGCAGGCAGTACGACCGGGTGGCTCGCCTCTACAGCACGCTCGAGCCGCTGTATTTGATCTTCCCGCCGGCGCGGCGCAGGGCGGTGGCGGCGCTGGGGCTGAAGCCTGGCGACACCGTTTTGGAGATCGGGGCCGGCACCGGGCGGAACTTCCCTTACCTGGTCGAGGCGGTCGGGCCGGGTGGGACCGTGATCGGCGTCGATGCGTCGCGGGGGATGCTGGCCGAGGCGCGCAGGCTGATCGAGCGGCGGGGCTGGTCGAACGTGCAGCTGCTCCATCAGGACGCCACCCGGCTCCAGGTCGACCGCGACGTCGACGGCGTGCTCTTCAGCCTCAGCTACTCGGCGCTGCCCGAACCGCGCCCCGCCCTGGCGCGGGGATGGGAGCGGCTGCGCCCCGGGGCTCGCGTCGTCGTCATGGACATGGGTCTGACCCAAAGCCGCTGGCACCGTCTGCTCGACCCGATCGCCCGGCTGCTCGTCAAGCTCGGGCCCGGCGACGCCTACTCGGACCCCTGGAGCGACCTCGCCGCCTACGGCCCGGTCGTGACCAAGCGCTTCCTGGTCGACTTCTTCTACGTCAGCTCCGTCACCAAGCCCGAGCGGCCCTAGCCGATCAGCTCCAGCACCCGGCGCTCGATCGTGGCCTGGTGCCGCGGCGCCACGGTGTCTTCGGCGGCGAGGTTAGGCAGCTCGATCGTCTTGCCGTCGCGGAAGCGGTCGAGCACGCGCGGGTCGACGTAGGAGCTGCGGCAGACCGCCGGGGTGTTGCCGAGCCGCTCCGCCACCCGCTTGATCGCGGCGCGGATCGAGCGCTCGGCGCCGCCCTTCGAGGAGGACGCCTCCACGCGCGCCAGCTCGACCGCGGCGAGCACCGTCCCGTGCCAGGTGCGGAAGTCCTTGGCCGAGAACTCCTCCCCCGCCTTCTCCTGCAGGTAGGCGTTGACCTCCTCGGAGCGGACGTCCCGCCAGGCGCCGTCCTCGCGGAAGACGAGCAGGTCGTCGGGACCGCTGCGGCGGCGGCGCATCGCCTCGATCGCCGCCCTCACCTCGGGGTCGCGGATCGACTGGATGCGGCGCTGGCCGCTCTTGGCCGGGAAGTCGAAGACCACCTCCTCGCCCTCGATCGAGACGTGCTCGCGCAGTACCGTGGCGACGCCGTAGCTCTCGTTGGTCTCGGCGTACTCCTCGCCGCCGATGCGGAAGAAGCCGAGGTCGAGCAGGCGGACCGCGCAGGCCAGCGCCCGCTCGCGCGGCATCCCCTCGCGGGCGAGGTCCCGTTTGACTGCCCGGCGCAGCTTCGGCAGCACCGCCGCGAACTCCCGCATCGACTCGAACTTACGCTGCGCCGCCCGCAGGTGCCAGCGCTCGTGGTAGAGGTACTGCTTGCGCCCGGCTTCGTCGAGGCCGGTCGCCTGGATGTGGCCGTAGGGGTCGCCGCAGATCCAGACCTCTCGCCAGGCCGGCGGGATCGCCAGGCCGCGAATCCGCTCCAGCGTGTCTTCGTCGCGAACGCGCCCGCCTTCCGGGTCGAGATAGCTGAAGCCGTTGCCCCGCCGCCGGCGGGCGATGCCGGGGCCCGAGCAGTTCGAGCGTTTGAGCCGCCCGCGCGGCGCGCTCACGGCTTCAGCACGACCTTGATCGCCCCGTCTTCCTTCTTCTGGAACATCTCGTAGGCGCTCGGCGCCTCGGCCAGCGGCAGCTGGTGGGTGGTGAGGTCGTCGACGCCGAGCGGGTCCTCGTCGCCTTCGAGCAGCGGCAGGATCTCGTCGGTCCAGCGCCGCACGTGCGCCTGGCCCATGCGGATCTGCACGCCCTTGTCGAAGAGCTGCATCATCGGCAGCGGATCGAGCTGGCCGCCGTAGACGCCGGAGATCGAGATCGTGCCGCCGCGGCGCACCGTGTCGATCGCTTCCAGCAGGGCCGAGAGCCGGTCGACCGCGGCCTTTTCGGTCGCCTTCGCCGCCAGCGCGTCGGGCAGCAGGCCGGCCGCCTTCTGCATCAGCTCGGCACCGGGGGAGCCATGAGCCTCCATCCCGACCGCGTCGATCACGCCGTCGGGGCCGCGCCCGCCGGTCAGCTCGCGGATCGCCGCCGGCACGTCGTCGTGCGCGCCCGAATCGATCGCCTCGACCCCGTGGCGCCGGGCCATCTCCAGGCGCTCGGACACGGAGTCGACCGCGATCACGGTCTCGGCCCCCTTATATAGAGCGATCCGCGCACACATCTGCCCGATCGGCCCCAGCCCGAAGACCGCGACGCTGCCGCCTTTCGGGATCGCCGCGTAGGAGACCGCCTGCCAGGCGGTCGGCAGCACGTCGGAGAGGAACAGGTAGCGCTCGTCGGGCGCCCCGTTCGCGGGCACCTTGATCGGCCCGAAGTGCGCCTGCGGCACCCGCAGGTACTCGGCCTGCCCACCCGGCACCTCGCCGTAGAGCTTGGTGTAGCCGAATAGCGAGGCGCCCTTTTCCTGCTCGCGGTTCTGCGTCGTCTCGCACTGGGCGAAGAGCTTCTCCCTGCACATCCAGCAATCGCCGCAGGAGATGTTGAAGGGAATCACCACCCGGTCGCCCGCTTCGATGTGGCTGACCTCGGAGCCGACCTCCTCGACGATCCCCATCGGCTCGTGGCCGAGGACGTCGCCCTCTTCGATGAACATCCCCAGCACCTCGTAGAGATGCAGGTCGGAGCCGCAGATCGCGGTCGAGGTGATACGGACGATCGCGTCGGTCGGCTGCTCGATCTTCGGGTCCGGAACCTCGTCGACCCGAACGTCGCGTTTGCCGTGGAAGGTGAGCGCCTTCACGAGGCCACTCCGAGCGGAACGTCGGGGCGGTCCCAGCTCTCGGCGACCCGCTCGGCCGCGTGGCGCTCCTCGGCGAGGATCTCCTCCGCCGCCGCGACCACGCCCTCGTCGCCGGCCCGGGCCGCGACCCGCTGCAGCAGTTCGTAGGCGGCGATCTCGAGATGCTCGAAGGCGAACGCGAAGCCAGCGAGCTTGGTGGTCGAATCGGGCTGGGCGGCGAAGAAGGCGGAGAGGTTGAGCCCGCCGGCCTTCAGCAGCGTGTCCTTGACCAGCGAGGGCCGGGCGCCGCGCTCCTCCAGCAGGCCCTCGACCCGCGCCAGGTGGCCCCGGGTCTCCGCGAGGTGGTCACGGAAGGCGGACTCGAGGTGCTCGTCGTCGACCCGCTCGGCCCCGGCTTCGAGCAGCTTCGCCGCCTGGCCCTCGAGGGCATGGACGTCGCGCAGGTAGGCGAGGAGCGTGGAGTCGAGCTGGTCCGCATCGACGGCCCCCAGGGAGACCTCGACCGCGGTGTCGAAGGACTCCTCCAGCCGCTCGGCCATCCGCTTCTCCTCGTCGGCGATGTCGGCGGCCATCCGCGCCGTCTCCTCGTCCCCGGCGCGCTCCGCCAGCCGCTTCAGCAGTTCGTAGGCGGCGAGCTCCATGTGCTCGTAGGAGTAGGCGTGCATCGCCAGCTTCCCCGGGGTGTCGGGCTGGCTGGCCGCGAAGGCGGCCATCGCCCAGCCGCCGCTCGCGCCCGCCGCGTCCTTCAGCTTCGAGGGCTTGCCGCCGAGCTCTTCCAGGCGCTCGCGCACCCGCCGCTCCTGGTCTTCGGTCTCGATCAGGTGCCGCTCGAAGGCCCGGCAGAGGCGCTCGTCGCCGGCGATGCTCAGGGCGGGGCGAAGCTGCGACAGCGCCTGCAACTCGATCGAGTGGACGTCGGCGAGGTACTTGACCAGCTGCTCGTCGCGATCGCGATCCCACTGGCGGGCGCCGACCCCGGTCTTCAGGTCGTCGAGCCGGGCGCCGGCGCTGTCGGCTTCGAGCGGCGCGGTGCCGTCGCCGTGGCCCTCGCGCATGCCCTCCAGCAGCTCTTCCAGCGCCTCCACCCCAGTGTGGCGCGGCTCCCAGCCGAGCTCGGTGCGGGCCCGCTCGGAGGACATCAGCGGCACGTTCCGCGCCATGTCGAGCCAGCCCGGCGGCGTCGGCTGCAGGCGCATCTTCCAGCTCACGTCGGCGAGGCGACGCACGACGCGGGCCGAGATCGGGAAGCTGCGGACGCCGATCCGCTCGGCCAGCTCCTCGGGGCTGAGCGGCGGCTCGGCGGCGAGGTTGAACGCCCCGTCCACGTCGGCCAGGACCGCCCGCAGGTAAGCCTGCCCGACGTCCTCGGAGTGGACGGCCTGGAAGCGCAGGCGATCGATCCGGGGAAGGGCCGGGAGGAGGCCGCGGCGTAGGAGGAAGTTGGGCAGGAAGGGGCCGACGAAGAGGCGGCGGATCTCGGTCGCGGCCTCGTCCTTGAAGATCAGCGCCGGGCGCATCCGCACCACCCGCGTCTCGGGGTTGCCGGCTTCGAAGCGGTCGAGCGCGCGCTCGACCGCGACCTTGTGGCGCGAGTAGAAGGACGTCGGCGTGCCCTCGGTCGGCCAGTCCTCGCCGACCTCGCGGTCCTTCGGGCCGCAGGAGTAAGCGCCGACGGAAGAGGCGTGGACGAGCTTCGGGACCCCGGCCGCCGCCACCGCTTCGAAGACGCGCCGGCTGCCCTCGACGTTGATCCGCTCCAGCGTCACGTCGTCGCGCGAAGGCTGGATCGCCCAGGCCAGGTGGATGACCGCGTCGGCCCCCTCGAAGATCGCCTCCAGGTCGGCATTGAGGACGTTCGCCTCGACCCAGCTCGTCTTCGGCAGGGTCAGGGTCGGCTTACGGCGTGCCAAGCCGACGATCTCGTCGATCTCAGGGCTCTCGCTCAGCGCCTTGACCGTGCTGGTGCCGACGTTGCCGGTCGCACCGGTGACAATTACCTTCATCCTCTCGCCTTCCGTGGTGGGTGTGAAATCGGAAACCGGAGAGGAGTGAGCGGACAGACCGCTCCCCTGGGCCTCTTTCTCAGCTCTGTACCCCTGCCCGTCGCGGAGGAAACGCGCCGTGCCTACCTATAGAGCCAGCGACGCGGCCTTCAGGTGCAGCGCTTCGAGCCGGCGCAGCTGGCTGGTGGCACGCTCGGCCAGCGCGTCCAACTCGAAGCCCGACAGGTCCTCGGCGTGGGTGTGCTCGAGCGCCCGCCAGAGCCGGCGCTTGCCGACCACGCCGAGCTGCAGCAGCTCCAGCTCGTCGAGACGGCTGAGCGGCGAATAGCCCCGCAGCTGTCCGTTCAACTTCAACCGACCCAGCCGCTCGCCGACCACGGCGGCGGCCGGTTTGACCTTGCTCTGGCCGACTCCCAGCCGATCCATCACCGCCTTCAGCGTCTCGCGGTCGGCCTCGACCTCGGCGCAGATCTCGGCCAGCGCCGGTCCGAACTCCTCGTCGTCTTCGTTGCTCGCTCGCAGCCGCCGCGCCAGCTCGACCCCCGCGGTCGAACCCGCCAGGTGGTCGTTGAGATAGATGGGAAGCAGCGGCTGCGGCATGCGAGCGCTAGGACTCCTCGTAGGGGTCCTTCTCCCCGGCCAACTTCAGCGAGCCGTCTTTGACGTCGGCGAAGTGGCGTTCCTGAATCGGCAGGGCCCATCTGACCAGTTCGGAGATCTCGCTCTCGTTCGCGGACTCGTTCAGCTTGCCGAGCACCGCCCAGTGTCCGACCTCGCCGGCCTCGGCCATCGTCAGGAACTCGAACCCGTCGAGCCCGTCGGAGTCGCCGCCCAGGTAGGTCGACATCATCTCCGTCGCCTCGCCTTTCGTTTCCTGCGCTTTTTCGAGGATCGCCGTCTTCTTGCCGTTGCGGCTGTCGGCCGCCTCGGTGCAGCGGCGCTCCGTCTCCTCGGCCTCCTCACGCATCTGCGTCAGGGTGGCGACGATCTCCTCGTCCTCGACCAGGCCCTCGACCTTTTCGGTCGCGCCTTGGGCGGCCTGGGCCAGGCCCAAAACCTCCGCCAGCTTCTCCTCCAGCGTCGTCAACTCGGCCATTACGTCCTCCTTTCGGTTGCGATGCGGGCTGGTCTCGTACCCCCGCTTGACCGATGTCCAAACGGGTAGCTGGCGATCGAGATGCGCTACCTGCACTTCTGCGCTCACGAGCAGTTCCCGCCCGGTGATCTGCTGCGCCAGGCGGTCGCGGCGGAGCAAGCGGGGTTCGACGGGATCGGCTGCAGCGACCATCTTCAGCCCTGGTGGGAGGGCGGCGAGTCCGGCAACGCCTGGGTCTGGCTCGGCGCCGCCGCGCAGGCGACCGAGCGCGCTCTCTTCGGCACCGGCGTCACCCCGCCGGGGCCGCGCTACCACCCGGCGCTGATCGCCCAGGCCTGGGCGACGATGGAGCTGATGTTCCCCGGGCGCCCCTACCTCGGCTTCGGCTCCGGCGAGGCGCTGAACGAGGCGCCGCTGGGCGAAGGCTGGCCCGCGGTCGGCGAGCAGATCGAGCGCATGGAGGAGGCGCTGGAAATGATCCGGGCGCTCTGGGACGGCAAGAACCTGAGCGGCGAGGGCGATCACTTCGCCGCCGAGGGCGCCTTCATCCACAGCCTGCCCGAGGGGCGGCGGCCGCCGATCTACGTCTCGGCCTTCGGCCCGCAGGCGGCGGCCGTCGCCGGTCGCCAAGGCGATGGGATCTGGACCCTGGCCGACCCCGAAGCGGTCCCGGCGATTCTCGACGCCTACCGCGGCGCCGCCGAGGACGCCGGCCGCGAGCCGGGCGAGATCGTCCTCCAGGCCGCTTTCTCCTGGGCAACCGACGACGGGGCCGCACTCGAGGGCGCGCGGGTCTGGAAGGGCGCCCAGCCGAAGGAGTTCTACAAAGAGGACTGGCACGACCCGAAGGCGATGTACGAGCACGGCGCCGAGCAGGTCTCCGACAAGGACCTGCGCGAGGCGATGATCATCTCCTCGGACCCGGAGGAGCACGTCGAGCGGATCCGCGAGGTGGAGGCGATGGGCGCGACCACGGTGGCGCTGATGAACAACTCCGGCGCCGATCCCCTAGGCGCCATCGACGTCTACCGCCGCGAGGTCCTGCCGAAGCTGGGAGCCGCATGACCGACTACACGATCGTCAGGGCCGACGAGGCTGAGGATGCCTACAAGGGCACCGACGTGCCGGGCGAGTTCCGCAGCCTCAAAGACGCCCTCGAAGCCGAACAAATCGCAGTGACCCTGATCCGAATCCCACCCCACTCCGACTTCGAGCAAGGCACCGGCCACCACCACGAGCACCTAGAGGAGATCTACATCCTCACCCGCGGCACCCTGACCATGCGCTTCGACGAGCAACAAGAGCAAGTCCCCCCAGGCTCCGTAATCCGCGTAGCCCCCGGCACCACCCGCTCCCACCGCAACGAAGGCGACGACCCAGTCGAGCTATGGGCAGTCTCCCGCCGAATCGAAGAACACGACTCGACCAAAGTCGAGGACTTCTGGGAACCCTCGACCGAAGCTGCGCAGCGTCGGGGGCTGAGGCGATCTGATCCTCAGAGGCGGCAATAAAGGTCGAAGCACGGCCTAATCGTCCGACCGAAGCACATCGTGAGCAAAGGGATCGAGGCCCAACTCGAGCTCTCTTGCCAAGCGAGCGATTACGACAAATGAGGGGGCTACTACCCGTCGCCCCTCAATTGCGCGCAACTCGTCAACCGACACGCCAGCACCTCGCGCGATCTCGACCTGCTCTCTACCGACCGCCTTGCGCGCCTTTCGCAAATGAGCGGAGATTCGGGCTCCCTCAGCCCGCTGCTCATCCGTCAATGGCTTACGTGCCATGCGATAACTATACTGGTATACTTATACTAATGGCAGCCGAGATGGACCGCCGCGATCCAGCCCGAGCGCTACGCCTTCTGCGCAGCGAGCCACTCCCGCCCCTGCCAAGCCCAAAGGACCTGCTGGACGCCGAGTCCCCCCGGCGACCCGGCGAGCTACACGAGGCTCTAGCGCTTCCCCACTACACGGCGAAGGACCTCGTTGAGCGAGCCGCGAGATCCGGTCTTACCGTCGATGTCGCTGCTTCTCTTGCCTTGGAGGCAGGTCATCTCAGAATGCGCCTGCCGCAACTCCAACAGCTACGCCCCTGCGGCGGAGAGATCAGCACTGCGCTACCGGAGGCGAGCGCCCGCTACCTTCGATCGCTGACGATGGGACGTCGTCGACATAGTGCCCCGGCGCGGGTTCCAAGCACTGTCGCTATCCCGATTCGGCTCATCCCAAGGCTTGGAGCAACTGACATCGAGGAGCTGATCGACCTAGTGCCATTGGAGCAGGCCATCGCCTGGGAGATCGCAGCCGTGAGTACTGGCCAAACGATGAGCGAGTGGGCGCTCGGGCTGTTACTGCTCGAGGTCTAGAAGTCGGCTTGCTCGCCAGCGGCAAGGTCATCGCCTGCATCGAGTCCAGCAAAGAGAGCTTCGTAGCTAGCCGTAGCGGAGAACTTCTCCGCCGGGAGCTCGGCATCGGCGGTCGCCCAAGAGGCCATCGTGGAGGAGGCAAAGACCCACTCGCGTCGGTCCTCCCTTTCTCCTTCAAGTGCCTCCCGAGCTTGTTCGGCTCGAAGAATGGCCGCGTGCTGGGCAACCCCGGGCCCGTCCGGCGGGACTGATGCAACGTGCAGTTCGCATTCACATGGAGCTGCAGCAAAGGCCTTGCGGGCATCGCTGGTGCCCACACGAAAGGAGCGGTGGAACTTTGGGTGATAAGCCATCCGGGTTCGGCCGCGGCTTTCCCCTTTCTTGTTCATCTTGCGCCAAGGCGATGGCACCCGGAAGCGCTCGTTTTCTGCGAGACCGATGCTCACAGAGAAATCGTCGGCCAGAAGACCAAGGTGCAGCTGTCCCGACCCACAGGAGACGATGGACTTTCCTCCCTCTCGCAGTGCACTCAGAAACGACGCGCCATTACGAATCGCATCCGATGAGGACCGCTCATGGAAGCCTTCGATCTTGACCCAAAACCCATCGGGCTCAAGCGCAAGGTAAGCCTCAGCAAGGTCAGCACGAGCGCTGGGCGACGCAAGGTCACGCACATGGATCGCCAGGGCGACGTAAATCTCGCGTGCGACATCGGCCGCCGCGAAAGGCGGCGGCTCCCGCATGCCCTCAGACTGAAAGTGAGCAAGGCCAAGCTCAGCCAAGAGCAGCTCGAGGTCGCGACCACGGGTTCTAGCTCCGCCGGCCCTATGGAACGTCGTTAGAAACAGGGTCCCGCCCCGACCCCTAGCCTCGTCGATTGGAGCGATCGCCAGGTGTAGAAGTTCCTCATCAGTCAGCCGGGCCGTATCCGGCTCATATGGTTCGGAGTCGTTCCCGAAGCTGAACGCCCGAAAGGCGCTCGGACGCTCCGCCCACGCCACCTGCCTCAACTGCGTACATGGGTCAAGCACAGTGCCCATCTGGTGCCCGCTCGGAATCAACGTGAGCTCAGGGTTGTCCCGCAGGAAGTAGAGCGGCGCTACCGTGGTGCGGATGCCACGCGCTTGCAGCACGCCGATCAGCCCCTGCTGACCGTAGCCAAGACGGGGAAGAAACTGCCCCCTCCCGGGCTCGGGATGAGGAGCCGACAGGCATTCCGAGGACTCAGCTTGTTCGGGCAGCAACACCGGCCCGTAAAGATGACGGTGCCTCCGGATGTCTTGGCGCAGTTTCTCTGTCCGGCTCGCCCGTCATTCTTTGAGGATGGGAACGTATGTTCGTATAACAAGGCCTCAACCGCGGTTAGGGCGAGGAACCCGCAGAGATCAAAGGAAGGTCGCGCGGGTTTCAGGTAGCCGGGAGTGCTTGGATTCCGCACAAATGTTGAAGAAGCAACCCGAGATCCGGGACACCGTCCATAACTTCATCGCCTTCGATCCCTCCGAGCAGAAGGTGATTGATTCGCAGCCCTTCCAGCGCCTGCGGAACATCCATCAGCTCGCTCTCTCCTATCTCGTTTATCCCGGCGCTTCCCATCGGCGTTTTGAGCACTCGCTGGGCGTGATGGAGCTGGTCGGCCGTATCTATGACACCGTGACGCGGCTTGACAAGTTGACCGATGAGATCAGAGATGTCGTTCCCCAGAAAGACAGCCTCGAGGACCAAGTCTCCCGCTCACTTCTCCGCCTCGCAGCTCTTTGTCATGACCTTGGGCACCTCCCCTTCTCCCACGCTGCAGAGGATGAACTTCTGCCCGAGGGCTACGACCACGAGCGGATGACCTACGAGATCCTGCGCTGCGAGGAGATGCGAGCACTGTGGCGCTTGATGCCCCACAAGCCTGATCCCGAGGACATAGCCAAGATCGCTCTGGGACCACGGAAGCTCGAGAAACTAGGCGGCGACCTGACCTTCTCGCCCTGGGAGGCCATCCTCGCCGAGATGTTGGTCGGAGACTCCTTCGGCGCCGATCGGATCGACTACCTCCTGCGTGACAGCATCCATACCGGGGTTGCATATGGCCGTTTCGACCACCACCGCCTGATCCAAACTCTTCGCATCCTTCCCGCAGCCACGACTGAGGCCGGCGGCGAGCAGAACGAAGCAAAGCGCGAGCCCCAACTGGGGGTCGAGCGCGGCGGCATCGAGTCAGCCGAGGGTCTTTGGCTCGCCCGCTATTTCATGTTCAGCCAGGTTTACTTCCACCCCACCCGCCTGATCTATGACCTGCACCTGAAGGACTTTTTGGCGGCATGGCTAGAGGGTGGACAGTTTCCCGTCGAGGTCAACGGCCACCTCGCGCTGACCGATGCTGAGGTCACGAGCGCGATGCGTAGCGCAGCCAAAGATCCCGGCGCTCCGGGAAACGACTCGGCTCGGCGAATCTTGGAGCGGGATCATTTCCGGGTGGTCTACCAGCGCCGACCCGAAGACAGCTCATTCGAGGTAAACGCAATCTATCGCGCTGCCGAAGAGGCATTTGGAGGGAAAAATGTCCGGTACGGGGGGAGTCCAAAGCGCGGCGACGCAGACTTCCCTGTCCTCGATCGCGACGGCAGCAGCATACCCGCGATCTCGCTGTCCTCGGTCCTTGCCAATCTTCCCGTCTCCCGCGACGAATACGTTTTCGCACCAGCAGAGCAGCGTGAGGAGATCGAGCAATGGATCGAGACCGAACGCAAACAGATCATCGAGAGCGCCTACGAAGCTCAAGCGGCCGAGGAGGACATGGAGACTGACCAGGAAGGAGAGGGAACGTGAACAGGCTTGCGCAGGAGGCCGTCCTAATCAGTCTGACTCGCCGACTTCGTGAGCGCGGATCCTGGGCTGGAGAGACGCACGTTCAGAAGGCCGCCTATCTGGTTCGCGAGCTTCTAAATGTGCCACTCGACTTCACCTTCATCCTCTATAAGCACGGCCCATTTAGTTTTGAGTTGCGAGACGAGCTGGGCTCCATGCAATCTGATCGTCTATTAACTCGAGAGGCACAGCCACCGCCCTATGGGCCGCGACTAGAGACTACGACTCGCGGCGAGGAGCTCGAGGAACGGTTCGAGCGGACCATGCAGAAGTATGGACCGCGTCTGGATTGGATCGCAGACCGGATTGCCAATTGTCGAGTCCTAGAACTTGAGCGCCTTGCGACTGCAATTTGGGTCACTCGTCAACACGGTGAGGACGCGTCTGTTCAGACTCGCGCCGAAGCCCTACACGAGCTCAAGCCACATGTTCCAGTTGAAGTGGCAACTGAAGCTGTCCAAGAGGTGGACTTCCTGATCGCTGATGCACGAGAGCAGTTGAACGCCTGACTTGGATCTCCCTGCCCTTGGCCTCGCTTGGTTGCGACGCTTCTATTTCCTTTCCGTAGGCACAAGTGCCTGCAATGGAAACAAAGTGATCGCTGGTTAAATGTGATGTCGCCCGTCACACATCCCCGTGTGCAGGACTTTCAAGAGGGGTGGCTGACGGGATTCGAACCCGCGACCGCCGCGACCACAACGCGGAGCTCTACCAGCTGAGCTACAGCCACCTCGCTGGCTTCAAATCTAGCGAGTCCGTGGAAACCGGCGTATATCGCGAGTTTTCACGGACTCGGCGATTCAGGCGATGCTCGGAGCCTTCAGGCCCGCCGCGACTGGATAACGACCCGCGCCCCGTGCCGCGGGATCATCGTCACGTTGCGGTGGAGGGCGCGCTCGGGGTCGGGGTCGGCGGCGGTGAGGTCGAGGCGGCGGGCCATCGCTTCGAGGACGACGCGCTGCTCGGCCATCGCCAGGGCGGCGCCGAGGCAGCGGCGGATGCCACCTCCGAAGGGGAGCCACTCGTAGGTGCCGGGCTTGCGGTCGAGCCAGCGCTCGGGGCGGAAGGCGAAGGGCTCGGGGTAGAGGTCCTCGCGATGGTGCAGGAGGAGGATGCTGATCAGGACCGGAGTGTCGGCCGGCACCGCGTAGTCGCCGAGGCGCCAGGGCAGCTTGACCCGCCGCCCGACGATCGGCACCACCGGCCGCGAGCGCATGGTCTCGGTGATCGTCGCCTCGACCGCCTCCTCCGCCCCGTCGCCGGAGCGGACCGCCTCGACCAGCCGCTCGTGGGCATCCGGGGTGCGGACGAGGCGCTCCCAGGCCCAGGCCAGCGAGTTGGCGGTCGTCTCGTGGCCGGCCAGCACCAGGGTCAGCAGCTCGTCGCGGATTTCGGCGTCGGTCAGCGGCTCACCGTCCTCCCCGCGCGCCTGCAGCAGCAGCGAGAGGATGTCGTGGCGCTCGCCCAGGTCCTCGCCCCGCCGCGTCGCGATCACCGCATCCATGCGGCGGTCGATCAGGGCTCGCCCGAGCCGGGTGATGCCGACCGGTTCCTCACGGCGGACGTTCATCAGCTCGGCGACCTGGGCGATCGGCTTGGTCGAGAGGTTGACCAGCCCCTTGATCGTCGAGCGCAGCCGCCCCTCGCTGCTCCGCGGTGCCGGCTTGCCGTCGATCCCGAAGATGCCGGCCATGATCACGTCGAGCGTGATCGCCTGCATGCGCGGCGCCAGCGCGAAGGGCTCGTTCAGCGGCCAGCTGTCGATCTCCCGTTCGGCGGCGGCGGCGATCGCGGCCGTGTAGTGCTCGATCGCCTCGCCGTGGAACGGCGGCAGCAGCAGTTTGCGCTGGCGCATGTGGCGCTCGCCGAGCGAGGTCAGCACCGAGTCCGGCCCGACGATCGGCCGCAGCGGCGACTCGGCCGCCAGCGAGGGCGCCTCCTCCGGCTTCGCGGTGAAGAGCGATCGCACGTCCTCGGGGAGGCTGGTCACCGCCAGCGGCTGCGGTTCGGGCGTGCGCATGGCGAAGACGTCGCCCAGCCGCCGCCGGGCCCCGAAGACGAACTCGATCTGGCGCTGATTGAAGCGCAGCAGCTGGGTCACGCCGCCCATCTGCACCAGCGGCGGTGCCGGCAACCCGGCGGCCTCCTCCGGGTCGAGGGGGCCGCTCCGCAGCGTCGCGGTCTCTGCGACTCCCACAGCGTCGGCCCTAAGCGGCGACCTCAACCGCCGCGTCGGACTGCGGCGCCGCCTGCGCCGGCCCGCGCGAGAAGTCGATCTCGTCGTCGATCGGGCCGTGCTTGAAGAGGCGGATGTCCCGCGCGTAGTTCTGGTGCAGGCGCCAGGGCTGGCGGTCGCCCTGCATCGGCAGCTGGTCGAGCGAGCGCAGGACGTAGCCGGACTTGAGGTCGATGAAGGGTTCGCGCGGAACCGAGGGCCCGGGTTCCCGCGGGGTGGCGACGCGGTAGCCGTGCGCGTCCATGTGGTTGAGCAGGCGGCACATGTACTGGGAGACGAGGTCGCACTTGAGGGTGAAGGAGGCGTTGGTGTAGCCGAGGGCGAGCGCCAGGTTGGGGACGCCGCCGAACATCGCGCCCTTGTAGCCGATCAGGTCCGAGAAGCTCTTCTTCTCGCCGTCGACCTTGACCTCGATCCCGCCCAGCACCAGCAGGTTGAGGCCGGTGGCGGTGACGATGACGTCGGCCTCGAGCTCGCGCCCGGAGGTCAGCTTCAGCCCCTTCTCGGTGAAGGTCTCGATCGTGTCGGTGACGACGTCGGCGCGGCCCGAGCGCAGCGTCGTGAAGAGGTCGCCGCCGGGGACGAGGCAGACGCGCTCGTCCCAGGGGTTGTACCGCGGTTCGAAGTCGCGGTCGACGTCGTAGCCGGCCGGCAGCTGGCGCTCCACCCCGCGCCGGATCAGCTTGCGGGTGAAGCGCGGCGCCCGGCGCGAGAGCTGGTAGAAGGCCATCTGCGTGAGGACGTTCTTCCAGCGGACCACCGCGTAGCGGGCCTTGTCAGGCAGGACCCGGCGCAGCGCCTTGGCGATCGGGTCCTGGCCGGGCAGGGTGACGACGTAGCCGGGGGAGCGCTGCAGCATCGTGATGTGCTCGGTCTCGGGAGCCATCGCCGGGATCAGAGTCACCGCGGTGGCGCCGCTGCCGATCACGACGACGCGCTTGCCGCGGTAGTCGAGGCCCTCGGGCCAGTGCTGCGGGTGGACGATCTGCCCCTGGAAGCGCTCGACGCCCGGGAACTCGGGCGTGAAGCCCTCGTCGTAGCGGTAATAGCCGGTGCAGCCGTAGAAGAAGTTGCAGGTCAACTCGACTGGCTCGCCGCCGTGCTCGGCGCGGACGGTCCACAGCGCCTCGTCGCTCGACCACTCGGCGGAGAGGACCTTGTGGCCGAAGCGGATGTGGTCCTCGACCCGGTACTCGCGCGCGGTCTCGCGGATGTAGTTGCGGATTTTCTCGCCGGCGGCGATCGAGTCTTCGTCGGTCCAGGGCTTGAACGAGTAGCCGAGGGTGTACATGTCGGAGTCGGAGCGGATGCCGGGATAGCGGAAGAGGTCCCAGGTGCCGCCGATCGCCTCGCGCGACTCGAGGATCGCGTAGCTCTTACCGGGGCAGTTGCGCTGCAGATGGGCGCCGGCGCCGATGCCGGAGAGGCCGGCGCCGACGATCAGGACGTCGACGTGCTCGCGGGGCATGGAATCCTCCTGGGTTTGGCTCACGGGCCAACTGTATCAACACAGTGTCGAGAGCGTCAACTACTTGTCGAAACTCTCGACGCTGTGTATCGTGAGGCGCATGGCAACCACCGCCAAAGCCACTCCCGCCGCCAATGGGCGCGGCCGCCGCGCCACCCGCGCCAGCGGCGACGACCGCGAGCGGGCGATCCTGGAGACGGCCGAGAAGCTGCTGGAGGAGCGGCCGCTGAGCGAGATCTCGGTCGACGACCTCGCCAAGGGCGCCGGCATCTCCCGCCCGACCTTCTACTTCTATTTCCCCTCCAGGGACGCGGTGGTGCTGACGATCATCGACCGCCTCGTAGCCGCCGCCGCCGACAGCCGCGAGGAAGCGCTGAAGATGCTCGCCGCGGGCGAGCCGCGTGCCGGCCTGCGCCAGGCCCTCGAGGACCTCTACGGCGCCTTCCGCTCCCGCCGCGCCGTCTCCCTCGCCGCCTCCGAACTGCGGATGACCAACCCCGAGGCGCGCGAGCTCTGGTCGCAGGTGATGGAGGGCTGGGTCGCCGACACGACCGCCGTGATCGAGGCCGAGCGCGCCCGCGGCGCCGCCCCTCCCGGCCAGCCCGCCCGCGACCTCGCAATCGCCCTCGTACAAATGAACGAGCGCGTACAGTACGCAACCTTTGCCGACGAGTTTCCCTCTCTAGAGCCAAATCGCGTCCTCGACGTCCTCGTCGAGATCTGGTTGCGGGCGATTTACGGCACCGCCGACCCTGCTTAGACGTTGCTTTTGGTTAGATCTTTTTTATGCAATCGCGGGTCGGCGGATTTTTGCGCCTTTACGGGGGGCTGTCGCTAGCCATCGTGGTCTCGATGGCCTTGCTCTACGGATGCGGAGGCTCAGGCAGCTCGGCCGCCGACGAGACCTCCACCGCGGCCGCCACGACGACCGCGAACACGACGACCGCCAACACCCAAACCTCGTCGGCGTCCACCGCCAAGACAAAGATCCTTGCGTACGTGAAGCGCCGGTATGGAAACGAGGTCTGGTACCCGGCGATTGCAAACGTCATGATGAGCGGCAACTCGCTCATTGTCTCCACCCGATTGCCGAACCACGAAACCTCGCATCGGAACAAGAAGCAAGCTGAAGCAATATGCAAAGCCTTCGCCACCTCCCCCGGGGTTCGGTATGTCAGCGTTTTCTACGACGAAAGTGGAGGCGGCAGCACCGCGTCCTGCGTTAGCCGCAGGCTCGCCTAGATCGGTGATATATGGCCCACACCATACGAATAGACTCCTCTTTTTAATTAGGTATTATTAATGCAATTGCGTGCTCGGAATCTGATGCGTTTCCTCGGAAGCTTGCCGTTCGTGACGATCGCCTCCGCCATCCTGCTGATCGGATGCGGAAGCTCAGGCGAAGCCACTACGACGCAGGCCAAATCAAGCGAAACCACCGTGGCGCAGGCCAAACACACACCCACCCCCGAAGCGAAAGTCGCCCGCTACATGAAGGAACGGTTTGGCGGCGAGAATTGGTACCCGTTGATCGCGCGTATCCAGGTCAGCGAAAACGTGGTCATCGTCTCAACCAAATTGACGAACCCCAAAACCCCGCACTGGAACAGGAAGCAAGCCAAAGTGATGTGCGTAGCCTTCCTCAAACCCCCGGGAATAGACACTGCCAACGTTCTCTACGACCTCCGCGTAGGTGGCAGTAACGCGTCCTGCGGTTCAACCAGCTGATATCCGACCTACCCGCGGCGCGATCTCGCGGCCCATCAGGGTGACCGCGTCGAGGTCGCGGTGGAGCAGGTGCTGGCCCATGACCCGGGTCAGGCCCGCTGCTTCCAGCTCGCGCAGCTGCTCGACCGCCTCATCGACGGTGCCGACGATCGTGCTCTCGGGCAGTTCCGCGATGAACGCTTCGCCGTCGTCGCCCTGGCCCTTCCACTGGGAGAGACGCGAGGCGCGATCGATCAGTTCGGCGCGGTCGGCGCCGACCAGCCAGCCGGTCATCATCGAGAGCGGCAGCGTCGCCGGGTCGCGCCCCTCCTTTTCGCAGGCCTCGTCGAGCCGCCGCCGCAGGTCGGCGACCTCCTCCGCGGTCGACATCACCGTGTTGTACTCGTCGGCGTAGCGAGCGCCGAGCCGCAGCGTCCGCGGCCCGCCTTTGGCCCCAAGGATCAGCGGCAGCGGTCGCTGGGCCGGCTTCGGCAGCGCGTCGAGTTCATGGGCCGAGTAGTGCTTGCCCTCGAAGCTGAACGGCCCCTCGCCCCAGTGGCCACGGACGATCTGCATCTGCTCTTCGAGCGCCTCCATCCGCGGCCCGATCGGCGGCAGCCCGAAGCCGTAGAGCTCGTGCTCGCGATCCCACCAGCCGGCGCCGATTCCGACTTCGACCCGGCCACCGGAGACGTGGTCGGCGGTGACCGCCATCTTCGCCAGCACCGCCGGGTGGCGGAAGGTCGCCGGCGAGACCATCGTGCCCAGCCGCAGCTTCTCGGTCGCCGCCCCCAGCGCCGCGATCGTCCCCCAAGCGTCGAGCGACCCACGCTCGCGGCGGTCGTCGACCGAGAGGTAGTGGTCGGAGCGGAACATCGTCCCCACCCCGCTCTCTTCGCACGCCCCGGCCAGCGCCAGCCAGTCCTCCCAGCTCACGTCCTCCTGGCCCTCGATCATCAGGCAGATCTCCATCGGCCCTCCTCGTTTCCGTTGCTTAGCTCAGGGGTACCCAGTCGAAGCGGCATCGACCCGGATCTCAGCGGCTTTCTACCGAGCCCAGCTCGGTTCCCGCTTGGGTGAGAAGACCAACCGCGAAAGCGGAGCGGCGTCCGGGTCGGTGCCGGCTCTTCGTCCAAGCCCATCGAGACCCTCTGGTCACCGCGCTACGGTGCCGGGATGGCGAGGGTTGACCGTGCGCAAGGGGCCGCCTCGATGACGACTCCGAGGTTGTCCCCACCATGGTGGGGACAAGTGCGGAAGGGGTGGCTGGCGGGGGCGGCCGCAGCGTTTTCAGCGCTCCTCGTCGGCGCGGTCCTCTCGGGATCCGCCGGCGCCGTCGGCCCCTACCCCGCCCTCACCCCTTGCTCGGTCTTCCCGCAGCCGCCCGCTTCGCTCTCGCCGCAGGCGCCGTCGCTCCCCACCGAGGCCGCTTGGAACCAGGACGTCTCGAAGGCGCCGCGGGA
>Ga0105245_10000973_pt1 | contig 26155 bp, 24 predicted proteins | sample KBSM54metaG_FD_81523 | JGI IMG/M metagenome (GOLD analysis project Ga0105245, IMG submission 81523) | Miscanthus rhizosphere microbial communities from Kellogg Biological Station, Michigan, USA - KBS M5-4 metaG | ecosystem: Host-associated > Plants > Roots > Rhizosphere > Soil | place...
GCGCTGGTGGACGTCTGGCAGCGGCTCGACCTGCCGCTGAAGAAGCAAGCGCTCGCGGCGGAATAACCATCTCAGGCTTCCGGACGTTGGAACGCGGCGACACCCTCGCGCGCGCGTGCTAGTTTTCCTCGGCCTACGGGGGGACAACATGCGTGACTTTCTGAAGATCAGCGCGGTGGCCGTTTGCATCGGCCTTGCCGGCACCGGCGCGGCGCTCGCCTGGGGCGCCATCGCCGTGGACCACGATTTTGGCGAAGACCCGGAAGACCCCGGCTACGCGATGGTGGCGCAGGGCCACCCGACGCCCGGAGCCGCCGCCAACGACGCGCTCACCACCTGCCAGGACAACGGCGACCACTGCGAAGTCGTGCTGACGTTCCAGAAATGCGGCGCTTATTCCGCGTCGAAGACTCGGTTCGGCGTCGGCACCGGCACGACGCTCAAGCAGGCCGAAGCGCGCGCGGTCGCGGCCTGCCATGGCGCCGGCTGTCACGTGGTGGTGTCCGACTGCGAGTGAGCGGGTGGCCGGTCAGCGATGGACGCCGCGATCAAAGCGCACCACCACCGCATGCTCGGCCCGGCGGGTGCGGCCCGTCTGGATCGGAATCACTCCGCCCGGCGCGTCGAGGTGCTGCTCGACCTGCTGCATGAGACCGGCGAGCGATTCCGGCAGCGGCACGTCGAGCGCGTAGGTCGTGCGCAAGGCACGCCCCATCACCCTGCGGGTGGCGGCATCTTTCGGGTCCGGTTTGCGTATCGTTTTCATCGCGGGAAGAACGGCTTTTGCCGCATTTTCGTTCCAGCACCCGGGCGGAACGGACCGATGACATTGGCGTTACCTCACCATGACACCGCGATCCATGGGACACGTGCTGACCTCGCTCGGCGAGCTGACGGCACGTCCGATTGCCTTCGTCCTGTTCGCGATCTACGCGGGCTGCTGGATCGTCTTCAGTCCGCGCACACTCGAGTGGCACGGGGTCGCGACGCTCGCGACCTGGTTCATGACGCTGCTGATCCAGCGCGCCGAGCACCGCGACACCCAGGCGATCCACGCCAAGCTGGACGAACTGCTGCGCGCGGTGGACGGCGCGCGCAAGGACCTCGGGCGCGTGGACGAAGAGGACGTCGAAGAGGTCGAGGAAGAGCGTGAGCGGGCGCACGCCAAGGCCGGGACGTAAAGTCTATTTCTTCTTGCGTACCGGCGCCCTGATGCGCTGTTTCACTTTGAAGAATCCTTCCCATGGATCGCTGCGCAACGCGTCGAGACGATGGCGCAGGTTGTCGACCGTGAAATGGTCGGCGCGGATGTTGTCGGCGAGCTCGTCCCACGAAAGCGGCGTCGAGATCGACGCCTTCGGGAGAGCGCGGGTCGAGAACGGCGCGACCGCCGTCTGTCCGCGCCCGTTGCGCAGATAGTCGATGAAGATGCGTCCCTTGCGCGCTTTCTTGGCAATCGTGTCCACATAACGATCAGGCGCTTGCCCCGCCATGTCGGCGGCCACTGCCGCACAGAAATCCTTGACCGCGTCCCAGTCGAGCGTCGGCTCGAGTGGAACAACGACATGCAGCCCCTTCCCGCCCGAGGTCTTCACGAAGCTCTCGAGACCGAGCCCCTCGAGATGCGCGCGCACGTCGCGCGCCGCCGCGACCACGGCAGGCCAGGTCACGCCCTCGCCCGGATCGAGATCGAAGATCAGCCGGTCGGGCTTCTCGAGCTGCGCCGCCGTCGAGCCCCAGGGATGGATCTCGAGCACGCTCGCCTGCACGAGCTCGATGAGGCCGGCGAGATCCTCGATGTAGAACATCGAGTCGGCTTCACCGACGTCGATGCGGTGCGCCGCCTTGCTCAGTCCGTCCCAGACGTGCTTGGCGTAAAAGCACTTGCCCGCCACCCCCGACGGGCATCGCACCAGGCTGAGCACGCGGCCCGCCACGTGCGGCAGGATGTGCTCGGCAATGTCGGTGTAGAAATCGGCCAGGCCCTGCTTGGTCACGCCCGGCTCGGGCCAGAGGATGCGCTCGGGATGGGTGAGGCGTGCAACGGCCGCCGCGGCGGCGGGCCCGGGCTTTGCGGCGGGCTTCGCGTTGGGCGTCACTTCGAGCGAGATTTCCTCAGCCGCGCGATCCTCGCGCAGGCCCTTGAATGACGACTGACGGATCAGGCTGTCTTCGGTCCAGCCACGGTACTCGACCTCGCAGACGAGTTGCGGCCTGGCCCAGCGCACGCCCTTGTCGGCGCCCGCCGGCAGCGCGTTGCCGAACTTCGGCTTGCCGGCGTTGATGGCTTCGAGCGCGTTCCGCAGCGCCTGCGCCGAGGCCATCGTGAACCCCGAGCCGACGCGTCCGGCGTACATCAGCTTGCCGCCTGCGTTGTAGCCGAGCGCCAGCGCGCCGACGGCGCTCTTGGTCGCGGTCGAGGGCACGTAGCCGAGGATGATAAATTCCTGGCGCAGCACGGCCTTGGCCTTGAGCCAATGATCGCCGCGCCCGGCGCGATAAGGCTGGTCCTTGCGTTTCGACACGATGCCTTCGAGCCCGAGCCGCGAGGCGTGCTCGAACATGGTCGGGCCGTCCTGCGCAAGATGCTCGCTGAAGCGAATGATCGGCGGGAACGCGGCGCTGATCGTTTCCAGCACTTCCTTGCGGTCATTGAGCGTCGCCTTAGAGAGGTCGAAGCCCTCGCAATAGAGAAGATCGAACACGAAGTAGCGGAAGCGATCGTTGCGGCCGCTGCTCAGATCGGCCTGCAGCAACCCGAACTGCGGGATGCCGCTGTCGTCCTCGACCACGATCTCGCCGTCGATCATCGCCGACGCGAGGCCGATGGTCTTGAGCGCCGCCGTGACCGAGGGAAACCGCTTGGTCCAGTCGAGGCCTTTGCGCGTGAGCAGCTGGATGTTGCGCCCGTCGATGCGCGCCTGGGTGCGATAGCCGTCGTACTTGATCTCGTGCACCCACTGCGGGCCGCTCGGCGCCTTGTCCACGATCTGCGGCAGGCTCGGCTCGAGGAACGCCGGCAGGATGCCCTTCTTCGCCCCCTTCACCTTGCGCAGGTCGGGCACAACGAGCTTGCGCGCCGACTTCACCTTCTCGCGACCCGCGTGATCGGAGCGCAGCGTGCCGGCGGCAGCGAGTTCGTCCGTGGTCAAGCCGCTGAAGAACGAGGTCGTCTCCTCCTCGGTGATGTCGGGCGCGCCGGCCGCGCGTGCGAATTCGTCGGACGCCTTGATGAAGAGCCACATCTCCTTGGTTTCACCCGGGCGCGGCTTCATGCGCACGAGATGCCAGCGCCCTTGCAGCCGCTTGCCGTCGAGGGTGATGTCGAGATGGCCCTTGGTGATGCCGCGCTCGGGATCCTCGTTCGGCGTCCAGCGCCCGCGATCCCACACGATCATGGCGCCACCGCCGTATTCGCCCTTCGGGATGTTGCCCTCGAAGTCGAGGTACTGCATCGGGTGGTCTTCGGTGCGCACGGCAAGGCGCTTCTCGCCGACGATCATGCTGGGGCCCCGCGCGACCGCCCAGCTTTTCAGCGTGCCACCGAGCTCCAGCCGCAGGTCATAGTGCACGCGGCGCGCATCGTGCTTCTGCACCACGAATTGCCAGCCGTCGCCTGCGCCGCGCTTCGCCTTCGGCTCACTGGTGCGGGAAAAGTCGCGCTTGCGTCTGTACTCCTTGAGCGGATCGCGCCGCCGCGCCTTGCCGCTTGTCTTTTTTGCGCGTGGCATGTCCGTCCAGTGCTCACCTAAACAGGCCCGAGCCGGTGTCCCGGGTTTGTGGGATTATCCGCCCGGGGCTTCCGTCCAGAAACCGTTGTACCGCAGGCCGGCCGGGAAAAAAGTTGGGAACCTTTCAACCCGCGCACCATCTAAGGGGGTGCAAAGGACGACAAAATGGCCCAAACGACCGCAAAAAAGCGCGCTACCGACGCACTGGCAGATGCCGAACTGGTTCGGCTGGCCCTGGCCCGGGATCCCGACGCTTTCCGCACCATTATGCAGCGGCATAACCAACGCCTCTACCGCATCGCGCGGGCGACCTTGCGCAACTGCGCCGAGGCCGAGGACGCCGTGCAGGAAGCCTACGTGTCGGCCTTCACGCACCTCGACAGCTTCCGCGGCGAATCCAGTCTGGCGACCTGGCTGTCGCGCATCACGATCAACGAAGCTCTCGGGCGGCTGCGACGCCAGCGCTCAGCGCCTCCGACTGCGCCGCTCGACGAAGCGCGGACGGAAGCCCAGATCATCCAGTTTCCCCTTTCCGCCCAGACCGACGACCCGGAACGAACCATGGCTCAGCGGCAAATTCTTCAGCTTGTCGAGCAGGCCACCGACAGCCTGCCGGAAACATATCGTCTCGTCTTCGTCGCACGCGTGATCGAAGGCATGAGCGTCGAGGAAACCAGCAGCCTTCTCGGCATCAAACAGGAAACCGTGAAGACGCGGTTGCATCGGGCACGGCAACTGGTGCGCGATCAGCTGCACAAGCAGATCGGCCCGGTGATGATGGATGCGTTTCCTTTCGCCGGCCGGCGTTGCGAGCGGATGCGCGACACCGTGATGCGGCGGCTGGGTTTTCCAGAATAAATTTCGGGAACCTTTTCTCTCCCGCCCCATCAAACTGTTGTCGTCGCCCAGAGCGGTCGCGCCCCGCGCCGCAATACCAGGAGAATCTTGTGATGAGCGCCAATGTGCACGCGCTGGAATCGGCTCGCACGTCCCATCATCGCGGCAGGCCGGAGCGCGCCGAGGTCGAGGCCGCCGTACAAACCATCATCCGATGGACCGGCGATGACCCCGAGCGCGCAGGCCTCATCGAAACGCCGGCGCGTGTGACGCGCGCCTTTGAGGAAGCCTTCGCGGGCTATGGCCGGGACCCTTCCGCGCTGCTGCAAAAATCCTTCGACGAAATCGAAGGCTACAACGACATGATCGTGCTGCGGGGCATTCGCTTCGAGAGCCACTGCGAACACCACATGGCGCCGATCATCGGGCGCGCATGGGTCGGCTACGTCCCCAACGGACGCGTTGTCGGCATCAGCAAGCTTGCGAGGGTGGTGGAGGCCTACGCCAAGCGGCTGCAGATCCAGGAGCGCTTCACCGCCCAGATCGCGACGACAATCGACGACGTACTCCAGCCGCGCGGGGTGGGCGTCGTCATCAAGGCTTCACACCACTGCATGACGACGCGCGGCGTGCACAAGCCGGACACGGATCTGGTCACGACCCACATGCTCGGCTGCTTCCGCGACAATCCCGAACTCCGCCGCGAATTCCTGGGCGAAGCCGTCTGACAAGCGCGAGGGACTATCATGGCCGACAATCCGCACGCTCCCGCCGGGCCCGATCTTACGCGCGGCGTCGCATTGGCCGACTTCGTGGACGGCAAGCTTGTGGGACACGTTGGCGATGAAGAGGTCCTGCTGGTGCGCAGCGGCGCCGAACTGTTCGCCGTCGGCGCGCATTGCACGCACTATCACGGGCCGCTGATCGACGGCGTCGTCACCGGCGACACGGTCAGATGTCCGTGGCATCACGCGTGCTTCAATCTGCGCAACGGCGAGGCAACCCATGCCCCCGCGTTCAAGCCGCTGGATGCCTGGAGAGTCGTGGAACGCGACGGCCTGGTCTTTGTCACCGAAAAGCACACCAAGCCCGCGCGCCGGCCGGAATCGACAGGTGGCGCGCCCGAACGCATCGTCATCGTCGGCGGGGGAGCTGCCGGCTTTGCGGCCGCCGAAATGCTGAGGCGCCGCGGCTTTGCCAACAGCATCGTCATGCTCAGCCAGGACACCGCGCCGCCGGTTGACCGTCCCAACCTGTCGAAAGACTACCTCGCGGGCAGCGCGCCGGAAGATTGGCTGCCGCTGCAATCCGAGGATTTCTACAAGGACCACGGCATCGAGTTGCGCCTCAACAGCAAGGTCCTTCGTATCGATACCGGCGTCCGCGAAGTCGCCACCGCGGGCGGCTCGCTGCGCTATGACCGGCTGATGCTCGCAACTGGCGCCGAGCCGGTGCGGCCGCCGATTCCCGGCGCCGACCAGCCGCATGTTCACACGTTGCGGTCGTTGGCCGATTGCCGCGCCATCATCGGCAGCGCAACGAACGCCCGGCGCGCGCTCGTCATCGGCGCGAGCTTCATCGGCCTCGAAGTGGCGGCGGCCTTGCGCACGCGCGGCCTGGAGGTCCACGTCGTCGCGCCCGAAGCGCGTCCGATGGAACGAATTCTCGGACCACAACTTGGCGATTTCATTCGCGGCTTGCATGAATCGCACGGCGTTGTGTTCCACCTGCACAATGGCGTCGAGGGCATCGCGGGCAAGCACATCAAGCTCAAGGATGGCGTGCTGGAGGCCGATCTGGTCGTGATGGGAACCGGGGTGCGGCCGCGCCTGACGCTCGCAGAGGATGCAGCGCTCAAGATCGACCGCGGTGTTTTGGTCGACGGCTTTCTCGAGACCAGCGTGCGCGGCATCTACGCCGCCGGCGACATCGCGCGGTGGCCCGATCCCCATTCGGATGAAACCATCCGGGTCGAGCATTGGGTTGTCGCGCAGCGCCAGGGCCAGACCGCAGCGTGCAACATGCTCGGCATGCGACAGCGTTTCGACGCAGTTCCGTTCTTCTGGAGCCAGCACTACGACGTCCCGATCAACTACGTCGGCCACGCCGAACAGTGGGACGACATTCGCGTCGAAGGCGACATCGCGTCGAAAGATTGTCTGGTTCGCTACAGCAAGGCCGGACGCGTTCTGGCGGTCGCCTCGATCTTCCGCGATGGAGATAGTCTGCACGCCGAACTTGAGATGGAGCGGGCCAGGTCGGACGAGAAGGCGCCGGCATAATTCGTGACGGCGTGATCCGAACTCGCAGCGCGTGAGCGCCCGAGGCGCGACCGCGAAGCGTCGCTCAGTGATAGAATTCCTGCAGCAGCTGGCCCCACAGCACGGCGAAGAACACAAGCCCGAGCACGCCGAGCACGATCGCCGCCAGCAGCATGCGGCCGAGCAGCGCGAGCAGCAACGCCGGGAACGTCAGGCTGAAGAAGATCATGCCGAGCGGCATGACCGCGAGCCATTGAAAGCCGGTGCCGTCACCGGCCGGCACCTGAGCGATCGCATAAAACGTGTAGGCCCAGAACAGTGTTCCGATGGCCGCAACCACCAGCGCCGCGATGCGCAGGCGACGGGGATTGCTGAGGTTGGCCGCAACGATGGTCCTTACGTCGGACGTATTCACCATGTGCCCCTCCCCTCACGAGGATTGCGCAATCTGCATTTCACACAGCTTCAGCGCACGCCGCGCCCGCACCGACCACGGCGAGGTCGCATCGAGCGCAAGATACCTGCGCCAGTAACTCGCCGCCTCAATGTGCTGCTCGCGGCGATGCAAAATCAGCGCGAGGTTGAAAACGGCGTCGGCATAATCCGGATCGATCGCAAGCGCCCGCCGCAAGGCGTCGATGGCGTCGAGCGTCCGATCCTGCTCGTCGTACAAACTGGCAAGATTGTACCAGACCTCGGGGAAACGTTTGTCGGCTTTGATTGCAGTCTTGAAGGCGCGCTCGGCGTCGGCCTTTTTGTCCTCACCTATCAACAGGTTGCCGAGGTTGAAGGCAGCCGCGGCATCGGTCGGATCGAGCCGCATGACGCGCTGATAGAGCCGCATCGCCGTGCCGGCGTCCCCGTTCATTTCCGCGGCTTGGGCCTGCTCGAACAGGATGTCGGGATTGTCCGGCGTCTCCCCGACCGGGAGGATCAACTGCCCCGATTGGTCGCTGCGCAGCTTGAGATGCTCGACAATCACCCTGTCCTGCGTCGCGGGAAAGAGCTTCACCTGCGAAACGTCGGCATCGGGAATCCACGTGCGGATCTCCTGGATGCTCTTGGTGATGGTCGAAAGCGGAATGCCGGCGCCGAACAATTCGGCGATCTGGCGGGCGATCGATAGATCGCGGAAACGATAAAGCTTGTCGCGCGCGTCGAGTAGGCCGAACGCCGTGAGCTTCTCGACCACCTCCTCCGGCAAGCCGCTGAGCGAGGCGATCTGGGCAAGGCCATAGCTGCGCAGCTGGTCATCGGGCAGCGCACGTCCGAGCCATTCGAGGAAGCGCCGCTCGCTGGCGATCTCGACGCCGTATTCCTTGGCGAGGCTCAGGCTGTTCGACGGTTGCCCATTGTCGAGCAGCGGCCAGCCGAGCTCACCGACCACGAGCACGCGCGCGGTCTTGGTGACGCCCCGGCGGGGCGAGCCCCCTTGCGCGCGTACGAGCTCGAAAGCTTCCGCGCGACGCATGGAGGCAAGCCGCCCGCTGAACGCGACGGTGCCGGAAAGTACGGATTTGGGTTCCTGCCCGGGGTTCTGCGGTCCCACACTGATTCCGCCAGTTGTCGTGACCGGGGGTTAGCATACGCCCGGGCGCGCGAAAACGCCCGTGTCCGGGCGGCGGTACGATGGAATCAGTGCGGCAGAATCAGTCCCGAACCGGCTAGCGGGAAGCGGCCTTCTTCTTCGGGGCGGCGGCGCGGCCCTTCTTGCTCGCGGCCGCCGGCTTCTTGGCGTTCTTGCCAAGGCTCGCGCGCAGTGCGTCCATCAGGTTGATCACCTTCGGCGCCTTCGGCTCCTCGCCGATGACCTTGATCGGCTTGCCGGCCTGCTTGGTGCGCAGCAATTCGATCAACGCCGTCTCGTAATGATCCTCGAACTTCTTCGGATCGAAATGGCCGGCCTTGCTCTCGATGATGTGCGACGCGAGCTGCTTCATCTCGGCCGGCAGCTTGAGGTCGGGGATGTCGCTGAAGTAGTCGGCGTGGCTGCGCACCTCGTAGGCATAGTGCAGCGTCGAGGCGAGTAGCCCCTTGTCGAACGGCTCGAGCATCACGACATGCTCGCGCCGCTGCAACACGAGGCGCGCGAGGCCGACCATCTTCTTGTCGCGCATGGCATCGCGGATGACGGTGAAAGCTTCCTGCCCGACCTTGTCGGTCGGCGCGAGGTAATAGGGCTGATCGACATAGCGGTCGTCGATCTCCTGGCGCGGCACGAAGGTTGTGATGTCGATCGTGTGCGTCGACTCGATCTTGATCTTGTCGAGTTCCTCGTCTTCCACGAACAGGTACTGGCCTTTGGAGAACTCGTAGCCGCGGCCGATGTCTTCCTTCTCCACCGGCGCGCCGGAGTCGGGATCGATCATCTGCTGCTTGAGACGGTTGCCGGTCTTCTTGTTGACCCGGTTGAAGGATACGCGCTCGGTGGCGGACACCGCCGGATAAAGTGCGATCGGGCACGAAACCAGCGACAGCTTCAGATAGCCCTTCCAGTAGGCACGCGGGGCCATGGCCAACTCCTGACGCAACAAACGAACGATTGGGCTTTGAATTAATCATACATCGAATGGCGCCCACTCGCATCGGTACAAAGCTAGAACGCTGCGGCGCAAACACCCGGCGGACGCGCTGAATGCGACAGGTTGGTTAATGCCCTGTCAGCAAAGGTCACTCCGCCGCCTGCGGACGCGGCAGCGCCGGGGCCATGAACTGCGCGCGCGCAAGCTCTGCAAAAACGCCGTTCTGCGCCACCAACTGGTCGAACGAGCCCATCTCGACAATCCGAGCATTCTGAAACACCAGAATGCGATCGGCGCGGCGCACGGTGGAGAGCCGGTGCGCGATCACGAGTGTGGTGCGGTTCTTCATCACCTCGTCGAGTGCAAGCATCACCTTGGCCTCGGTGGCCGCATCGAGCGCGCTGGTGGCTTCGTCGAGCACCAGGATCGGCGGATTCTTGAGCAAGGCCCGCGCGATCGACAGCCGCTGCCGCTCGCCGCCCGAGAGCGCGCGGCCGCGCTCGCCGACGCGGGCATGGAACTTGTCAGGCGCGCGTTCGATGAAATCGAGGGCCTGTGCACGCGCCGCGGCGTCGCGCAACTGTACGTCGGTTGCAGACGGATCGCCGACGCGCAGGTTGTCGGCGATTGATCGGTTGAACAGCAGGTTCTCTTGGAAGACGACGCCGATGCTTCGCCGCAGCGCCGTGAGCTTGAGGTCGCGGATGTCATGCCCATCGATCAGGATTGCTCCCGCCTGCGGATCGAACGCGCGGTAGAGCAAGGCGAGCGCCGTGGTCTTGCCGGCGCCGGTCGGCCCGACCAGGGCCACCGTCTCGCCGGGGTGAATGGTGACGTCGAGATCGGCGACGGCTGGGCGCTTGCCGTCATAGGAGAATGACACGCCGCGAAACTCGATGCAGCCCTGGACCCGGCCGGGATCGATGGCATTCGGGCGGTCGCGCACCGCGCGCGCGTCAAGCACGTCGAAGAATTGGCGCAGCCGCGGCGCCTCCAGGAACACCCGATTGACGAAACCGACCGAGCTCTGCAGCCGCTCGATCAGCATGGTGGCGAAGCTCATGAACGTGACGATTTCACCGACGCTGGCGAGCCCGCGGTGATTAAGCACGGCGCCGACGACCACGACCGAGAGGATCGTGGCGGTGGTCGAGGCGCGGGTGAGCACTGAAATCACCGCCCACCACGACAGCACCGGGATCTGCGCCGCCAGCAGCTTCTCGATGACGGTCTTGAGCCCGCGCACCTCGGCGTCGACGCGCGCGAATGAGTGCACCAGGGCAATATTGCCGAGCGTGTCCGAGGCGCGTTCAGCAAGCTCCGAGTAATGCTCCTCGACCAGACCCTGCAGGTCCTCGGTCTTGCGCATGACCCAGGCGGTGAGGACAGCGAACACGGCGCACAGCACGATGAGCATCAGCGCCAGCCGCCAGTTCATGAACAACGAGAGCGGCAGCAGCACGAAGAACGATACGAATCCGGAGAAATGATCGCGGAAGAAGGCGACCCACAGTCCCCAGAGCGAATCCGTGCCCTGGAGCATGATCTTCATGAGCCGGCCGGAGTGCACGTCGCCGTGGTAACTGATCGGCAGTTCGAGTACGTGCTCAAAGTAGTCCGACAGCACCGCGTGGCGCCGCCGGTGCGCGAGCTTGTCGGCGTAGAGCGCGACCAGCGTCGCACACACGACGTTGAACAGACCGAACGCCACCCAGGCGGCCAGCAGTTGCAGGAGATGCGGCCACGACTGATCGGGATCTGCCTGCCCGGCGTGCAAGGTGTCCACCACGCGGCCGAACAGCACCGGTTCAGCGAACTGTGCAGCGGCCAGCGCCACATTGGCGATCGCCAGGGTCCAGGCCAGCACCGCATTTGGTGCCAGCAAACCCAAAACCCGCGCATACAGCCTGATCAGGTTCATGCGCGCCTCACGCCGCCTTCGCCGCCCTTCCGGAGCGCGCCCGCCGCCGCTTCTGCTTTCGCATCCAACGGCGCAACAGGCGCTCGTTGCGCGGCTGGAGCAGGATGTCGCTCACGAGCTTGGCCCCGTCGCGGCGGCGTTCCAGCACGAGCTTGCGGCTGTGAAAACGCTCGAGCTCCGGGCGATGCGCGACGCTGACGATCGTCGCCGCGCCGAGATCCTTGGAGACGAGCTCCATCATCCGCTCCTGGCTCTCCGGGTCGAGCGCCGAGGTCGACTCGTCGAACACGATGACGTCGGGTTTGTGCAACAGCACGCGCGCGATCGCTACGCGCTGCTTCTCGCCGCCGGACAGAGTGTGGTCCCACGGGCCCTCTTCCTTGAGCCGTTCGACCAGGTGTTCGAGGCCGACCTTCTTGAGCACCGTCGCGATCTCTTTGTCGTTCCACTCCTTCTCGGGCGCGGGGTAGGTCACAGCCCGCCGCAACGTTCCGACGGGGATGTAGGACCGCTGCGGCAACAAAAACAGCTTGCCGTGCAGGCGGATGGTCCCCTGCCCCCACGGCCAGAGGCCCGCGATGGCGCGGACCAGCGTGCTCTTGCCGGTGCCGGACTCGCCTTCCACCAATACCCGCTCCCCCGGAGCGATATCGACGCGCGCCTCGTCGATCACGGCAGTGCCGTCATCGAGGGTGACCGACAGATCGCACAACTGCAGCGCCGTATCGTCGCCTTCGTCGTGCTCAATGCTCACTTGGCCGTCGCCCTGCTCGGCGCGCTGCAACGCATCGAGCGACACCAGCAGCGACGCGACGCGGCGAGCGCTGGCCGTCCAGTCCGCGAGCCTCGGATAATTGTCGACCAGCCAGCTGAATGCCGCCTGCACCAGGGTGAAGGCCGACGCGGCCTGCATCACCTGGCCTAGCGACATTTCGCCGGCCAGGAACTTGGGCGCGCACAGGATCAGCGGAATGACCGGAGCGATCACGCCGCTGCCTTGTGAAACAATTGTCGTCCGCATGTGCTGGAAACACAGGTCGCGCCACTTCGCGATGACGGTACGGAGCGAGCGGTCGATGCCGGCACGCTCCTCTTCCTCGCCGCCGAGCAGCGCGATGCTCTCGCCGTTTTCGCGCACGCGCGTGAGCACGTAGCGAAAGTCGGCTTCAGCCTGGTTCTTTTGCTCGGACACGGCGACGAAGCGCCGGCCAATCCAGACCATCGAACCGCTGGCGATCACCGCGTAGATCAGCGCAGCGATGACCAGGAAGCCGGGAATGGTGACCGTGATGCCGCCAACGGTGAGCGAGATGGCGCCGCCAATCGTCCACAGCACCACCACAAACGTGCTGGCCGAGAGGAAGGCGGACGCCACCCCGACCAGGAAATCGACCGGCGCGTCGGTTGCCACGCGAAGGTCCTCGGCCAGACGATATTCGGGATTCTCGTGATGTCCGCTGACCAGATTCAATTGATAATAGCGCCCGCGATCGAGCCAGCTGTCGAGCAGGAGCGACGTCATCCATCGCCGCCAGCTGCGCTGGGCGGTCATGCGGGCATAGACGAGCGCCACGCCGATGGTGATGATGCCGATCGCGAGCGGAACAAACAGCGCCGACATGGTCAGCACTGTCGCCGCGTCTCGCTTTTCGATCGCGTCGAAAATATAGCGGTTCCAGACGTTGAGAGCGTATTGCGCGGCGACCTGCAGCAAAACCAGGATCACGAGGCTTGCCCCGAGCACCCAGGCGAGGCGAGCGCCGTGCCGCCCCCAGAAGCCGACCGCGCTGCGCCAGAATCGCCGCAACAGATAGGCGCGGCGATATTCCTCGCGCTCGGCCTCCGAGAATTCTTCCCAGAACGAGAAATCGTCTCCCCGTTCTTGGGCCAGAGCGATGTCTTCCACCGCCTGGCGGTCTTTTCTTTTGGTCTGGTCGTCCAAGGGGTTGCCCGGATCGTTAGAGTTCCTCGGTAACGGGCAACGGTCGGTGGAGTTCCCGAATGACTCTGTGCAACACACATTCGAGGAAAATCCCACCGAATTAGACGTCGATCGGCCAACCCACACGCGACCAAATGCCTGTGTCGCGCGTTGACGGGGCGAGTGCCGCCAACCCCGGCGCTGCTAGTCTTGCCCGATGCTTGTCGTCGAACTGCTGGTCGTCGTTCTTCTCATCGTCATCAACGGGCTGCTCGCCATGTCGGAGCTGGCGATCGTGTCGTCGCGGCGCGCGCGGCTGCAACGGCTTGTCGACACCCACGTGGTCGGATCGCGGCGCGCGCTGGCGCTGGCGTCGGATCCCGGCAAATTCCTCTCGACCGTGCAGATCGGCATCACTCTGGTCAGTGTGCTGTCGGGCGCGTTCTCCGGCGCGACCATCGGCCTACGTGTCGCCGACTGGCTCGAGCAACTCGGCCTTTCCGAACGGGCCGCCGAAACGACGGGCGTCGGCCTGGTGATCGCGGCGATCGCCTACGCCTCGTTGATTGTCGGCGAACTGGTGCCCAAGCAGGTGGCGCTGCGCAACCCGGAACGGATCGCCGTCAAGGTCGCGCCGGCGATGACGTTTATCTCGAAGATCGCCTCGCCGCTGGTCTGGCTGTTCGATTCATCGAGCCGGCTGATGCTGGCCCTGCTGGGCCAACGCGAACAGTCCGCGGACAAAGTCACGGAAGAGGAAATCCGCATTCTCGTGGCCGAAGCCGAACGCGCAGGCGTGCTCGAGCCTGGCGAGAAGGAAATGATTGCAGGCGTGATGCGGCTCGGCGACCGCCCGGTGCGCGCCGTGATGACGCCGCGGCTCGAGGTGGACATGCTCGACCTGTCGAAGCCCGCCGGCGAGATTCGCGCCGCCGTCATCGACAGCCCTCACTCGCGCCTGCCGGTGTTCGACGGCGATGCGGACGACGTGCTGGGCGTCGTTCAGGCCAAGGACCTTGCCAACGCTTACCTCGCCGGCGATGCGCCCGACATCCGCCGCCTGGTGCGCAAGACGCCGGTCATTCCGGACGCCCTCGACGCGCGCGACGCCGTGCGCATTCTCAAGGACTCGAAAGTGCACATTGGCCTGGTCGTGGACGAGTTCGGCAATTTCGAAGGCATCGTCACGACCGCCGATATCCTCGAGTCAATCGTCGGCGCCTTCAAGACCGAAGCAGGGCCGGGCGAGCCGGCGGTCGTGCGCCGTACCGACGGATCGCTGCTGCTCGCCGGCTGGATGCCGGCCGACGAATTCTCCGAGCTCACCGGCATTCCGCTGCCGGCGGAACGTGACTTCCACACGGTGGCCGGCTTCGTGCTCAAACGCTTCGGCGCACTGCCTGCGGTGGGCGACATCTTCAATGCGAACGGCTGGCGTTTCGAGGTCCTCGATCTCGACGGACGCCGCATCGACAAGGTGCTGGCGACGCGGGCCGCATCGACGCGGCGCGCAGAGCGCGCCGCACGTTGAGTCGCGTCGTTAATCATGCGCCGGCGTTCATCACGTCCGTTGACGTTAACGGCCGAGTTCCGTTGCCTCGTCCGGTCGCCTTCATAGACTCGTCACAACGACCGAGCGCACGAGCAACAGCGCGTGACGGAGTCCGGGAGCGATGCGAGCACTCTGGCACAAGTACGAAAAAGAGGCCTATCTCGGCATCGCGCTCGCGTCGATCGTGCTGCCGTGGCTGATCTCGTTCAGCGTCTATCTGGCGCTACGCTGAAATTTCCTACGTGATGTGAGAGCGATCACGCTGCGCTGCGCAACACGTGCACTGCGAGACAAGTGCCGCCGGCACGTGCAACCAACCAAGCCCTGATGCATTGACCGAGACCCCGACGGCGGACGGGGTATTTCGAGGTGTGAAGTTTGGCGGGTTGGTTTTCCAAAACGTCAGGCTTTCACGAAAGGTCCGGTTCGCAAGAACCGGACCTTTCCTGTTTTCCGCGGTCTGGGCCGCTAGCCGTTCCGACCCCCCGGAGATCATTATTTTACCGCTCGAAGCGGTGCCTTTTTCTGGGCGCGGATTGCCAACATTTAATGTCGCAGCGCCTTTTTTGGCCGCCCCGAGGGCATATGTGAATTGTCGTGACGCGCGGGCCTCCCTCAGCCCCCCAGCCCGGTCTGCGCGGCACGCGTACAGAAGCCCCGGCGCCGCCAAGGCAGCCGGGGCTTTTATTTTTGGCGGGCTTTCATTTGGAAGCTTGGGCAAATCGCTGTAGTGCGTCCCGCGATGAACCCGCTCACCTACGCCATCGGCGATATCCATGGCTGTCACGACCTGCTCGCCCGCCTGCTCGATGACATCCACCGCGATGCCGAGCGGCGCGGCGGGCCCGCGCGCATCGTTTTCCTCGGCGATTACATCGACCGCGGGCCGGACTCCAAAGGCGTCCTGACAACCCTGATGGCGGGACCGCAGCGCGCGGGCGACGAATGGATCTGCCTCATGGGAAACCATGAGGACGTCATGTTGCAGGCGCCGACGTCCGAGCGCTTGTCGGCGCTCTGGCACCGCGAAGGCGGCCTCACGACGCTCGCGAGCTTCGGCGGCGAGATTCCCGACAAGGTGCGCGCGTGGTGCGCGGCGCGGCCGGTCAGCTTCGATGATGGGGAGCGGCTGTTCGTCCATGCTGGCGTTCGTCCCGGCGTCCCGATCGCCGAGCAATTGCGGCATGATCTGATATGGATCCGCGACGAGTTCCTGCTGTCGCCCGCCGACCACGGCCGCCTGGTCGTCCACGGTCACACGCCCGACGTGATGGGACCAACCGTGCTGCCCAACCGCATCAATCTCGACACCGCAGCCTTCCACACCGGTGTGCTTACTGCCGCCGTGTTCGCCGGCGGCAAGGCGGAGTTCATCCAGGCGCGTAGCGCCTGATCATGGCTGCGCCGGATCCGGCGCCAGCGCATTGAACGCGTCGCACGACTGACACTGGAACACGACGTTATCGAGGTGAAAGGTGTGGCCGATCAGCAGCACCTTGCCGCACTGCGCGCAGATGAATTCGCAATCGCCGCCAGCGTCGATCGGCGCCGGTGCCGCTGCTATCGATTGCTCGTCTCCGGGAAAGTCGGTCCGCACAAATACGATCTTGCGACGCAACGCGCGTCGCTGCAGATACGCTGGCATGTCGCCCCCTCCGAGTAATGCGCACGAGAACAGAAGCGGCCGCTGCTTCGGTCTGGGCTGCACGCTTCCGCCGCGGCGGACGCGCGCATCCTTCGTGCGCCGAACCCTTCATCGACGCTGCCATGATTGTTTGCGATTACCGACGAAAAGGTGACGCGCTCTGGGCCAGTGTGGCCGAAATACGGCCCTCCACAGAATTCACAAACAACATTCGCAATTGTGCTGGCCCATAAATCAGTCTTCGAGCGTTTCGCGCGCTGCTTCGAGTGACTGCGGCAATGTTTGATGCTGCAACGGGCGCTGATCGGTGAGCCGCGCGCCGATCGGCAATGACAACGACAGCACCAGGATGCGCGCGAGATGGTGCGCCCCGATGAACACAGGATCGAGATGCAGGGCGAGCGCGAGGATCATCATCACATCCACCGAGCCCGGCGCGTAGGATGCGACGAGGTCGTCGAAGCGTAACGAGAAAAGGGTAGTGGCAAGCAGCACGAACAATCCGGCGACGCACACCACGACCGCCAGCGATCCCAGCGACGCCAGCAAATAGTCGAGAAGCATGCGGAAGCTCGTCTGATTGAAACGCGAGCCGTTGATCGCCCCGAGGCCAACCATCGACGCGATGGCGACCCACACCGGCAAACTCACCTCGACGATTCCGGCGCCATGCAGAAAGGCCGACACCAGCATCGGCCCGAAGAAAAAGCCGCCGGTGAAACCGATGCGATAGAACAGCAACGCCGCAAAGATCGAGCCGGCAATCAGCAAAGCGAGTTGGCCCGGCGCGTCGACAAAACCACGCGCGCTTCCCGGCAATTGCATCGGAGCGTCAAAGCCGGCGAGTGTGAGGCTGAGCGGCACGCCGACGGCGAGCGCGATCACGCGCACGGTCTGCACGACGACGATGGCGCGCAGGTCGGCCTGGCGTTCGGCCGCCATCGCCGAGACCTGCGACAATGAACCGGGCACGGCGGCGAATAGGGCCGTCTGGGCGTCCCAGCCGTGCACAAAGGCGAGGTAGCAGGCGGCAGCGCCGGTCACCGCCAGCATGGCGATGCACAGCAACACGACGCTGAGCGGCCAGATGGTCATGCCGCGCACGGTCTCAGGCGTCGCCACCGCGCCGATGATGATGCCGAGCGCAATGAAGAACGCCCGCGCGGCCCAGGTCGGCACGTGCATGTCGCGGCCGGCGAGCGAAGCGATCGCCACCGCCACGAGGGAGCCTGCCATCCACCCGGCCGGAAAGCCCGCGAACTGGAAGGCGGCGCCGCCCAAGGCAGCGACCAGAAGCGTCTCGGCGAAAGGCTGCAGGGTCTTGACCATGGGCGGAGGGGTACGTCGACGGCCGCCGGCGCGACGCCGGGTAAGGACGATGAATGACCTGCCGCGCGCGGCCGGTCAAATCGCGCCTTTATTGTGCTAAGTTCATAGCGGGGGGCCGCTGTTGGCCGGGGGGTAGGCGTTCAGACCATGCTGCAGGCCTGGTTCGTTATCGGCGTTGCGCTCTGCTACATCGGGCTGCTGTTTATTGTCGCAAGCTACGGCGACCGGCGGCGCAAGCATGAGCGCGACAGCCGCTGGCGCGTACTGATCTACCCGTTCTCGCTGGCGATCTACTGCACGTCCTGGACGTTCTTCGGCTCGGTCGGCCTGGCGGCGACCTCGGGATTCGAATTCCTGACCATCTACATCGGCCCGATCCTGATGATCGGGCTGGGCTGGCCTCTGGTCATGCGTGTCGTGCGGCTCGCCAAGGCCCACAACATCACCTCGATCGCCGACTTCATTGCCGCACGTTATGGCAAGCGCCAGGCGGTGGCGGCGACGGTCGCTTCGATCGCCATCATCGGCTCGATCCCCTACATCGCCCTGCAGCTCAAGGCAGTGGCTGCTTCGATCAGCGTGATCCTGGAGCAGACGGGCGCCCCCGGCTACGTGATGCCGCTCGGCGACATGGCGCTGTTCGTCGCGCTGGCGATGGCCGCCTTCACCATGCTGTTCGGCACCCGCCATGTGGACGCCACCGAGCACCAGGACGGCCTGATGCTCGCGATCGCCGGCGAGTCGATGGTGAAGCTGGTCGCCTTCCTGGCGGTCGGCATCTTCGTCACATTCATCATGTTCGACGGACCGGTGGCACTGTTTCGCGAGGCGCTCACGCGTCCTGACACCGCCGCCGTGCTGACCGGCGATCTCCGGCCCAGCACCTTCGCGGTGATGACGCTCCTGTCGTTCGGCGCAATCATTCTCTTGCCGCGCCAGTTCCACGTCACGGTCGTGGAGAACCACAGCGAGGGCGAGATCCAGCGTGCGGCGTGGATGTTCCCGGTCTACCTCGTGCTCATCAATCTGTTCGTCGTCCCGATCGCCATTGCCGGGCTGCTGACGTTCGGCAGCGCGCGCGACAGCGACATGTTCGTGCTCGCGCTGCCCATCGCGCGCGACTACAACCTGCTCGCGCTCATCGCCTTCGTCGGTGGCCTGTCGGCCGCAACCGCCATGGTGATCGTCGAGACCGTTGCGCTGTCGATCATGATCTCGAACGACATCGTGGTTCCCTTCATCCTCAAGCGCAGCGAAAGCTTTGCGTCACGGGCGCGGGTCGGCGACGTTCTGCTCAAGGTGCGCCGCATCTCGATCGTCGCGATCCTGGCGCTCGCCTACCTCTACTATCGGTCGACCGGCCCCGCCCAGCTCGCCTCCATCGGCCTGCTCTCATTCGCCGCCGTGGCACAGCTCGCGCCGGCTTTCTTCGGCGGTCTGTTCTGGCGCGCCGGCACCGCACGCGGGGCGCTCGCGGGCATGAGTGCCGGCATCGTGGTCTGGGCCTATACGTTGCTGCTGCCGACCTTCGTCGACACCGGCATCATCAGCGCCGCGATCGTGACGGACGGCCCCTGGGGCATCGCGATGCTGCGGCCACAGGCACTGTTTGGCGTCACGCTGCAGCCGCTGGCGCACGGTGTCATGTGCAGCTTGCTCGCCAATATCGTCGCCTACATCCTGTTCTCGCTGCAACGCGCCCCCTCCTCGATCGAGCGCTTGCAGGCCGATCTGTTCGCGCCGTCGGGTTTGGCGCCGATGAGGCCGACCTTCCGCCGCTGGCGCTCCTCGGTGACCGTCGAGGAGCTCACCGCCACCATCGCGCGCTATCTCGGCGAGAAGCGCACGCGTTCCTCGTTCGAGAGCTTCGCAGCCGCGCGGCGCATCAGCCTCAATCCCAAGAGCGAGGCCGACGTCGAGCTGATGCGCTACGCCGAGCACCTGCTCGCCTCGGGGATCGGTGCCGCCTCTTCGCGCCTCGTGCTCTCGCTCCTGCTGCGCAAGCGCAACGTGTCCACGCAGGCCGCGTTGAAACTGCTCGATGATGCCAACGAGGCGATCCACTACAACCGTGAAATCCTCCAGACCGCGCTCGACCACGTGCATCAGGGCCTCGCGGTGTTCGACAGCGAGCAACACCTCGTGTGCTGGAACCGCCAGTTCGGCGAGATCCTCGACTTGCCGCCGGATGAGGTGCACGTCGGCGTGAAGCTCGCCGACATCCTGCGCTTCAACGCCGAGCATGGTGCGTTCGGCCAGGGCGAGACTGACGTCCAGGTCGACGAGCGCGTCGACCGTTACACCAAAAGCGTGGCCCCGTTCCTTGAACGCTTTCCCGACCGCAACTTGATCGTGGAAGTGCGCTGCGACCGCATGCCTGGCGCCGGCATGGTGGTGACGCTCACCGACATGACGCCGAGCGTGAAGGCGGCAGAGGCGCTCGAGCGCGCCAACGCGTCGCTGGAAGAGCGCGTGCGCGAACGCACCAAGGAGCTTGAACGACTCAACACCGAGCTGACTCGTGCCAAATCCTCGGCCGACGAAGCCAACGTGTCGAAGACGCGCTTCCTCGCCGCTGCGAGCCACGACCTCCTGCAGCCGCTCAACGCGGCGCGGCTCTACGTCACCAGCCTAGTCGAGCGCCAGACGTCCGGCGACAACGCCGGCCTTGTCGGCAACATCGACGCTTCGCTCGAGGCAGTTGAAGAGATCCTCGGCGCCCTGCTCGACATCTCGCGCCTCGACAGCGGCGTGTTGAAGCCTGAGATCGCAACGTTCCGCATCGACGAGCTTCTGCGCCAGCTCGAGGTCGAGTTTGCGCCGCTGGCGCGCCGCAAGGGCCTGGAGCTGACGTTCGTCGCCTCCTCGCTTACCGTGCGCTCCGACCGTCGGCTGCTGCGCCGGCTGTTGCAAAACCTGGTGTCGAACGCCGTCAAATACACACCCGAAGGCCGCGTGCTGATCGGCTGCCGGCGGCAAGGCAACAAGCTGCGGATCGACGTCTACGACACCGGCATCGGCATCCCGAAATCAAAGCAACGTGCTATTTTCCAGGAATTCCACCGCCTCGAGCAGGGCGCAAAGGTGGCGCGCGGCCTCGGCCTCGGCATGTCGATCGTCGAGCGCATTGCGCGTGTTCTCGACAGCAAGATCGACGTGCGGTCAGTCGTGGGCCGCGGCTCGCATTTCTCCGTCGGGGTTCCGCTGGCGCCCGCCGTCGCCGCACTGCCGCAGCGCCGCGCGATCCCTGCGCCCGATTTCCGCCCGCTCGCCGACATGTGCGTGCTGTGCATCGACAACGAGGCCAAGATCCTCGACGGCATGGAGCTCCTGCTCGGCGGCTGGGGTTGCAAAGTGATGAAGGCGCCCGGCACCGACGCGGCGCTGGCGGAGATCGCGCGCGGTCCGACGCCGGTGGGCGTGGTGGTCGATTATCATCTCGACGGCGGCAACGGCATCGAGGCAATCCGTACTCTGCGCGCCCGCTACGGCGACCTGCCCGCCATCCTCATTACCGCCGACCGCAGCCCGGAAGTCCGTCGCGAAGCCGAAGCGGGGAGCATGCAGGTGCTCTACAAGCCAGTGAAACCCGCGTCGTTGCGTGCCCTGCTCAGCCAGTGGCGGGTGCAGCGGATCGCAGCGGCGGAGTAAATCCTAGCGATTAAGCGCCGGAACCTTCGGCCCGACTTCGAGCTTGGCAGCGGCGATCACGGCTTGCGTGCGGCTCTCGACCCCGAGCTTCTGCAGGATGGCCGAGACATGCGCCTTCACGGTCGCCTCGGACACGCTGAGCTCGTAGGCGATCTGCTTGTTGAGCAGACCCTCCGACAGCATCATGAGCACGCGAACCTGCTGCGGCGTGAGCGTCGCGAGCCGCGCCAGCATTGCCGACGTCTCGCCGTCGGCGCTGGCGCCGAGATCGACATCGGGCGGCGTCCAGATGCCGCCCTTGAGTACGGCGGCAATCGCCACGCGCATGCCCTCGACGCCGAGCGTCTTGGGGATGAAGCCGGAGGCACCGAAGTCCATGCAACGGCGAATCACCGCAGGATCGTCGTTGCCGGAAATGATGACGACGGGGACGCTCGGATACTGCGCGCGAAAATACATCAGGCCTGAGAGGCCGCGCACCCCCGGCATGGCGAGGTCGAGCAGCACCAGATCGACCTCGGTGCCGGCATCCAGCATCTTCGAGGCGTCCTCGAACGTGCCCGCCTCCGCGATGTCGGCCCCCGTGAATAGGCCGGAGACCGCTTCGCGCAGCGCGCCGCGGAACAGCGGATGGTCATCCGCAATGAGAAATCTGTAGGTGGTCGCGACGCTCAAAACCGGCCGTCCCTCGGAAACTGTCCCGCCGACGCCCGCCATTGTCGGACCCTCGATATGCCCGTGCAAGGCGCGGCGAACCCGACAAAGCACATTCTGCGAACCGGCGGGAAGTCCAAAACGCCGTGAAATCGAGTCCTGTCGGCTTCCCGTTTTCGCTCAGGCCAGGTTCGGCCGCCAGCCGAAGCCACACCCCGCACTTTCTTCGACTTGTCGGCGACCTGTTTACCAGTCGTTAAGCGAGTTGCATGGACCATCGTCAGTGCACGCGCGGTGGCATGCCTCGTGCATCGCGCCCGGCACGAACCTGGTTCCAGAAAGGGCCACACCTATGCAGCTCTCTCGGCCACGCGTAAGGGCAGTTCAGATTGCGCTTGATGCCGAACGGCACGTCTCGCTCGGTGACCTGAAAAACGGCATCCTGACTCTGTTGGGAGTCTGGATTGGCTATTTTCTGATCATCAGCTTCTTCATCCAGGTGCTCGACGACATCAACGTTCCGTATGTCGACCTGTCGCTCGCCTACGTGCTCGCCGCGCAAGGCGTCATCGTGGTGTTTGCGAGCGCCGTGGTCATGCTGGTCCGCCACCAGCACCACGCGTAAGCGTCAGTCCCGCACCGCGCGCGCCTGCGCGCCCTGGTCGGCCGACCCGTCGCCGCGCGGGTCGAGCTCGAACCACATTGCGTTGAGAATCGCGAACGTGCACGCAAGACCAAGACCGAGCACCCAGGCGAAGTACCACATCGGCGAATCTCCTCAGTACGAATGCTGCCCCGGCCCGAGCATCTCGGGCGTGACCTTCCCGCGCATCACCCGATAGACCCAGGCCGTGTAGGCCATAATCAGCGGCAAGAAGATCGCCGTCGCGATCAGCATGACGAACAGCGTCATGTGGGATGACGACGAATCCCACACCGTCAGGCTGGCGTTCGGCTGCGATGACGACGGCAGGATGAACGGAAACATCGCGAGACCCGGCGTTGCGATGATGCCGAGAATCCCGATCGCGCTCGCGACGAACGCCAACCCGCCACGGCGGGACGCAAGAAACGCTGCCGCCAGCAGCGGCCCGGCAAGGCCAAGCACGGGAGCAAAAAGAGTCCACGGCTGTGTGCGATAGTTGGCGAGCCAAGCGCCATCCGCGACCGCCACGCTCTTGCGCAGCGGGTTGGACGGGCCCGCGGGATCGATGGCACTGGTCACCGCATAGCCCTTCACGAAGGCATAGGCCGCAAGGCCAGCAAGCGCGAACAGCGCCGCGGTGGCAATGCTGAACCGAAAGCCGGCGCGCCGCGCGCGTTCTTCCAGCGGCTCGACGGTTTTGAGATAAGCATACGCCGCGCCGTGGGCGGTGAGCATCGCGACGCTGACAAGCCCGCACAGCAGCGCAAACGGATTGAGTAGGCCGAAGAAACTGCCGGTGTAGTGCGCGCGCAGTTCATCGTCCAAATGAAACGGCACCCCGAGCAGAAGATTGCCGAATGCTACCCCGAAAATTAGCGCCGGCACGATGCCGCTGATGAACAGCGCGATGTCGCACACCGTCCGCCAGGTGTCGTCGTCGATCTTGCTGCGGAACTTGATAGCCACCGGGCGCAGGATGAGCGCCAGCAACACCAGCAGCATCGCCAGATAGAATCCCGAGAAGGAGATGGCGTAGAGCGGCGGCCAGGCCGCAAACGCCGCGCCGCCGCCGAGGATGAACCACACCTGGTTGCCTTCCCACACCGGGCCGACCGAATTGATCAGCATGCGGCGTTCGAGGTCGGTCCGCCCCATGAATGGCAGCAGGATCGCAGTGCCAAGATCGAAGCCGTCCATGATGGCAAAGCCGATCAGCAGGATGCCGAGCAGTGCCCACCAGATGATCCGCAACGTTTCATAGTCGATCGGGATCGGCATCGTTCACTCCGCGGCCCGCAGGCGCACTGTCGCAGCGGCCGGAGGCGGCGCCTGCCATGTCTCATGTGGGCCGATGCGCGCGTACTTGATCATCAGGAAAAGGTCGACAACGAGCAGGACCGTGTAGAACACGAAGAATCCGGCAAGGCTGAGCCACACGTTTGTCGCAGGAATTGGCGAAGCCGCGAGGAACGTCGGCAGCACGCCTTCGATGCTCCATGGCTGGCGGCCGTGTTCCGCGACGATCCAGCCGACTTCGGCGGCGACCCAGGGCAGCGGCAGCGACCAGGCACAGATCCACAGCAGCCAGCGCCGCCGATCGAGTTCGCGTCGCGCGGAAATCAGGAACATCACGGCAAACAGCGCGATGAAATAGAAGCCAAGGCCGACCATGACCCGGAACGACCAGAACAGCACCGGCACGTTGGGGACCGTGTCCCAGGCGGCGCGCTCGATCTGCTCGGGCGTGGCTTTCGCGGGGTCCTCGACATAGCGGCGCAGCAGCATGGCGTAGCCGAGAGCCTTCTGCCGCTGCTCGATAAGCGCCCGCGCCTGCGCGTCATTTGGATTGCGCCGCACCTTCTGCACCGCGGCATAGACCTCGACGCCGTTGCGGATGCGCCCCTTGGCTTCTTCGACCAGATCGAGAATTCCCGGGATGGTCGTTGAAAACGACCGCGTGGCCATCAAGCCGAGCACCCAGGGGACGCGGATCGCGTACTTGGTTTCGCGCGCGGCAGTGTCCGGAATGCCGACGATGGTCAAGCTGGCTGGCGGCTTTTCGGTGTGCCACATCGCCTCCATGGCGGCGATCTTGCCCTTCTGGTTCTCGGTCGTGGTGTAGCCGCTCTCGTCGCCGAGCACGACCACCGAGAGCGCCGAGGCAAGACCGAACGAGGCGGCCACCGTCATCGAGCGCTTGGCAAACTGCACATGCCGGCCGCGTAGAAGATAGAGCGCTGAAATCGCGAGGACGAACATCGCGCCGGTGACATAGCCGGCGCTCACTGTGTGCACGAATTTCGACTGCGCCACCGGATTGAACAGAACGTCGTAGTAACTCGTCACTTCCATCCGCATGGTGTCGGGATTGAATCGGCTGCCGACCGGGTTCTGCATCCAGGCATTGGCGATCAGGATCCACAGCGCCGAGAAATTCGACGCAATCGCCACGCACCAGGTGACCGCGAGATGCGCGAGCCTGCTCAAGCGGTCCCAACCGAAGAAGAACAGCCCGATGAGGGTGGCTTCGAGGAAGAAGGCCATCAGGCCTTCGATCGCCAGCGGCGCGCCGAATACGTCCCCGACGTAATGTGAGTAGTACGACCAGTTAGTGCCGAATTGGAATTCCATAGTGATGCCGGTAGCGACGCCCATCGCAAAATTGATGCCGAACAGCGTGCCCCAGAACATCACCATGTCGCGCCAGATGCGGCGCCCGGTCATCACATAGACGCTCTCCATGATCGCGAGGATCACCGACAGGCCGAGCGTGAGCGGCACGAACAGAAAGTGGTACAGCGCGGTGATCGCGAACTGCAGGCGCGACAGGTCGGCGACGTCGAGATCGATCATCGTCGCGTCTCCTGCTGGAACAAATGGTCGGCCGTGGGCGGCACTGCCGGCTTGTCGGCGAAGAACAGGAAATACAGCAGGAACAGCGCCGCCATCTTGACGATGAGCAGAGCCGTAATCTCGCGCCAGTAGCTGCGACTTGCGCTGACGGTGACTGAACGCATGGCGAGTCCCCCGCATCGGGACACGATAGGAACACCTTACCACGCGGGAGAGTTCCCCGCACGAGCAATCGGGGTGCCACCAGTGGCGGGAACGCCGGGTGTCATACAGGAACCCTCGTACGCAGTTGGCGTTGGCCCGGTGAGCGATCAAACCAGCGTCATCGATGCGATACCGCGTGATGCGCCATCAGCAGAGACCGCGCATGCCAAAGCACAGCAACGATCCGAAACTCCGCTGGAACCGCCGAAACTTTCTCACCTCAACCATAGGTGCCACGATGGCCGTCACCGTCCTCGAGCGCAGCAGGATGCCGTTGGCCATCGACTTCATCCCCAGCACCCCGATGTTCTGCCGGACCAGCTCCGGCACGACCAGCTTCGCGAAGGAGCGGAAGTGGGCGTCCATCAGGTTCAGCGGCATCTGCACCGTGTCGAACGTGAAGCCCCGCTCCGCCGCCACCCGCAGCA
>Ga0105245_10000974_pt1 | contig 26146 bp, 21 predicted proteins | sample KBSM54metaG_FD_81523 | JGI IMG/M metagenome (GOLD analysis project Ga0105245, IMG submission 81523) | Miscanthus rhizosphere microbial communities from Kellogg Biological Station, Michigan, USA - KBS M5-4 metaG | ecosystem: Host-associated > Plants > Roots > Rhizosphere > Soil | place...
CCTTGGCAGCCACCGTGGAGCCGATGGTCGCCGTTCCCCCGTTAATTACCAGCGACAGGCGGACACCTTCCCGGATCATCGGCATGGCGAGCGGTAATTCCACCCCGCTTAGCCGCTGCCAATCGCTGAGCCCGATGCCACTGGCCGCCTCCAGCAAGGCGCTCGGGCAGGACTTCAATCCCACGATGGTGTTTTCGAAAATCGGCAGCAGCCCGTAGGCGAACAATGCAATCAGCGTGGGTTTCTCGCCGAATCCCACCAGCGGCACGGCCAGCGCCAGCACCGCGACCGGCGGAAAGGTCTGGCCGACATTCACAAGGGTACGCGACAGCGGCAGGAACTCGACCCCGCTCTGGCGGGTCACTCCGATTCCTAGGGCCACCGCCACGATGGTGCTGGCGGCCGCAGCCAGCAGCACCGTGCCTAAGTGAGCCAGCGTGAGCTCAAGCAGATTGCCCTGATCGTAGATCGCCGGCGCTCCGTACTGGGTCAGCGGCGCGAACAGCGGAGCAAAGCGTTGCGGCTGCAGCAGAAAAGCGAGCAGCAGGGCGAGCGCGGCGATGCGCAGATACGGCGCGACCCGCGCCATCAGTGAGCGCGTCCGTGGGCGAGGATCGCCTCGATGGTCACGCAACCGGCAGGCTGGCCGGAGGCATCAATGACTCCTGCAGATTCGGTCCCACGCCACATGAGCTCCGAGAGCGCGTCGCGAAGCGAGGCACTTTCAGGAATCGGCGGGCCCGGGGCGGTGCCGGGCTTGGCCGCCTCGCTTACGTTCGTCAGCGACAAAAGCTTGAGCGCGCGATCGGCGCTCCCGGTCATGCGCGCGACGAACGGGTCGGCTGGTTGGGTGAGTAGCACGGCCGGGCGGTCGTATTGCAGCACCTTGCCCGCACTCATCACTGCGATGCGATCACCGAGGCGGAACGCCTCATCCATGTCGTGGGTGACCAGAATGACCGTCGTCCCGTAGCGCCGGTGGATGTCGAGCAGGTCCTCCTGCGCCTTGCCCCTGATGATGGGATCGAGCGCCCCGAAGGGTTCATCCATGAGAAGTACATTGGGCTCGGCGGCGAGCGCGCGCGCCACGCCCACGCGCTGCTGCTGTCCGCCCGAGAGCTGGTGTGGAAACTTATCCGCATAGGTGGCAGGGTCGAGCTGGAATACCGTGAGCAGTTCCTCCACGCGGCCGCGGATGCGGGCGCGCTCCCAGCGCAGCAACTCCGGGACCGTGGCGATGTTTTCCGCGACCGTGCGGTGCGGAAACAAGCCGTGGCTCTGAATCGCGTAGCCAATGCGCCGGCGCAGCAGATGCGCCGGTTCCCCCGCAGTATCCGCCCCGTCAATCAGCACGCGGCCGCTGGTCGGCTCCACCAGCCGGTTGATCATGCGCAGCAGCGTCGATTTGCCTGAGCCCGAGGTGCCCACGATCACGGTGATGGTGTGCGGATCGATAGTCATCGAGACATCGTCCACCACCCGGGCGGTCCCGTACTGCTTACTGAGGTTCTCGATGCTGATCACGGGCGCGTGCGATCCATGGCCTCGATCAGCGCATCGAGCAATACGGCGGCCGAGAAGGCCAGCGTGACGGTGGGAACGGCACCCAGTAGCACCAGATCGATGGCGGTCTGTCCGATGCCCTGGAAAATGAAGGTGCCCAGGCCGCCGGCGCCGATCAGCGCGGCGATGGCTACCAATCCGATGTTCTGCACCAGCACGATGCGGATGCCGGTCAGTATTACTGGCAGTGCCAGTGGCAGCTCGATGGATTTGAGGATCTGCGCGGGCGTCATGCCCATGCCGCGAGCCGCCTCCACCGCAGCGGGGGACACGCGCCTGAGGCCGAGCACGGTGTTGGCCACCACCGGCAGGAGTGAATAGAGGAACAGCGCGATTATGGCTGGCGCCGTGCCGATGCCACGAATGCCCAGCGCGGCGGCGAGCGGGTAGGCTGTGGCCAGCGCGGCCAGTGGTGCCATGAGGATCCCGAACAGCGCGATGGCCGGGATGGTCTGGATCAGATTCAGGGTTCCGAGCACTGCGCCCCGCAGACGCGGCACACGGTGGCACAGCACGCCTAGTGGCAGCGCCACCACGACCGCCGTGCCCAGGGAACCTAAGGCCAGCCACAGGTGCTGGGCAATCTCATGGGAGAAGCGCGTGGCGTTCACGGCGTACTCGCGCATGACCGACAGATGATCAAAGGTGCCGTGCGCGAATGCGGCCAGCGCAATCCCGACGAAGGCCAGCAGCAACACCACGCGCAGCAAGGGCCCGGGCCGCAGGCGCGTGATCGCATCGGTCGCCATCAATCCCAGGCTGCACAGCAGCAGCCAGAATCCGGAACCGGGCGCAATGCGCACCACCTTGTTGCCCAAAGGCGTAAGCGCGCTGCCTGCCGCGGCGACCGCCAGGCTCACTATCACCACCGCCAGAGTTGCCGAAGCCAGCCGCAGTCCCGGACTGGCGACAATAACCGCGACGCAGGCCGCGACCAACACGGCGGCGATCACGCCGATGGCCGTGGACAGCGGGACGGCCGCCAGCAGTCCCAGCGAGGTTCCGGGGACGATGCGATTGGCTTTGGCCACCACGAAGGGCATGAACACGAGCGCGATGAGCGCGAACAGTGCCAGCAGCGCGCCGAGCCGATCGAACTTGGTGCGTCGGCTAACGTTCATTTCACCAGCCCTTGGCTCTTGAGATAGTCGGCCGCCACCGACTCGGCCGACTCGCCGTCGACCTGCACGCGCGCATTCAGGCGTTGCAGCGTCGCGCCATCCAGACTTGCCATCAGGGGTTTGAGCAGGCGCGCGATCTCCGGCTGTGCCCTGAGCACCGATTCTCTGATGGTCGGGACCGGAGCGTAGATCGGCTGGTCATGGCGGTCATCCTGCATAATCCGCAGGTTCGCCGCAACGATGCCCCCGTCAGTCCCGTACACCATCGCCGTGTTCACGCCGTTGGTGCGCGCCGCAGCTGCAGCGATGGTCGCCGAGGTCTCGCCACCGGCCAGCACGATGAGCTGGTCCGAGCTGAGCTTGAACCCATAGGTGTGTTCAAGCGAACGAAGGGTTCCGGCATTGGCAAATTCTGCCGAGCAGGCGAGCATGACCTTGCCGCCCGCGGCCACCCAGCGGGCGAAGTCGCTCATGGTGTGCAGCTGCTGCGCCGCAGCCACGTCCTCACGGACCGCCAGTGCCCAGGAATTACTGGCGCGGGCGGGAGTGAGCCAGACGATGCGGTTGGCGTCATAGTCGAGCCGTGCCCCGAGCGTGTAGCCGCGCTGCCAGTCTTTCCAGGCGGGATCAGCGGGGACATTAAAAAAGAAGCCCGCGTTGCCCGTGTATTCGATGTAGATATCGATCTCGCCCGCCAGCAACGCCTTGCGCACCACCGGGGTCGCACCCAGTGTGGTGCGATCGACAGTTGCGATGTGATTGGCGTTGAGCAGCAGGCGGATCATCTGGCCGATCATCGCCGACTCACTCGACAGCTTCGAGGAGACGATAACCGCCGCACAAAGCGGCTCGGGCGCGAGCGCTGCTAGCAGCACCCACGCGCACAAGGCAGTCAGGACTTTCCTCAATGCTTCACTCCGGCGTGCAAATTGTCGCTTGTAGGCGTGTCCGTCAAGCCCCCCGCAGTCAGGATGCGCATACGCTAATATGCGCAGCACCGATGAGCTCCCTCCCAGACAATCCCCCGCCGTCCGCGCCGGACGCGCGGCGCGGCGGCGGGCACTACTCGGGATGGCGACTGCTCGTCGAAGGACTTCGCTCGCAGCGCGGCTGGTCGCGCGCCTGGAGCAAGTCAACGCCGCGCCCCCACTACCGGGTGGTGATCGTCGGCGGTGGCGGCCATGGCCTTGCCACTGCCTATTACCTGGCCACTGAGTTTGGCATTTCAGATGTGGCGGTCCTGGAGAAGGGGCCGATCGGGCTCGGCAACGTCGGTCGCAACACCACGCTGATTCGCTCTAATTACTTCCAACCCGACAACATCCGCTTCTACGACTATTCGCTGCGTCTTTGGGAAGGCCTGGAGCGCAGGCTGAATTTCAACACCATGGTGAGCCAGCGAGGCACGCTGAACCTGTTTCACACAGAAGCGCAACGCGATCTTTTCACGCGCCGCGCCAATGTCATGCGCGTCCAGGGCGTCGATGCTGAGGCGCTGAACCGCGCTGCGGTCAAGCGCCTCGTGCCGCTGATCGATCTGGACAACGGCCGCTATCCGGTGCTCGGGGGCTTCCTTCAGCGCCGCGGCGGCACCGTGCGCCACGACGCGGTGGCGTGGGGATACGCGCGCGCCGCCTGCCGTGCGGGTGTCGACATCATCGAACAATGTGAAGTCACCGCGATTCGGCGCGCGAATGATCGCGTAATTGGAGTGGACACCACCCGCGGCCCGATCGGCGCGGACATCGTGTGCCTAGCGGTTGCGGGGCATTCCTCGCGCCTGGCGGCCATGGTGGATCTGCGATTGCCGATCGAAACCCACGTGCTGCAGGCCTTCGTGACCGAAAGCGTCAAGCCGCTCCTGCACTGCGTCGTCACTTACGGGGCCGGACATTTTTATGTCAGCCAGTCTGATAAGGGTGGGCTGGTGTTTGGCGGCGGGATCGACGGCTACAACAGCTACGGGCAGCGCGGATCGCTCAGCGTGGCCGAAGAAGTCACCGCCGCAGGCGTGACACTGATGCCGGAACTCGCGCGGCTTCGGGTGCTGCGGCAGTGGGGCGGCGTCATGGACATGTCGATGGATGGCTCGCCCATCATCTCAAAGACACCGATCGACAATCTGATCCTCAACGGCGGCTGGTGCTACGGCGGCTTCAAGGCGATACCGGCCGGGGGCATGACCACAGCGCACCTGATCGCCCACGGCATCCCACATCCACTGGCCGCGCACCTGGATCTGCGGCGCTTCGCCGCGGGACGCATGGTTGACGAGCGCGGCATCGGACCATTTCCTTATGCGCACTGACGGGCGTCGCTGAGCCGTGCTGCGTATCAACTGTCCCTGGTGCGGAGTGCGTGATGAGGCGGAGTTCCGCTACCGCGGCGATGCGAGTCTCGCGCGTCCCGAGCAGTCCGCGCCGGCCGCAGCATTCGCCGCCTACGTCTATGAGCGCGACAACGAGCTGGGCTGGCATCGCGAATGGTGGCTGCACGTGGGCGGGTGCCGCAAGTTGCTGAAGGTCACGCGGCATACCCTGACTCACGAGATCCGCGAGGTGTCGGGTTGATACCCGGGCCGGGGCGCGTCGCAGTCGGCATGATGACCGACCCCAAGCGGCCGATACGCTTTCGTTTTGACGGCCGCACATTTCGAGGGCTGGCCGGCGATACGCTTGCCTCGGCGTTGCTGGCCAACGGTCAGCAGATCGCCGGCAGAAGTCTCAAGTACCACCGACCGCGCGGGATCCTGACCTGCGGGCCGGAAGAACCCTGCGCCCTGGTCGAACTGGCGGGCAAGCAGGGGCGCGAACCAAATCGACCCGCCACCATGGTTGAGCTCTACGAGGGGCTCGAAGCCGACAGCCAGAATCGCTGGCCGACGCTGCACTTCGATCTGCTGCGGACCAGCGAGTTATTCGCGCGCTTCCTGCCGGCCGGCTTCTACTACAAGACTTTCATGTCTCCCGGGCGAGCCTGGGAATACCTCTACGAACCGGTGCTGCGCCGAGCAGCGGGCTTAGGCCGCCTGCGCTCCTCTGGCAAGGCGCCGCACTTGCCGGCCGAAATTCTTCACGATCATCTCGACGTCTTGATCGTCGGCTCGGGCACCGCAGGTCTGGCTGCCGCGCAGCGCCTGGCGCGGCGGGGGCTTAGGATCATGGTGGCCGAGGAGGACTCGGTGCTGGGCGGCGGCTCGCTGCTCGATGAGCGCTGGACGCTCTGGCGCCAGGCGGCGCTGCGCAATCTGGAAGCATTGCCCACTGTGCGCTGCCTGACTCGTACTGCCGTAATCGGCGCCTACGGGCACGGCGTCTTTGCCGCCCTGGAAACGCTCACCGGCGCTGAAAGCACGCGACTTGCGGGCCTGCGCGAGCGGCTGCGCGTGATCCGCTCCCGGTCGGTAATCTTCGCCACGGGTGCCATCGAGCGACTGGTGGCATTTCCAGGCAACGACGTGCCCGGAGTCATGCTCGCGGGCGCCGCGCTCAAGTACCTGCGACGCTACGGTGTCGCCGCTGGCCGCCAGCCCGCATTTTTTCTTAATTCGGACGAAGCCTACGAGTGTGTCTTTGCATTCGCGGCCGCCGGCATCAAGCACGGCACCATCATTGACGTGCGCGCGGGGAGCCCAGCGGCGGACCGTGCGCGCGCACTTGGATACGAGGTCATCCATCGGGGCAGGGTGCAAGCGGTACTGGGCCGCGCGTATCTGCGGGGGCTGCGCGTCAGCGCAGGCGAGAATCAGCCGCTGCGCAAGCTCAAGGCCGATTGCCTGCTGATCTCCGGCGGCTACACGCCTGCGATCGCGCTCGCGACGCAACTGGGCGCCGAGCCGCGCTGGCGCGATGACATCGCCGCCTTCACGGCCGAGCTCTCTCCTGCGCTTGGTCAGCTGGCCGGTGCAGCGCGCGGCATCACCGGGCTGGCGGCGGGCGCTACGGACGGCGAATCAGCGGCGCGCCTCGTGGCTTCGCAATTGGGCCAGGAGTTCGGCGCGGATCCTCCGGCTACAACTTTGCCGGCCGATCCAGAAACGGCGGCGCTCAGCCCGCTATGGGAAGTGCCGGGCGAGGGGAAGAGCTTCGTTGATTTGCAAAACGATGTGACTTGCGAAGACGTCAGGCTCGCGGCCCGCGAGGGCTACGAGCACGTCGAGCATATGAAGCGCTACACCACCCATGGCATGGCCACCGATCAGGGACGCATCGGCGGCCTGCTCGGGAGCGCGGTGCTGGCGCAGGCCCGCGGCCTGGCAGTCAGCGAAGTGGGGCAACCCAAGGCCCGACCGTTTGCACAGTCCGTGCCGTTCGCGGCGCTGGCGGGCGCCGAGGCCGGCGAACACTTCAAGCCGAAGCGCCGCTTGCCACTTCATGACTGGCATGAAAGTGCGGGCGCGACATTCGTCAACATCGGCCTGTGGCTGCGACCGCTCGTGTACTCGCAGCACCCGGGGTGGGAACCGGTACTGAACGAGGCCCGTGCCGTGCGCAGCTCGGTCGGCATCACCGACCTGTCGACGCTGGGCAAGATCGACGTGCAGGGTCCCGACGCGGCGCGTTTCCTCGACTTCGTCTACGCCAACGCTTTTTCCAACCTGCGGGTGGGCGGCGCTCGCTACGGCCTCATGCTGCGCGAGGACGGCATGCTCTTCGATGATGGCACCACTTCCAGGCTCGCGAATGAACACTTTCTGATCACGACCACCACGGCGAATAGCGCCGCGGTGCTCGAACATCTTGAGTTCCAGCTGCAGGCTAACTGGCCGCAACTGGACGTGCAGCTTACGGATGTGGGCGATCACTGGGCGCAGTTCGCCGTGGCCGGGCCGCGCTCGCGCGAAGTCGTGAGTTCGGTGGTCACCGGGCTCGAGCTCAGCAATGCCGCCTTTCCCTTCATGTCGGCGGCGGCGGCGCGGATTGCAGATGTGGCCGGGCGGGTGTTCCGGATTTCCTTTTCCGGCGAGCTGGCCTACGAGTTGTCGGTGCCGGCGCTGCACGCGCGTACCGTCTGGACCGCGTTGCTGGCGGCAGGCACGCCCTACAGTATCGTGCCCTACGGACTGGATGCCTTGAACACGCTACGCATTGAAAAGGGCCATGTCACCGGCGCTGAACTCAACGGCAACACCAGCGCCGACGATTTGGGCATGCAGCGTATGCTCAAGAAGCAGGGCGATTACATCGGGCGTTCGCTCGCGCAGCGTCCGGGCTTTTACGCGCCCGATCGCCTGCAGCTGGTCGGCGTGCGCCCGCTAGATGCCCAGCGCCGCTTGCGCAACGGCGCACAGCTCCTCAGGCCTGGCGCTCGCACTGGAAGTCTTGGCTATCTGACCTCGGTGACCGCGGCGGCCGCTTTCGACGGATGGGTGGGTTTGGCGCTCCTGTCGGCCGGCCGCTCGCGGCTTGGTCAACGGCTGGTGGCCGCATCTCCGACCCACGCCGAAAACGTTGATGTCGAGGTAGTCAGTCCTCACATGTACGATCCGGAGAATCTTCGTGTCCGTGCCTGATGCCGAATCAAAAGTGGCCGCACGCGCCGCGCAGGTCGTGGAGCAGCGACTGGATGTGATCGAACTGGCAGCCCTCCGAGGCCGTGCACGCGAGGTGGAAACGCTGGCCGCCGCGCGCGGCCTGGCACTGCCTGGCATGGGCCGCGCGGTGACGACAGAGCGCTGGTCGACCTTGAGCGTGCGGCCCGATCGCTGGCTGCTGCTGCAGGCGCGCGCGGTGCCAGGCGAGCGCGTTGCGCAGTGGCAGACGGCCTGCGCTGGCACCGCCACTGCAGTGGACTTGTCCTCGGCATTTACCGTGCTGCACCTGTCAGGCCCCAAGTCCCGTGAACTGCTGGCCCGCTCCTGCCGGGTGGATCTGCACGAGAGTGTTCTGCCCAGCGGTCGGGCGATCGCCACCGTGATGGCGCAAGTTGCGGTCATCATCGCCACAATGCCCAGCGGGCTGTTGCTGCTCACACCGTCCACGACCGCGCGGCATTTCCGCGAATGGCTGACCGCCAGTGCAAGGCTCTTTGGTCTCTTGCCGCACTCGACGGGCGCGGCGGTCGAGTTGTTCGGGAGCACGGGTACATGAAGGACTCCGCACGGGCCGTAATCATCGGCGGGGGCGTGGTTGGCGCCAGCACTCTGTTCCATCTCGCAAAGATCGGCTGGACCGACGTGCTGCTGCTTGAAAAGAGCGAACTCACTTCCGGTTCCACCTGGCACGCCGCCGGCGGCATGCACACCTTTAACGGCGAGGCCAACATCTCGCGCCTGCAGAAATACACCATCGATTTGTACCGCGAAATCGAGGCGATGTCGGGCCAGTCCTGCGGCCTGCACGCCAACGGCGGCTTGATGCTGGCTGCCAACCAGGGCGAACTCGACTCTCTCAAGCTGATCTGCTCGCGGGCTCGCTATCTTGGCATGGAGACCGCGATGATCTCGCTCGAGGAGGCACGCGAGCTCAATCCGCTGATCGACACCAGTTACTTCACTGGCGCGCTGTGGCGGGCTGACGGCGGGCATTGCGATCCGTCCGGCACTACACAGGCCTACGTCAAGGCCGCGCGGATCCTCGGCGCCGAGGTGGAGCGTTATACGCGCGTGCTTCGGCTGGACCCGCGGGCCGATGGCTCCTGGGATGTGGTGACCGACAAGGGCACGGTGCACGCCGAGCATGTAATCAACTGCGCTGGCCTGTGGGCGCGCGAGGTCGGGCACATGGTCGGTATTGAGTTGCCGGTGCTGGCCATGGAGCACCACTACCTGCTGACCGAGGACATTCCGGAGCTGCGCGGGCGCGAGCGCGAGATCGTCAATACCACCGACTACTCGGGCGAAATCTACATGCGCCAGGAGCGGGGGGGCGCCCTTATTGGCACCTATGAGCCTCACGGCATCGTCTGGTCGCCGGTGAAGACGCCGGATGATTTCTCCATGCAATTGCTGCCCGACGATTTCGAGCGGCTCGCTCCGCAGTTCGAAGTCGGGTTCCAGCACTTCCCGGCCTTGGGCCGGGTTGGGATTCGCAAGGCCATCAACGGGCCATTTACATTCGCGCCCGACGGCAATCCACTGGTCGGGCCGGTGCGTGGCCTCAGGAACTACTGGGTCGCCTGTGCGGTGATGGCCGGTTTCAGCCAGGCCGGTGGCATCGGGCTGGTGCTTTCGCGCTGGATGGCGCACGGGGATCCGGGCCAGGACATCATATCGATGGACGTCGCGCGCTTTGGCGCCTTTGCCACTCCGCAATACACCTCGCTCAAGGTGCGCGAAAACTACGCGCGCCGCTTCCGCCTGGCATACCCGAACGAGGAATTGCCGGCGGCGCGTCCCGTGCGCCGCTCGCCGATTTACGATCGGCTGCTCGCCGCGGGCGCGGTCATGGGCGCGAACTTCGGGCTGGAACATGCGCTGTGGTTTGCGCCTCCCGGCATTGCACCCCTCGAGACGCCGACCTACCGGCGCTCGGAAGCCTTTGACATCGTCAAGGCCGAGTGCAAGGCGGTGCGATCCGCGGTGGGCCTGTACGAAACCAGCAACTACGGAAAATACGAAGTCACCGGACGTGGCGCGCGAACCTGGCTGGATCGGATTTTTGCCTCGCGCATCCCGGCACCGGGACGCTTGAGCCTGGCGCCCATGCTCAATCCCGCCGGCCGGATCGTGGGCGATTTGTCCATTGCCTGCCTGGACGAGGAACGATTCCTGATCATCGGCTCAGGTTTCGCCGAGGAGTTTCACTTGCGCTGGTGGCAGATGCATGGCCCGCCCGCGGACGTGGCGCTGCGATCGGCCGCATCCACGCTGACGGGCGTATCGATTGCCGGGCCGCGCGCGCGTGAACTGTTGCAGCGCCTGGTACGCCTCGATCTATCCGGCGCGGCGTTTCGTTTGTTCAATGTTGCGCAGTGCCCCGTGGGACTGGCGCCGGCCATCCTGACGCGCGCCGGTTTCACCGGGGAGCTCGGCTATGAGGTCTGGACCACGCCTGATTATTTCCTGACGCTCTACGAGCAACTATGGGAGGCGGGTGGCGATTTGGGCCTGGTGCATTTTGGCGGGCGCGCTCTGTCCTCACTGCGCCTTGAGAAGAATTACGGTTCCTTCAACAAGGATTTCCGTCCCGACTACACGGTCGCCGAGACCGGCCTCGACCGTTTCGTGGACTTCAGCAAGAGCGAGTTCATTGGCCGCGAGGCGGCACTGGCCGAACGCGCCACCGGACCGAAGCGACGCTTCGTGGTCATGGAAGTGGACGCAATCGACGCCGAGGTGGTCGGGTATGAGTCAATCATCAAGGACGGAGCGGCGGTGGGCTACGTGACTTCGGGAGCGTACGGCCACTGCATCGACAAGAGTCTGGCCGCCGGTTACGTACCGAGCGAGCTGGCGCGCGAGGGGGAAGTGCTCGAAATCGACATCCTCGGGCACGGCTGCACGGCGCGCGTGCGGCTGCAGCCTCTGTACGATCCGAAGGGGCTGCGGCTTCGAAGTTAGCGCGTCGCGTCAGCTCGCCGGCAGCATGCAAGAGCCTGCGGAAACAGGAGAGATAGTCTTTTTAACATATTGAATACTCATTATATATTGGACGGAATGGATACCGGATGATCATCCGGGTCGCGAGCGGTTGGGGCGGCGGTGCCGCTTATACTGATCCGCATAACTAGAGTTCACGATTAAGGGGGCTGCTTGGCACATCGACCGCTTCTCGAGGTGCACTCGATCGATTATGTGCCACGCGCCGAGCGGCACGGGAAGGTTCGCGATCTTTGGCCGGTGTGGTTCTCGGGTGATGCCAATCTCGCCACCCTGGCCGTGGGAGTGATCGGCATCTCGCTCGGCGGCACGATGCTGTGGACTGCGCTCGCGGTGATCGGCGGTTGCGCGCTTGGCACTTTCTTCATGGCCTTCCATTCCACGCAGGGCCCGCAGCTGGGTCTGCCGCAGCTGATCCAGTCGCGACCGCAGTTCGGCTATATGGGTGCGCTGCTGGTCTGGGTGGTCGCCATGGTCGCCTATATTGGCTACAACGCTTTCAACGGCGTACTGGCCGCTCAGGCCGTACATCAGCTCAGCGGCAAGCACCGCGCTTCCGACACCACGATCATTTTGTGGTTCTGCTTCTTCGCGCTGTGGATGGCCGCGGTCGGCTACGACTGGATCCATCGGCTGCAGCGAGTATTTGCATACCTGATGCTCGCGCTGCTGGGACTGTTCACAGTCGGCGCGCTGTTCTTCATTCCGGTGCCTGCCGCACTGCTGGCGTTTGGTGAATTCAAGGCGATCCCGTTTCTGGTGGCCTTCTTTGCCGCCGCTGCCTACCAGCTGAGCTGGTCCATCTACGTGAGCGACTATTCGCGTTACTTGCCCCCGGATGTCGGCGTCACAGCATCGTTCATCTGGACGTATGTCGGCGCCTTCATTGGCGGTGTATGGATGATGCTGGTCGGCACCTTTGCCGCCGCTATCAACCCGCACGCCGATGTGGCCGGCGCGATGCAGCGGGCCGCCGATGTAATAGCGCCCGGTTTCGGCTGGCTATTGCTGGCCGGCGCATTGTTAGGCCTGGTGTCGATCTCGGCGCTGAATTTCTACGGCGCTTCGCTTACGCTCTTGAGCGTCGCCGACTGCTTCAAGCCGCAGCGCGCCGGCGCGCGCGGACGCATGGTCACGCTGGCGATTGCGGCCGTGGTCTCGATCAGTATGGCGCTGGCGGCCTCCAAGGATTTCGTCAACCGCTTCGCGGATCTGCTGGCCGTGTTGCTGTATTTGTTTACACCCTGGACCGCGATCAATCTGGTGGATTTCTACTGGGTGCGCAAGAGCCATTACTCGGTGCGCGAGATCTTCAACCCGCACGGCATCTACGGGCGCTGGAGCTGGCGGGGACTACTGGCCTACGGCTGCGGCTTTGCGGCGATGATTCCGTTCTTCAGCACCGGCTTGTACCGGGGTCCGGTCGCGCGCGCACTCGGCGGCGCAGATCTGGCAATGCTGGTGGGCCTGCCGGTCTCATCGCTCGTGTACCTGTGGGCCTGCCGCTCGCTCGACATCAAGGCCGAGTGGGCCGCGGCCGAAATCGCCGACCGGGGACTTGAAGCGGAGGCGGCCGCTAAAACTTAAACGAGCCTGGTGCGCTTGAGGACCGCGGGCTCGAGCTCATAGCCCATGCCGGGCGCTTCGCCCAGATTGATCCAGCCTTGCGCGTCCACGGTGAGTGGCTCGCGCATCATGAAATCGCGCCGCTGCAGGCCCCACTCGGGTGGATCGAACGGAAACTCCAGGTAGGGCGAGTCGGCAAAACCGGCCGCCAGGTGCGCATTCGCCGTGACACCCATACCGTTGGTCCAGGTGTGCGGCGTGAACACGATTCCGTGCGCGTGCGCCATGGCGGCAATCCGGCGCAGGCCCGTGATGCCGCCCACCAGAGCCACGTCGGGCTGCAGCACATCCACGCACTGGTCCGTGATCAGGTCACGAAACTCGTGCAGCTGGCGATTCATCTCGCCCGCGGCGATGCGCACCGAGGTGGCCTGGCGCAGATCTCGCATGGCGGAGCGATCCGCGCGATGAAGCGGTTCCTCCATCCAGTAGACCTTCAACCGCTCAAGCTCGCGCGCCACGGCTATCGCATCCTTGAGCGTCCACGGCGTTTCGGTGTCCCAGGGCAAGCGCCAGCCCTGATTGCAGTCCACCATGAGCTCGAGCCGCTCACCGACACGCGCGCGCACCGCCTCCAGTGCGCGAATGTCATCGCGCCAGTCGCCGCGATGAAAGCGTAGTTTCATCGCCGGAAACCCTTGCGCCAGGTATTGCTCGGCCACCGCCGCCATTGCGGCGGCATCGCGAAGTGTGCCGGAGGAGGCATAGGCCCGCACTCGCGGCGAGAGCCCGCCGAGCAGCTTCCAGCACGGCTGCCCGGTAATCTTGCCGATCAGATCCCAGAGCGCCAGATCCAGCGGCCAGCAGCGCCCGTAGTGAAAATCAAGATGCGACAGCACCCGGTGGTGGCGTTCGATCTGCAGTGGGTCCCAGCCGACAAACAAGGCCTCGTGGCCGGCAAAGCCCAGCATCAGATCGCCCGATCCTGAGCCCGTAAGTCCGGTATCGGTGGTGACGCACACGATGGTTGCATCGAAATGCTCACGCGCCTTTGTGTCCCAGCTGGCATTAAATGGCGGGACGCAGGCAATGCGGTGGTGCGAGATTTCGACCGACTGGATCCGATGTTGGGACGCGCCGGAAAGCGGCTGGATCTGGGCGTTCACCGGTAGGTGGTCCAGATGGTCTTAAGATCTGTGTACTTGTCGATCGCGTGCGGCGAGCGGTCGCGCCCAAAGCCCGACTGCTTGAAACCACCGAAGGGCGTGGCCATGGTGGTGCGAAAGTAGGTGTTGACCCAGACGGTACCAGCGCGCAGTTCGCGCGAGAGGCGGTGCGCCTTGTCCATGTCGCGCGTCCACACCGCGGCAGCCAGTCCAAAGATCGAATCATTGGCCACGCGCAGCGCTTCGGACTCATCGGCAACAGATGTCACCGCCAGCACCGGCCCGAAAATCTCCTCGCGCGCGACCCGCATCTCTGGCCGCACTGCATCCAGTATGGTCGCCTCCACGTAGCAGCCACCGCTGTCCTTGAGCGTCTGGTGACCCCCCAAGGCCAGCTGCGCGCCATCGGCGATGCCGCCGTCGATGTAGCCCAGCACGCGCTGCATGTGGCCGCGGTCGATCAGTGCGCCCATGCAGGTGGTGGCCTCGAGCGGATGGCCGAGCGTAATGGTCGCAGCGACGCGCTTGATCTCGGCGAGCAGTTCTTCCTTGACACCGGCCTCGCACACCAAGCGCGATCCTGCATTGCAGGTCTCGCCTTGGTTGTAGAAAATTCCCCAGGCAATATCACTGGCCGCAGCGCCCAGGTCGGCGTCCTTAAGCACCACCTGCGGGCTCTTGCCACCAAGCTCGAGCGCCACGCGCTTGAGGTTTGACTCGCCGGCATAGCGCAGCATGAGCTTGCCGACCTCGGTCGAACCGGTGAAAGTCACCATGTCCACGTCCGGATGCAGCGCGAGTGCCTTACCGGCTTCCTCTCCCAGCCCCGGCACTACATTGAGCACTCCGGGTGGAATGCCCGCCTCAAGGGCCAGCTCCCCTAGACGCAGCGCCGTGGCCGGCGACTGCTCAGCAGGCTTGAGGATCACGGAATTGCCCGTCAGCAGCGCCGGACCGACTTTCCACGCCGCAATAATCAGTGGATAGTTCCAGGGCACGATCGCCGCGACTACGCCCAAGGGTTCGCGGCGCACCATGGCCAGGTCATTCGGCCCGGTCGGCGCGATTTCATCGTAGAGCTTGTCGGCAAATTCCCCGTAATAGGCAATGCAGTCGGCGGCCGAGGGCACATCGGCGGCAAGCGAGTCGCGAATGGGCTTACCGACATCGAGCGACTCGAGCAGGGCAAGGTTGGCCAGGTCCGCGCGAATCAGCTCGCTCAATCGCAGCAGCGAGCGCTTGCGCTGCTGAGGTTCGAGCTTGCGCCACACGCCCTTTTCGAACGCGGCGCGGGCGGCGGCCACCGCGGCATTGACATCCGCGGCATCGCAGCGCGCCACCGCGGCCAGTATTCGGCCGTCCACCGGGCTGATGGCGTCAAAGGTCCGTTCGCTTATGGCCGTGCGCCGCTGGCCGTTGATGATGGCGCGCCCGTCCAGGCGCAACTTCCGCGCCTGGGCTTCCCACTCGGAACGGGTCCGGGAGCTTAGTTCGGCGGTCATCGGGGCAGACTTCCACACTCGCGCGCCCCGGAACAGCCGATAAATGTCATATCGGTATCGAAAAATGTCATGTAATGGCCGGGCCCGCCGGCCGTTACCAATGGGGGTGCGCCGCGCTACTATGCGCATCCATGACTAAGCCCGCTATCGGCCGCCGCTGGCTGCCCTTAAATGCCCTGCGCGCGTTCGAGGGCGTTGCCAAGCACGGCAGCTTTACGGTCGCCGCCAACACGCTGCTGATTTCCCAGAGCGCGCTCTCGCGCCATGTCATCGCCCTGGAGAATCTGATCGGCGCGCAGCTGTTCGAGCGCCGGCCGCATTCGCTGGTACTGACCCAGGCCGGCCAGCATCTGCTGCCGGCGGTGGTGCGCTCCTTCGACAGGCTGGAATACGCGCTCGATGACATCCGCAACGAAGGCACCCCGACCCAGCGCACGCTGCGCGTGCAGATGCCCCCGAGTTTTGCGGTGCAGCTGGCGGTGCCGATACTCAGGGACTTCCGGCGCACCAGCGCCGAGATCGAGATTGATCTGGTCAGCCCCTACGGAGTCGGTCCGCCGCAGAGCGATGTGGACGTGGCGGTCATTTACTCCAAGCCGACCGTAACGCATATGATCGCCGATCTGCTCTGGCCGGTGCGCCTGAGCCTGTTGTGCCACCCGCAGGTCGCCGCCCGGCATGCCGGCAAGGACCTCACCAGCTTCCTGGCCAGCAACGAGTTGATCCATGTTCGGCTTGCCGAGCTCCCGCGGCACCACATCTGGGCCCAGTTTCTTCGGCAGTCCGGAATCAGTTCCGTGAATTTCGAGCGCGGGCTGGTGTTCGACACCGCCGCGCTCGCGGTGCAGTACGCCTTGAGTGGGGAGGGTGTGGCGCTGGTCGATGAAAACCTGTTCGCGGACGAGATCCGCCGCGGACAGCTGGTCCGCCCGCACGAGGCCACTCTGGATGACGGCTACGGCTACTATCTGATCACTCATCCGGAAGCCCTGAGCGATGCGGCGGTCGCCTTGTTCCGCTCCTGGCTGATCGAACGCTTCGGCCGCGTCACTCCGGCCGCTGAATCGGGAATTCGTCTGGCCGTATCGAATGAGTGATCACGAAGTGCGCTCCGCCCGCCGCGGCCGACGGCGACCGGGCGCGCCCGAGGCCGCTGCGCCCGTGCCCGACCGGACGCTGAAGTACCGGCACCTCGAAAACCCGTTCGAACCACTGCGCGTCTTCTCCGACGATCAGATCGCCGCCATACACCAGGGGGCTCTCGAGATCCTGGAGATCCAGGGCATGAAGGTACTCGCAGCCGACGGGCGTGCGCGCTACGCGGCCGGGGGCGCGCAGGTCGATGAGGACTCGATGATGGTGCGCATCGACCGGGGCCTGGTGGCCCAGGCCCTGAGCACCACGCCACGCACGCTGACGCTGCACGGACTCGACAGCGCCCACGATGTTCCCTTAAACGGACGGCACGTGGCGATGGCGCCCACCTCCGGACCGCCCAACATCATGGACATCAAGGACGGGCGGCGCGCCGGCACGCTCGTGGACTTCTGCAACCTGATGAAGCTCTGCCAGAGCTTTGAGGTAATCCACATTCTGGGCGGCGCGGTCGAACCACAGGACATTCCGGTGCACGTGCGCCACCTCGAGGTCATGCGCGCGCAATTGCTGCTGACCGACAAGATCCCGTTTATCTTCTCGCGCGGCCGCCAGCAGATCGCCGATAACTTCGCGCTGCTGCAGATCGCCCACGGCCTCACGCCCGAGCAGTTCGCGAAGCGCCCGTGCACCTACACGGTCATCAACACCAATTCACCGCTCCAGCTCGACATCCCGATGTCCGAGGGCATCATCGATTTTGCCCTGGCCGGACAGCCGACGATCATCACACCCTTCACGCTCGCCGGGGCAATGGCGCCGGTCACTATTGCCGGAGCCCTGACCCTGGCGCACGCTGAGGCGCTCGCGGGCCTCACACTCGCGCAGATCACAGCACCCGGCGCACCGGTGATCTACGGTAGCTTTACCTCGAATGTCGACATGAAGTCAGGCTCGCCGGCCTTCGGCACGCCCGAATACGTCAAGGCGGCGTTGGGGGCGGGGCAGCTGGCGCGCCATATCGGCCTGCCGTGGCGCTCATCGAACGCCACCGCGTCGAACGTCCCCGACGCGCAGGCCGCCTACGAGTCGCAGATGAGCCTGTGGGGAGCACTGATGGGCGGGTGCAATTTCATTCTGCACGCGGCCGGCTGGATGGAAAGCGGGCTAGCCACCTCGTACGAGAAATTCATCCTCGATATCGAGATGTTGCAGATGTTCGCCGAGGTATTCCAGCCGGTGAGCGCGACCAGTGCGGAGATCGCGCTCGATGCGGTCGCGGAAGTAGGTCCCGGCGGACATTTCTTTGGCTGCGCGCACACCATGGAGCGCTACCGCACTGCCTTCTATGCGCCGCTGGTCTCGGATTGGCGCAACTACGGCACCTGGCAGGAGGATGGCGCGCGCACCGCCACGCAGCGCGCTGAGACGATCTGGCGGGAGCTTCTGGAAAATTACCAGGCACCGGCGCGCGATCCGGCCGTAATTGCCGCGCTCGATGCCTACGTCGAGCGGCGCAAGGCCGAGGGCGGCGCGCCGCCGGTCACCTGACAAGACCACCGTGCGCGGGACCTGCATATGAAAACAAACGTGAGGGTGGCGGTGATCGGAGGCGGAGTGGTCGGCGCCAGCGTGCTCTATCACCTAACCAAACTCGGCTGGAAAGATGTGCTGCTGCTGGAGCGCGCCGAGCTCACCTCGGGCTCGACCTGGCACGCGGCAGGCGGCATGCACACGGTCAATGGCGATCCCAACGTCGCCAGACTGCAGCAATACACCATCAAGCTCTACGAGGAGATTGAGCGCATCTCGGGCCAGTCCTGCGGCATGCACGTCACGGGCGGCCTGCTGCTGGCCGGCTCTCGCGAGCGCATGGACTGGCTAAAAATGACGCAGGCGCGAGGGCGCTACCTGGGCATGGAGCTTGAGCTCCTTACAGCGCAGGAGATCTCCAAGATTTACCCGCTCATGGACCCGAAGCACTTTTTGGGTGGCATCCTCGATCCGATCGAAGGGCATATCGACCCTTCGGGCGTGACGCTGGCGTACGCCAAGTCCGCACAGCTGGCCGGCGCCGAGATAGTGCGCCAGACGCGCGTTACCGACATGCAGCAGCGGAGCGATGGCAGCTGGGATCTGAGCACCACCCAGGGGAAGGTGCACGCCGAACAGGTCGTCAATGCCGGCGGACTGTGGGCGCGCGAGCTCGGGCGCATGGTGGGGCTCGAACTCCCGGTGCTGGCCATGGAGCACCAGTACCTGATCACCGAAGACCTACCGGAGTTTCGCGGCCAACCGGAACTGCTGCACGCGATCGACTTCGAAGGCGAGATCTACTTAAGGCAGGAGCGGGGCGGGGTGTTGCTGGGCACCTACGAGCGCGCCGCGGTGCCCTGGTCACCCAAGGTCACGCCTTGGGACTTTGGCCAGGACCTGCTGCCGAATGATCTGGAGCGCATTGCGCCCAGCCTCGAGGTCGCCTTCCAGCACTTCCCGCGACTGGGCGAGGTGGGCGTGCGCCGCGTGGTCAACGGACCCTTCACGTTTGCTCCGGACGGCAATCCGCTGATCGGTCCGATCGCGGGATTGCGAAACTACTGGGTCGCCTGCGGGGTCATGGCCGGTTTCAGCCAGGGCGGCGGCGTCGGGCTGTCGCTGGCCAACTGGATGGTGGAAGGTGATCCGGGCGCCGATATCTGGGCGATGGATGTGGCGCGTTACGGAGATTGGGCCACGCGCAGCTACACCAATGCGAAGGTCCGGGAAAACTATTCACGGCGCTTTCGTATCCGCTTCCCCAACGAGGAATTGGAAGCGGCACGGCCGTTGCGTACTTCACCGATCTACGACCGACTGCAGGCTGAGAATGCGGTGTTCGGCGAGTACTGCGGGCTCGAGCACGCGCTTTGGTTCGCGCCCAAGGGGAGCGAACCGCGCGAGGAGGTGACTTTCCACCGCTCCAACGCACACACCCACGTGGCTGCCGAGTGCCGCGCGGTGCGCGAGAGTGTCGGGTTGATCGAGACGACCAATTACGGAAAGTTCGAAGTCACCGGCAAGGACGCCGTGAGCTGGCTGTCGCGGGTCATGGCCAACAAGGTGCCGGCGGTCGGCCGCCTTGCCTTAGCGCCGATGCTCAACGATCGCGGACGGCTGATTGGCGATTTCACGCTCTGCCGGGTGGCCGAGGAGCGCATCCTGGTTGTGGGCACCTACGCGGCGGAAGGCTACTACCTGCGCTGGTTCGCCGCGAGCGAACCCGGCAACGAGGTATCCATACGTCCCTGCGCGATGGAATATGCCGGAATTTCCATTGCAGGGCCGAACAGCCGCGCCCTATTGCAACAACTAGTGGACGAGGACCTGTCGAACGAAGCCTTCCCCTTCATGAGTTTCCGATCGATGGACGTGGGATTGATACCGGCGCTGGTCGGACGGGTCTCCTTCACCGGAGACCTTGGCTATGAAATCTGGGTCACCTCCGATTATCAACGTGAGCTCTACGACTTGCTGATGACTACCGGCCGTGCATTCGACCTGCGGCTCTTCGGCGGGCGGGCGCTCAACGCGATGCGCCTGGAAAAATCCTTCGGCACCTGGGCCCGGGAATTTCGTCCCATATATGGACCCTACGAGGCGGGCCTCGGCCGCTTTATCGATCTGAACAAGGGCGAATTCATCGGTCGGACCGCCGCGGCGGCCGAAAAGCAGCGTGGCGGCGAGCGCAAGCTGATCGCCCTATCGGTGCAGGCCGGGGATGCCGACGCAATTGGCGACGAGCCGATTTACCATGACAATAGCGTCGTAGGTTGGGTTACTTCCGGGGGCTACGGTCACAGCGTGGGTCAATCCCTCGCCCTGGGCTACGTCGGCATCAAACATGCGGACAATACGAATTTTGCGGTCGAAATCATCGGTGAGCGCCGTCCGGCCGTGCGGCTCACGCAGCCGCCCTTTGATCCGGCCGGCGCGCGCATGCGCAGCTGAGGGTGGTCTGCGCCCGGATCTGCCCGCGCGCATGTTGGCTTCGAGCTATGGGCGCGTAATTGCGGCCGCGTGCCTGCTGCTGACGGGGATCGGGGCGACGCGCGCTCAGGAACTCAACCCGAATGCCTACACCCCGGTGCCGGTGGGCGCAAATCTGCTGCTGCTCACCAACAACTACAGCACCGGCAGCATCTCGCTCGATCCGAGCCTGCCGATCGAGGATGTGCACGCCAACGTCAATACCACGATTGTCGGTTACGGGCGCACGCTCGGGCTCTTCGGCCACTACACCAATATCGGCTTCCTCGTACCGTACGTGCACGGTGAAGTCAGCGGATTGATCGGCGGTCAGCAGCAGTCCGTGCGGCGCAACGCCTTTGGCGATCCGCTGCTGCGCCTGGCCGTCAATCTTTACGGCGCACCGGCGCTGAGCCGTAGGGAGTTCGCGAGCTACCAGCAGTCAACGATCGTGGGTGTAGCGCTCGTGGTCGCACCGCCCCTTGGCGCCTACGACAGCACCAAGCTGATCAACGTGGGCTCCAACCGCTGGTCGTTCAAGCCTGAAATCGGTATCAGTCAAAGAACAGGAGCGTGGACTTTCGAATCGGACCTGGCGGTGATTTTCTTTACCGACAATACCAATTTTTACAACGGTGGCGTTCGCAGCCAGGAGCCGATCGGCGCGCTGCAGCTGCACGCCATCTACACCATCCGGCCGCAAATGTGGGTCGCCGTTGACGCCAACTACTACACGGGCGGGCGCACCACGATCAATGGCAAGCAGAATCTCGACCTGCAACAGAACTCGCGCATCGGTATCACCTTCGCCATGCCCCTGACCCGGGCGCAATCCCTCAAATTTGCCTACAGTCACGGGGCGCGCACCACCATTGGTGGCGATTTCGACACGTACGGCGTCAGTTATCAGTACGCGTGGTTCTCCGGGCCCTGAAGGCTCGGACTGCGCCACCAGCATGCCACTCCAGAACGAGCAATGGATATATCACCTGCGTCCCGAGGGACGCGTCGGCCCTGAGCACTATCTACTGCGCCGCGAGCCTTTTGATGCCGCTGTCTCGGCCAATGAGGTCGCTGTGGAGGTGCGCTACGTTAGTGTCGATCCGTACATGCGCATCCAACAGGCGGTCCGTAACACCTACGACGTCCCGCACCCGCTCGACATCGTGCAACGCGCCGGCACCGTCGGGCAGGTCATCGCCTCGGCCAGCGCCAAACTAACCCGCGGCGATTGGGTGCTGGGCTATGGCGGCTGGCAGCGCTACTACAAGACCCACGTGGACGAACTTCAGAAGCTCGATCCGCAAACCGCACCCGTAACTACAGCGCTCGGTGTGCTCGGAATGCCTGGTCGAACGGCCTGGTTCGGACTCATGGACGCCGGCCGGCCTAAGCCCGGGGAAACTCTGGTGGTTTCAGGTGCGGCCGGTGCGGTCGGCTCGCTGGTCGCACAGTTCGGGCGGCGCGCCGGCTGCCGGGTGATCGGCATTGCCGGGGGCGAGCGCAAGTGCGAATTTCTCCTCCAGCGCCTGAAGCTCCATGCGGCCATCGACTATCGATCGAAGAGCACACCGGAGCTGCTCGCCGCGGCGATCCAGCAGCATGTCGAAGGCGTCGATGTCTACTTTGACAACGTAGGCGGCTGGATCACGGATGCCGTGATTCCACTGATCGCGCGGCGCGCGCGCATAGTGATCTGCGGCGCCATCAGCCAGTACGACGGCGGCCTCGACCGTCCGGATGTCGGCCCCCGGTTTCTGCAGCACATGTTGTTTCAGAGGGCGACGATCCAGGGGATCCTGGCGCGCGACTACCTGCACCGGGTCGATGAAATGAAGGCCATCGTCGCGCCCTGGGTCAGAAACGGCGAGATTGTATTCGAGGAAACCGTCCTGGATGGCTTTGAGCGACTTCCCGCGGCCCTCAACAGCCTGTTCAGCGGCGAGAATCTCGGCAAATTGCTGGTCCGCATCTAGCGCGCGGCCCTTCGCAATTCACTGGCGCAAGAGCTGCTTAAGCGCAGTGGCGATCCGCTCCACTTCGGCGGCGGTGTTGTAATGCGCCAGGCCGATACGCAGCACACCCTCGCGATCATCCAGCCCCAGCGCACGCGAAACTTCCAGGGCATAGTTGTGCCCGGACCAGACATTGATGCCCTGATCGGCGAGTGCGCGCGCCAGCGCGCTGTTGGCATGACGCGGATGGGTTACCGAAACGGTAGGCACGCGTTCATGCAGGCGCGCCGCCTGCGTGATCCCTTGGACTTTCAGCTGCGGCACGCTTAAGAGCTCATCGATTAGATGCTGCGCCAGCGGCATCTCATAGGCAGTCGCCGCCCGGTAACCGCCGCTGATGCGCTCGCGGCGCGTGCCGATCGTGCCGGTGACTGAACCCAGCCACTCGATATAGTCAACGGCGGCGGCCAGCCCGGCCAACATTTCGGTCTGCGGCGTGCCGCTGTCGTGCCTCCCGGGAGGGCGCTGCGGCGCGCAGCGCACCGCGTACGGATACACCTCGGCCAGCAGGTCTTCCCGCCCCCAGAGCACGCCCAAGTGCGGCCCGAAGAATTTGTACGACGAGCAGGCAAGAAAATCGCAGCCGAGCTGCGCCACATCGGCCTTGCCGTGCGGGACAAACTGCACCGCATCGACGTAAACCAGGGCCCCGGCATCTTTGGCGATGCGCGTGAGGGCGGCCACCGGGTTTATCGAGCCGGTCAGGTTGCTAGCGTAGTTGAGCGCAAGCAGGCGCGTGCGCTCGTTCAACACGGCCTTGAGCTCATCAGGCTCGATGCGCCAGCTGTCGCGATTGAATGGCAGCCAGCGGACAGTGAGCCCTCGTTCCTCCGCCAGGCGCAGCCACGGCGACACGTTGCCCTCGTGATCCATGCGCGTGACTACGATTTCATCGCCCGCCCGCCAGTCGTGTCCTAGGGAACGGGACATCTGGAACGTCAGCATGGTCATGGACTGGCCGATCACTATCTCGCGCTCGGAAGCGCCGCCCAGCAAGTCGGCCATGGCCGCCAGTGCCCGCACGTAGATTTCATCGGCGGCCTGCGAGTCCTTGAAGAAGCCGCCCAGGTTGCTGGCCGCGTCACTCATCGCTGCGCTGACCGCGGCAATGACTGAGCCTGGGACCTGCGTACCGGCCGGATTGTCCAGATAAGCGCATTCCTTGCGCAGCGCTGGAAAGCGAGCGCGCACCGCCTCTATGGGAAAAGGCTGCGACGATGTTGTAGGACTGGATGGGGGATGCTGTGCAGGCGCTGTCTGATCCGTGGCCCGCAGGCTTGATTCGCTATTCATCAGAGGCGAGAATCCTTTGAAATTCCTTGCAATAGCCGCAGAATGTCCCAGACGCGTGCTGAATTGCAACCGTGTCTAAAGGGCGAGCGGCACCGCACGGCTTGCCGGCCCAAGGGTCAAGGACAAAAGTGGAGAAGTTATGACTGAAGCCACCGTTGACAAATTAATGAACGATCTCAAGGCTGTCGCTGCAGATGCCGAGGCCCTGCTGGCCGCCACGGCGAGCGACGCCAGCGAGCGGGTGCGCGAGGCGCGGCAGCGGGCCACGGCCTCTTTAAAGAAGGCTCGCGATCGCGTCGAGGTGCTGGAGCGGCAGGTCAAGGACCGCGCCACCGAGGCGGCGCACGAGCTCGATCACTACGTCCACGATAAGCCCTGGCACGCCATCGCTGCCGCGGCGGGGATCGGGGCGCTTATTGGGCTGCTTATAGGCCGCCGCTAAGCAGTGGCCTACATGGCCGAGGCGGGGGAGCGCAGGGACTTGGGACTCTTCGGGTCGTTACGCAGCGCGCTGGGCAATCTGCTCGAGCTTGCGCACACACGTCTTGAGCTTATCAGCGTTGAAATCGAGGCACGGCTGCAGAATTCACTGCAACTGATGCTGTGGTCCATCGTCGCTTTCTTCAGCGCCGCCCTGGCGATGCTGATGCTGGCGCTGACCTTGCTAATCGTTTTCTGGGATACCCATCGACTGCTGGCAGCCGCAATCATCACGGCGTGCTTTGCGCTGCTTGCCGTGGCCGCGGGACTCGTGGTCCGCCACCGCCTGCAAAGACGCACGCACCTGCTGGCCGCGACCATCAATGAGCTCAGGCGCGACTCGGCGGCGCTGGACGGGCCGAACTGATGGCAAGCGAGTATGCCAGGCTGGCCGCACGCCGGAGGCAACTCCTCGAGCGCAGCGAACTGCTGCGCTCGCGCCTGGCCGATGACGTGAATGACGCGTCCATGCACTTGCGCGTCGTGGATCGGGCAAGCTCCCTGCTCAGCACCCGTACCGGCCAGATCGTGGTGCTCGGCGGCATGGTGTTGTTGCTGATGACCGGACCTGCGCGCGCTCTTCGCGTCGCCGGAAGGGCGGCCATCGCCTGGTCGGTGGCACGCCGATGGTTGCCATTGCTGACGGGCAGCGAACGGGGACGACGCCGGACCTAGTTATAGTGAAATACAAGGACTACTACGCCAGTCTGGGACTCGAGCGTGGGGCCAGCGACGCGGACATTAAGAAGGCCTACCGGAAGCTGGCCCACAAGTACCATCCCGACGTCTCCAAGGACCCCGGAGCAGAAGCCAAATTCAAGGAAGTCGCCGAGGCGTACCAGACGCTGAAGGACCCCGAAAAGCGTGCCGCCTACGACCGGCTGGGCACCCACTCGCCCGGGGAGGAATTTCGGCCGCCACCGGACTGGGGTCCGCAATCGGCAGGTCCTGAGGAATCCTTCGAAGGCATTGATCTGGCAGATCTGCTGGCGGGACTGGCGGGCCGCCAGGCGCGCGGTGGCCGTTCCGGCGCGCGGATGTCCTTCCGCGGCGAGGACTATGAAGTTCGGGCAGACATCAGCGTCGAGCAGGCCTTCGAGGGTGCGATGCTCGAGTTGCACTTGAGCATTCCCGAGTACGACGCTGAAGGTCGTATGCGCCGCGTGCCGAAGACTCTCAAGGTCCGAGTTCCCAAGGGAGCCACGGACAACCAGCGGCTGCGACTGGCAGGCAAGGGCGGCCCCGGGTTAAATGGCGGTCCCGACGGCGACCTGTTCCTGAACGTTCACCTGTTGCCGCATCGTCTGTATCGCGTCGACGGTCATGATCTGCATTTGGATCTCCCGCTCGCACCGTGGGAAGTCGCTTTGGGCGCTAGCGTCGAGGTACCGACCCCCGGCGGCCCGGTACAACTGAAGATTCCTGCCGGGACATCCGCCGGGCAGAAGCTTCGCCTCGCCGGGCGGGGGTTGCCCAATCCTAAAGGTGCCAGCGCTGACTTGTTCGCCACCGTCAAGATCGTTATGCCCAAGAACACCAGTCCGCGCGAGCGCGAATTGTTAAAGGAAATGGCGGACAGCTCGAACTTCTCCCCCCGATCAGAATTGCTGCGAGAGTCGGCCAATGAAAATTGAAGTCACTGAATTGACCTGGGCCGAGCAGCCGTCCGGGTACAGCCTTGAGGAACTGGCCGAGCGCACCCAGCTATCGCGCGCGGATCTGGAGATGTTGATCGACTGCGGCGCAGTGTCGCTGCGCGAACCTCACGCGCTCGAAGTGGCGCGCGTGGCAGCGCGGCTGC